>MTKZ01018773.1_pt1 | contig 25958 bp, 21 predicted proteins | sample 1042781 | NCBI WGS metagenome assembly MTKZ01 (sample SAMN06212207, study PRJNA360539) | anaerobic digester metagenome | biome: Wastewater treatment plant; material: sludge; isolation source: anaerobic digester fed with sludge from wastewater treatment plant | place: Denmark: WWTP Viborg ... | reverse complement strand
TAACTGTGAACGGCAGATACAGGTTGAAATAACCCAACCCGAGGCAGCCTTAAGCGGAACAGTTATAGCCACAGATATCGCATGTTACGGAGACAGTACCGGCTCAGTGGACCTTTCCGTCACCGGGGGAACTCTTCCTTATACATTTCTCTGGAGCAACGAAGCTGAAACAGAAGATATTTCAGGTGTGCCCGCGGGCAGCTATTCGGTTACAGTAAGCGATTCAAACGGATGTACAATTTATGCAAGCGCTTCCGTTGAGCAGCCTGCTGAAGCGCTTACAGGAAGTATTGTAACAATAACACATGTTTCAGAACAGGGTGAAAGCAATGGAAGCATTACCGTCTCGGGTTCAGGTGGAACACCTCCGTATTCTTACAGCCTTGATGAAGGGGAATTCCAGCCTTCAGGGACATTCGGATCTCTTTCGGCAGGAAGTTACAGTATTCGTGTAATGGACGCCTCATCATGCATCTTTATTATCCCCTTTGTCATCGATCAGCCCGATTCGCTTATCATTTCAATATCCGGCCAGACCAATGTGGCATGTTTCGGTGAGAATACTGGTTCAGTATCGGTCACTGCCACGGGAGGCGTGTCTCCTTATACATACCGTCTGGATACTGGACCATTCCAGGATAACGGTTCATTTGGATCCCTGTCAGCCGGCGATTACATCATTACCGTCCGGGATGCCAATAACTGTGAACGGCAGATACAGGTTGAAATAACCCAACCCGAGGCAGCCTTAAGCGGAACAGTCATAGTCACAGATGTCGCATGTTACGGAGACAGTACCGGCTCAGTGGACCTTTCCGTCACCGGGGGAACTCTTCCTTATACATTNNTGGAGCAACGAGGCTGAAACAGAAGATATTTCAGGTGTGCCCGCGGGCAGCTATTCGGTTACAATAAGCGATTTAAACGGATGTACAATTCATGCAAGTGCTTCCGTTGAACAACCAGCTGAAGCGCTTACAGGTAATATTGAATCAGTTACAAATGTTTCAGAGCATGGCGGAAGCAATGGAAGCATTACCGTCTCGGGTTCAGGTGGAACACCTCCGTATTTTTACAGCCTTGATGAAGGGGAATTCCAGCCTTCAGGGACATTCGGATCTCTTTCGGCAGGTACTTATATTATACTCATCAGGGATGCCGGGATGTGCCTTTTTGAATTGACAGTAACAGTAACGCAGCCCAAACTGCCCCTTGCAGCCATGATCAGCGATCGAAGCGATATTTCCTGCAACGGCGCTAATGATGGAACAGTTACAGTTGAAGGGTCGGGAGGAAGCACGCCTTATCTGTATTCGCTTGAAGGAGGTGAATTTCAATCATCAGGAACTTTCAGCGGCCTTACGGTCAGGACTTATACAATCACTGTCAGGGATGATGATCTGGATCAGGTTGACATTGTTTTTGACATTTCTCAACCCGATCCGCTCACTGTTGCCGTATCCGGAGACGATATTAAGTGTTACGGAGGTAGCACAGGCAGGGTGACTGCAATCCCTTCCGGAGGGACAGAACCCTACTCTTACTGGTGGAACAGCGCTCCTGCCCAGACAACAGCGGTTGCCACCGGACTGCCGGCCGGAACCTATACTGTTACGGTTACCGATTCAAATGGATGCACCGTAACAAACAGTGTAACCATATCCCAACCGCTTACGGATATGGAAATATCAATTGAACAGGAAAATGTGACCTGCAACGGAGGTTCTGACGGAAGTGCAACGGCATCTGTAACAGGCGGACTCGAGCCTTATTCCTTCTCATGGAACACGGACCCGGAACAGACAAAGGAGAATGTTTCAGACCTTCCGGCCGGAACCTACACTATTACAGTTACCGACAGCTATGGATGTGCAAAATCTCATGAAGTAACTATAGACGAACCTCTCCCGATAACGGTGAATCCGGATGTGACACCATGTTCCTGTCCTGATTCTGAAGACGGAGCAATTGATCTGGTCATCGAAGGAGGAAATTCACCATATATCGTTTTGTGGTCCGACGGTTTTGAAGGTCAGACCCGTACCGGTCTGGCACCCGGCACATACACAGCTGTCATCAGCGATAATAACAGCTGCAACGAAGCCTTTACGGTTGAGCTTGATTTCAGCTTCTCCTCCGGCTGCCTTGTGATTCCTCAGGTAATAACTCCGAATAACGACGGATATAACGATCTGTGGCAAATCAGGAACATTGATTTATATCCTGATGCAGAGGTCAGGATCTTTAACAGGTGGGGCAAGCTGATTTTCAGTGCGAAAAACCTTGCCGACAATCCATGGAACGGGACTATCAGAGGAAAGCCGGTTCCAACCGATTCATATCACTATATCCTGGATTTGAAAGACGGCTCAAAGCCGCGGACAGGTGTGATAAGCGTAATAAGATGATATCAGAAAGATAGATGATAAGGTTTGCAAACATAAGATTCCCGGTAACAGTCATTGCCGCTATTTTCCTGACAGCAGGAGCCTTGCATGCTCAACAGGTACCCATGTACAGCCAGTACACCATGAACGGCTTCCTTGTCAATCCATCATTTGCAGGACGGGATGGCTATACTTCGGTGAACCTGACGGTCAGGGAGCAATGGACCGGGTTGGAACAATCGCCAAGTACCTATGCATTAAGCTTCCAGACAAGGATCCTTCGGAATAGTTATATTTCCAAGTCAACTTCGGTGAAGAAAAAGCTGGTAAGGCCGACCAAGGGCGGACAGGTTGGTATCGGCGCTTATGTCTTCAATGATAAAAACGGGATAATGCGCAGGACTGGCGGTCAGGTAGCCTATTCATACAATATCCCGCTCAGCGATGCAAGTGAGGAGAACCCGCGGAACCTGTCCTTCGGGCTTGCCATGATTGCATACCAGTATTCCATGGATATGGACGGGCTTGTCTATGATCACGATGATCCTTTCCTGAACAATTATGACAGATCTGTCTTTATTCCTGATTTTAATTTCGGGGTAAGTTATACGACCTCAAGGATCTATGCCGGATTTGCAATGACAAACCTGCTCCGCGGCTCAGTCCGCTTTTTTGACGACAATAATGAGGAAAGTGCCGAACTTGGTCATTATTTCCTGACCGGTGGAGTAAAGATCCCGCTGGCATCAAACTGGCTTCTCGAACCCTCTGCCTTTATCAAATCGTCCGATATGCTGTTCAAGGCAATACAGCTCGACATTACTTCAAGGGTTTACTACAGGAACGATTACTGGCTTGGTCTGTCGTGGCGTACCCAGGATGCCCTTATAGCAATGCTGGGACTGAGATACGACAGGTTCTATATTGCCTACGCGTATGATTTTACCCTCACTGAAATGAGAAGGCAGGGTCTGGGGTCTCACGAACTGACTCTCGCTGTCAAGTTCGGAACCAATGCCCGAAGGTACAGATGGATTAATTCTTTTTGAGATGATATGCCGCAAAATAGCGGTTGCACTCGTTATGATTCCTGCATTTCACTGTCTTGTATTTTCACAGGACAGAGCTGACACTCTTCCCCTTAGTGTAATGTTCTACAATACTGAAAACCTATTTGACACCAGGGATGATTCCCTCGTGGATGACGCGGAGTTCCTTCCGCGGGGAGTTAGGAGATGGAATAAGACCAGGTACAGCAATAAGCTCAGTTCAATATCGAAAGTCATTATCGCTGCCGGCGGATGGGATCCTCCCGCTATCGTGGGTTTGTGTGAAATAGAGAACAGGAGGGTACTCGCCGATCTGGCTTTTGGCACAGCCCTGTCGGCATTCGGATACGGTATTGTTCATGAGGAATCGCCGGATACGAGGGGAATTGATGTATGTATGCTCTATCGCGGGGATATTGTATCCGTCGTCAGTCATCATTTATGGGTACCGGCAGATTCAGACCTGAAGGATTTCCATTCAAGGGGTATTCTTTATGTCAAATGTGTCATGTATGGCGATACATTGCATTTGCTACTGAATCACTGGCCTTCGAGAAGGGGAGGGGTCCTTGCCGGTGAAGACTTGAGGGAGAGAATGGCTCTCGGGGTCAGGAATATCGCGGACTCGCTTTGCAAATCATCGGAAGGGAAGGCGAAAATCATAGTTCTTGGTGATTTCAACTGCTCACCTTCCGATCCGCTTATGTTGAAGCTTACTGCTGCTGAACTTTCCGGCGGCGGCTCCCTGGTAAATATGGCAGACAGAAAGACTTCCGGTAAAGAGGGAACTTACAGGTATCAGGGTACCTGGGAAATAATTGATCAGATAATAGTTTCAAACGGATTGCTGAACAGCAGTGAAGGGCTGAAAACCGGGCCGGAACATTTCAGGATATTCAGTCCGGATTTTCTTCTTAAAGACGATCCGAAATATCCCGGACCCGTTCCTTTCTCAACCTACCGCGGCTATAGTTACCAGGGAGGATTCAGCGATCATCTGCCTGTGCTTCTTGATCTTGAACTGCATTAGGATCACCGGGCACAAGTCCTAATTCCTTTCCTTTCTCCAGCATAAGCTGCCTGGCTGCTTCATATTCATTGGGAATGATACCATCCAGGATTGCATCCCTGATAGCATTCTTTATAATTCCCACTTCCTTCCCCGGCTTGATGCCGAATGTCCTTATAATCTCAGTTCCGTCCACCGGCGGCTTGAAATTGCGTACGGCATCCTTTTCTTCAATTTCCTTCAGTTTATGCCTTACCAGTTGGAGTTTTTCAAGATGTCTTTTCTTTGTGGCCTCATTTTTTGAGGTTATGTCAGCCTCACAAAGCAGCATCAGGTCGTCTATGTCATCTCCGGCATCGAAAAGAAGCCTTCTCACGGCGGAATCCGTTACAATTTCCTGTGAAAGTACAATTGGCCGCAGGTGAAGTTCAACCATTTTCCTGACATACTTCATTCTGTCATTCATGGGGAGCTTTAAACGCCTGAATATTTCAGGGATCATTTTCCCACCCAGAAACTCATGGCCGTGGAACGACCAGCCGGTTTCCTGGTCGTACTTCCTGGTTGCGGGTTTTGCAATGTCATGAAGCAGGGCCGCCCACCTGAGCCAGATATTATCGGTTTTCCTGCTTATGTTGTCGAGTACCTTCAAAGAGTGCAGGAAATTGTCCTTGTGTGCCTTACCCTCTATTGTTTCAACCCCTTTCAGGCTTTCGAGTTCGGGGAATACCATCTTCAGAAGTCCGGTTTCTTCAAGCAGAATGAATCCCCTCGAGGGCTTACGGCACATTATGATCTTGTTCAGTTCAGCAATAATCCTTTCGCGGGATAAAATGTTTATTCGTTCGGCATTTGATGAAATTGACGCAAGTGTTTCATCATCAATGCGGAAGTCAAGTTGTACTGCAAACCTGATGGCTCTCATCATCCTGAGAGGGTCATCGGAAAAGGTTGTATCAGGGTCGAGGGGCGTCCTTATAATTTTTTTACGAAGATCATCTAACCCGTTGAAAGGATCGGTTAGCTCCCCGTAGGTTTCCTTGTTGAGACTTATTGCAAGCGCGTTTATAGTGAAATCCCTCCTTTTCTGATCATCCTCGAGTGTCCCGTTCTCAACGACAGGTTTTCTCGAATTCCTGTCGTAAGATTCCTTTCTTGCCCCGACAAATTCAATATCATAATCTTTGTACCTGAACATTGCTGTCCCAAAATTCCTGAATACCGAAACATTAGTTCCCGGCGCCAGCCTGGAAGCAGCTTTCCTGGCGATGTCAATACCATTTCCAAGCACCACTATATCAATATCTTTATCGGGATTATCCCTTTTGAGAATGTAATCCCTTACGTAGCCACCGATAACCCAGGCCTTTATATTTTCAGCCGTGATTATCTCTGAAAGCTTAATAAAGATATTGTCATCCGGACATATGTGCATATGTATATATGACAAATTGTTTGTTAATCATGACAAAGTTACAATTAATAAGTATTTTTAGATAAAAACAGTCTGATTGCATCGTTTGGTATGATGATTGGTTTATTATGAAGACTGGCGGAAAGCTGATTATTAACGAAAATAGAAGAAATCATGTTAGAGCATTTGACAAAGGAAACCTTTTTAAGCAAGGTATTCAACTATGAAACCAATAAGGAATGGAAATATGAAGGTGACAAGCCATGTGTAATTGACTTTTATGCTGACTGGTGCGGTCCATGCAAGATGGTAGCCCCAATTTTGGAAGAACTGGCAAAGGAATACAATGGCAAAATTGAGATTTACAAGGTGAATACGGAGGTGGAGCAGGAGCTGGCAGCGGTATTTGGGATCAGAAGTATTCCTTCGCTTTTATTTGTTCCCCTTGAAGGTCAACCTCAGATGGCAATGGGAGCATTGCCCAAAGACACTTTTGTCCAGGCTTTTAAGGACGTTTTCGGTATTGAGAAGGGAAAAAACTGATGCTGTTGATAAGTAATGATCGTTTTGTTAAAAAATATTCAGTAATGTAAAAAACAATACCTATATTTAAACGTTATAGAAATGAAAGGTAGTAACCACTCTGGTTACATGAGTTTTTTTCATGGATTTAGGTTTAGGGTAGTAAAGAAAAGCCCGCTGAGCGCCAGTTCCGCGGGTTTTTTCTTTTCAGTCTATGCCAGATCCTTAAAGATATTGTTAATCTCCTCCTCGGTTGTCCTGAGTTTCTTCTGGCATTGCCTTATAAGCTCTGAAGCCTTTCTGACCTCAGCCGAAAGCCTGTCAACATCCATTTCACCCGTTTCTATTTCTTTAAGTATCCTTTCTATCTCATTGACTGCCTGATTGAACGAAAATTCTTTCTTTGTCATCTTTACAGATTTATTTGATTGTTATATCGCGTTTTCCGGTAATGCTTCATCTTTTCTTCAGATTCCCGACAGTATCAATCTCTCTTATAGTTGATTACGCTAACTTACGCCTCTTTCACCACCCTGCTTGATACTGTTCCATCGCTGAATTTGGTGTCGATTACATCGCCCTTCTTCAGTGATTTCCCATTCTTTATTATTTTTCCCTTAATTGAAGTGATTGTATAGCCTCTTTTCAGAACATTCTCAGGATCAAGTATTTTAAGTGTATTGTCATATCCGGTCACCCGGCTCTGTATCGTGGCCAGATTGTTCCTGGCTACAGTGCCAAGCAATTCTTTTTTATGCCTCAGAAGAGTTTCCTTTTTCATTACCAGCGATTGTGATCCGGAAATAATCCTGTGTTTCTGGTTTTCCGGAATTGAATTGGCCTTTGACAGGAAATTCTTTCCCGTACTGGTCATTTCTATCACTAACGACGACAGAAGTTCCCTGAAATCTGAGATCATGATCCTGGTAACAGGAGCAAGCCTTAGCATTGTTGTATCTATTCTTCTGTTTGTCACTTCAAGAAGCGTTTTTACCCGGTCGCTTATTGCTTCACCCAGTTCAGTGATCAGATTATCTGCCTCACTCATCTTTTCAATCAGAAAATCAGCAACTGCAGTTGGAGTTTTAAGTGAGATGTTAGCAACAATATCTGTGACCGACAGGTCCTTGTCATGTCCAATACCGGTTAATACCGGGATAGGGAACTGAGTTATGTAATATGCTATTGCATAGCTATCGAACCAGCTGAGATCAGTCTGTGAACCTCCTCCCCTGATAATGACTGCCAGGTCGAATTTATCAAGGTGTCCGGCTATTTTCTCAAGCGATTTTATAACTCCTGCCTCTGTTTCCTTACCCTGAACGGGAGTGTCAAACAGCGCTGTATAGAATACATATCCGGAGTTGTTGGATTTCAGATGATTTATGAAATCCGTGTATCCGGCTGCACTGCCTGAGGAAATAATTGCTATTCTTTGCGGAACCAGGGGAATTTCAAGCTCCCTGTTCATTGAAATGACTCCTTCCTCCTCGAGTCTTCTGATAATCTGCTGGCGTTTGATGGCCATATCACCGATCGTGAAGGCAGGATCAATGTCATTTATCACAAGGCTGAGGCCATAGATCTCATGATATTCGATTCTTACCCTGACCATGATCTTCATGCCTTCTTTCAGAGTTTCCCCGGTTGAATTCTCAAAAAAGGCTTTAAGGAAACGGTACCGGTTGCTCCAGATCACAGCCCTTGCCCTTGCCCTGATGTTGACATCGTCGGGATGCTTTTCAATAAGCTCCAGGTAGCAGTGTCCGTTATAATTCTCCTTGACCTCCGATATCTCCGCTATCACCCAGTACATATCAGGCAGGGCCATGTAAAGGGAATCCTTTATAACCAGCTGAAGTTCTGAAAGTGAAAGTCTCTCATTCATCATGGACCAACTATCTTAATTATCCTGTGAGTAAGGGCAGTGTCGGGTGTAATTACCCTGACAAAATAAAGGCCTTTTCCCCTAAAAGTCAAATTGTCAAGAGTCAGGCTTCTGCTTACGAAATTCCTATACATTTTTTTCATCACTTGCTTTCCTGTCTGATCATAGATTTCAACAGAGAGCCATTCCGGGACCTCAGAAAGATTTATCCTTATTTCATTCCTGAAAGGATTTGGGAAAACAACAATTTCTCCGGCGGGTTTTGGAAGGTATTTGTCCTGCAGAATTGCAATTGCCTTTTTAATATCGGGTATTCCGTAGCCGTACAGTGAATCCGGGGTAAGGTATCTGTCGGATGAGGAATGAAGGGCTGAAATGATATCCATGTTCGAAGCCTGTGGCACGGCCTGCATGATACAGGCACAGATGCCGCTTATTACCGGACAAGAAAAGGATGTACCGTCAGCCATGTGAAGTTGATTGGGGTTAATCTGTACCTTTATACCGACACCCTGGGCAACGATGTCGGGTTTTACCTGTCTGTCGGCACTTGGTCCGGCCGACGAAAATGAGGATATGGTCCTGTCGCTTCTGACGGCTCCGACTGCCAGCACCGAGTCGCCGTCGGAAGGGGCAATTATCTTTTTCCATGCCATATTCCTTTCATTGCCCGCGCTGTTTACAACAAGAATACCCTTTGATGCGGCTATGTCGGCAGCCCTGGTGACAAAAGCCCTGTCGCCATCCATATCTTCAAACTGATAATCCATTGAAGGATCGTCGAAGATATAATAGCCCAGGGATGAGGTAATTATATCAGCACCTGAGCTGTCGGCAAATTCGGCAGCCGCCGTCCACAGATCCTCCTCCACGGGATACTCCGAGTCGGTATCCTCGCTTCTGAGAAGCAGGTAATCTGCACCCGGAGCGCTTCCCTCCAACATCCCTTCAATCATACCCGCCAGTACCGACAAGACGGCAGTCCCATGGTTATGAAAGTCATATACATATTCATTATTGTTCACAAAATCATATGTCCCTTTAATTCCCTTTCTGTCCCGGAGATGATCAAGCGCGGGAATAATGCCTGCATTGGAGAATCCTCCGTCGATTACTGCAATAAGGATTCCTTTTCCGCTGAAGTTTGAATTGTGAACACTTATCCCGTTTATCATCGACAATGGATTGTTGTAGGGTGGCTGGTCACTCAGATTAAAAACAATCTCATTTTTACGTGTTTCTCCTTTGGCTTCCGGCCTTTTAACGATTTCAACCTTCTTCACGAAGGGCAGTTGTATCAGTTCTCCGGTTTCAAAAGGATCCGGTGATTTGAACAATGCAGTATTCATCCACTTCGAAGTGCAGTGAAAGCTTAGTCCCATGGACCTGATTCGGTCAATGTAGCCTTTCCATACGGGAATATCCCTGAAATCAAGTACTTCAATCCCTGCTTTGTTTCTGCGTTCAATTGCTTTTCCGGAAAGGAGGTCTTCAGGGGCAAAACCGGAGATTTCATTTTCTCCCTTGTCGGTGAAATGGATGCGGTAGAAATAATTCCAGATCTTTTCCTGACATTTGACCGGCTGACCTGCGATGAGTATCAGAGCAGTGAATAAAAACTTCATTATGGCAGGATCTGTTAATCTCCTTACCATATTTCTCCCGTTTTTTCAGGATCGGCAATATTGACTTTATTCCTTTCGAGTGAATCAATGTATTCTGATTCATAAATATCGATGCTGCGGTTATCCGGGATGCCGGCGCTGTAATTGGTCATGAATCTCCGGTTTCCGTTCTTCCCGTAGATTATCCACTGGCCTTCTCTCAGGTTGTTTTTGTATTGTCCCTTCATTTCCGGCTTTCCGTTTTCATGAAAGGCTTCAAAGCTGCCGTTTATTTTTCCGTTTTCATAGTTTGTCCTGAGCATCAGGTTTCCGTCAGGGTAGTATTTAAGGCATTCGCCGTGTCTGAGGTCATTCCTGTACATGATTTTTTCGGCTACCTTTCCGTCGGGGTAATAATTCAGTGTCAGGCCGTTCTTCCTGTTTTCCAGGTATTCTGTCTCGCTTATCAGCAGATCTTTTTCAGTGAATGAGAAGAAGCGCCATTTGCCTTCTTTCAGCTGGTTGACATACTTCCCGGCTGAGGCCGGAAGTCCGTTGGAGTAGTAAAGTACAGCTTCAGCTTCAGTTCCCTCATTGCTGAAAGTCATCAGTGATTTAAGCGTTCCGTCTTCGTAGTATCTCCTGAATTCGCCCTCGGGCTTATCATTGCTGAATTCTCCTTCATACATCATTTTCCCGTTGGGATAATACTTTATCCACCTTCCCTGCTTTTTTCCGTCAGGGTCGCTTTTGTTAATATCCTGCCCCTGTATTGCGGTAAAGTGCAGCAAAGTCAGTATCATTAAGAAGAATGCAGCAATACTTTGTTTCATGGAAACCCGGTTGATCTCCCGCAAAAGTACAAAAAAAGAGGCTGAAATGGATTCAGCCTCCTGCAATTTATCACAGTTCGTGTCTTACTTGACCTCTTCAAAATCAACGTCGGTGACTTCATCGTTACCCGACTGTTCGGGGCCGGGTTGGGATGTTGTCTGCCCTGTATTCTGGGCGGTCTTGTACATCTCCTCCGAAGCTGCCTGCCAAACGCCGTTCAGTTCGGCAAGAGCGGTGTCGATGGCTGCAACATCCTGTGCTTTGTGAGCTTCCTTGAGTTTTGAAAGAGCGCTTTCAATAGCGGCCTTTTTATCAGACGGTATCTTGTCACCGAATTCCTTAAGTTGTTTTTCGGTTGAGAATATCATGCTGTCGGCACTGTTAATCTTGTCAACCTTCTCCCTGGCAAGTTTGTCAGCTTCGGCATTTGCCCTGGCTTCTTCCCTCATCCTTTTTATCTCGTCATCGCTCAGTCCGGATGAAGCTTCGATCCTTATCCTCTGTTCCTTTCCTGTTCCCCTGTCCTTGGCAGCTACGTGGAGGATGCCGTTTGCGTCAATGTCGAATGTGACCTCTATCTGGGGCACCCCTCTGGGGGCCGGCGGAATTCCGTCAAGATGAAAACGTCCGATAGTCTTGTTTCCTGTAGCCATTGGTCTTTCGCCCTGAAGGACATGGATTTCCACCGAAGGCTGGCTGTCGGCTGCAGTTGTGAAAACCTCAGTCTTTTTTGTTGGTATGGTAGTATTCGCTTCAATAAGTTTTGTCATCACGCCGCCCATGGTCTCAATTCCGAGCGACAGGGGAGTAACGTCGAGAAGCAGAACATCCTTTACCTCTCCGGTAAGAACTCCGCCCTGAATGGCGGCGCCCACTGCAACCACCTCATCCGGATTGACACCCTTTGAAGGAGTTTTGCCGAAGAATTTTTCAACAAGCTGCTGTATGGCAGGGATTCTTGTTGATCCTCCTACAAGCAGAATCTCGTCAATTTCTGATGCCTTGAGACCCGAATCGGCAAGAGCTTTCTTGCAAGGTCCGAGACAGGCCTGTATAAGGCTGTCGCTAAGCTTTTCAAAATGAGCCCTGGTGAGTGTCTTGACAAGGTGCTTTGGAATTCCGTCAACCGGCATTATATAAGGCAGGTTAATCTCGGTAGTCGTTGTACTCGACAGTTCTATCTTTGCCTTTTCGGCAGCCTCTTTCAGTCTTTGGAGAGCCATTGGGTCTTTCCTCAGGTCAACACCTTCATCTTTAATAAACTCTTCAGCCAGCCAGTCAATTATTTTCTGGTCGAAGTCATCACCACCCAGGTGTGTGTCGCCATTGGTCGATTTCACTTCGAAGACACCGTCACCGAGTTCGAGTATGGATATATCAAAAGTACCACCGCCAAGATCAAAAACAGCGATCTTGAGGTCCTGCGATTTTTTGTCAAGTCCGTAGGCAAGTGAAGCAGCCGTAGGTTCATTTATAATCCTTTTTACAGTCAGTCCGGCGATTTCTCCTGCCTCTTTAGTGGCCTGGCGCTGGGAATCGCTGAAATATGCCGGAACTGTGATCACAGCCTCGGTAACTTCCTGTCCAAGATAGTCCTCTGCTGTCTTTTTCATTTTCTGAAGAACCATTGCAGAGATTTCCTGGGGAGAATATAACCTGTTGTCGATCTTTACCCTTGGTGTGTTGTTGTCACCCCTTGCAACATTGAAAGTTACGCGATTGATTTCGGTATTGACCTTGTCATAGGTTTCCCCCATGAACCGCTTGATTGAGTAAACGGTCTTTTCTGCATTGGTGATGGCCTGACGTTTTGCAGGATCTCCTACCTTACGTTCACCATTATCAACAAATGCAACTATCGAAGGCGTAGTCCTTTTACCTTCACTGTTAGGGATCACTACAGGCTCATTCCCTTCCATTACGGCAACGCATGAGTTTGTTGTTCCCAGATCAATTCCTATTATTTTTCCCATTTTTCGATTTTTAGATATTTCAATTATTGACTCCCTAAACTGCAATGATTATGCCACAGCCATAACATGGAAAATTTATGAAAATATGGCACTCGCAGAGCTGAAGAGCCTGACTGAAGTGACAAAAAGACATACTGATTTCAAAAGACATGACATGACAAAACATTTCCTCTGTCATTCCCTTTCTCTGATGTAATTTCGTAGCTTTAACCCCGGGTTCAGTTCTGTATACAGCCATGCTCAATGCTCTATGACGGGGATTGGCGTCCAGACTGAGACAGATGTTAATTTTGTTGGCGATCCTGCATCGAATATGACTCAGTGCAGGATGATTTTCCCAGCTAAAGGAACAAAACTAAAGCGCTTTGAATGTTAGAAATTTTATTTGAAGATAATCATCTTATAGCCGTCCTTAAGAAACCTACCGATCTTTCGCAGGGTGACCGTACGGGGGATGAAGCAATCGATGCGGCCGTAAAAAATTACATAGCCTTGAAATACAAAAAGCCCGGAGCTGTTTTTCTCGGGCTTATTCACCGTCTCGACAGGCCTGCAGGCGGTGTTCTGCTTTTTGCCCGTACTTCCAAGGCTCTTGGACGGATGAATGAGATTTTTCGCACCCGCGAGGTCAGGAAGACATACCTTGCAATCGTTGGGGAAAGGCCTCCGGAGGATGAGGATACACTGACACATTTTCTTAAAAAGAATGAAAAGCAGAACAAAACCTATGTATACGACAGCGAGGTGAAAGGATCAAAGAAGGCAAGTATGAGCTATCGTCTTGCAGGAAGATCCAGGAGATTCTTTCTTCTCGAAGTTGAGCTGCACACCGGCAGGCATCATCAGATAAGGGCGCAGCTTGCAAAGATCGGATGTCCGATAAAAGGCGACCTGAAATACGGTTATTCAAGGTCAAACGAGGATGGCAGTATCTGTCTCCTGGCCAGGAGACTTGAATTTATTCACCCTGTAAAAAAGGAAAAGGTCATCATAACCGCTCCTCTTCCGGAAGGGGATGCATGGAAACTTTTCAGGAATGTTGAAGTATAAAAAAATGAGCCGGATTTCCGGCTCATCTTCTTCTGTCATGAAAGCAATAACTCCTGTCCTTGTTCCCTTGTAATTCTCCTGTGGGATACCCTTCTTAATTCTTAACCAATGCAAAGGTAAGCAGCTTCTGCTTAAACAGAGTTAAAATCAGGTTAATAAGAGTTAATAAAAAGTTAAATCCTGTTATGGATTTAAGTAAAACCTTAAATTTACACCGTGAGCAAAAATAAATTCATCGGCCTGATTATTATGATGCTGATCTCGATCACCGGGATCATATGGGTACAAATGATATGGATCAGCAATGCCCTGGAAATCAGGAATGATATTTTCAATAAAGCGGTTTATGCCAGTCTTAACGATGCTGCTGAGACAATAGAGACAAACCGCAAGATGGATTTCTTCTTCAATTCACCTGTTACCTACAATTCGGGAAGCTCCGGTGTTTCTTCATATATGAGCGTTGGAAGCTATTCCTCGCGGGATGGGAAAAACTTCAGCTACAGCGTTACCAGCCAGTCGGTGACGGGAACTGTTGACTCAACGGGAAACCTTACATTCAATGAGCCTGTCATAACCAGGACCGATACAACTTTTTACCAGGATCCCATTGACATGGAAGCGAGGAGTTCCCTGCAACCTTCTTCACCGCCTGTCAGCTCCAATGATATTATAGAACATGTCAGGCGAAGGGCAAGCGAGTTCCAGACAATGAGCGAGCAGATAATTGCCGAGGTCTCCCAGTGGGAGAGGACCATGGAGCTTGATAACAATGAAATTCAGAACATTTTAGGCCGTTCTCTCCGGTTTTCAAATATCGAAACCCCCTTTGAATTTGCTGTCATCAGGGATGGCGTGATCAGGGAAGGAAATTTCAGGAAGGGAAGCAAAGACGATTTTCTTAAAAGCAATTACATGATCCGTCTTTTTCCCGATAATATCATGGGGCAGAACCTTATACTGTCGGTCATCTTTCCCGAGAAACGCAACTATGTTCTTGGGTCGATGGCCTGGATCCTTAGCGGATCGATGTTGTTTTCTCTTATCATTCTGGCTACTTTTGCCTTAAGTCTTTTCTTTCTCATAAGACAGAAAAAGATTTCCGAGATGAAATCCGACTTTCTCAACAACATGACGCATGAGTTCAAGACCCCGATAGCAACCATATCTCTTGCTGCCGATACCATCACCAATCCCAAGGTGATAAATGACGAAAACAGTATCAGGCATTTCATCGGTATGATAAAAAAGGAGAACAGCAGGATGAACAAGAAGGTTGAGACGATTTTGCAGATTGCATCACTCGATAAGAAGGAGATCAATTTCAGGTTTGAAAATGTGTCGATGCATTCCATTATTACCAGGGCTGCAGAAGCCATTGAGATTCAGGTTCATCAGAAAAACGGCAGTCTGGATCTACGGCTGAATGCATCCGCACCGGTTGTTTCAGGTGACCCGGAACACCTGTTCAACCTTGTAAACAATCTCCTTGACAATGCACTTAAATATTCACCGGAAATCCCTGAGATAACTGTTGAAACCTCCAATAATGACAGGGGACTAATCCTGTCTGTTTCTGACAAGGGAATCGGAATGAGTAAAAGTGTTCAGAGCAAGATTTTTGAAAGATTTTACAGGCAGACAAGCGGAAACATCCATGATGTGAAGGGTTTCGGGCTTGGCCTTAACTATGTAAGGGCTATTGTCGACGCCCACAGGGGCACAGTGACCATTACAAGTGAGCCGGGAAAGGGAAGCCGATTCGATGTGTTCCTGCCATTTAACAATGAAAACTGATATTAGATGAAATCAGCCCGGATTTTTCTTGTTGAAGATGACCTGAGCTTCGGTTCGGTCCTTAAGTCCTACCTGGAGCTTAATGATTTTCAGGTCGACTGGGTTGATGACGGCAAGTATGCCGTCGATCACTTCAGGAAAGGGGCTTTCGAGATCTGCATTCTCGATGTAATGCTTCCGCACGTCGACGGATTCACGATTGCCAGGGAAATAAGGAAGATAAACAACCTCGTCCCGATAATATTCCTTACCGCCAAGAAGATGAAGGAAGATGTCCTTAAAGGTTACGGGGTAGGCGGGGATGATTATGTTACCAAACCTTTTGACACCGACATCCTTCTGGCAAAAATCAAGGCCATTATGACCCGCCGTGATTTCCAGACGGGTACAAGGGATGTATTCGAGATCGGGAAATTCGTATTCAATTCCAAGTTGCGGACACTTACCATCGGCGACGATGAAAGGAAGCTTTCACCCAAGGAAGCTCAGCTTCTGGAGCTTCTGGCGCTTAATCCCAACGAGCTGATAAGCAGGGAAGTGGCTTTGAAGAAAATATGGGGTTCAGATGATTATTTCACTGCCAGGAGCATGGATGTCTATATCACAAAACTCAGGAAATTCCTTTCAGACGACCCAAACCTCAATATCAAGAACATACACGGCGCCGGCTTTCAGCTTATAATCAGGGACGATCCGACCGGAGACTGATTCTGTTGAACTGAAGCGGAAGCAACCGATCCCGTGTCGGAAATCGCGATTATTGCTATTGTAACAGGCCTGTCATCCGCGAAAGAAGCCCTTGTTCCGACTCAGATCGTCAGCTTCAGATTGTTAACAACTTTGCAAGCTTTCAACAATCCGGGGTTTGGGCATACCGGATTGCTCCATCCATTTTTCCTATTTTTGCGGAAATGACAGGAAGGTGAGAAAGAATGAATATATATTGTTGATTCTGCTTTTTTCAGTAATGACCTCCTGCAGGGTCTCAAGGCCTATGATTGCACCTGCTTCGGGCAATGGCCTGCCGGAAATCTATATTAACCAGTACCGCGATATTGCTATCAGCGAAATGAAAAGAACGGGAGTTCCGGCAAGTATAACCCTTGCACAGGGGATGGTTGAATCGGACTACGGGAGAAGTACCCTTGCCAGATTGGGAAACAATCATTTCGGGATTAAATGCCACAACGGCTGGAAGGGGCAGACAATGAGAAAGCATGACGACCGGAGGAATGAGTGCTTCAGAAAATACAACAGCGCTCTGGAATCCTATTATGATCACTCTGATTTCCTCAGATCCGGATCGCGCTACGCTTTTTTGTTCGATCTCGATCCGCTTGATTATAAGGCCTGGGCACGCGGACTCAAAAAAGCAGGTTATGCCACCAATCCCGATTATGCCAATATGCTGATCAGAAAGATTGAAGAGAACAGGCTTTACGAGTTCGACAGGGGGATTACCTCCACTGTTTCCCGGGTACAGCAGGCAAAACCTCGGGAAACAGCACCTGCCAGGACCACTGAAGCAAGCACTTCCGTACCGGCTCAGTCCACTGCAACCCCGCCTTCAACACCTCCGGCCCAGACCACTTCAACACCTCCGGCCCAGGATGCTGTAACTTTTGGAGATATCATGGCCAGGGTGCCAAGGATAATGGAAAATAACAGGGTTCGTTATATTGTTGTAAGGGAGGGAGATACGCGTGAAAAGCTGGAAAAGGAATTTAAGCTCCTGAAGTTTGAACTTCCGCGCTTCAATGACCTGAGCGATGCTTTTGTTCCACAGGCGGGGCAGACTCTCTATATAGAACCAAAAAAGGACAAGGCTGCTGCCGGATTGAATTATCATACCGTAAAGGCCGGTGAGACCATGCATTTTATCTCGCAGAAATACGCGGTCAGGCTTAAGAGTCTTCTTGAGATGAACCGTATTGAGACTGGACATGAACCATTGCCCGGCGATAAAATATGGCTCCGGGAAACGAAACCCGCGGAATGATATTGATAAATTGATACAAGTCCTGAACAGTCCCGTTCATTCTTCTGCAATGGAATAATCTTCAATTTTGAATCCTCTCAGGAAATCTGCGGTGCCAAGCCTTTTTTTACCTTCAAGCTGAAGACTGAGTATATTCACGAATCCTCCCCTGCAGGCAATTTTTAAAAAGCTTTTACGGTCCGTAATGATTTGTCCCGGGCTGAGATTATGTTCCTGCGTTTCCGGCCGGGCTTCATATATCTTGAAACTTAGGGTTTTTGAATCTTTTCTGAAAGCCGATCTGGCACAGGGATAGTTTGCAAGTCCCCTGATTAGATTATGAATTCTGTGTGCTTCCATGTTCCAGTCTATTATACAGAATTCGGGAAATATCTTTGGGGCTTTAAACAATGTTTCACCGGGCATCATGAAATCCGACTGCGGTCTTGGTTTTATTGAACCGACGGCTATTCCTTCGAGAGTGTTTATTACCAGACTGGCGCCATGTTTCATAAGCTTATCATGAAGGTCGGATGCATTTTCAAAAGGAAATACCGGTACTTCCCGGCGGAGAAGGATATTTCCGGTGTCAGTTTTTTCATCAATCAGGAATGTGCTTACCCCGGTAGTCTTCTCTCCGTTGATAATAGCATGGTTTATCGGGGCTGCACCCCTGTACTGCGGGAGCAAAGAGGCATGAAGGTTAATGGTTCCTTTTGGCGGCAGTGTCCAAACCTCCCGTGGAAGCATTCTGAAAGCAACAACCACGAAGATATCGGCATTAAGACGGCGGAGTCTGTCGATAAATACCGGGCACTTCAGGTCTTCAGGCTGAAGTATGGGGAGACTGTTGGCTTCGGCAAAAAGTTTGACGGCTGATTTTTTGACGGTCATTCCGCGCCCTGCCGGTTTGTCGGGCGATGTTACTACTGCAAGCACATTGTACCCGTTCATAAGCAACGAACCGAGAGTTGCGACGGCAAATTCGGGTGTCCCCATGTACACCACTTTCAGGTTTTACATAGATTGTATCAGACCTTAATTACAATAAATCTGCAAAATAATTCAATCCTTTGAAATGTGCTTGTAGCAGGTAAGGTTATGACCCATTTTGCTGGCCTTTGTCTCAAGGTAAAATTCATTGTACTTGTTTGCAGGTATAACCAGCGGGATGGTTTCGACTATCTGTATACCATATCCCTCAAGGCCTGCTCTTTTGACAGGGTTGTTTGATATAAGTCTTATCTTTCCGAGACCGAGTTCCCTCATGATACTGGCGCCCACGCCGTAATCCCTTTCATCTTCACCGAAACCAAGTTTAAGGTTTGCCTGGACAGTATCCATGCCTTCATCCTGCAGTTTGTAAGCCCTAATTTTGTTAAACAGGCCGATGCCCCTGCCTTCCTGATTAAGATATATCACAGCCCCTTTACCTTCAGCCTCTACCATTTCCATGGCTTTGTGGAGCTGGGCCCCGCAGTCACATCTCAATGAGTTGAAAATATCGCCGGTAAAACACGAGGAGTGGAGCCTCACCATAACCGGTTCATCCTTGGTCCATTTTCCTTTTACCAGGGCAGCATGCTCCATTTTATTGTTTTTCTGACGAAATGCTATGAACTCAAATCTGCCATATTCCGTCGGGAGTTTCACTGCATCGCCTCTTTCAATAATGGAGTCCCTTTCAAGTCGGTATTTGATAAGATCCCTGATGGCAATAATCTTTATATTGAACTTCTGTCTCAGTTTTTCAAGATCAGGGAGCCTTGCCATTGTACCGTCGTCATTCATGATTTCCACAAGGGCGCCGCCGGGTTGCAGTCCGGCCATTCTTGTCAGGTCAACAACAGCCTCGGTATGTCCGGCCCTTCTAAGCACTCCCTTCGATTTTGCCTTGAGCGGGAAAATATGTCCGGGACGCCCGAGGTCAAGCGGTTTGGTTGCAGGATCAACAAGGGCCTTGATGGTCAGCGCCCTGTCCTTTGCCGAAATACCTGTAGTGGTTTCGGGCCCCAGGAGATCGACGGTAACTGTGAATTGTGTCTCGTGCAGCGAGGTGTTAACTCCAACCATAAGATCCAGTTCCAGCTCTTCGCACCTCTCCTCAGGAAGTGGTGCACAGATGAGTCCGCGGCCATGCTTGGCCATGAAATTTACAATTTCCGGTGTAATGAGTTCAGCCGAACAGATGAAATCACCTTCATTCTCCCTGTCTTCATCATCCACAACTATTACCACTTTTCCCTGACGGATGTCCTGGATGGCTTCTTCAATCGTGTTAAGCTTAATTTCCATATTTTTCAGATTTTCTTTTCTTCAACTGAATACCTGCGCCGGGTTCCGATTATAAATAACCTGTAAAGGTAATCCTTAATCATTCTGAAAAACCCTAAGTAGGTTTCAATATTCATTATTACCGAATCGCTTGATGCCTTATATGTCAGGAATATCCCGACCGGCAGAAGTATATAGGTCGATGCCCACATACCGGCCACTGTGCTTATAAGGTTTTCTTCCACAAGCTTTTCGCCCGATAGTGATATCACGTACCAGATAACAAAGAACAGGATTGAAATAACAGCCGGAGTTCCGAGTCCGCCTTTCCGGATTATTGCACCAAGCGGGGCGCCGATAAGGAAAAAGACAAGGCATGCCACGGATAGTGTGAATTTCTTGTTCCAGTTAACCTCGTAGCGCTTGATGAATTTTACATCGGCATGAAGGCTTTCTCCCTGTGTTGAGAGGTAGTTGCTGGCACTTTTTATATTGGCTATTGCTCTCGAGACCGCTGTCTTCCTTTCAATCACACTGAGCGAATCGTAAAGAAATTCAGTGTCAAAAACAGGAGCAACAGTCTTTTCCAGAATATGCTCAGGGGGGGCATTCTGATTCCTTTCGGTAAACAGGAGGGTGCGTGTAAACTCGTTGTAATTCTGATTTACTTTCGTAGTATACCTTTTATTCAGGGAGTCAATGTCGTGTGTAAGCTGGGCAATGTTCTTCATGGCGGCATTTGACTTGAACAGGTCAATCTCTGTCCTTTGCAGGTCGAAACCCGACAATGACACCACTATGGTTTGTTCCTTGAATACGTCTTTTCTGAAAGGATGCTTTTTCTCTTCTCCTCCCGGCTCTCTTTCAGGCATTTCGCTGTATGAGTATCCGTTATACATTACCATCGACATTGCAGTCTCGTCGGGAGTGACCCTCATGTAGGCAGAATCGGCATATATAACATCACTGTTTCCCCGGTTATTGCGGTGATCGTAGATGTAAACCCTGTCGAGACGGTTTGTTTCCGGGTCCTTTTCGGTTATCTTGATGCTAAATCCATCAATATCATTATTGAATGTGCCGGCCTGAAGATTAATGTCCGGTCGTTTTCTCCTTATATCCTGAAGAAGCGTTCTTGCCTGCCTGTTTGCATAAGGCAACACGTTGTTAGAGAAGAACAACGACACGACGCAGATTACAGAAATCATTATTATAAGAGGTCTCATGATTCTTCCCAGCGGAATGCCTGACGATTTGATAGCAGTCAGCTCGCTGTATTCCCCCATGTTCCCGAATGTCATGAGCGAAGCCAGAAGTATTGCAAGAGGAAGGGCCATGGGAACAAAGGTAAGGGAGAAGTTGAACAGGAGCTCAGCCATGATTTTAAGCTCCAGCCCTTTACCAGCCAGCTCATCGATGTACATCCACAGGAACTGCAATATCAGGATGATCAGTACTATGAAGAAGGTTAGTATGAGCGGACCGATAAAGGATTTTAATACGAACTTATCGAGTTTCTTCACTGCCCTTGCCTTTTAAGCTGCAAAATTACTCTTTTTAAGCTAAAATGATCTGAAAAGAAATGTAAACCATTATCCGGCTTTATGTTTCTTCCCTGAGGTATGAATCTGAAAATTTATGAAATACTTCATTTTCAGGCTATGGCACAGAACCGGACACTGAAATTCTGTAAAATTGTTATACCGGAAAGCGCAATGGTGGCTGCCGGTTTTTGCTTTTGATTATTGTTTAGGGGACCGAAAGAATTAATTCTCCTGATGTATCATGCTCCCCGGCTTCCGGATGCAGAGCGCTTTTCCCTTATCCGGCCTATGATCAGGTAAGGTACGCAAAACAAGGCATATAAAAAGCACCACAGAACAAAATTGGGTATGATCAGGATCTTTCTCATCGGGTAGATTGTTGTAATGACATTATAGTTATAATATAACAGATTCTCATGGAATATATTGTCTGAGATCTATACCTATCAGACTGTCAGACATCTGGATCATGGCATCCTTACCGGCCGGGGGGTACTTTCTGAGGGAAAAGGCAGATTCATCAAAAACGGATCGCGGCAGGGCTCTGCAAAAAGAAAGCCGGTTTTCCTGCTATCCGCTTAAAGCTGTGGGCCAGCAACCGTTTGATAGCACTCTGGAGAACCGGCTCTGTCAAATATATTAATAATCAATCGGAGTTAAACAGTTAATAATCAGGTTTTTGATCAATGGTGTTTTTGGATAGATGAAAGCTTGTTATTTGAATATGAACATGCACTGCTGCCAGACCCGGGAACTGCTTTTATGCTAGTATTGGCCTCATTATAACCGGAGATATGTATTATTAAGGAATTCCTGTCGTTTATATGAATGGGGGAGAGTACGCAATACGTATTTTTATTTAATTTGTAAGAATGCAACAAATCTATAAACGAACCAGGAGCCGGATGCTTCTTGAAATCCTGAGGGATCCCGACAGAAAATCCCTGGCACGGGTATTATATGATAATCTGGATCTGCTTATCTGTTACAGGGAAATACCGGTTCATTATTTCAGCAGGTATTTGTTCAAGAAGGGGATGAACAATATCAGGGATTATGTTCCTAACGGTATTGCAATGAAAGTTGCACCGGCGCTGAATGATGCCACGGTGAAGCATGTTCTTGACAATAAGCTTTATTTCGGCTTATATTACGGGCAGTTCGGGATAAAGATGCCGGAAATACTTCTGTTTAATCACAGGGATCATTTTGTTTACCGCGACAGGCAGCTTGTTATCTCAGATTTCGATGATTTCAGGAAGCTTATTGAAGATGTTTTCAACGAGAATCCTGATTGTAACGGTCTTTTCATCAAGAAAACCTATTCCAGTTCCAGCGGGAGGAACATTTATTCACTTTTGCGTTCCGACCTTGAATCAAACGATAAATTGATACGGGATGTTTATTCAGGTGTTAAGGACTCGGCATTCATATTTCAGGAAAAAGTGAAACAGCATCCCGATCTTAAAAGGCTTAGTCCCACTTCATTGAACACCATCAGGTTTGATACCTTTATCGATGATGACGGGCGGATTGAGGTTATTTCCGGTTTTCTGAAAATGAGTACAAACGAAGCTGTTGTAGACAGTGTTGTTACAGGAGGCTGCGGAGTGGGGATTGATGCAGCGACGGGTACTTTGAAACGAAACGGCTATTCGAAGATAAAAATAAGCGGTGTTGGTGTTCTGACGGAGCATCCTTTAAGCGCAATAAGATTTGAAGGCTTTCCCGTTCCTTATTACCGTGAAGCCCGGGAAATGGCCGCTAAGGCAGCATCTTTCATGCCCGGTTTAAGGCTTGTCGGCTGGGATATCGGAATAGGGGAGACCGGACCGGTTCTGATCGAGGGAAATTCAGATTACGGAATTAACTCGAATGATATGGCATACGGAGGTTATATGTCTAATGATATATTCAGGAAAGCTCTTAGTGCAGCTCTGAAACGGCAAAAGCGCAGAGCATAAACCTCATAGATCCCTCCTTTGGAGAGCCTGCCCTGCTCCTCAAGCGGGGGGATGGTGTGGATTCCTGGACAAAGCACAGGGCATCAACAACCATAAAAAAGTAAAGGTCGTTTTTTACTGGTGGTTAATCCCCGATGATGAAACTGACATCAACAGATAAGCACAAACACTTGTACCTCGAGTACGCGGATGAAAAAATAGTAGATGAGGATGGAATCATTGAATTATTAGAATTGTAAGATTATGAAAAACATTACCGATAAAGACATACTGAAACAATATATCTCCAAGGAACCGTCAGACTGGAAGGTACAGGCTGATTATTATGAGCTCAATAAAGACTGGCTTGACAAATCGGCAATGATAGCCATAAAAATATTAAGTACCCTTCGCAGTCTGTCATTAACTCAAAAGGAATTGGCAGAAAGTATTGGAGTTACACCTCAATATATAAATAAAGTTGTCAAGGGTCAGGAAAATCTCTCATTGGAAACAATCTGTAAGATTGAGAGAGCATTAGGTGTAACATTAATTGCTGTACCGGCATTTGAAACCACCCAGCTAAATACACAGCAGAACAGGCTTAGTGTATGATACATTGACCGATGCAGTTATTATGACTAAGGAAGAATACGAAAACTATTAAACCTCACAGCGGACAAGGCTCTGGCGCATGAAACAAGGCGGTGGGATGCGAGTGGCTGACCAGAGGTTGGAAGCAGTACTTACGGNNGCACCGGGGGTTATTAAAATTAAGTCACATACGTGACTTCTTTGTCCAGCTGCAATGCAGCTGCTCGTGACTGAAACTTTAACTTCCCTCAGCAAATCCCTCTCTTGCCGAACAATCTCCCCCCCCTGGGTTTGATAATTTTGAAGTTGGAAATGCTCTCCCCCTTACGAAACTCACTAACCCTAATATGCAAGGACATGACAAAAGATGTTACTGTAAAATACTCTCATCATAAAACTCCCTGGAAATGACATGCTCCGAAGGAGCATCCATCAGCCGGCAGCTTCTCTGAAAGAGAAGGATTTTAATAACCTCCGGTGAAACCGGAGGTACGGTACCCCCACGATCGTTAAGCTCCGTAGGAGCGTGACTGCTATGGAAAATACCTTTCATCAATATTAATACCCGCCATCTGTATAAGACTTTTGTATTCCACTTCAAAAGATTTCTTTTTGTGTTGCTCCTGTTGATTACGGATAAATGTCCAGAAGATAAGATGATACAGCAGTTGACGATAGCCTGCCATAGTATTAGAATTTTGTTTAATAACACAGCGAGACGTAAGCAAGATACATGATAACCTTGAAAAATCCTGGTCTGTTCCGCCCCCCGCTAAGGCGGGGCAGGCTCTTCAGGGCTTAAAATCATATAGGGTACTTTACCCCCGGTTAGCACCGGGGGTTATTAAAATTAAGTCACATACGTGACTTCTTTGTTCAGCTGCATTGCAGCTGTTGGTGGTTGAAACTTTAATTTACCTCATCAAATCCCTCTTTTGCACAACCATTTTTTGTGGTTGATAATCGTAAAATTGGAAAAGATCTTTAATCGCAAAACTACATGACCTTGACATACAGAATCAGGAACAAAAGGATTACTATGAAATAATCCCATCACAAAACTACCTGGTTATGCCATGTCCGAAGGAGCATCCCCCAGCTGGCAGCTTTTTTGAAGGAGAAGGATTTCCTGGTAGTTCTTTCATCCACTTCTACAACTCCTGCAATAGAATTCATCATTTCTTGATACATTAAGAATTTTTTTAAAGAACCAACATGGTATGTAAATGATCTATAATTATCGGTCATTTTATAATAGCTAATCTCCTTTCTATTGTTCCTTCATATTTTACTCAGACCATCAACATCTTCGAGGTCACCTGTGCCAAAGATATTGACAGGATTAAAACCATTGCATATAAAAATTTCAACATTATCATTATGATTAGTTTTTGCGTTTAATTACATATAAGAATTGCTGTCAGTAGAGGGGGGAACATGATGAAATGCATCACTGCTTTTAAGGCTTATTTATTCCCATCTATAAAATCAGCGTAATCATGATAAAGAATGGTGCCATAACCCAAAGTACCGGTTTTGATATTAAAAGTTGAGATGAAATCTATCTTACCATCAACATATGATTTGAAAAGCGAATCCGCTGTTATTTCAACTATTCTGTCAATGACGGAACAATATTCAGGATACTCAATGATTTGCCATTTTCCAACGATACTATCGGGATCGTAAGTATCTTTCTTTTCTCATCCTACGCATATTGAAAAAAACGGAAAAACAATATCGATATGTAAAACATTCATTATTAGCTTTCTCGTAATTTTTCTGTCCTGAAAAGATCAAAGTATAATTATTTTCTGAAGTTTCGCAAGTAAGAAAAAGTTAAGAAATGGTATAAAAAGAAGCACTGGGAGTTTTCAGATATCTCTGAAAATCAGTATATNNCAGTAATCTGAAGATAAGCAGTAAATCCTTGTCGCTTGAAAGTAATGCCAACTGCAAGTTCACACGGTTACAGGTGTTCGAGCTATTGTTGGTGTTTCCTATATTCATGGTCAAAAACGCTTTTGTTATTCTGAATCCATTCTTGGTTTTAAGGCTCTTTTTCTTTGTCGCACTGACGGCAAGACTCAGACCGTTC
>MTKZ01006085.1_pt2 | contig 25960 bp, 31 predicted proteins | sample 1042781 | NCBI WGS metagenome assembly MTKZ01 (sample SAMN06212207, study PRJNA360539) | anaerobic digester metagenome | biome: Wastewater treatment plant; material: sludge; isolation source: anaerobic digester fed with sludge from wastewater treatment plant | place: Denmark: WWTP Viborg ... | reverse complement strand
ATGCTGGAGGCAATTGACAATATAAGAGAGTTGAGTGAGGGTTATGCTCTATTTGAGCAGAGAAGGATGGGCGAAGCGCTTGACGCTTCCATTGGAGCCTGTGTTTTGCGGGCGTTCATGGACAAGAGTATTCCGATTGACGATAGAGATGCGATGTTTGGGTGTCTTGGAGACCTTCGCCCAATGCCTGCTCAAATTGTCGGCAAAATTGCTTACACAGAGATTGCAAGCAAAATCGGTCTTGAGAAAGCGCAGGTCATCTGGAACAAAGTTCTTGAGTGGGTGTCATCTGCTGCTGCTATATTGTCGGAGAAAGAGATTGAGGAGCAGCAGAAACTTTTTCAGCAGAGGTAGATGGGCTGCCTCTTGAGGAAGCGTATCGCCATATAGAGTCTCTCGTCAAGAGAAAGAGAGCAACTCCATCGGTGCGCACCAGCGAGTTCTTTACTGTCGCAGAAATTGCGGCTGAGCTTAATATAAGTCTTGAAGATGCACTGGCTCTTCCAAAAGGCGTTCTGAGCAATAAGGTTGCTGTTGCCAGAACGCGCAGTATGATTGAGTTTTGCTACGCGAACTACGATCTCACGAGTGAATAACATGCGTGTTAAGGTAAAGAGTATTACGCTCACAAACAAGGACGCATTTCTTCGTGAGGTCATGCAAAAGGTCGGGCAGGCCGATCACGCGATGGCGGAAAAGTTGGGCCAGGAAATAGTTTCTTACGTGAAAGGCAAGGGATGGAACCACTCGCCCGACATGACAGCGGGCGCAGCGAAAATAGAAGGAACAACGGCCACCTCCGATCTTGACACCAACGACAAAATATATGGGTGGGTTGACAAAGGAACTGCACCAGTGACAATCTCCGGCTTATATACTGAGACCAGCACGGGCGGAAAGATTGGTAAGATGAGATTCAGAAACGCAGGGCGCGGCGTGTCGTATGCGTCAAAGACGGATGGAAGATCGGGTGGTGACGGAAGGGGTCAGATTGGGCCAATGATACGGGCGGCCAATGTCACCGATAGAAGTATCCGGGCAAGACATATCACAGACGATGTGATTAAGAATAAAGAAAAAGATATTGAAGCGGTTGGTCAGAGCGTCTTAAATCAATGAGCCTGGTAGCAAAAGTAGTCCTGGAGCTTGACGAAAGCTCATTCAATTCTCTAGGAAAGGGAGTTACCGATGCTATTAACAGGTCTATGTCCGGCCTGGACGTGTCGGCAAAGGACGTAGCCGCCGCCAAACTCCTCAAGGTTTTGAACGATGCGGCAAAGGCCGCAGCAGAAGCCCAGGTTTCATTTGCAAAGCTCTCTAAGGCCGGTGGGACGTTTGATGCGGAGAAGGCCGCGGAGAGCACGAGAAAAGCGATTGAGGCAAGCGCAAAGGCGGCGAAAGAATCAGCCGCGCTGTTCAGCGGGGCCAACGCGGACTCCCTGAAAAAGATAGATAAGGATGCTGTATCCGCGGCTATCGCGCTTGAGAAGCTGGCACAGGCTTCAATTCAAACGCAAGTCGCCCAGCAAAAGCTGGATACCACGATGGCTGGCGGGTCGTCTCTATTCTCTGGAAAGACCCAACAGATAGATGCCCAGGTAAAGGCGCTTGAGAAGTTGCGCCAGTCAGCAGAGGCATGGAAGGGTGTTGGCGCTGGCCCCCCGAACAATGACTGGCTAAATCAATACAACAAGGCCCTCTTTGACAAGCAGTTTTCTCTCGGATTTTCAATTGGGAACGACCCTATTGGGGCGCTTAAAAATTCGTTCCTCTCTGGAATCTCGAAGAATACAGGCGCGATTGGGACTGCCCTCAATACGTCTGGTCTTGGCGAGGCGGCCATGACTGCGCTTCGCTCAGGCGCAAACGGAGTGTCAAGCGCGATGGCTGAGGCCGCTGGCTCCGCTGGAATGCTGGGGATGGGAATAGGAGCGGCTATCGCCTTGCTCCCCATCGCAATTGACCTGGCTAAAAAGCTGGCAGATGCCTTCCAGAAAGCATACGACACCGGAAAGCTGGAGTCTCTTGGGCAGTTGCGGCTTCAAAGNNAAATGTATTTTCAACCATCACCCTGAACCAGATTCAAGCCTCACTTGCCGAGGCTCAGCTTGTGCGCCAGGGTCTTGTTAAGCCAACTCAGAAATACAATACGTTTATTTCCGGCATGTCAGAGGCCGGGATAGATGAGTCCATGATTGGCACGAAGATCAAGAACGTGGTTGATGTAATCAACTATATGTCTGGGTATTTCGAGACGATTAAAGACCAGCCATTAAAACGAGCACTCGTGACACAGCAGTTTGCCGGACTGTTTGGTCAGGACTTTGCCAACATTGTAGGTCTTGGTCAGGGCTTTATCAATGACATCACGGCGGTGAGTCTTGTCGGCAAGCAAGCCGCAGATGCAAACCAGAGAATAGCAAGTGTGGTGATGGCAAGCGCGGCCCAGCGCGAGAGAGCCGAGGCCGAGTTGAATCAGGCCATATTTCGCGCAGCGGCCCCGTTTGAGGTAGCTGTTAATACACTGGCTCGTAATCTTGCGCTTGGCGCGTCAACAATGCTGGAGGGATTCTTAAATGGAATGACGGACTTGAGAGCCGGGCTAAAAGCTGCATTTCCATCTTTGGGCAAGCTGGAAGGGGATAAGGTTTTTCAAAACATTGATTCCGGGTGGCTTGCTGGAATCCCCAGCGTTGGCTCTGCTATAAGACTTGTTGCTGATCTTAACAAGGCTGGTCAGGATGAGATGGACAAGAGACGCGCGGAGGCGGCGGCAAGTCGGTCAGTTTATTCGGGCGGGTCAAACGCTACTCCGACTGGCGTTGTGCAGATGTCGGCATTTTTGAAATCCGTCTCAGCGGACTACATGCCGGTTGGAACAACTGAGGACGCTCTCAAGGCGAAGATCGCGGACTATGAAGGGCAGATAGCCGACCTAACAAACAAGGGTCTCTCTGGTGTCACAAACGAAATGCGCGACAAGTTTAAGACCATGACACCAGTTGAAATTGCAGCGCAATTGAAGCTGGTGCCTGGGGCGAAGGCGTGGCTACCCGCCGATCTTGAAGACGCGGCAAAGACGTTCCGTGGATATTTCGATGCGTCCGCCGATATGTCGTCTCTCAAGGCGTACGGGAGCCAGATCAAGGTTGTAGAGGCAGCACAGAGCGACCTAACAAAGGCTACTGGAAATTACAGCAGCGCCATAGAAAAGAGAAACACGGCGGTTGCAAGTTCGTACTCCAAAGAATATGATGCCGTCCAGTCCGGGACAAAGGCTTACGAGGGATACTTTGACCAACTCTCGAAAGCCTATGCTAATGAAAAGAAAGCCCAGCAGGAAGGCACAACCTCGACTTATGCCGGGGGTCTCAGCGCGAAAGAGGCACTGGCAAAGATAAAATCTCTCCAGCGCCAGCAAGAGGCCATTGATAAAGCAATCGGAACCGGGAAGTCGGACAAAGTGATTGAGGGAAGGAGGATTGGTCTCGCGTATGACATGCGACAACTTGGGATAGAGCCTGGAGAGAAACTTTCGATGGATAGCCTATCCCGGACTGTGGCAAATAGTGGTCTTAGCCAAAAGCAAAAAAACGACTTGCAGGTTGCCATTGAAGCCGAGGGAGCGGCGAGGCTTGGTATTGCCCAGAGGTTGCAGGACGCAATTAAGTCCGGGGCGGCAGAGGGGTTGAAACTTAATCCGGCTGTTATTGGCGATGCCACGGGAGAGGCCGTTCTCAAGATTACAGGAGAGATCACCGATGCCGTTGATGGCGTTGATCTTGGCAGTATTGACGCAAAGATTGCCCAAAAGTTCTCACTGGGAGAAAGAATCCTAAAGGCCCTGGCGCAGGATGCGGCGGCGCTGGACGGGGACATTGGCGAACAGGCCCGGTCTCTCTTGCAGGACAAAGCGAATAAGTTTATTGAGATTGCCTCTGCCACGTCCACGTTTCAGGCGCAGATAAAAGCCAATGTGAATTTTAAGCTGACACCACAGTTTCTCGCAGACAGCGGGATAGTCTCAGCCGATTATTTCAGCAGGCTGAGAACCACGCAGGACGAGTGGAACAACAGGCAGAATGTCGAGGGAATCATAAAAGACCAAAAGCTGAATGAGTCGGAGAAATGGGGCAAGCTGGTTGACCAGCAACTCGCCGGAATTGGACTGGGTGGACAAAGTGCCAAGACTGTGATGCAGAAGTTGGCTGTTCAGTATTCGGTTGATGAGCAGCAGGGGGTGGACGCAGCAAAGAAAGCGCTCGAAGATACTCTGGTAAAAATACAGGCGGATATAAAGAAAGACCTCGGCGTTGACTTGAATGTCAAGATGGACGATAAAAGTCTGGATGCCGAGGCCGAGCGTGTCAAGAGTGATCTCCAGAACAAGATCAACGGCTTGAATGGGAAGGTCTACGATGTCACGCAAACAATCAATGTTAAATACGTTGTTAATGTGCCTTCGGTGACTCTCCCTTCTCCGAACATTGTTGGCACTCCGGGAACTCCAGGCACTCCAGGAACGCCTGCGCCAGACCCCGGAAAAAAGATTGGTGGGCCAATTGCCGAGGCCATCGGCGGCGCGGTTTATTCCGGGACATATCACTGGGTTGGTGAGCGCGGCCCTGAGATGTTTGTGCCTGCGCTTGATGGGAGAATCTTGACCGCCGAGCAATCCATTACAGCTATGCGCGAGTATGGGCTGGCGGCTGCAACCTCAACAAAACAAGTTCCGATGATTCACCCAACAAAGTCTGTCGTGAACAACTACTATTATTCTAATCAGCCATCTATTGCTGTTGATGCGAGAGGGGCCACGAATCCCGGACAAGTGTCGAAGAACATCAGACGGGCGGCGCGGTTCCTGACAGACCTTCCACAGATGCAGCAACGGGTAGGAGTATGGACAGGAAAATGATAAAAAAAGCTCTCGTGGTTGGAATTAACAGCTACAAGTCCTCCGCAGTTCCGCGCCTGAATGGGTGCGTGAACGACATGGAGGACATCGCCGCCCTGATGTCGTCAATCGGATACGAGGTGTTTAAGCTGCGTGACGAAGCGGCCACGCATTCTGCGATCACGGGCTGGCTTAATGAAGCCCGCGCTCAGGCAAACGCCGGAGTTGTGTCCGGCCTGGTTTATTTTCATGCCGGGCATGGGACACAAATAAAAGACACTGGCGGAGAGGAAGCTGACGGATTAGACGAGGGCATTCTGACCTATGATTCTGCTCAGGTTGGCGGGGCGTGGAGCAATCTGATTCTTGATGACTGGATGTCGGAATGGATGAAGGGAATCACGGCGCTAATCCCGATAGGGATCATTGCCGACACATGCTATTCGGGCGGGATGAATAGAGACATCCCGCCGCAGTCGTCTCCCCGCTTCGTCTCCCCTCCGGGCGGCTCTCACATCCCGACTGGTGCGCCGCGCATCGGGCTAAGCCCAATGGAGATCACAAGAAAAGACCCGGACAGAATCATGTTTTCTGCTTGCAGGGGAGATCAAACCGCGGCTGACGCTCTGATTGATGGGCGATGGCGCGGGGCATTCTCGTGGGCCTATGGTGTTGCGGCCAGAGAGAGAATCAGATCAAATGGGGCGCTGCTCTTGCGGGTGCGCTCTCTTATCCAGCAAAAGGGATTTGTCCAAATTCCACAAATGGAGATATTGCCATGACCATTCCAAAAGCAGCAGCAACTTCTGACAGAGCAATCTCTGGACAAAGACTATGCAAGCTGCTATACGGGGAGAGCGGTGGAAAGGCCGCCTGGGTGTGGGAGTTCAAGCCTCCCCCAACCACTCAGACTGGGTGCAACATTGCTCTTTGGAACGCCAGCCATCTTCCCACGGCGTGGGAAGAAAGCCAGTTCATTCAATACAAAGTCCCTATTGCGCTTGTCATTGACGATGATCCGGCGACTGATTCATTTGTGGAGAAAGTGCGTTGGGCAAACTCCAGAGACTATGTGAAAAGAATAATGTGGAAGGACGAGCCAAACTTATATCTGGCCTCGCCGCCTTCCATGTCTCATCTGGCCGCGAGAAAGATAAGGCAATACACCAGTAAGCCTTCCATGCTCATCGTGGCTTGTATGGTTAATCAGCCCTGGGATGAGAGGGACTATCTTGGTGTTGTTGGACAAACAACGGCTGATGACGCATTCTCAGCAACATACATCAACTATTACAAGTCGGTTTCCAGCGCAGACTGCTCGTGGCACTCCTCTACTGAGGAGTACATGGTTCACCTGACAAGAATGTCGAACCGGTATAACGAGCTTGGGTATTCAAAGACCGGCCCCAACCCCAGAGTTCTCGGTGTGCTGCTTGGAGCGCTTAACAACCCGGTATGTCCGGGTGAGTTCTCAACTCTGTCGTTGCAGATATTGATAGACCAGACAAACCAGGCGCTCTCTGTCAACCCGGCGTACGATGAGTTTGGAATTTACGTCTGGAACACGCATGAGATGAGCGGGCGAAGCGTTGGTCTTATTGAGGCCCCGCAAAACAGGGAGATCGTGAATCAGTGGAGTGGGTGGCTTGGAGAGAAGCCGTCAACATTCCCGATTGATATTCTGTCCGAGGTATCGGATTATCTCGACCAAACATCCGTATCAGTGAGACCGGGCGAAAACCTGACTGTCAATCTGCTTTCGTCCTCCGGCACAAGAATAACTGGCGTGACACCGAGAAGCTCCGGGATTGTCAGGATCGCGGGATTTGGAGATACATATTTCACCCTGCGGCATGAGTCAGTCGGAGCAACCAAAATAGACGTGTCCCTGAGCACGGGGGCAACGCTTACACTGGAGGCGAGTTCTGTGGCTGTAATAAACGTATCAAACAAAAGACAGGCGCTGTGGGACTTCCCTGGCACATACTACATTGGCTATGTTCCAAGCGGGGTGCAGAGAATCACAAATAAGCCGATCAAGACTGGGGAGATTTTCAACCCCTCATCGTGGGAGCTTTGGAAAAACTCCGACAATAAGCCGAACATGATTGGGCCTGGCGGGACTGTAAGAATTGACCCGGAGACTGGTCTTATCATTTGCTGGTATACAGTTCAGCAACCATCTCCCCCTGCCCCGCCGTACCGCTTCACGGCCTACGCTACCTCAAGCGATCTGGCGATATGGGATAAGCCCATGCTTGGCGGGGCGTTCTTTGGCGGGACGTACGACAACAACCTTCTCCCGATCACTGAGGGAGTAGGTGTTCCGATTATAAATACGCGCCCTGGCGCTCCCGCGAGTGAGCGTTTCATCGCCTTTACCTGCGTATGGGGAGAGGGGATATACGGGTATAAGAGCGCGGACGGGAAGAATTGGGGCGGGAAGACGCTTGTCGCCGCATACACTGCTGACGGGAGCATCACTGGCGGATGGGACGCGGACTTGAATGCCTATGCGTTTTACATCCGCGGCTGGATTCCTCCGCGGAATCCAGACCGAAGATGCGTGATCCGCATTGTCGTCCCCGCTGAGCAGTTGTTCACGACATGGCCCGCTGTCCCAACATGGTCGAAATGGGGGTCGTCTTATCAGGACGCGCCAGATGGGACAGTCAACAACCTGGCAATTCCGTCTGGAACGAGAGACATCTATGGGATGGGTTTCTCGTTCTATGGTTTTGACGACAACCTAAGAATCGCAACGCCTGAAATTTTTGACCATCCTCTCAACCATGTGTGGCTAGGATTCGTGTTTTCACGAGATAAGGGCGCAACGTGGAATTGGCAGGATGGAGACGCTCTGGGCAACCCATTTATTCCCAATGGCGGGGGTTTCAATGACGGCGGGTCAATCTATGCGTCCGGTCTCATTCGATACGGAGACTACGGACATTTCATTTACAGCGGATCAAACGCTGTCCATGATGGCGTTGTCTGGGATGAGACCGGGCGAATGTATGCGGCGAAGATGGTGGCCGGGCGCGAGGCTGGTTACAAGTTCTCGGCTGGGACGCTGAATGACTTGCAGATTTGGCCCGCTGGTCAAGAGTCTCTCCCTGCTGGCATTGTCTTTAGCGGGAAGTATCTAGTCATCAACGCGAAAATTGCTGCTGGCGGGAAGCTGGGTGTGCATCTCACCAACGACACAAACACGGCGATGATCCCTGGTCATGGGCCAAATGACATCGTTTACATTGATGGGCCAGTGGACAAGAGGAGCATCGTGATGAAATGGTCTGGCGGGAACGACCTCTCCTCACTCGCTGGACAGGCGATAAGACTCCGTATTCGCGGGCAGGACTGCGAGGTCTATGAGTTCCAGTTCGCCGACTCCCTGCTGGACATTCAGACCGGCTCCTCTTGCGAGGAAGTTGTCGCAGAGGATAAGGTCATAGTCACTGGGGAGACGAAGACCTTCGCGCTTGTCGGGGTATCGCTAAGCGCGAAGCCAGTTCTGGTTGATCCAACGAACACGATAATTTCAGTTGAGTCGTGGACTCAGGCCAGCATTACAATTAAGGCTGGAAACGTGAGTGGATTCGCCGCCGTTCAGCTTACGCTTGCGGACGGCACATCCTGTGAAATCTTATTTTTCTGCTTGCCAGGAGAATCTAATCTTGACTGCTTCTCTTAAACGCAATCTTCCATCCGTCAGGTCGTGGCAACTCATTCAGGTCGGAAACGCGCGTGTTCCGATGGTGAACGCCGAGACAACGTTTGGCCCGGCGAAATATAGAGACCTTGTGATCCCCTTACACAACGGGGGCCAGCACAATTTCTTTCTGGGCGAGAGAGCGCCGCTTGATTCAATTCCAGTGACTCACTCTGGAAGCTATGCCGGGTGTAGTTGCGGCCACTCAATCATTCCGCCAGAGGGCATCACCGATTATGAGTTGCTGAAACGCTACGGCGGTTTGCAGCAGGTTCCGATGCTGTTTGTGTCCGACCTGATTCATTGTGAGCCGTATCAGTGGTTGCCGGTTTTTGACTGTGGATGCTGCGATGAGCACTCGACATTCAACGGGTGCTTTGACTCAGACCCGCAGATTGAGGATTGCGACAACTGCCCAGACGATTACTGCCTTGAACGATGCTGGGCTTCCAAGCGGCATCCCTGCCCCACTTACGCTTGGGCGTTTGGAAGAATCACGCAGATGCCAGACACGAAGATGGGGACAAAGACATACGCTGGAGAGCTACAAGAGATCAGCTTTGAACTGTCCCTTGAGTCGGCGCTTCGGCGTATTTCATATCCCCGCTGGCGGCGCGGGGGAGTTCCGAGTCAGGACATCAACGCTGCGCCCTCAACCGGGCCGGAGATTGAAGCCCTTTCGCCAGAGGACAAGATGGAGTGGGAAGTTAATCTTCCGTGCAAAATTCCATCGTGCTGTGATGGAGAGAAGTTCTGGGTAAGAGATTTGAACCGGGCGCATCGAATGACGCTTACCGGACGCTTTGACATCAACTACTGGGAATACACCAGGGCATTTGTGTTCTCCGGCAACACATCGAAGCGGGTCTATGTTGGAGGGAATGCGGAGCCAGAGGTCTTAATCACGGCCACTGCTGATGCCGTCATAACTGTGAGAAACGAAGCGACCCCGCTGACAACAATTGATTATGCCAACGCGCCAGCGGGGTCATTCATATTCTCGAATAGCCTGACCGGAGAGGCGTGGTCTCGCACGTCCACCACTGTCCTGCCAATTCCAGGCGTATGCAAAAGACTTCGGCTTGAGCCGGGGGTGAATGCCTTGACATTCGCCTCCGGCTCAGGAGTAATTGCGTTTACGGAGCGGTATCTGTAGGCGGGGCATCACCGGAACGCCGCAGTTCTTGCGACTTATTAACAAGACGATCCATCAATTTCTCTACGGCATCATCCATTTCACCTGGAGGAAACGGAAAGCCGGGAAGGTCTATCATGGCTGACGGATCACGTGGTTTGTTGTAGTCGGATGACCGATCAAAGCCAGGGGGTTGAAATTTCGTGAATTTACTAATCGCTTCTTTGGCTCTTCCCTCATCAACTCCGCGGCTGAAAGCCTCGCGCCGAACACTCTCAATTTCGTCAGTCATAGTTCTGGCTGTGTTTGCCAGGCCAAAGACTGTTTTTGACTGGAAATAAACCAGGGCAGAAAGCAGCCCAACAAGGGCAATATCGGCCAGTGGACTGATGTACGACCCGGACGCTGCCAGAGCGATTCTTACAACCGCACCAATAATCAGCGCAAACAGAATGACTTGAACTTTGACGCTCACAACAAAGCCGCTTCCACCCCTGGACTGAGAGGTCGCAAGGTCGTTTATCGTGAACTGGCTCACGAGAAACACGGAGAGCGCGACAAGGATTGAGAGGATTCCTTTCGCTATCTCCTGGTCGTCCGGCGACACGACCCTCGGAAGGATGAGCAGCACAATGGACGAAATCGCGGTGATGATGGCGCTCCAGACGGAGCGAAGAGACAATGGATTTTGGTTTGTCATTTTATAATTTTCCTTTGCGGAATGTAGTTGTTGTCTGGCACATTTTCTGAGACGGGATATGCGCCTATCCCACGAGATGTGTCATCATGGTATAGCGACACAATTTCGTCAACATAGTCCTCTACGGCGTAGCCTCCCCAGTGTCCATTTTCGACTGAAAGGTCTCCTTTTTGGAACAGGGTCATCGCCGCCATTGGCGATGGATACAACGCCGTTCCAACGGCGATGGATTTTCTAAGGCATGACAGGATGTATTCTGCCCATGCGCGGAACTGTGCTTTTGAATATCTTGCGCCTTCCATTCCCCCCAGGTATGTCTCGACTCCGCCCTCAGATGAAACTACTCTTTGCACAAGCGGGGAGAATCCGCACTTACCAAACAGAAAGCCAAACCGCTTTTCAAACCAATCGCTTCCGTAAAACGCGAAGTCGAGTGGGTTTGCCGGGTTTGCTTTTGAGTAGTTGTGAATGTCGAAGTAGATCATGCCGCTGTTGTATAAGTCGGCATACCCACGCGCCATTGCATCACACACCTCTGGCTTTGTGAAGTCCGGGCATCCGTGCGGGAATCCACCGGCGACCCAGAAAGCATCCGGGCAAAGGTCTTTTGTGCGCCTGGCGCACTCGGAATCCCATGTTGCCCGTCTCAGGATTTCCTCTGGACTTCCCCCGAATCCGGCGACATCATATTCGTTTATTCCACGCGCCAGAACGCGGGAGTTTCGATTCCCCTTAAGCGCGTGAAGGCTCATCATCTCCTCTGGAGACCAGGCAGATGTGAAGTAGATGCGGCTCATTACGAGCGCGTCCTGAAAGTCAACGGACGCTGTATACGCGCCAAGAGCATCATTAAAGAAACAAACGGATCGTGCTCCCAGGTGTTCCAGCGCGTCTCGCGCCACCCCTCCCCTTAGCTCGTGGATTCCCAGCAGCCGTGTTGCTGGCGCAGAGAGCATGAGAGAACCTGGCGGGGACTTTGATAGATATTTTGCGCTGCAAAACATCTTTGTTGTTGCCACAACTGCAACACCATCAACAATCTCGACAACCTCGACTTGTTCTCCCTCAGCAGCAACTCGCGCAACGTTCCCCATCGAAGAGAAGTCATTTGACTCTCTCACGCATAGACCAGCCCCACCTGTTCCTGTGACATACATTTTCATCCGATCACCTCAGTGGCCCAGTTGGGCAGAATGGCGGGGGCCGCTTGCTTGCTGTCGTCCCCGACAAGTCCTACCCCTCTTGACGAAGGGCTATAAAGAATGGTCTGGACAAGGATTCTCTCAGGCGTATCCTGGTATATCGCGGAGAGGGTGTCTTGTCTGCCGCCCCAGCTATCGTTTACGACCAGTTGAGGGAATCTCTCGCTTCCAAACCCATCCACAATCGTCAGCCAGTGCATCGTGTCCTCTGGAAGTTTTGGTGTGAAATCAATTCTGGCGATGGCAAGGCCGCCATTACGCACATGATTCCACACCTGGACGATTTTTGGGGTTGGAAACGGAGAATTGACAAATGGCTCGGAGATTGACACTACTGATGGCGCTTCGATTTGAAATCTTGTCAGGTCGAAAGTAGCCATCATGCAGCCGCAACTCCCATAATAAAGACCGGCTCTCTTTATCCTCCCGTCCAGAGCTATTGGGTCAACCCCGGTAACAACGGAGTACGACATTAGGAGACAACCGCTTTGCCCAAAGGTCAGTTCAGAGCCAAACCCAAGTTTCAAGTCCTTCCATCTTGGGTCTAGCTGGTTTAACACCGGTGTTTTTGTTGCCATGAGGAAATTATATTCCCTTCGCCTTGACAATTCCAGTCACCCTCTCCATTGCGTCACGAATGGATGATTGGTCATAGCGGGCCACAGTTCTCTCGGTCTGGCGTGTTATGAAGCAGATGTCTTTATCGGACACCCCTATCCCGCGCAGATAAGTGACGAGGCCAATCCGCAGGCTGTGCGCCGAGAAGCCGCTGGGGTCAACACCCGCGCCTTCCATCTCGCGCCTTAGAATGTCTCGAATGGCCCTGGTCGTGATGTGCGTGTTCACGGGGTTGCCAGTTATTCCAAACCCAACGAATAGAGGCGAATCGTTTTTGCTTGGAAACGGGTGTATCGCCATCCACTGATCGAATGCAATCACCGGGTCATTCGCAGACTGGGGGAATGGGTTGATGATGGGCTTTGTCTCTGGCTCCCCGCGCTGGTTCGTCTTTGATGACCTAAGCGTGATGAGCAACCCTTCCGGCTCCCGCATGACATCGGCAAGTTTTATCCCGGCAATCTCGGAGCATCTAAACCCGCCCCATGCTCCGATGATAAGCATTGCGCGATTCCTGATTCTTTCTTTGTCTCCGTTCCAGGCAGTTCGCTGGCTTGAGACTATTGCTCCAACCTCAATCGGCGTGAGTGGCTTTTTGGCGACTGGATTGTTAAGAGCGGAGCCTGAAATCCCATCGTCCTTTCTCTCCCTGCGAATACCCTCCAGCACAGCCGAAAGGGGTCTCTGGTTCAAAAGATTGTTGTAACAAAACAGAAGCGCAGCACGATGCACTGCTATTGTGTTTGTCTTCCTTCCCGCATCCGCCATAGAGACGAGATAGCGACACGCCGACTCGTCATTGACTTTACTTCCAGTCGCCTTTAGCCACGCCTCAAATGCGCGGACGGCGGAATCGTAAGCCAATACCGTATTCCTTGCTCTCGTGTTTGTCATTACCTGAGCAAGACGATCATCGGTGACGACTGGATTTGTTATTGCGATTGATGTTGTTGTCATTTTCCTAAGTAGAACGACCACCCTCTCATTGTCTCTCCGGTCTCCAAGTTCGCGTCAAAGTGTTCGGTTGATGCGACAGTAACCCCATGAATGCTCTCAACGGCCATTCGCGCCTCCATAACCTCGTACATACTCAGGCCGTCATCTTTTCTGAACACAGTCAGGTTCTTTGTGTCTGGGTCGTACTTGGCTATAACCCCATTCGGAAGTCCTACGGAGATTTGTTTTCCGATGGCAAGCGTTGCCCCAATGAGACGGATTGCAGTCCCAATCGTTAGGGTTATTGGCAACCCATTAGCTTCGCCCTCAAGACTGCACACAAGCAGCATTCCATTAAGCGCCTCAAACAAACACGACCTGTCTACATCAGCGGGAAGGGCGGCTTGCATCGCATTCATGTAGGCAGTTACTATCTCTTGCTTTGTCATTTTATTGGCTCCACTTTACTTCTCTATAACCAAGTCTGATGATTCGCGCTCCCTCGGCAAACTTTCTCCACTCATCAATCGTTATAGTTTCATCCGAAAATAGTTTCTCGTCTCCCCTTTCGTTTAGTGCTCTGTATGACACGCGCCCATTGTGGTTATAGTCTACGACTCTTCCGGGATGGTCATGCTTCGGGTTTGACAGGGCATCATTAGCGCATGGGTTGAGGAAAGGGCTGTCGTCCCTTCCCTCAAAGCTCTTTTGCGTTGGGAACGGGGGAATTGGGTCAATCAACCTAAAGTCTTGTCTCTCAACTCCTCGGATATATTTTCCTCCATCTTCCAGTGCGAATGACCTGCGCCGGGCAGCGATCCTCATAGCGCTGCCTTTGTGAAACTCTTTTCCGCCTCTTGTTACAAGGTCTCTGAGTAGCTCTACCTGCAGACCTTTAATCCTCCAAAGCGGCAGTTTTGCCAGCGCGTCATTCATATCCCCATTGCTCCGGATGGTGTCGCTGGCTCCCCTTCGTCAGGCTCCTGGTTAGCGAGGAAAAATGTTATGTCGTTGTAGATCGTGGGCGAGATAGCCCATCCGTTTGATGCCTTGTCAAATGACGGCGCTACCTCTGCGAATATCTTTTCAATCATGTCTGGTTCCGCCTTTGAGAACGATGTGATGCCCCACCTCTTCTCCATGTAGGCGCGTCTCATTTCCTCGCCATAGCAGTGCGAGTTCAGGGCGGCGGCAAGTTTCTGGGCGGGCCTCACTTTTTCACCTCAAACACGAACCGGCCATTCGCAGGCACATCCTTAACTGCGGTCTTCGCTATCGCTCCAAACGCTTTGTCGTCCCTCATCAGCCCAGTGAATGCGCCCTTGTTGAATGCTCTGGCTAGAGGGAACACAACATTGTAGTAATCCGTTCCTTTCAGCAATACGTCAGCCTCTTCCTCGTTGATTTCTGATCCGGGCTTGCCTGGATTCCATCGGACAACAAACCGCTTCCCGCTGATAGCTTCCTCCATCTTGAGAAGTTCACCCGACATCGTCTTGATCTTCGCTTCGCACAATTCCAGCTTGGCAGAGGNNTCCAGCTTGGCAGAGAGGTCTTTCTTTTCTTCGATGGCCGCGTCCAGCGCGGAGATTTTTTCTGCTACGTCTTCCATTTTTATCTTCCTATTTTTGAGTACTTCAATGGGTTTACGACCCACTCAAGCATCGCTATTATGTTTGCAAACATGGCTGGCTCCATGACTGCCATTGCCGGGAGAAGTGCTGCCAGCAATAGTGCGCCAACGGCGAAAGTTCTCTTGGAGAACTCATACTCTCTCAGCCCATACGCGAACTTCAAAAGCACAAGGATCAGCAGCATCCCTATGCACACCGAAATAAACGGCTTGATGTATAAGAACATCCACAATAGCACCAGCAGGAATGCAACCCCAGAAATTAGAACAACTGGATTTCTTACTGCTGGAGCAACGCTGCTTTTGTAGTGGGCAAAAGCGGCTCTCTTTGCCTCGTCCAAAGACTTTATCCCATCGGCCACCAGCACTCGCTCGTATTGTGCCTGGGCGTATGGCAGGGCAAATGGAGGTGTAGGAATCTTTGTTGAATGAGCAAGCTGCCCATTGGCATAGTCGTAATACCCGCCCTCTTCGTCATCTCCACGCCAATACGGATCAGAGAAAAGGCTCTGGCACTGTTTCCACTTGATATGATTCTTCGTCATATCAACGCTAGAGTAGTTCCTCCTTGTGGATGCCTGTCTCTTCTTTGTCATAGCAGTGATGGAATCTCCTCTTGCTTGGCGGATTTGCTCCGCTTCGTGATAACCCACCTCATGCCATACTTTCCGTTCACGGGCTTATCCTCGCTGTATTGAGTTCCCTTCGTGAACATGTATCCGAGGGCTTTGATTCCGGCCTCAACATCATTCTGGTAAGCCAGATACTTTGTCGTGTTGAAGGTGAAGATTTTGACAGTTGAGGTCTTACTGTCCCACTCCATCATGGTCGTAGGCGATACCTTCGCCGGATTGGTGTCGCCAGACCTAATCAGCTTTTTAAGCGTCTCCGAGAATATGCTTTCTTTTGCCATTAAAACTCCGTCATCTCCTGATTTGAAACAGCACCTCTGCGATAGCTTGGCAGCATTGCAGTTGGAACTATTACTACTGTCACCATCCGCACATCATTCAGCCTGTCAATAGCGCGGGACGACAGAAACTTTGTTCCGTCAGCGGTGATGTTGAAATTGCTTGTGAAGATCGTTGGTAGCGAGTTTTCGTAGCGGTGGTCAATTATTTTGTCCCACACGCCGATTGACCAGTCGCTCACCTGCTCCTGCCCAATATCGTCAAGGATAAGAACAGGGGCCTTCATGTATCTTTGCAGGCGTTCCGCCGCTGACTCCTCCTCCTCTTTCGCCTTGAACGCTGCCTGCAAGGACATGAGAAGTTCCGGGGCTGTGACGAAGATGACTTGCTTACCATTGCCAATCATCTGATTTACAACCGCGGAACACAGATGCGTCTTTCCGCACCCCTTGCGTCCAATGGCGATCAGCCATCCCTTCGGAGAATCAGCAAAAGCCCTGAATGCCCTAGACATTTCCTCAAGTCTTTCTTTTGAGGCCGCGCCTTTCTCAGACTGTTCCGCGTACCATGACGCATTGAAGTTCTCGAAGGTCTGCCCGGCCATGTTAGCGCTCATGCTGGCGAAGCCTTTAAGCGACTCTCTGGCCCATTTCTGAGCGACCTGACACTTGGGGCATTGCACCAGCCCGCCGCTCTTTCCTGCCACGTACCTCATGTTCTTGCAGACCGGGCAGTCGGACTGGCCTTCCTCAAGCAGGGCTGGCCTGTCTGAGAACATCTCAATCACCTCTGGAGTTTCATCGGTTGGCGTTCCCGGAGCGACTCCTCTCATTCGGTTATGAGCGTCCCTGATTCGTTCCTTTGTTTTCTCGGAATCTTCAAGGTCTCTCAGCTTGGCCTGTCTGCGTTCTTCGGCTGCCGATCTCGCGTCCGTTGTCCTGGCATCATTAGCGTGACGCATTGCCCTTTGAATGACATCGCCAATTTTCCTCGTTCCGCTGTCGTTCATACCATGTCTCCCTTAGCCATCTCTCTTTCCGGGATGGCGCTTTTTGGCTTTGCTGGCGCAGCCGTTGCGATGCGCTGCGAAGGCCCATGCACGAGGTATTCTACGAACTTTGGATTCTGATTTGACATCATGTAGCTCAGGCACCACGTCTTTGTTCTTTCCTCTATCTGTTCCAGAGTCACTGCCCCAGAACCAATCGCGTTATCAAGCTCCGGCAAGAGCCAGCTTGTGTACGCCCGCGTTAGATATACCTTTCCAGAGCCGCGAAGGACAGCTTGAATAGCAGGTGGCGAAAGGTGGGCGGGCGGCGCTTTCTGCTTCGTCCTGCTGGGACGAGACATTCCTCTAAGACTGTCAGGAATGACAGCCGTGATTTTTTTCTCGCCCTGCGGCGCTTCTGTGTTTTCTTCATTATTCTTATCTAAGGTCTTAATACTATTAGTGAGTACGTTTTGTCCTAACTTGTTAGGACGTTTTGTCCCAACAGGGAGGTGTCCTAACTTGTTAGGACGTTTTGTCCCAACAGGGAGACGGGTCTTTCTTTCCTCGTCCCACGCTACCGCAAGGGCGGACAAGACGGCGAAGTCAATCTTGTAGTGGGGCAGACCAGGAACACCCATCTTCTTGTATTCAATGACCTGAGTGTCAAGCAGAGCGGCTCTTCCTCGCTCTTGCTCTCTTTCGCTGAGGCGTGTTCTTTTATAGCAGGTCGCCAGTGGCATTAGTATCCAGCCCGAAAATTCCTCGCCATTTTCTCGTCCTCGTTCCGAGAGAACTCTTGTTTGATACAAGAGGTCTCCCAGCAGGATCGCCGCAGCGTAGCTCTTGAACATATCAACGAAGTCAATCTTTACCACGATGGCTTGAGACGACAATATCTCGAAGAGAGCCTTCACTGCTTTGGCGTTGTTTGTGGTGTCTTCCATTGTGATAAATGACCAGCCCGCGTTGAAACGGGCTGGCCTCTTTGTTCTATGATGCTGGCTCTGGAACGATTACTTTCTCGCCCTCTATCTTTTGTGCCGCGATGTCATCGCTGACCATCTTTGTCACGAGGGCCTTGAACTGTTCGATAATCTCTTTTGGAGTTCCAGTGAGTTGCGCGTTTGGCGCGACCTTTGCGCGCCAGGCTTGGTAGGCCTTTATTATCGCTGCCTCATCCTGTCTTGGGATCGGGACGGGGAGGCTGTCAAGCCATGTGAGCGCCCCGGACAAGTCGTTCCTGGCTTGCTCGGACAGCGGCTTTGGTTCCTCTGGCACAGGAAGAGGAGGAGGCTCTTGCTTTTGCTCTTGCGGCCTCTCCGACCCTTCTATCGTCCTGGCGCTCCCTTCGATTACGCTGCCGTCATTGGCGTAATCCATGTCATTGTCGCCGTCCACCGGAGAAGTTATCTGTGGCACAGTGCCACCGCTACCAAGAGCCAAGACTGGCTCTCCTCCCGTCATCTGACGCAGCATGAACTGCGCTTTTGCCGCGGCCAGCCTCATTGCGAACTCAGGCTCAATCGCCAAACTAAAAAACCAATCGGTGGTTTGGATTGATTTTTTATTGCCCGACCTGTCCGTATAATTTTTTGTGACGGGTTGCGCCCGCCTGCTGAGAACCAGGGGGATGTTGACGATGTTTGGCCCGTACTCTTCGAGCAGGCGCACGATCATCTCCGGCAATTCTCGGCGATCCCGGCCAGACGAAGATCGAACCTTGATAAGCCCAAATGGGGCCTGGAGGATCACGCTCAGGGACGACTTGCATTTGGAACATGCCTTTACCGGCTTCCCGTCTACAAGGCAGTGTGGCTCCGAGAATGCCCGGCATGGCATTTCTTTTGGATACATCATCTGCCCGGTTGCCTTGTCGCGTATCTGTATGATGCGTTGCCCATCGCACACACAGCTTGTCATGGTTTTCTTTGTTCCGCCATTCCATGATGTTGTGGCCTCAACATTCATCTCGGTGATGATGTCGTTCAGGGCGTTTGTGTATGGGATATACACGCGCAACGAGGTCGCCGCATGGCAAGACCATGTGCGTGTTCCGCCTGGGGCTGTCTCTCCGTCTTTCAGAAGAACTGCGGTCTTCCCGTCTGTCCCATAGAATTTCATAACAGGGAACGCCTTTGCTATCAGCGCCGCGCTCACCGGCTCCCTGACCAGCCCCGTTGTCGGGTCAATGGGGTCTATCCTGAAATGCGCTCCCATGTCCATCCCCATCGCTCCATAGTCTTTTCCGTTTGCGTTCTTTGTTAAGAATTGCGGGCTTCCTTTGGATACAGAGGCTACGACTTGGCGATCAAGACGCGACCCATACGCAGGAACAAAAAATCCCTTGCGCTGGTATCCTTGAATTTGTCTTATTTGTGTCATTGTTAAATTAGGTCGTCTGGTTTTGATCCAGCGCCTCTTAGTGCCATTTTGTTTTTGGCATGATCTGCCTCGGTTCTGCTCTTTGCGATAGTCTCCAGTCCGAGTTTCATTTCATCACCGGGCTTGTCAAGCCCGCGCAGGCTTTGTTCTCTATCCTGTATCACCTCCAGTGTTTCCTGATCCATTTCCGCCGTGGTTGTGCGCCGCGCTCCCCGGAAGGGGAGTATTGACCGATTAACCTGATTGATTGCGCGATCTTGTGCGCGTGTCTTGGGAGTCTTTTTTGTGAACCTCTTGAGGACTGGGTCTGTGTCCCACTCGTCCGCAAAAAACTTTCCTATTGCGGAGTATGTGGTAACTTCGTCAGTTGGGCATGGGCCAAGCAGTACGTTTATCTTTTCGATAATCTCTTTTGCCTCTGTCCAGTTCTTCCCTGACACGGATGTTAGCCCAAGCTCGGCCCTTAGCGTGTCAAACCGCTTCACCCACTCCATCCGCGGATTCCTGTCTACAATTTCAAGAGAGCACTCATAGGCCTCATCGTTCTCGTTTTTAAGTCCAAGAAACTCTCTCTCTTCCGGGTCAGTGACTCTGCGGTACTTATACGGGTTTGCTGTCAGCTTTCTTTGCGCCAAATGCTCATCCCTCTGCTGCATCAGTGAGTAATAGGACGTAACTGCTGACACGCCGCCGGTCTTTCGCATTGGATAGCAGTCGCCAACTGATGGGTCGGGGGCCAGCCCTTGTGTATACGCTGAGTAGCAGAACTCAACCAGTTCGTCATCCGTGTACGGAACCTCGTATCTATCGCATGGATACACGGCTCGGACGGCCTCAATCAGACTTTGGTCAACGAACCTGCATTCAGCGTCCTCGCGCTCGAAATCGAGGAGCGCATTCGCCACTTCGTCTTTCAGGCTGGCCTCATTTATTTCGGCCAGCTTCATCAGAACCGGAACCAGTATGGCCGCCAATTTTCTCGCGGAGACAATTGCTTTTGCTTGTGACATGATTTATAGAATGACCACCAAAAGTATAGCGACAATGATTGCTATCGTCAGGACGATGTATAGGGCTGGAGACCTCTTTGCCTTCGGCTTTATGAATCCAGTCACCTCGTATTTTCTCCCTCGAATATCAACGGGCTTCACTGGACTACTCTTCGTCTTCACCATAGTAGCCTGTCCATAGCTCAGGGAAGTAGATTTTCTCCCCACTCTTCGACTGGTAAAGAGGATGAACCTTTGTCTTGCCGCGATAGGTTACGTGCTCCTCTTCCTCTGTGAGATCGTATCGAACTGGGCCGTGGTACCCCGGCTCAATCTCCGCGGCGATAAACAGATGGTCTGGCTGAGAAAGGCTGCCCTGCGCTCCCTTCATTATTTCATTGACCACCTGCGCCCAGTAGCCCATGCCATCTACAAAGGCCCTCGCCTCCGGAGGGATGACAACGCCCTCGGCTGCGGTTGTTGCCACGACCATGCTCAGGAAATTAAAGGATGTGGTTGTTTCAATCCCAAACTTTTCAAGCATTGCCTCATCAACCCTTTTGTAGAATTGCTCACTTATTAGGTTGTTAAGCCTTTCGGCGACTGTTGGCGGTGCCATTATTCCTCTCCCTTGTATGTATGTCCATTGATGTTCATGGAAACTGCTGCGCCATAGGCGCAAAACCCAGCTATGTACGCCTTGACAAAGCTGGTCATTCGCGGAGTCAGCTTTTTTTCCCCCGTTGCGCATGGCAACAACCTCTCCGCTGAACATATCGTGCGTGAGTTCCAGGGCAATCCCAAACTCGTTGTGAAATGATTTCATCAGCCCATCGGTGAACACATCCTTTTGTTCCTCGGTGAGCGAGATTTTTGATAGTGGTTTCATTTTTGTCTCCTGCTTTAGGAGGTGTAAGAGCCGCTGTCACGCGCCGGAGCGCGGAAGTAGGCGTACGTTTCAATCGCGGCGGTTTGTGCATCCCATGCTGCGGGAAGGGAGTTTGAGCCGGTGGGCTTATCTTTCTCGTTCCAGAACTCTCGCGCGTAATCAAAGGGACTTAATAACTTGACACTCTCCAGTGGTCGCTCACTCAGGTCAACAAGATGCCTACTACGCGGAAGAACGTTAAGGGTATACTTCCCGCATCTTATTTGTTCGCACATTCGCATCGCTTTGTCGCGCACATTTTTTTCAAGCGGAACGCGCTCGACAAACTCTAACTGATACAGGGTAATCATTTCTCCGCTGATCGTGGTCATCTCTTTTCCGAGAGTTGGGCGCTCGGTAAACACCTCCTCAAAGCCCCCTATTCGGGTGATGTATGCGTCCTTTGGAAGCGGGTGCCTTGCCTCGTGCCTCTCAATCCATGCGAGACACCTTTTGTCGTAGTCCTGAGCCAGGGGTATCTTCTCGTTGACGTAGGCGATGTACGCCGCGACAAGCTCTGCTGTGTTTTTGTCTATCTCTATCTCTGTGGCTGTTGGGTTGCTCATTTTCTCTCCTTTTTTGTTACATATTTTCTGGCGGCCTCTACTTGTTGTGGAGTGCCGATTCTCAACAGGATGTCAAACTCGCGCTGAATGGTTCTAAGCGCCTCACCCGCCGCTTCGGTCTGGGTGTCAGTGTTCCTGATCTCGGCTAACACCGCAGGCCGTGAAGGGACGATGGTTCCGTCATGTATCCCCCGGATGATCTCTACCTGCTTTTTGGGGTTGTCTCTCGCGGTAGCGAGTGTCCTCAAAAGCTGAGGGCCACACGTCACCCCAAGTCTCTCGGCTTCCTTGCGGGCTTCTATCGTGCCTGCAAGGTCGGAGACTATTTGTCTGCGTGACCCCTCTGAGTACCACCCCACCTGACCCATGAACTCCACTGCTGCTTGTGCTCCCCATTTGTCCTGCACAAAGGCGATGATGGTCATCTGGAATGAGTACGCTCTCTGGGTCAGGGCGTTGCTGAGATGGGCAAACCCAATGACATCATCCATCGTGGAGCTTGCTGCTATCTCCCATCCATGCTCTGTTTCAGTAAGTCCGGGTATTCCAGATGGAATGCCCGTTATTTTTGTGGTTGTGACTGCTTGCTGTGTCATTATCGGTAGTATAGCATATTGCGGGTAGTGGCGCAATAAGACGTAATATCGCGCTATATTGCGTTATTCATTGACTTGTGATACCATGTGCTCATGTATTACAGTGTTGATGCACCGATGCGGACTGTTGTCCGCGCAGATGGCGGGAACAAGGTTTCCGTCACACTTACTAAACAAGAGATGGACGACTTGTCCGCCTTAATCGGAACGAGTGACTGCCTTGTTCCCGCTCATCGAATAAGGAGGCTGAGAAATCGGCTGGATGAGATTGGGCTAAGGGTGCTCGTTATAACTGTTCCAAAACGCGGCTACACGTTGGCATACAAGCCGGGAGAGAAGTTCTCCGTATGAAGATAGCGGGAGGCTCCAGGCTTGAGTTGCATCTTGAGTCAAGACTGGCTGCGTATGGAATCCCTTTTGAGCGCGAGTTTTTTTTGATCCGTCCACCAAGAGTCGGGCGGACTTTCGGTTGCTCAACTCGGCGAAGAACATCCTCGTTGAATGCGAGGGGGGGACGTGGAACGGGGGAAGGCATACGAGAGGGGCTGGTTTTGCGAGGGACTGTAAAAAATACAATCGCGCTCAGCTTCTGGGATTCATGGTGTATCGCTTTACGTCTGACCAGATTTTAAGCGATGAGGCCATTCTGTTTTTGCTGGAGGTGATGAAGAAATATGGGTAAAGCCATTCTGGGTGCGCTTTCGTTGTTTTTTATACTTATGATCTGCCAGACAACCGCGGCGATGGTTGATGTTCGGGTGGTGAACATCTTGCTATTGGCCTTCGGCGGGGTTGTGGTAGCGCTCGGTCTTGCCGGGGTCTTCATTCTGCTGCGCAGAGGCCGCCAGTATGACCCCGCTACTGTTGTTAAAGATGGGAACGCCTACATAAACAACGGGACTGGGGTTGTTGTTCAAGTTCAGGGGCCAACCCTGCGTCAGAGTCTGGCGCATTTCTTTCTTGGAGCGCCGCCAGTTGGGACAGTCATCACAAAGCATGGTGACACGAATCCAGCCCTCGCTGCCGCGCAAGCACAAGTTCATATTGCCCGCGCTGAAAATAAGAGATTTGGGCATATCAATGTCAACTCCGCACCTATGCTGGGCGGGCGCAGAAATGACGAGGGAGGCGTGATTGATGTTCCCGCTGTTCCGCTTCTCCCAGCCGGAACGCCGTCCCCGTTTGGTGTGGACGGAAATGACGCGGACAATGATGGTGTTCCCATCAGCTTTATCTCTGCGCCAGAGGGCGCCACAAAAAACGTGAGAGTTGGATGAACAATCAGCTAAGGCGAAACGTTATTGAGCACAAGAGGGCTGTCGCGCAGAAGATGGCCGATCTCGGCGTGTCTGCGGTCTGCACTCACATTCAGGTGAATGTTGAGGCGGGAACTATCTCGCTTGCTTATGCCCTCTATGATGATGCTGTTGTTAAAAAAATCTCGAATCATGTTGAGGACTGGGCTTTGGCCGGGAAAGCCAGGCAAGCTAAAGTGTATCGGATCGGCTCTCACGTCATCATAGAGCTTAAGTACTTGAGCCATACTTCAAAGAGAGACGCGCTCAGCTTCGATCAGCTTTGCGATGACGCTTCCGACCCGATGTCGTTTGGAGTCGGAAGCGTAAACGGAAAGTCGGTCACGATCAAATTTGGTGAACGCGCTCCGCATATCGGGATCATTGGCCCGACAAGATTTGGCAAGTCGTCTCTTGCGGCGTGTGCGCTGCTGTCTCTGGTCAGGTCAACTCCGGCTATAAAGATTCTGGTATGTGACCCGGATTTGATGAATGAAAAGACCCCGGCCATGATTCCTGGGATCAGGGCCAATCTCTTGCGCCCGCCCGCCATCACGCCAGAGGAAATTGACAGAGCGCTTGTCTCTCTTGTCGCCGAGATTGACGTTGAAAGAGACTACCCGATAGTGGTTGTTGTTGATGAGTTGCCCCGCGTCTTAAAGTCAGCAGAGGCGAGGAATGCAATTCAGACCATTATTCAGTCCGGTGCCAAGCGCGACATTCATGCCATGCTTATTTCAACAGTGTGGGGGTCGGATACAGTTACGGGAGACTGGCTGGTTGGGGTGACACCTATCGCTGGGTATTCACGAGACCCGGCAACCGCATGGCGCTGGCTGGGCGTTGGCGGGTCTGGAGCGGAGCATCTCGACAGACGCGAGTTTATTATTCGGGATGACGAAGGATTTGTGACCTTTCATACCCCGGACATGGGCTGGCTCGGAACGATGAGGAATCGTCAGAAGGGGTCTCTTGCCGCCTTGCCGGGCAGCCCCGTGGCTCAGGCTCAGGCCCAGATGGAGAAGATGCCAGTCGCCCAGGTTGACCCAAGCAAAATGACACCTGTGGAGAAGATAAAAACTTTGCTTGATCTTGGGATTCCAGACTCGTCCATTATTCAAGCTGTTTTTAACGGGCGGGGCAGAAGCTCGACTGAGGCGTATAAGTCATTGAAAGAACAGGCGTTGTCAGGGGGTGGCTAAGAGCCGCCCCCTCCCGTGTAGATGCAGCCTGCCTCCGCAAGCCACTCTTCAATCTTTTGATTGATCTGCCTTCGCGCCGATGCGAAGCTGCTCACAAGGAATGAGCGATGCTCTCCGAGTAGGATATGGGCAACCCTTTTTCCAGACTTTCCTAGATAGTAGGTTCCCACCATGCAGTTGCCAAGATACACAACTCTTGTTTTTCCTTCCCTCTTGATGGTTGTTCTAACCTTCACCTTCTGAGGCGTTGTGGACTGTTCCTGTAATTTACTGGTCATTTTACTTACACGCCCTATCCATCGCGCCGTCTAACATCCGTGTTATGGCGCGATTTATTTTGTCCTCCTGGACAGTTCCTTTTCCGATGATGATTGATGCGCTCACCGAATTGGTCTGACCAATTCGATGAACTCTGTCAATCGCCTGCTGGAGCGTGGCCCATGTCCAGTGCGCTCCAAACACAGCGACCTTATGCGCGGCCTGGAGATTGATGCCAATCCCTGACGCTTTGAGAGAGCCAACGATCACCGGTGTTCCGGTGTCGTTCTGAAACCCAAGCGCCATTCTGCGGCGCTTGGCATGGCTGTCTCGGCCAAGCAGGGTGTAGTCTGCCATGAGTTCGGCAAGCTGCTCGGCCAGATTTTTGTGTGACGCGAACACGACCCACTTGTCAGGCTCGGCTTCCCTTTTCTCCCTGATCCACTTCGCTGCCTGTTCTACCATTCCGCTTGCCGCGATTTCATCCAACAGCGTTCCGCGCGTTATCTCCCACTCGGCTAGATTAAGCGCGGTTCCTGGTTTCTTTCTTTCCTCAAAATACGAGATGAGGTCTGCGCTTGCGACTGCATACTCATCATCCGGTTCGAGCGGAATGATGTCTATCGTTGGGTCGGCCAGGCCAAGCTGTTTCTTTGTCCGTCTCAGCATGAACCTTCCTCGAACCAGCATTTCAAGCTCTTCGAGTTTGCGCGGGTCGTCTCTCCCGTTCAGCATGAACCAGTCCATATCTTCCAGCGCTTTGTCATCGTCTTTGCCAATCAATCGCGCAAGGCTTTTGATGTCGAGAACGCTTGTGACGTGAGGCGTTCCAGTCATTGCCAAAACAAAGTCCTGCTTGTTTTGAACGGCGATGGCGGCGGCTGTTCGCGCCGAGTCTCGCACCGCGTAATGCGCCTCATCAAACACGATTAGGTCTGCGCTAAAGTCTCGAAGCTCCCCAACGTGAGTCGTCATGTATTCCCATGACACAATCTTTTGGTCATGCTTT
>MTKZ01008779.1_pt1 | contig 25988 bp, 19 predicted proteins | sample 1042781 | NCBI WGS metagenome assembly MTKZ01 (sample SAMN06212207, study PRJNA360539) | anaerobic digester metagenome | biome: Wastewater treatment plant; material: sludge; isolation source: anaerobic digester fed with sludge from wastewater treatment plant | place: Denmark: WWTP Viborg ... | reverse complement strand
CGCCAGGTTTAGGTCCTGGTATCCGAAAGGTTGTGTGGGTTCGAGTCCCACCGTCCGCACCAGGGTTTTGCGCCCCAAGAGAATGTTGGTTCGACCAGATCGTCGCGGCAATCGTCGCGATTCTCCCAACCCGACGTGCAGGAGACTCGCTAGCGTTATCCCTATGGCACGCACGGTCGGTTGGGTCCCGAAGAAGGGCGGGAAGGCCGGCGAAGGCTCGTGGCGAGTCCGCGTTTCACACAAGGACGACAGCGGCAAAACGAAGTGGGACTCAGCGACGATCAAAGCCGCGGACCACGGCGGCAAGCGGTCTTCGAAAGTCATCGCTGAGAAGTTGGCGATCCGAATGGAAGACGACCGGGCAGCGTCCGCTATGGCACCAGTTCGCCCAGAAACGATGACCGTCGCCGAACTTGCTCACCGCTGGCTTGCTGCAACCGCTGAACGTCGCGTCCCAGACGCGCAAGCAACTGAGGTGCAACGCACCAACGATTACATCATTGCGGCGATCGGTCCGGTCCTCATCGTGCACGTCAACGCAGCACACATCCGGAGAGTTCACGAGGAATCCCGCACCGGCACCCGCGGGCAACCGCTGTCACAAACAACCCGCCGCCACGTCCATATGACATGCGTCGCGATGTTCCGATGGGCAGTCCGACAAGGGTTCCTCGAAGCAAACCCGACAGACAAAACCGATCCACCAAAAAAGGGGTTCATCCCCCGATTTATCATCCCGGCGACCCAGCAAGCTGCCGTCGTGAAGGCGGTCCAAACGATGGGACCGCAACGGGAGAGTACCGAATGGTTGATGTCCGCTGCTGTCAGAATCTCGCTGGCAACCGGTGTCCGACAGGGAGAACTTGTCGGATTCCAGTGGGGAGACTGGAACCCGAAAAGCCAAATCCTCACAGTCGCGCGGTCGATCACGCGACAAAACACGATCAGAGAAGGCGGCAAATCACAGCGCATCCGCCATGTCCGCCTAGGCGATGCGATGACCGGATGGATGGGTCGCTGGCGTGACACTCTCGATGCACTGGGCGACGCTCACGGACTCCCCCGCACCACCGGCGAAGACCCGATCGTTACGTGGGTGACGCCCCGAGGACCGCCAGCGTGGCGCGGCCACATCCGTCCCCAGGTGCTTAGTCGTTGGTGGTCTCACAACCGTTTGGAGGTTGCCGAGATTGTTAATGACCCTGCGATCGCCGACGTTGTTTGGCACGGCCAACGGCACAGTTTTGTGACAGCGGCCATCGAGGCAGGCGCGTCCCCGCATGATGTCGGAACGGTCGTCGGACATCACGCAGTCGAAACAACCCGAGATTATTGGCGCGACCATGGGGCGTCTGCTGGCCGCGTTTCGGATGCTCTGCCCGATTTTGGATGAAGATATTTCGGTGACGAATCAGCAACTCTTTCCGCTCGCACCTAACCCTTGAAGCACCCCAGCTACTACCCCAACTGACCCACGCTGCCGCACCCACTCGACCCCCTCCACCACTCTCTATTGGTTTCTTCTATTGGTTTCTTCTGGTGGGTGTCTGTATCTGGACATCCTGTGTTGGGGCTTTTCAGCTCAGTCGGATGGTTCGGTTCAAATGCAGTGCAGAGCGGGGAAGGTGGGCTGGCGGAGGTGGGTGAACTGAAACGCGGCTGTCTGGGTCTGGGGTTCGTGGCGGCGCTGGTGACTGATGAGTGGAGTGACTAAACGGGGAAGGGAAGTGAGGCACCAGCGGAAGGAAGAGCGGCTGGACGGTGGTGGGGAAGACCAGACGTTTAGGCAGATGAATAAGGTCTCGGTAGACACAGCTCACCATTCGGAATCGACCACAACTTCTAGCACATCATCCTGACAGCAACGAGCGGCTCAGAGTGCTACACGGTAGTCTCAGTTGCCTGTCACACCCTGCTGGGAGTCTGGAGCCATGCTCATCGACGTAGTGCAGGATAATGACACCGGCCAAGTCGGGATCGTGGTCACAGCCGATGCTCTGCCTGCTGCAGTTCATCACCCAGAATGGTTCGCTTGGCAACTAACTGTTGACGAAAGCTTGGAGTTCTGTGCGATCACGATGCCCACGCATCCGATCGGAGATCCGCCTCAGTGCGTGATGAGGTTTTCGGACGTGGGATCGAACGTTGCTGACGGTCGTGCGTGGGCGCTTGCCCTGCTTGTTAGTGGACCGGTGATGGTCACTGTGGTTGATCCCACTGGCCACACGTTTTGTTTCGAGACGATCCCTCACATTGGCACCGGCGATCACGGGTGGCGGCAAGAACTGCTGGGGCGGCCGTGAGCGGGCAGGTTGCGTGTCGTGTCGATTCTGACTCTGATGGCAGTGGGTGGTCTTTGGTGGTTGAGGCGCCGGCGTTGGCGACGATCGAGCATCGTCTCTTCCGTGGCCCTTGGTCAGCTTGCTGCGCTCTAGCCCGATCCCGGGTGTTCAAGTTCTAGGTAAAGCTGGGAGTGCGACTATCGATTGCTCCGGATGGTCGGCGTGGGGTGGGTGATCCGGCGGCTCCCTCGCGGAGGACTGGGAGTTCATTTCGTCGTTGACCTGGATGAGGAGGGCGCCGACGAGGCAGATGACTGATTCGGTGTTGAGGAATTTTTGGACGACGTCGGTGCGGCGTGTCAGTTGGCGGTTGAGTTGCTCCTTGGGGTCGTTCGGCCAGACCTTGCTCCAGTGGGCTTCTGGGAAAGCGGTGTAGGCGAGGAGGTCGTGCTCGGCGCCTTCGAGTTTGGTGGTGACGGGGGGTGCGACCGGCTCGATCTGGTCGACCACGTTGCGGTGCTGGGCTCTGGCGCCTTCCGGGTCGGGTTGAGCGATGATCGTGCGGTTCAACGCGGCGACGACAGCGCGGTGTTGGTGTTTGCCGGCTCAACGGGCGGCGGGTTGCCCACGCTGGCATGTGTCCGGCACTGTAAGGGGCCAGCGGCAGGGCTGAATCTGACCGGGCGGACGGGACTCCCCATTAGAGCAGGCGTCGAGAGCGCACAGGCGGCGTGGATGTGCCGCATGAATGCCCTTCCCCAACCAAGAGCCCTCATGCCGACGTCGGTTTGCGTCCCACCTGTGGGTCCTCCAACGGCACGTGGCGCTCTGATACCTGGGCGGCGTGAAGCTGCCGGACGTGGTCAACAATGCTGATTCGTAATGGTCCGGGCAGCTCGTCCATCAACCGAAGTAGCTCAACTGCCGAAGCGAAGGGTCCGGGCGCCTCCCGGATGGTTGCGGCTGCGTCGGGAATGCTGGCGGGATCTTCACCCGCCAAGATGCGGTGAAGGGCTGTGTCTGGCCAGCGCAACGTCCGCGAGGCTGCGACAAGGGTGGACGCTCTTGGAACTCTGGCTCCGAGTCGCTCCAGGCACTCCCACGTGGGGTGCGACAGCGAGGAACGCTCGCAGGCCTCCTTGACCGTAAGCCCGAGGAGCTCGCGCCTGCCCCGTACTGCCTCATGCGGCTCAACCATGCTCATAGTTTAACCCACATCTAGGCAAACCTGCGAACGTTTGAAAGAAACTTGCGTGAAAGAGGTTGCCACCTGTGGATAACCGTGATAGCCTGTGGATATGAACCTGAAGAACCGACCACTCTCGTCTCCTCGGGGAGACCCTCAGGTTTTCGATAAAGCGCGCCCGGCGCTCACTCGTTCCAAGGGCGCTCCCGCTGAGTTAGACGAACTACTCAGCGGAGATCAGCAATGCGGAGTTCCCATCACCTAGCTAGCGCTGGGACTGACCTTGTCCTCTCTACGAGAGATGACCTCAAGGCGGCCCTGCGCGAAGTCCTAGACGAAGCAGCGGCTACGCAGGCCCCGAGCCTGCCAGCTGTCATGACCACCAGCCAGGCCGCGAAGCACCTGTGCGCTACCGACGCTTGGGTTCGCACTCAAGTTAGAGCGGGGAGCCTGGCGGAGGCTCCCCCGAGCAACAGCCGCCGGCTCCTGATCACGCGTGAGTCAGTCGAACGGCTGCTCCGAAATGGGTAGCCGCGAAGATGGGAAGCGGGCAGGAGTGGCTAGCGGGAGCCGCCGTGCCGTGCGGACCAGGACCGCATCCGAGCGCGTAGAACGTGTCGGGATGGCGGACGGGTGCAGCGCCTGCGTTGTTGGGAGGTGGCCCCGATGAGCGCGCCGACTCTCACCTACGACCAAGACGAGCTACTGGCCGCCCCTGAAGGAAGCCCTTCACACGACCCCACCGATCTGCCGCTATCTGACATCTCTCCTCCGCCCGAGCCTGACCCTGAGGCTCTTCGCTGGTGGCTGCACCATCTGTTCGACAGGTGCAACCCGAACGGCTGGGTGATCGCCTCAACCCTTCCGCGCGGTGACGATAGATGGCGTGAGAACGTGCACGCCTTCACCGTGGGCGAGCGAGCCAGCGCTGTCGACAAGTTGTCCTCACTGGCTCGTGGAGGTGACTTGTACGTGACCTGCTGCCCCCGGGCTAAGCGCCCACCACGAATGAAGCGTGGAGGTGCTGACACCGTAGGAACGCTCCCCGGGCTCTGGGCAGATATCGATGTGCGCGGACCCCGCCACGCCGCCACGAACCTCCCGCCGACCGATGCAGAAGCCCTCGCTATCGCGTATGACGTGGGTAAACCGCCGTCTCTAACGCTCTACAGCGGTGGGGGGCTTCAGCTCTGGTGGCTCTTTGAAGAGCCGCTAGTGATCAACGACGACAACCGCGCCAAAGTAGCCGAGCTGGTTGAGGGCTGGGGTCGGACGATGTTCAACGCTGGAGCACTGAAGGGGTGGCACGTCGACAAGGTGAGCGACCTGCCCCGAGTGTTGCGCCCCGCCGGGACCGTCAATCGCAAGAGCGACCAGAACGGGCAACCCTTGCCACCACTCGCCGTAGAGGTGGGCGACGGCCCCGACGTTCCGACTCGCTACAGCGTCAGTGAGCTGAGCACCCTCATCGTGCCCGAGAAACCGAAACCGAAACCGACAGCGCTGCGCCGACCACTGGACAACCAGCCGCCTCCTCTCGGGGTGCCCAATGGACCCGCCGACCTAGTCGCAGCGCTTCCCTGGTCCGCCATTTTAGAGCCGTTGGACTGGCAGTTCGTCCGCATGATCGATGTTCCCCCCCGGGGTAGGGCCGAGCAATGGCGCCGACCTGGATCGACGAGCGACCACAGCGGCAACTTCTGGGAGTGCTACGGCGCGATCCACAGCGACAACGCTGGCACCGCTCTGACTCACGTGGCGCTCAGCAAGTTCACGATCTACGCCGAACTCTATTACCAGGGTGACACAGCTGCCGCCGGTCGGGCGGTGTGGGAAACGACCGTGGCGCGCTGGGGAGTGGCACGATGAGCGATCTAGTAGCAGCGGCAGCCGCTGACACCGAAGCCGCTCGAAAGCTAGTAGCGCACCGACAGAACTATCGGATCAAGGCCCCTCAGACAACCTCCCCCGATACCACCGAGGCCGATCGATTCTTCGGGCAGGAGGCCGACAACCCGTACGCCGTCGCACGGGTGGACCTTGACGCACTTATTGAACGGGGCCCGCCGCCCGCAAACTGGCTCATCGAGCCCATTATCGCCGTAGGCCGTTCCCATGCACTGGTCGCTCCGTCGAAGGCCGGAAAGTCGCTGTTGACGCTCGGATTGTGCTCTGCTTGCCTCGGCATTCACCCGCTCACTGGGCAATCTATGACACCCCTCAAGGTCCTCTACGTCGACTACGAGATGACCGAGGGCGACCTTTTCGAACGCCTGGAAGCCTTGGGATTCACAGACCCTAAACACCGAAAGCTACTTGGAGATCAGCTGGTCTATGTCCAGCTGCCCGCCTCCTCGCCGCTCGACACGGCTGCCGGGGGGGCTCAACTGCTGGCCTACGCCACCGCCGAGCGTGCCGACCTGGTGGTAATCGACACTCTGAGCCGAGTCACCGAAGGTCCCGAGAACGACTCAGATACCTACCGCAATCTCTATCGGCACACATGGCTACCGCTTAAACGCGCAGGCATTGCCGCCGTCCGCCTCGATCACACGGGCCACGAAGGCACACGAGCGCGCGGTTCATCCGCAAAGGGTGACGATGTAGACGTGGTGTGGTTACTTAAGCCGACCGACAAGGACTTCGGGTGGAAGCTCACCCTTGCCGCCGCTCGTATGGGCTGGGTGCCCGAGTCGGTATCTATCGAGAAGGTGCGAGGCAAAGCTCTCACCTTCCAGCGCGTGTCCAAGGGGTGGTTACCTGGAGTGGCCGACGTGGTGGCTGACCTCGACGCCATCGGCTGGACCACCGGCGCCGGCACCGGCACCGGATACCGAAAGGCAAAGACAGCACTAGTCGAAGCCGGAAAGTCAACCGCATCGACCGCCGTGATGGGTCAAGCGTTACGCTTTCGCCGAGAGCGGAGCCAAGGGCGGGCTTAAAGCGATCTCCTGTTAGCTGGGAGCACCTCAAAAGCACCTCCGGCGAGCCTGCCACGAAGCACTCTTGGAAGCAGCGTCTAGAACCCTAGGCGTGTCTGGCAGAAGCACCCCAAGAAGCAGTTAGAAGCACCCTATCCAGGCACCCCGGAAGCAGTGCTCCCCCCTTAAGGGGGAGCACCGGCGCCCATGTCAGAGCCTCGACGATCATGTGAGGCAACGCCGAAGCACGCCTCGTCCCGGTATGCCCGATCCCTTGTGCTGACGACGCGCTGCAAGTGCTCGCCCGGCAATGCCCACCCTCAAATTACCTGGCCCTCCCTCGTCCCCAACGAAAGTGGTGCCCAACAACATCTAGCCATCTAAACTCAGATTAGCCCGGTGGAACGCATCTTGGCATGACGTCAGGGTGATTCGACCTCGATGAATGCATGCAGCTAAAGGAGGCGTCGATATCGAACCTGCAAACAGCTAACTTCCATTCGATGGATTCCGCCAAGCGTGTAGTCATCGACGACGGATCGTTGATGCCCCATCCAACAGGTCCGTAAGGCGAATCCACGGCTGCTTCGCTACTTCGGTTCCAGAAACCACAATGGCGCGTCTTGAGTAGCGTCGGAGTTGGCGTGTTGAAGGCGTCATGCTTGTGGACTTTCAATGAGCCGTCGCTGTGCCCCGACTGTTATGTCCTATCGTCCCGCCTCTTCGCCCGATCGCGTCGAAACGAACTCCGGACCTCGACGAAATGCCAGCACGACGAGCGTCTCCCGCTCTGGCGAGGACTGCGAGGGCAGGGCTCAGGCATCGTGCTCGGCAGAGCGTCCTCCACCGCTACAACATCTATTTCAGGGCAGTTCGAGCCCACGCCGAGTAGGACCCCCAAGCCTGCCTCTCTGTGCACAGCGTTGCCGGATCAGGGGGTCAGCGTGGGCTTCGTGAAGCACCACCGTGGGTGTGAGCACTTCACCCTTGCTGCAACCCAAGATCACCAAGCGCTGCGCCAAGTAGAGGGAGCGCGCACCCTCGGAGTACAGGAGACCTCCCTCTAACGGAACCTGCCGGACAGACAAGGTGCCACCAGATCATGCAGCAGTCCCGTTCACCAAGTCGAGCGTTGATGACGCGAGCCAAGATTCATAGCGTTCCTCCATCGCTGTCACAGCCCGATGCCACACTTCTTGACATGCTTTCAGCAAGATTCGATCTCGATGAAACGACACGGACGATGGCTGTGTCGATACCGAACCTGCCAACAGCCATCCTCTGTTCGGTCGGCTTCGCCTGGAACGTGGTCATCGACGAGTCTCTGCTGTTCTGTTCTTTCTCCGTACGAGACTCCCAGACACGACCACCCTTCATCTTCCTGTTCGACCGCACAGAAACGACCACCAAGGCGGACGCAAGGTCTACGGCGCTACAGCTCTTGGATGGCCCAATCGACGTAACACTCACAAATTCACGTGGCAGATCGGAAACCTGGGCGGTGACACCCCAGCTCGGACCGGGACCCGATAGCCCTCCCTGGCGTAGCGAGCTACTTCAATCACTCAACCAAGGCAGCGGTACGGCGGGATAACACGACCTTCACAGGACCGAATCACTCGACACCGATACTCGCCCTCTTGGACCAGCCAATCGCCCGGCGCCCGAGGACCCAGGAGCGGTGGAAGTCGGTGCGTTCATACCAACGCTGTGCCCGTCTGGATCAGTACGAGGGGCTCAGCTCACCATCATCGGAACTCATCTGCTTTTCGAAGGACTGGCGGACGAGACCCATCACGTAACTCAAATCATCGGGTGAAGAGAGCCCGATCTCGACATCTCCGTTGCCCCAGCGGCCCATGCCGGTCACGTCTCGGGCGAGTCCTCGCGGGTCGACCAGCTCATGGAACTGCATGTTGAGCGAGAGGAGCAGCCGACCCATCTGAGGAACGACGTCGACAAAGTTGGTCTCCGCCTTGTAAGCGACATAGAGCTTCAAGAACCCCTCGGTCACCGTGGGGTCCAGAGCAAGCACCCGAACTCGTACCTCGTCGAAGAGCTGACGCATTGGGGCGCCCTCCGCCAGTTGCTGGTGGTCGTCGATGGTGTAGGTGGCGACCGTCTTCTCGGCCCTCGGCGGCCGATAGTCGGCGAGTTCCGCCGGGTCGAGCCTCGGCGCCGCCCAGACTTCTGTTCCGCGCTTTGCCAGCCGTAGAGCACGCTCGTCGATTGCGGATTCGTTCCAGTGCTCGATCGTGCCGAGGCCTTCGTTGAGTCGGAGAGGACTCTCCTTAAAGCCGCCTGCCATGTCTCGCTTCTGGACGAACGGTCGGTCACTGTACTCGCTGTTGTAGCCGGTCAGGGTGAGGTTGCCGAGGGTGTGCAGCTTGGTCTCATGCACACGCTCCCAGTCGGCCCCAAGGTCCTCTCTCCACTCACGGGAGAGGTCCTCGTTCTGCGGCATGATGTGCTCGATCGTGTACTCATCGACGGGCACGCGTTCCTTGCGGCCGTCGTTCTCCAAGCGGCGGAGCCAGTAGCTCCGGCTGCGGAAGCTGTACAGGTCACGCACCGCGAACTCCCGCATGAACTCGTCATCGCTCGGGAAGCGGCGGTAGGAGGGAAGGAGCAGGTAGGCAGCCTCGATGCTCTCCAGGAAGCGGTCCTTCTTCAGGCTTCGCCCGAAGTTGGCGAACGTCTTGTTCATCGAGTTCGTCGGAATCGCGCAGATGGCGCGACGGAACACGAAGGCTTCGGTCAGGCGCACCGCCCGGATCAGATCGTCCCGGCTGAGGACACCCGACGAGTAGTCGTCGTAAAGCTCAAGCAGGAACGGGTACGCGACGTCGACTTTCAGCTCACGAAGATCCTGGAAGGTGTCGGCCAGCGCCGTGTCTGGCTCCTTACCGAGCGCCATCGCGCAGTAGTGGCTTGCGAACTCGTGGATGTCCCGGACCAAGTCATCGACCCCGGCCACATCCACCTCGGGCTGACGGGCGTAGGCCTTGAAGGCCTCGTACACAGCCCGGACGTTCGGGATTTCTCCCGTCTTGAACGTCAGGTAGTGCCGCATGAACTTGTCGAAGTGAGATCCGTAGGCTTCTTGACCGAACTGGACCTCCATCGGGCGCCAGTGGTCCTCGTACAGCTCGGACTGCTGTCTGGGTTCGAGGCCCATCAGGATGAAGTTGCGGATCAGGTCGGCTTGGCTCAGCTCACGACCGGTTGAGTTCATGCTCTCGAAGATCAGCTGCGGGTTGTCCTGGTCCCGGTTGAGAGCAACATCCACGATGACCAGCTTGCTTAGTCCCCTGCAGAGGGCCTCAACGTTGCCGTCAAGCGCTGCCACGAGCCCATCGAACAGCTCGAAGTTCTGCGTAATGCGCACCGAGATCTCAGCCGGGAGAGCCTTCTGCTGGACAATCGCAGTCAGGCTGTCCTTGTCCGTCTGGGTCAACACAAGCTTGAAGTGACGCTCGCCGTCCTCCAGCGGGTTAAGCAGGAAGTAGTTGCGGATCTTCTTGGCCGAGAATCCATCGACCGGCTCTCTGTCACCAAGGTGGCGGGCAAGGGCCTCAAGGAGCAGCGTCACCGACGTGAGCCGCTGCTGACCATCGATGACCAGCAACGGAGCCTGACTGGAGACCTGGGAAAGCCCCTTCTCGATGTAGACGACCGAACCAACGAAGTGGGCGCTGACTTCGTCGTTGCGTCCTGCCCTCATGATGTCGTCCCACAGCTTCTGGCACTCCCCTTCGGTCCAGCTGTAGGTCCGCTGGTAGATCGGGATCACAAGCTGCGGCGATGTCCTCAAGAACTGAAGCAGCGAGGCCTCGGTCGCCTTCATTGGTTCAGTCCTTCAGCGGGTAGTGAGCCGATGATGTCGAGGGTGCGGAGCGAGAGGGTGATGACTCGTCCAATGAGGTCGAGGATGTAGCGGGGGTCGTTGTGTCCGTCGGCCCATGCGTTGGGGTCGTTGACGATGCCGGAGGCTTTGTCCGTTTTGATGTAGTAGCGGTCGATGATCCAGTCGATCCCGCTGCGCGTGCCGAGCTTGTACTCATGCGTTCGTTCGGGGATACCCGACAGGGTCAGATATTGGTTGTAGATCAGCTGGGTGCGGTCGGTGACCTTGTCGCCGGTCTCGGGGTCGGTGACCTTCGGGTAGCGCATCTTCTTATCGCCGACGCGCAGCACTTTCGGGTCGACCCCGGGGTCGGCACCATGTGCCCAGTGCTCTTCGATGGGGTACGGCTCGACGGTTTCGTACCCGATGTGGAGTTCCATGAGTTCGGCGCCGGCGTCGCGGTAGGCGTCGAAAGTGACCCGATCGGGCGCCATTGGAACCCGTGATGCTTCCTTCTTCAAGTTCGATTCATACCGGGAGCGGAACTCGGGTGAGTGCAAGGCGCCGTAGACGTAGTGGAACACGTCATCGTCAGTGATGTCCGCGCCCAGTTCGGTCTGGAACTGGCGGAAGGCTGTTGGGTTGAGGTTCGAGACCCTTTTCCACCTGTCATCGGTGCCGTCGTCGAGAAGGGTGGGTTCAGTGCTGGGTTCCTCGTATCGCCACCTGGCGAAGTGGTATGTCGGATTGCCAGCACCGACCAGCACCAGGTCGGTGATGGCGTCGCTGGCGAACACGCTGAACGGTGCCGGACCAGTTTGCTGAACGACTATGGCTCGGTTCACGGCATGAGGGGTTGGGTACAGTTTGGGGAGCCGGTAGGTGCGGTGATTGAGAGATCCATCGAAAGCGACCTCTTGCTTGAAGAACGGTCGGTACAGACTGGTTCGGACCATCTCATGAGTGAACTGGTGTCGCTCTCCTCGCACCACCCGGGGGAAGTCGCTCGATGCCCAGCTGTACTTGGTTGTGTCTCTGTCTACGAACTCCGCCGCCGCCTTGGCGTCGCTTGCAGCGTCCCCGGCTGTCGAGTGTCGCCGGAATGCGTCGGCCTGACCGTTGTAGTGGTGGACCATCCGCTCGACGTTCTCGGTTAGTTCAGTCGACGAAGAGTTGTAGACCCAGGCGTCGCGGTTGGTTTGGAGGCCATTGGATCTAATCTGGAAGATCCCGTTGGCACCGGACAGCGGCAGATGCTGGTCGTAGGTGACGTCTCGTTGGTTGATCCAGTCGCCGGTCTCGTTCGGTACAAGGGATGCCCATGGCATGTTTTCGACGGTTGAGGCTTCGATGGCGGTGAGTTTGTTCTCGCGGTTGAGGTAGTCGCCGATGTCTCGGTAGTGGATCCGAGCCCCACTAGCTGGGACTGGGCCGGGTTGTTTGACGAGGAGGGTGATGGCGATGGTGTTGCGGCTGCCTTGTCCGAAGACTTTGCCGCCTTCGCGGCGTGATTGTTCGCCGCTGGTTCGTTGGTTGCCTCGGAGGTTGTAGATGTAGATGTGGTGGAACTCGTTGGGGAGTGTGAGGCGGATGCCATCGGCAGTGTTGCCGTCGATCCAGCCGCCGTTTGAGACGAATCCGATCACGCCGCCGTTGGGTGCATCTTGGATTCGGTTTGATGCCCAGCGGATGGCCCGGATGTAGGAGTCGTAGAGGGAGTTCTTGTTGGTGGCGGTCGAGCGCTTGGCGTAGGTCTCCGCTATCGATGTGTCGAGGGTGGGATAGCCGAGGTTCTGGTTGTCGTCGTTCTCTGAGGTTTGGCCGACGGAGTAGGGCGGGTTCCCGACGATGACCCGAATATCGAGGCCTTTTTGGTGGTCGGCTCGTGCGTTGTTGCTGGGGAAGAAGACTGCGTCCATGGGGTCGCCGTCTTCGGAGAGTTGGAACGTGTCGGTGAGCACGATCCCTTCGAACGGCTGATACCCGTCGACCCCCGCCAGGGTGTTGTAGGTGGTCTCGATGTTGATTGCTGCGATGTAGTACGCGAGCAACATGATCTCGTTCGCGTGCAACTCGCTGGCGTATTTGCGGGCGAGGTCGGCGGGGTTGATCAGCCCGGTTTGGAGGAGCCGGGTGATGAACGTGCCGGTGCCGGTGAACGGATCGAGGATGTGGACCCCTTCGTCGGACAGGGTGGTGCCGTCGAAGTGCTCGATGAGGAGGTCGTTGACCGCTCGGTTGATGAAGTCGACGATCTCGATCGGGGTGTAGACGATCCCGAGTGATTCGACAGCTCTGGGGAGTGCCCGTTTGAAGAACTTCTCGTACAGCTCGGTGATGACCTTCTGGCGGGCCTCGGCGGTGTTGATCCCGCCGATGAGCATCCGGATGTGCTTGTAGAACCCCTCCAGGGTGGCGGTTTCGGATTGCAGGTTGGCGTCGTCGAGGGTGTCGATCATGGACTGCATCACCTGGGACACCGGGTTGCTGGTTGTGAACTGGTCGCCGCCGAAGAGTGCTTCGAACACTGGCCGGGTGATCAGATGCTGGGAGAGCATCCCGATGGCGTCGTCGCGGGTGATGCCGTCGTTGAGGTTGTTCCGCAACGCGGTGAGGAACTCGTCGAAACGTGCGACGGCCTCCGGGTTTTGGTCGGCGTGTTCGAGGAGGGTGCGGATGCGGGTTTCTTGGGCGGCTGCGATTTGGGCGATGTCTTTCGCCCAGGACTCCATGTAGCGCCGGTTGCCGACCTTCTCGACGATGCGTGCGTAGATGGCGTCGTGGACCACCTGAAGGTCGGGCAACTCCAGCTGGGTGCCAGCAGATTGGGCGCTTGTGGTGGTGATCTTCTCGCCGGGGTTGGACGGGTCGTCTCCGCCGTTGCCGAGTCCGATCCCGATGACCTCGACTTTGGAGGAGGTCTTGTTGATGTCGATCTTGTTGATCTCAGCGGCGAGGCGTTCGTCGTGTGAGCGCAGCGCCTGGAGGACCTGCCACACCACCTGGTAGCTCTTGTGGTTACGGAGGGCGTCCTCGGGGGCGACCCCTGCTGGGATGACGACCGGTAGGACGACGTAGCCGAACTCTTTGTCGGGGGCGAGGCGCATCACCCGGCCGACCGCCTGGACCACATCGACGATGCTTTTGCGCGGTTGGAGGAACAGCACCGCGTCCAACGCGGGAACGTCGACGCCTTCGGTGAGGCATTTGGCGTTCGACAGCACGCGGCAAACACCCTGACCAGGTGGTTCCTCGAGCCACGCGATCGCCTCGGAGCGAACTTTAACGTTGGTTTTGCCGTCGACGTGTTGTGCTTCGATCTTCACCGCGTTGCGGTGGGCTCGTTCTTCGAGCGCCTCGTTGACGATCTGAGGGAATGCCGTGGTGAAGGCCTTGGACTGGTCGATCGTCGAGGAGAACGCGACCGCCCTGCGCATCGGGGTGTTGTCACCCTCGAACTGGGGGCCTCGCTTCGACAGACCGTGCCAGCAACCCACGATTTTAGCGACGTCATCAAGAGCGAGGTCGCCATCGGTGCCGGCGAGTTGCCGTTGGAACGCCGACGAGACGGCATCTTCGTTGACCGCAAGGACAAGCACCTTGTAGTCGGTCAACAGCTGTTGGGCGACAGCGTCGCCGAACCCGAGTTCGTGGAACACCGGCCCGAACGTCGAGCGATCGTCCATCGACGCCACCAACACATCGGCATCCGCGGCCTTCGCTTTGGCCTGATCCCCGTACACCCGCGGGGTGGCAGTCATGTAGAGGCGTCGGTCGGAGTCGACGAACTCGTTGAAGTGGACCTTGGTGAACATCGACTGGTCATCGATGTCGGTGAACGCACCCGTGGTCCGGTGGGCTTCGTCGCAGATGACCAGATCGAACCGACCCAACCCAGCCTGCTGTTGCGCTTGGGTGATCACGTCGATCGACTGGTAGGTGGAGAACACCACCGACATCGACGACTTCGACGCCCTCGCGTCGATCGCTCGCATCAACGTGTCGGTGTTCGTCGACGCCGGGACTGACAGGTCGTTTGCGGACATGTCCTCGTCTTGGCGACGCCGGCCGGCGTGGGTGTCCGAACACACCGCAAACGTCGCCAATGGGACGGTGGCATCGTTCGCCCATGCCTTCACCGACTGGGACAACAGGTTGATCGACGGGACCAGGAACAACACCCGCCCGCCAGCACCCACCACCCGCTCAGCGAGACGGAGCGATGTGAGGGTCTTGCCGGTGCCGCACGCCATGATCAACTGACCACGATCCGAACTTTGGAAGCCCTCGGTCACGTCTGTGACTGCTGCCTCCTGGTGAGGGCGCAGCGTCAACGGTGGGCGGATCCGCAGCTGCGACGGGCTCGACAAGGTGAACTGGTCCCAATCGATCGCAGACCGCTCGAAGTCGTCGACCCGCCACATCGTGGTCGCCTTGGCGTGCTTGTCGAGGTTCACCTCGACCTTTGGTGACTCTGACCCCGCAGTCGACACGATCATCCCCGAGGTGAACTCGGGCTGACCCAGCATCCCCACAAATGTCGACACACCAGACCACGACAACGTGGCGGTCGGCGCGTAGAACTTGCACTGGATCGCTACCAGAGCCCCGGTGCCCCGCTCACGAGCCACCAAGTCGATCCCAGTGTCAGCCTGACCATCACGGTCCGGCCAGTCCATCCACAACCACACCTCATCAAAACGCTCAGCCCAAAGCGGATCGGTCTGAAAGTAGGCACGGCAGAACTTCTCGAACCGGGTGCCCTTCGCTGCGGTCGTCTTTGCCGAAGCGTCGAACTCCTCCAACAACTGGCGGAACGTCGTCATATGAGCCGCAAACCTCCCCGGGGTTGACGAAGGTGAGGGTAGTTCCGTCAGGTCCGTGGTTGCGGATTGGCGTGGTGTCGTCGCGTCGTCGCCCGGCTCGGTGTTCAGAAACGACCGTATTTGAGGCATCCGTCGATCCCTGCCAAGAGCGCCAGTCTCGACGTTCAGAACCCGTGTTCAGGTTCAACGTCTCAAGTCCACCCGTATCGACCGTTTTTGGTGCAGCCGACGCATGGGTGCGTCACCCGCACTAGCGGCCTTCTCGGCTCCCCGCCTCAGACTCTGACCGGGCTAGTACCCAACTAGATCGGATCGAATTGAGCGGGGCTTGGTGAAGAGACGTAGTCAGTCCACGCGTTGCCGTCCCAGTACCTGTACTCGTATCGCTCGGCTGGGTCGGAGTGCCAGCCCTCTGGTGCCAACTGATCATCGGTCTGACAAGCGTAGAGCGGGTCGAAGTCTGCAACGCCTGCGGTTGCGACGTGGTCAGTCCACCCGTCACCGTCCCAGTACCGGTGCTCGTATCGTCCCGCTGGATCGTCATGCCAGCCCTCGGACGGCGACTGATCGGCTGCCCGCCGAGCCAATTTCCGGCCACGACGCTCACCCAGGAATCCGGCGGCGTCATACATCAAATCCCCAATGACAGCGCCCTGTATGTAACCTTCAGTGAACGGACCGAGAGCCATTCGATCACCCTATACCTGGCAGCGCCTCGCTCACATCGGCGAGAAAAGATCGTCCCACCGGTATCTTCCGGCCTGCTCCCAGCAGCCAGTGCGTCAATCAGGGCGTACCTGAACGCACACCTAACGATTCCCCTTTCGACCGTCCAACCGGGTTCGGCTAGGGTTTCGTTAGACACATATGCAGAGGGGTCTAGAGGTGAATGGACACAAGGGCCAGATTGTCGGTTATGCGAGGGTCAGCGCTGCCGATCAGAATGAGGCGCGGCAGGTCGAGGCATTGTCCGACGTCGACCGTCTGTTCTGCGAGAAGGTCTCAGGCAAGAATGTCGAAGACCGAACACAGTTGCGTGAATTGTTGGAATGGGTGCGCGATGGCGATAAGGTGCGGGTGAAGTCGCCTGACCGTCTCGCGAGATCGACGAGAGACCTCCTCGATCTCATCGAGCAGTTCCATGCGAAGGGTGTCGCTCTTGAGTTCGTCGACAACCCAGCGCTGAACACCGACACTCCGCAGGGCGCGTTCATGCTGACGATCCTCGGTGCCGTCGCCCAGCTCGAACGCGCCACGATCCGAGAGCGCCAAGCTGAAGGCATCGCCATCGCCAAACGGAACGGCGTCTACGAACGGGCCCCGAAGCTCTCCGCCGAGCAGATAGCGCACGCTCGAGAGCGGGTCGAGGCCGACGTTCCAAAGGCAAAGGTCGCTCGTGACCTTGGGGTGTCTAGGCAGACCTTGTATTCAGCTTTGGGTGGCAAAGGCACGTACGCCTAGGCGAGCACCTGAGTGACGGCTGCCACCGGGAGTAACTCACGCTAGATGCCGGGATCTAATTGTCGTGCGCCTAATTGGCAATGCCAGTAGCTACATTGGTTCACGCACGACGGGCGATCTTGCCAGGAATGCGGTGATCGACCACCAGACGCACCGCCTTCGCGCGGGTCTCTTCGTCGTACTTGCTTGGCATCGACACAACCTCTCAGGAAAGAGGAGTGCACCGAACCCGGGGTGGTTCAGTGATATCTCCGGCAGGTGTGGAGAGGAGCTTGTTGCGGTGCCCGTTCCGCAGGTTCGTTCGGGCCAGCGATCGTTCGTTGGGTTCGCTGCCGATCCGGGCCGACAGTTCCGCTTCTATCGGCTCTTGGATCGCGTCGGTGAGGATCTCGGCCAGGTTCGCCGCCAACGGCGAATGAACCGAGGTGAGTGACGTCGACAGTGCGTTCAGCGCAGAATCAGGTGTGGTCATCGTGCGGCGTTCCTCTCAGGTACTTAATCGTTTCTGAGAATCGCACGGTGACCACCACCATCACGGTGATGGTCCCGAACTACACCACCAGGCGGGACTCACCCTGCTCCCGCTTCCTGCGGAGCGGGTTTGCTAGTAAAACGACACCACTTTGCCCGAGTGGCTTGCCGGGGTGTACTTGATCGCGACCAGATAGCGGCGGGCTTTGCCGGTGTCGTCGGGGAATTCCACTTGCACGTCAAACATCAATGCGTCGTTCTCGGGAGCGGGATCGTCGTCTCGGGTCCCACGAACGAATCGCAAGTGGAACACAAGGCCACTCCGGATCTTGGTCTCAATAGCTTGGATGAGCTCCTCGCGGCTTAGCCCGTCGAGCCGGGCACTGCGCACTGACCCCAGGTGACCATCAGGCTCGGCGGTCTTCAAGTACGCGAATCTTCGTTCATCGAGATCAAGCTTCAGTTCCCTTAGCGGGCTCTGTCCGCCACCCAGAGCGGTCAAGGTGAGCACGCTGTCTTCATCGGCCCACGCCGGAACACCGTTGTCCATGCGGTGGTCGAGCAGCACTCCGTAGAGCGCTTCTTCTACGCCAACGAGATTGAACCGATGACCCCCGGTGGGCGGCGTGATGTACGGTGAACCGTCCTCGTCGGCTGCAACGACGAGCGCATCGCCATCGCGGAGCGCATACTGTGGGAGCAGCATGAACGACTTAAGAGGGGTCCACGTCGAACAGTCGATGTACCCCAAGTATGCAGCCGTCGAATCTCGCAAGGCGGCATCTATCGCGCTGACCTGTGTTCGCGCCATGTTCGTGAGATAAAGGACGTAGTAGTGCTCGGTGTGCAACCGAGGAAAGTCGTTCGTCCGAACGAGGTGCTCCTCAAGTTCCCTCCAAACCCAAGCGGCCGGTGCCTTGAGGATGTCGCCCTGACTGATAGCGGTCCGTTGGGGCCCGTCGCGCCAAAGCGCCGACAGCCACACCTTCGAGAATTCAAGCCCGTAGTGGTCGCTCCCGGCAGCCGTGGAGTCGAAGATGAAAGCAATCTCCTTATGCGTTCGTCGAGGCATCAGAGCCCACTTCAGCTTGGCATACTCCACGCCGCCCGTAGCGAGTTGTCGGGTCACCTCACGATGCAACGCGCGGATCAGATCACCGACATTTCTGCTGTCGAGATCGAGGGCTGCCACACTCGATGAGAGGTAGAAATTGGTGTAGTTGTTCAACGAGTGAATAGCAAAGGCAGACTCCTGCGAGTCTGAGGGAAACTTGGAATAGCGAGCCATACGGCAATCCTCTCATGCGGCGCCCCGCTTCCTCCGAGTCGGCTCCTTACTAGGAGGCGCCGCTGTCGTCCCGTTGTCGAACTCTGTTTGACCGCCGCTGGCGGGTGTTGAGCGCCACGTTCGTTGGTGACGGGTGGGTTGGGGTCATTGATGGTGGGCACGACTGGAGTGGCGTTGCTGGTGTCGCTGGGGTGAGGCTCGCGTCTTTGTAGACGCGCAAGAGCCCTCCCGCAATTCTCTGGGTGAGTGATCTGGAGGGCTCTTCCTGATGCCTTGGGGGCACTGGTGAAGTTCGTAGAAACTGACGCGGTGGAAGTCGAGCGCGCGATATTGAACGGCGTGTTGGATTGTCCGGGTTGTGGTGGGGATTGAGGGGGTAGCTGGGGGTCCAACACTGGTGGGGCCATCGGCGTGATGCTCGGTGTGTACGTCCAAGTGCACCCCAAGGAGAACACACCGATGGCTCTTTCCCAGTCTGCCGTTTCTGACCTGCTCGACGCGCTTCGTGTCGGGGAAGGCACCGACCTGGTCCGCGAACTCGCCGAGTGGGCGCTCCAGCAGCTGATCGAGGCCGAAGCAACCGAGAAGATCGGCGCCGGCCCATACGAACGGTCCGACCAGCGCTCCAAGGAACGCCACGGTCACCGCCCGAGGATCGTCTCGACGAAGGCCGGCGATTTGGAGGTCGCGATCCCGAAGCTCCGCAAGGGCAGCTTCTTCCCGGAGGTCCTCGAACGCCGCCGCCGGGTCGACCAGGCGTTGTATGCGGTGATCATGGAGGCCTACGTCAACGGGGTCTCCACCCGCTCGGTCGACAATCTCGTCGCGGCGATGGGTGTCGAGGCCGGGATCTCCAAGTCGGAGGTCTCGAGGATCTGTGAGCGGCTCGACGAACGCGTCGCAGCGTTCCGTGGTCGCACCCTCGGCCACGTCAGGTTCCCGTACGTCTATCTCGATGCCACCTACATCCATGTCCGTGACGACGCCTTGGGTCAGGTCGTCTCCCGTGCGGTTGTGATCGCAACGGGGATCACCGCCAACGGGACACGGGAAATCCTCGGTGTCGACATCGGCGACTCCGAAGACGAAACCTTTTGGACCCGGTTCCTCCGGTCGCTCCGCACACGCGGGCTGGCTGGTGTGCGGCTGGTGATCTCCGACGCGCACGCCGGACTGAAAGCCGCAATCCGTAAATGCTTCGCCGGGGCGTCGTGGCAACGATGCAGGGTCCACTACGCCCGCAACCTGCTCGCCACAGTCCCCAAAGCCCATCAAGAGATGGTCTCTGCAGCGTTCAGGTCGATCTTCGCTCTCGGCACCGCCACAGAGGTCATCGCCCGCTACGACGAGGTCACTACCACCCTCACCGACCGGTTCCCCAAAGCCGCCACCTCGATGGCAGACGCCCGCACCGACGTCCTCGCATTCGCCGCGTTCCCCAGATCCCATTGGCGGAAGATCTGGTCGAACAACCCGCTCGAGCGGCTCAACAAAGAAGTGAAACGCCGCACCAACGTCGTCGGGATCTTCCCCAACGACACCGCCGCAATCCGCCTCATCGGCGCCGTCCTCGCCGACCAACATGACGAATGGGCCATCGCCCGCCGCTACCTCTCCGAAGCCTCGATGGCCGAACTCAACAAACCATGCGACACTGAACCCGAACAGCCAGCAATCACTGGCTGAACACACCGAGGATCACCCTCGAAACCCCACCACCACGCGGGACTCTGTCCGACCGGGATCAGATCGGCTGCCAGCCGCTCCCGCTTCCGGCGTTTGCGAAGAATCCAGCAACTCTGTCGGCGATTTCCCCAAAGAATTGCCCCCTATATACCCTTCAGTTATCGGACCGAGACTCATGCAACAATGCTACGCCTGACAAGACCGACGTGAGATCGTCCACGACCGATCCCTGCGCCCTCCTGCCTCTTCAAGCGCTGAGCACAGGGATGAGCCTCATAGGCCCGAGCGACGCCAGAGCGGAGACCCGATGCGTGTCGAGGATCGGCAGTATGAGTTGCCACCAAGCCCGACATGTTCGATCGCCGATCAAGAACATAGCGCTGGCACTCAGACAGATGAGAACGGCGCACTACCGAGCCTACTTGAGCGACCACAATGGTGACCGACTCAGGTATCAAGAGTCCAGCAATCCTCGCCCGCATCAGATCCGGCGCGGTTCTCAAAGTGGGGTGACCCCTTACACCCCCCAAAAGCAAGCCCCGGTCTGCATAGCAAGTGCCATCGTGTACGAGTTTCGAGCTTCGTGGGATGCTCGTGGACATGTTCCCACGAGTCAGGCTCTTCCTCCATGTCTACGCTTTCATCATCGTCGGACTTCTCGGCTTCGGTTTCCTTCAATCCGGAGCCGAAAGAGAAGACGTAGCTCGGGTAGAGGTTGGCGGCGCTCTCGTGAGCGGCGTGGTCATCTCCCTCGGGTTGCTCTCGTTAGAACGTCATATCGAACAAGCCGTTACGGAACGTCAAACTCGGGAGCAGTACCAACTGGCGCTGGCCATGGAACGCGACTTGACGGACCGGGACTTCTCCGGCCTGAAACTATCCAACCTCAGACTTGAAGGAAGAGACCTGCACGGGAGTCGATTTCGAGGTGCTGACCTATCCAGGGTTGACCTCTCACTCGCGACACTGAAGGAATCTGACTTCTCCTACGCCGACCTGAGACATGCCGTCCTTAGGGGAGCGAATCTGTCAAATGCAGAATTCGATGGAGCAGACTTGTCGGAAGCGGATCTCCGGGGTGCGGACCTCAGTGGGGCCGAGATGGGCACTGCGAAACTCAGCGGCGCATCTCTTCCAGAAGTAACCATTTCTGGCACCAACATGCTTCTCACAAACCTTGGGTCGTTCAAAGGCGATTCCACACAATCTGGTTGGTACTTGGCGGCCAAAACCAATCGGCTCGCAGCCTCGCTAATCCATGCGAAGTGGGACCCCGCTAACCCGCCGATCTGGCCTGATGGGTACACGCCACCTGACAACAACTGGCCGGTGGATGCCACACCTCAGTAGGCGTGACCTAGTTCGTGGGATGATGGTCGGGTGGAGAAATGTACTCGGATTCTGTTTTGGTGCCTGGTAACCGGAGTTGGTGTTTTCGGGGTCGTCTTGATCCTGTGGTCCTCAGGTGCTGTCGTTGACCCGCCGACCTTCTTGCTCAGCGACATATTTGACCGGTACTTTGACTCCGACATTGACCTAGCCGTGGGAGAGATCGGATCGGCGTTGGTTAGCGGTTCCGTCATTGCGGGACTCTTCTTGCTCATCGAACTTCGCGCGAACGAGGACTCACGTAAGGAAGATCGCGCGATCGCTGACTCTGCACGGGAGCAAGATCGTACGATCGCTGAGGATGCCCGCAAGCAGGACCGTGAAATCGCTGAGGCCGCCCGGACACTTGATCGCCAACTAGCGTTAGAAGCCCGCAAGCAAGACCGGAAGCTCGCTGACCGTCAGGCGCTCCAACTGTTCATCTGGTCTGAACGCGACCTGAACAACCGCTCTTTCCATAGGGCGGATATGTCGGAACTCCAACTCAGTGGACGTTCACTGCATAATACGGACCTTGAATGGTGCGACATGACGGATTGCGGACTCGTAAAGGCTGACTTAAGCGGGGCAAAGCTCTTTCAGGCGATTCTGAACGGTATTGAGGGGACGGAATGCCAGTTCGTGGCAGCCGAGATGGAGGCGGTGGTGATGCGGAAGGCCCGCTTCATGCGTCGATCGAACTTCCGGAAGGCCAACCTGAGCTATGCGACCTTAACCGATACTCGATTTATCGAGGCCAGTTTCGAGGGAGCCAATCTGACCGGGACGGATTTCACCGGATCGACGCTCGAAGAAGAAGCGTTCGCCGGAGCACATTGGGATTGGGATAGGAAACCAATATGGCCGGAGGGTTTCTGCCCTCCGGACAATGCTCGCCCCCTGGAGGAAGAGGGCTAGGACTCGCCCTCCTGCCTGTGTCGTCTTAGCTGAAGCGTGGTGTTTCTTAGTCCACACGTAGCGAGATGGAGCAGTTGGTAGCTCGCCGGGTTCATATCCCGGAGTCCGCAGGTTCGAGTCCTGTTCTCGCCCACCAAAGCAAGCGGATAGCCCGAACCCCTGGAGGGTGGTGGCGTCCTGAGCCCTGGAGGCATCATGGAGGGAACACGCGGCCCGGTGGGCAAACGCGACGCGGAACGGCGTCGACGGAACAAAGACTCAGGGTGATGACGTTGTTACAGCGTCGGGCAAAGTGAAGCAGCAGGTCGCGTTGTCCGAGTGGCCTCCTGCGATGAAGCGTTGGGTACAAGGGACTCAGCTCATAAGAGCTTACGACAAGCAGTCAGGCACAGTTCTACGAACCATCCGACTGGGAAGCCGCTCGGTTCAGGCGGATGTTGGCCAAACGGCCTTCCCAGACGCCGGGACAAACAGGACGTGTGCAACGTTGAGCAGACTGACAGGCGGGATAATGCAGCGAAGTCCTGGCAGGAAGAAGTGCTTGACGATTTCACAGCCCAGCTTGCTGCTGCGATCAAGTAGTCCGACAAGGATTGCCCCACAAGAATAGAGTTGATCCGTCTCGGTAGGCAGGTCGAGATCGACGGACTGAAAGGCCGGCAGGGCGAGCTGTTGCTCTCTCTCGCTGACGCTGGACGTTGGGCGCACTGCTCCTGGCGGGCTCGCGAGCGGGCTATCAGTCTCGGTGCGACCGTCCCTGAGATGTACGGACTGTGACATTCCGCTGGCGAAGATCGACGCAGAACAGACCGCGACTGAAGAGCGTCACGTTTCCGGTTGGAACAGCAGGATCTCAAGGAGCGCTAGCACAACGACGGTTGCTTCCCATTGTTGAATCGGGCGTTCGGCCAGTCCGTGGAGGATCTCGTTCCGCAGGTTGAACCCCTGGATGTCGTCGGTCAGCAAGAAGTCGATACGGCGCGCGAGTTCCTCCGGAAATGTGTCCGGCGATGCCTTCCTTAGATTGCGGAGCAATCCTCCGAACGTGGACACGCCGCCACGCTCGTCACCTTTGGGTTCCTTGATAATCGGCACGTTCGCTTCGACCGCGGTACGTCTGACCAGCTGCTCGATTCGTGGCAGCAGGGTGCACGCGGATGATTCCCAACGCTGTTCCGTGTAGAGCACAAGTCCGTCGATCAATGCTTCGATGTTCGTTTCGTCGATGTGTGGGTGAGGGTCTAGCAGCCGTCGAAGTTCGTCCGTGTCGGGGTCGTAGTGGGTGAAGATTTGTTTAAGGGAGGGCGCAAGGAAGTTGGCGGTTAGAGACGCGTTGATATTGCGAGACACTGCATTGCTGGAGTGTCTCGGCGGTTCTGCGTTGGGGTCACCGCAGTCCTGAGCATCCGTGTTGCGGAGGGTGCTGTTGTATAGCCCGAAAGTTCGAACGGGCAAGTAGTCAAGGAAGCTCTGGCGTTCGGTGTCTGGTTCCCCGTCCCCATTGACGGCGGACCGTCCGTTGGTCACGAGCCGTCTGAGCGATGATTGCAGGTCGTCCGACCCGACAGTTTCGGCGATCCATTGGTGTACCGCTTCGGCGGGAACCGTTCCTCCGATCCGTGTCGGCACGGTGCCCTCCCAAACGTCGATGTGTTGGATCGCAGCCTTGATCGCAGCTTGTCGCGGGTGTCCAACACGGGTAGCGATGCCCAATGCGTTTTTGGCTGCGGCGTAACTTCTCATTCCAATACTTGACTCGGACTCGTCCATGAATGCTTGGATTGCCTTGTCGTAGTTGTCCCACGCATCGGGGCAGAATTTGTTCCGGACATCAGCAAGCACTTCCAGATCGTGTGGCCCGGCGAACCTGTTCTCTACCTCATCCAGTAGCCGAACTGCTTCCGGGGATGGGACAACAACATCGGCCCAAATCCGGGTTGCAGCACAAAGAGAGTCGTCGGGACCTCCCAACCCGCCATGAGTGATCCCTTCCATGATGTCCCGCATTAGCTGCTCGGTCTGCTGAGCCGCTTCACCGTTCCGCTGACCCATTCTGCGAACCAGTTCCGCTACCCGTTCAGCGCCTCGGATGCGCTCCATGACGTGAGCGTCAGAATCACTGAGCACTTCGAAGTGCGCGTCAAGTGACGCGGGACCGTGAGGCTTGCTGCCGTGGATGTGCTCGGTGAGCCAGAGCGTGTCTTCTATCCAAGACTTCGCCATCGGGTTACTGACCAAGGTTGCGACGGTCACAACGTCTGACCATTCGTCCGCATCGAAGTCCGTAACAGATGCCCGAAGCTCCCTCGGCAGCATCTCCGGTTTGTCGAAACTGCCCGCCGGCGCGTGATCAAGGACGGCCACCATCGTCCGTTGGCTAGCAGACAGTTCATCCCATCGACCCCACTTCCGGAAGAGCGCCGATGGGATGTCGTGTCGAAGCTCCACCTGCCCGCACACCTCGTCGATGTCTGCTGCTGCCTGCTTCAAATCTTCCATCCGTTCAACCCTAGGGAACCGCCGGTGGCGGCACCGGCGCAATATCTCGACCCAGAATGCGTGAACTATCTATGGAGCTCCAGGACGGAACCTTCAGCCGCAACCATCATCGGAAAGGGCCCGAACGAGCTTGATGCCCGTACCGTGGTCCAAGCTGTCGTCGGTGCTAGCGGCATCCTCGTCGGTGTCCTGCCGGTCTTCGCACCGCTCGGCGTTGCCAATTTGCCGGAGCTTTTGGGTGCGTTGACACCGTGCAGAGTGGTGCTCACATCGACCGTTCAGAAGGTGTTGAACGGTGCCCGGTCGGACAGTTAGCTGACCGGAGAATCGTCGCGAAATCGTCGCGCTTTTCGGTTTCGACAGGCTTCCACAGACAAACTGGACTCCCGAAAACGCTGCAAGATAGGGGGACGAGGTCTGTGGATATCATTTGCCGCCAGGTTTAGGTCCTGGTATCCGAAAGGTTGTGTGGGTTCGAGTCCCACCGTCCGCACCAGCAACCTCGCCGCAACAGCTGGGCTTGGCGAACTAGTCGGTGAGGCGGCGGGCCTGGCCCACCCAGTCGCCCTGTCGAAGCCGACCGCGCAGGCCCTCGATCGAAGTCGGCAGCGGGCCGTCGAGGTCGAGGCCGGCCAGGTCGGCGAGGGTGACCACCCCGGCCTGGCGGAGCTGGTCGGCGATCTTTGGCCCGATGCCGACGATGTCGATCAACTCCTCGCCCTGCCGGGAGGCGGGAGGCACGATGTCGGCTGCCGGGGGTACCCGGCGCTGATCGCGCAGGTCGATCACCTCAGGCTCCTCTCGGGTCAGGCCAGGGGCGATGAGGCGCACCGACAGCTCGGCCGAGGAGCCGGCGTCGGGCACGTCGGCCTCCGGACCCGGTGGGCGGGATTGCCCCCCGTTGGAGTGGGCGCTGCCGACGGGGTCGTCGCCTGACGACGGCTTGGGTTTCGACTCGGGGTTGATCGGCTGACCGGTCGCCGGGTCGATGACCGCTCGCCGACCTCTCTTGGCGGGTGCCGGAGCGGCACGGGCCAATCCGGAGACGGCGGGGGCGGCGCCAGTCGATCCGGAGGCGGCTGGGGTCTCTGCGGTGGCCGGCGGAGACGAAGTGGGCGGCGTCCTGGGTTCGGCCGGTTCGGCCGGTTCGGTGGACGGGCCGACGGGCCGTTCGTTGCGGCGCGTTGGTTCGGCTGTCGAGGGCTCGGGCTCCTGTCGCCCGGGGGCGGAGGGCA
>MTKZ01027070.1_pt1 | contig 26012 bp, 26 predicted proteins | sample 1042781 | NCBI WGS metagenome assembly MTKZ01 (sample SAMN06212207, study PRJNA360539) | anaerobic digester metagenome | biome: Wastewater treatment plant; material: sludge; isolation source: anaerobic digester fed with sludge from wastewater treatment plant | place: Denmark: WWTP Viborg ... | reverse complement strand
ATCGCCTAAGATAAGAATAGATGGAGGATACATGGCTGCCTCCGCGAGGGGCAGCCATGTTAACTAAAAATGGCATCAAAGAAAAAAGATATTCGTCCAGTCATTCACCTGGCTTGCACTGAGTGTAAGGAACGCAATTACACCACGGTAAAGAACCGTCGTAATGACCCGGGTCGTATGGAAATCAATAAGTACTGTCCTCGCTGTCGCGCTCACAAGCTGCACCGTGAGGTGAAGTAGCTCTCAGCGATGGGAGTTCGCTTAGGTCAGTAGCTCAATTGGCAGAGCACCGCTCTCCAAAAGCGGGGGTTGTGGGTTCAATTCCTACCTGACCTGTTGAAGTTTACCGACGCCGTAGGACCTACGGCGTTGAGTTGTAAAGCAGGAGGCCTTGATGGCAAATAGTGAAAAACCGAACATCTTTCAGAGAATCAAACGCTGGTTCAAAGAGACCGCAGGCGAACTGCGCAAGGTTTCCTGGCCCACTCGTGAGGAAGCCATTGCTCTGACTCGCATCGTTCTGATTGTAACGATCATCATGTCGGCGATATTAGGTATTCTCGATTTTATTTTTGCACGCCTGGTTGGGCTCCTGGTCAACATATAGTAGTTCGAAAGTGATGTTGTGATGACTAAGAAGGAAGATGGATCTATGGAAGAAATGATTCCCCGCCTGCCTGAAGAGACTGAAGGCTTACCGGTTGAGGATACCTCCAGCGATTCATTAAGCAAACCTGCCAAGCCGGCTGATGCTGATGCCCGCAACTGGTATGTAATTCACTGCTATTCAGGTTACGAGAACAAGGTCCGCAAGAACCTTGAGCAGCGCATTGAAACCATGGCAATGAAAGACAAGATTTTTGACGTGGTCATCCCGACCCAGGAAGAAATCGAAGTCCGCGATGGTAAGCGCCGCACGGTCGAGCGCCACGTGTTCCCCGGTTATGTGCTGGTGAACATGGTGTTGGAGGAAGAATCCTGGTTCGTGGTTCGCAACACGCCGGGCGTAACTGGCTTTGTGGGAATGGGCGATGAGCCGACCCCTCTGCGCCCTGAAGAAGTGCAGTCCATTTTGCGCCGCATGGAAGACGAAGCCCCCACCTATCGCGTCACCTACAAGCCTGGCGACCGCGTACGCATCGTGGATGGTCCCTTCAACGACTTCCGCGGTACGGTGGATGAAATCAATATGGAACGTTCGAAGATTCGCGTTATGGTGAACTTCTTCGGGCGTGAAACCCCTGTGGAACTCGACTTCCTGCAGGTTGAAAAGTCATAAACCGGAGCAATCCGGATATTTGTGGGAGGGCTAACGCCCGTTTGCACCACCAAGGAGAAATTAAGTGGCAAAGAAAGTAAAAGCACAATTAACACTGCAGATCAAAGCCGGCAAGGCTAATCCTGCACCCCCCATCGGTCCCGCGCTGGCGCCGCATGGCGTAAACATTATGGCATTCTGCAAGGACTACAACGCGCGCACTGCTAACCAGGTCGGCGAGATCATCCCTGCTGCCATTACCATCTTCCAGGATGGTTCCTTCAAATTCGATCTGAAGTCGCCGCCCGCTGCGATGATGCTCAAGAAAGCCGCTGGCATTGAAAAGGGTTCCGCGACCCCCAATACCGCCAAGGTTGGCAAGGTCACCCGCTCTCAGCTCCGCGAAATCGCTTCTGCTAAGTACAAAGATATGAACGCCAACGATATTGAAGCGGCCATGAAGCAGCTCGAAGGCACCGCCCGCAACATGGGCATTACCATCAGCGACTAATTAATAAGCAATCATAGACTGTGGGAGGGCTCGTAAGCCCGATTGGACCACAAAGGAGTATGCATGTCTAAACACGGGAAAAATTTTGAGAACGCAAGCAAGAAGATCGATACCGAAAAGGTCTACGGTCCCAAGGAAGCGTTGGAATTAATAAAAGAAATGAAATTTGCCAAATTCGACGAAACCGTTGAGGTTCATGTTCGAACCAGCCTGGATCCCCGCCAGGCCGATCAGCAAATTCGCGACGTAGTCGTGCTGCCCAAAGGGCTTGGCAAGACCGTGCGTGTTTTGGTCTTCGCCCAGGGCGAAGCTGCCTCAGCCGCTCGTGCCGCTGGCGCGGATTTCGTCGCTGAAACTGACGACGACATTGCCCGCATCCAGGGCGGTTACACTGACTTCGATGTTGCTGTCGGCACCACCGACATGATGGGCAAAGTCGGTCGCCTTGGTCGTGTGCTTGGTCCTCGCAACCTGATGCCGAACCCCAAAGCCGGCACCGTTGTGCAGCCTGGCGATATCGCGCAGGCGATTGTGGCTGCCAAAGCTGGTCGCGTTGAGTTCCGCCTCGACAAAACTGCCAACATTCACGTTCCGCTTGGCAAGATTTCTTTCTCAGCGGAAGACTTGTATGTCAACATGGCTGCCCTGATGGCGGCTTTACGCAAAGCGCGTCCATCCGGCGCCAAGGGTCTGTTCGTGCGCAAGGTAACCCTTGCCTCAACAATGGGACCTGGCGTAAAGGTTGACGTCAACGCAGCAATGTCTATGGAGTCAGAAGCAGCCTAAAAGTTGCTTTGTTTCCTGTCAGAGTGTGGTATACTGGCAGACTGAAAACTGAATACTGCTCTGCTTAAGAAAGCTGGTGCCGTTTACGGCTTAATTTCCCGCCGAGGTGGAGGTTCAAAATCAGATCAAACTGATCCTGATATATCTGAATCTCTTTCTGTGGGAAAACGGAAAGAGATTTTTTATTTTGATTGGAAGGAGGTTGAAGTACATTGGCGTTTTCTAAAGAACACAAAGAAGTCATGGTTGACCAGTACCGCGAGTGGGTTGACAAAAGTAAGGCGATCTTCGTCCTGTCTTACAGCAAGATGCGCATGCCCGCGATCAATGAAGCCCGTGCCAAACTGCGCGAGGCTGATGGACGGCTGCATGTCGTAAAGAACCGTTTGTTCACCCGCATCCTGGAAGAGAAGGGCTATCATTTTGATCCCAAATTCTGGGAAGGCAACAACGTGGTCGTCTTCGCATTTGAAGATGCACCATCTGTTGCAAAATCACTGGCGGAATTGGTAAAAGGCAATGAGACCTTCGCTGTTCGTGGTGGATACCTCGATAAGGCTGGTCTGACTGTCAAACAGGTTGCTGCATTATCCGACCTGCCCACATTGCCTGTTATGCGCGCGACCCTGCTGGGCACCATCCTGGCACCCGCGAGCAAACTGGTACGCACCCTGGCTGAACCCGCGCGTGGTTTGGCTGCGGTCATCAAAGCAAATTCAGAAAAGCAGCCTGCGGCTGCATAAGAGTGCTCGTTTTTTAGCGAGAAGTTGATATAGAAAAAATAAAACAAAAGGAATAAATAGGAGTAAAAATGGCTGATTTAGAAAAAATCGTTGAGGAACTGAGCAAACTCTCTGTGTTGGAAGCTGCTGACCTCGTCAAACTGTTGGAAGAAAAATGGGGCGTTTCCGCCGCTGCACCTGTAGCTATGGCTGCTGGTCCTGTGGCTGCCGCCGCTGTTGAAGAAGTCGAAGAGAAAACTGAATTCGATGTTGTCATCAAGGCCGCTGGCCCCAAGAAAATCGAAGTCATCAAAGTCATTCGCCAGCTCACTTCCCTGGGTCTGGTTGAAGCCAAGAATATGGCCGAAACCGCCGACGCCAAGGTCCTCGAAGCTGTTGGTAAAGACGTTGCCAATGACGCCGCTGCCAAGCTCAAAGAAGCCGGCGCTGAAGTCGTCGTTCTTTAGTCTTTCAGTAAATAGTAATGCAACAAAAAACCGCTCCAGCTGGAGCGGTTTTTTGTTGATACCGTTTTCACACTTTTTCATCTCAGGCGACCGGTTTTATTCATGTGCCATGGTCCGATGGAGCAATACCCAGGCAAGGACGAACAAAATGACACCGAAAACTGACAGGTTTACCAGGGAAGGTAGCTGGATTTCCAATCCTCTTAACATGACATTTTGCATCATTTGGGTGCCGTAGGTCGCTGGTATCAGGAAGGAAATGTACCTTACTGGAAATTGCAGGTAGCGCAGGTCTAAGAAGAATCCGCTAAAGAAAACACTGAAAAGCAGGGCAATCATTGAAAGCTGAACTGCTTGAGTTTCGGTCTGCGATAGAAACGAAATGATAAAACCAATGCCTAATGAGGCAAAGAGTAATAAGACAACGATGACGAGCATATCCCTCCAGGAACCGAGCATGGTTGAATTCAGACCAAAGCGAACTGCCAGGATCAATATGGCAGCGATCAGTAAGCCAATAAACATGTATGAGAAATACTTGCTGAAGAGAATCTCGAGTGGTTTAAGCGGGGAAACGCGGAAAAGCTCCATTGTACCTGCTCTGCGTTCGCGTACCAGCGAAAGAGAGGAGAGGGTGATGGTCATGTGTTGCAGCAGCAACACAATCACACCAGGGATAAAGAAACTGGTAGGGCTGACCTCGGTTTGGGAAACTGACTGGGTTTTAGAGACGAAAGGGCGGGTGAGTATCGCAGGGGAAATTGAGGTAAAACTTTCTAGTTGTTGTTGAAGATTGAGCAGTTTCTCTTCTTCTTCCTGGAGAGCCGCGATTTCCTGGTCGTAATTATCCTGTCCTTCTTGAAAATCCTGTGAGATGGCGGGGTTGTCTCGAGTAGCTTGAAGGGTGTTCAGGATGTCTGTCTCGCCCTGGTCCTCTCCACCAAAAGTCTGGTTCACGCCCTGGAGTAAGCTGGCGCTGGCCCCCACGGCAAGCTGCAGCGTTGAGAGGTTTCCGCGCACTGATCGTTGATGGCGCTGGGCTGAAATCACATCACCCTTTTCTAACATGACGCGCGCGTTTCTTGTATCTTCAAGCGCACTGTCAATCAGTGGTGCTATGTTTTCTGCCTCGGTTTGACCTTCTTCGGCAACGGATTGCACTAGCTGCCGATTAATGGTATCTGCAAGGAAAGACCCCGTATACTCCATGTAGGCGATTTGGTTTGGGTCAATTTGGTTGTGGAAAATTTCAATCCTGGCCTGTTGATTCGAGCGGATAGTCTCATAGACGTTATTCGGAATAACCACCCCCAAATCTATGGCGCGACGGTTTAAATTACCTATCATGAGATCGAAATCATCGGTAGTACCCACAAGGTCAATCACATAATCAAGTTCCAACGCTTTGCTTTTAATTTGTTCATTAAACGGGTTATCCTGCTGAAGGACAAACATGGTGCGCTCAGGTACCCGCTGGTTTGTATAACCGATACCGAAGAGCAATAAGATCAGGAATGGACCTAAAATTAAGGTCAGGATCAGCTTGGGTTGGCGCAAAACCTCAGCCAGCTCTTTGGAAAGGAATGAAAAGATGCGAACCAGGAAAGAACTGATACGTCTCATGCCGAATCTCCTGTGTTCTGTGTAGGTGTCATGTTGTTTGCGCGGTAATCTTCGATTAGCTTCACGAAAACATCATCGTAAGCAGGTAAGTATTCTTCAGCGGAGGACAGTTCAAGTCCGTTCGAAGTAAACCAATCAATGACTTGCGGCAGAGCCGTGCTAGCCTCGTCCACAATAAGGCGCAAAGTGCCATCATTCAGATAAGACAATTTGCCCTGGATGAAGGCTAATTGTTCAAGCTCGCGAGTTTGTGTCTCTGATAGTGGATTAAGGGTCCGTAGATCCAGGACGTTGCCCCCAAAAGCGGATTTGATGAGTTCATCCGGCGTTTTCAGAAAGAGCATCTTGCCTTCTGCCATCACCCCAACCAAGTCGCAGTAAGTGGCTTCATTAACATATTGTGTGGTGATGACCAGCGTTTTTCCCTGATCGCGTAATTCAACGAAATGGTCCCAAAACTTACGCCGTAATATGGGATCAATACCCGCAGTAGGCTCGTCAAGGAATATCAAGTCGGGGTCATGGATCAATGAGGCGGCAAGAGCGAGTCGCCGCTGCATTCCGCCTGAGAGATTCTTTGCGAGCTTCTTCGAATCCCCGTCAAGTTCCACAAATTTCAGGAGTTCCTTTATCCGCCTGGAACGACGCCAGGGACCCAGACCGTAGATAGCGGCAGCAAAGTTCAGGTTCTCGCGAATCGAAAGATCTGGGTAGAGAACGAAATTTTGGGTCATGTAACCGATTTTTTCACGTTCAGGTTGCGTGAAAGATTGAGGATCAGAATTCAAGACGCGGATTTGACCCTTGGAAGGATGGTAGATGCCTGTCATTAGCCGCACGGTTGAGGTTTTGCCGGAACCACTGGGTCCGATGAGCCCAATGATCTTTCCCTTCGGAAATTTGAAGGTCAAGTCATCGGCGGCATTCTGCCCACCGAACGTTTTAGTCACACCATCGAGACTGATGACCATTTCAGTCATCTGCAAATCGGTAAAAGTAGGACTAATCTCTGCCATATAAAACACTCTCTTGTAGGTTTATAACTAATAACGAGTGAATGATAATTGAATATGGCTAAATTACATAAAAAGCATATAAGGTAACAATGAATTCCTTACTCTTTCGGTCAATTTTTCGAGTTGGCAGGTAACACGTCGGTTGAAATGTCCTTAATTCTTGCTTTTTGGCGATGAAATTCTTTTATTTAACTTCCCCTGGACTTCAAAAACGATAGAGCAAACAGTGGAAATGGGAACAAAAACTTGTGTCCAGACGTCAGTAATTAAAGAAACAATTATCCAATATTTGCAGTACTAAAAGAGGTCTATCATGAAAAAATACGCTGTTTTGTCTTGCCTGATATTTGTCAGCCTTGTGCTGGCTTCTTGCCAGATGGTCGTTCCAAACCCAACCATGCCAGCTGTTGAGACGGAGGACTTGGGACAGAAAGCGACCTTGGAGTCGCTCCTGACTCAACAAGCCGCCACGATCGAAAGCCTGAACACGATGGTTGCGCCAACGGCATCTCCCGTGCCCGCCGAGACCGAAGTGCCGCCCGAGACCGAAGTGCCCCCCGAGCCTACCGCCATCCCGGAAGTTACAGTCGTCCCTATTTATTCCGGGGAATTCATCACGATCGAATCGTATGGGTTGGTTTTTAATCTCCCCGTTGAGGTGGCAGTGAGCGCTGAAGTGACCGCCGTGCTGCCAGATGATCCAAACCAGGGCTGGCCCGAACTTGCACTGCCTGCCCGGCGAATGGTCAGTTTTACTGGATACAGCATTCAGGACCATTTCCATACCCCGGTGATCTACGTTTATGCCCTGGATAAATTGCTGCAAGGTGGAACTTATGGCGCGACCATGGGGGCAACGCTTCAAGGGCTGCTGGCTGATCCAGAGTTTGATCTCCAGGCGGAAGGAAGCCTGCCCTTCCTGCCGCCGTTCAATGCGGGCCAGGTCTTCCACGTCCTGGAGCAGAGGATCGATTCCGAGCATGGCAGCGGCATCCGCTACCTGACGCTCTATTCGCAAGCCCTCGTAGGTGTGGATAACTACGACATTTTCTACACATACCAGGGCATCAGCGCTGACGGAAGGTATTACATCGCCGCAGTCCTGCCGATCAACAGCACATTGCTTTCCGACGATGAGTTGACACAGGCTGAGTTGGAAACAATTGCTATTGATTATGAAGCTTACATCACCAGTATGACTGACACGCTCAGAGAGGATAACGGCGCAAGCCTGACCCCCACGCTGGCAGCTCTGGACGCTATGATGATGTCGTTGGTCAGCCACGATTAGGTACTGGCATTTCTGTCATCCTGAACCTTCTTTGTGAAGGATTTCTATTTCTGGTGTTATGAGATAGATCCTTCGCAACAGAGGCTCAGGATGACAACTCTTACTTGAATTGGATTCTTTCAGGCTCTTAAGAAGAACTCTTGCAGGATCGGGGAGATGACTTCCGGTTCCACCGAGTGAGTCTGCCCTTCAATGACCCGTGACTCTGCATGGGGGATCACCTGGGTGAAGGATGCCATGATCGCGGGCGCGGTCTTGAAGCTTTTGGTTCCTGCAATCATCAGGACAGGCATCGGCAGATTTTTCGCGCTGTTTTCAAGGAAGGATCTGGACGCTTTTTGGATCTCTGCCTCGTAAACGATGGTACCTGCCATGTCGATGATGGTCTGACCATGCTCTGAGGCAAGCGTGTCTTTGATCAGCTGCTCATCCATGCCCACAAAACGCATAAATCGTTTTACCACCGCCAGGTTTTCACCCTTTGCAACCTGTTTGCCAATTTGACGGATCAAAAGATTGGTCATGATGCTTTCCAGCCAGCCGCCGCCCAGTGGCGGTTCGTAGGCGGCCACCTTTTGAACTTTGTGGGGGAACTTCGCCGCCGTAAAAATCGCCAACACCGCGCCGGCAGAGTGACCGTAGAGGAAGGCTTTCCCGCCATGTACGTCAATCAGGGCAGCCAGGTCATCAATTTCTTTCTCGATCGAATACGGAGGAGTGTCGCCGCTTTCTCCCCGCCCACGCCGATCGTAAGTGAGAACGGTAAAGGCATCCTGGAGGAATGGCACCATCTCGCCCGGGACGCCGAAGTTGTGGGTGTTGAGGGCGCCAGTGACGATGATTAGTAAAGGTCCGCTGCCGGTTGTTTCGTAAGCGATTGGGGTGTTGTCTGAAGATTGGATGATGTTCATGCCTTGATTGTAACTGGTTGGTGTTTAGCAGCGTTTTTTTGTAAAGATTTTCGATCTATAAGGTTTGCATCCTGAGCCTTTCCTGCGTAGAAATCATAAGACTGGTGACAATGTTAAGATCCTTCGCAACAGATGCTCAGGATGACAAGTGCAGAGGGTCTCAGAATGACAAGTGCAGAAGATGCTCAGGATGACAAGTGCAGAGGATGCTCAGGATGATAAGTGCAGAGGGTCTCAGAATGACAAGTGCAGAGGGTGCTCAGGATGACAAGTGCAGAGGGTGCTCAGGATGACAAGTGCAGAGGATACTCAGGATGACGAACAAAAAAAGCTGAGCCTGGAAGCGTGGCTCAGCTTGTCCCCTTATAAGAATTCTTACTGGTCTAATTGGCGGATGACCAGGACAACTTTACCCTGTACCTCAACAATACTGGGATCGTCGATGAGGATTGGTTTCATGGTGGGATTGGCAGGCTGCAGGCGCACGTGCCCGTTTTCGAGATAGAAATACTTGAGCGTGGTTTCATCGCGATCATTCAGCCAGATTGCCACCATCTCTCCGTTGCGAGCCTGGTTGGTCTTCTTCATCACCACGATATCGCCGTCATTAACCATCGCGTCGATCATCGAATCCCCATGCACGCGCAACGCATACAGATCCTCCAGGCGGTCGCCCGCGGGCAGCAGGCTGCGCGCGACGTCAATCCCGGATTCAGGATCGTAATAGCTGAAGTCCGAAGCCGGCACTGGCATTGGCTCGCCTGCCACGATATTGCCAACCAGTGGGACGGTAATGAGCGTATCAGCTAGGCTTGTTACCGCGGTCTTTGCATTCTGTAGCAAGCTGCCATTGCCGGTTTTGAGCAGGTTGATGCCACGCGACACGTTACTCTCACGCTCGATGTAATTCATCTCTTCAAGTTGATTGAGATAGTAATTGACCACTGAAGTTGAACTGATCTGAGTGTGATCGCCGATCTCGCGGATGGAGGGGGGATAGCCATGATCAGACAGGAAGGTTTCCAGGAAGGCTAATATCTTTTTGTGCCTGGGGCTAAGTCCGTTGCGTTTTCTTGCCATTGTTGCCTGCCTTTCTCTGCGGTTCCTTTTCAATAGAATAATAACAGAACAAATGTTCAGTGTCAAGTGGCTTGGAACGGTATTTGCAACATGTTTTGGGTATGGATTGAAGTTTGACCTTAAGGAGTTTATGATGGACCCCAAAAATGCAATCATCCGGACCAGTTTACTGGTTCTGGTTTTTGTGCTGTTTGCAGCGACAGCGTTGCCTGTGGTGGGGGCAGGCACTCAAGCATTTCCAGCGACTGCATCTGATCTCTCGGAAATCGAGTTTGCCCTAACCGGCACGGAGACAGGCTGGCTTCGTTTTGGTGGTCGCTTGTTTCACACCGAAAACAATGGCATCGCCTGGCAGGAGGTTACTCCGACTCCGGATCAGTCCGAAACGTTGGTGGATGTGTATTTCCTGGATACAAACCAGGCAATGGCTCTCACAGTCGGCTTAAACGGGGTGGGATGGAAGCTTGAGCTGTTGAAAACAGGCGATTCGGGCTCTTCCTGGCAGGCAACAACTGTCATTGTTCCGGAACATGCCCGCGACTTTGAGAATGTGCCCTTCGGGGATGGGTTTATTCAATGGCAAAATGATCAAAATGGCTGGATCCTGGTCAGGCAGGCAACCTCCATAAATTTCAGCGTGGGCATCCTGATGCGAACCAGCGATGGAGGGCAGTCATGGACTGTTTCCGAACCGCCAGCAGCTGAAGAGTTCGTTTTTGTGGATGAAAAGCTTGGCTTCATGCGCGATCCCACGGATGCAACCAGGTTATTCCAAACCCAGGATGGTGGCTCAAGCTGGCAGACCATCCTGATGCTTGGGGTAAACCTGGCGGTGGATGAACTGGAACAAGTTGGGCTGCCCATTAAATGGCAGGGCGGCCAGCTGCTGCTCCCTGTCTGGGTTCATCGGGAAGAATTCCAACCCGGGTTGGTTTTCCTGGCAGCAGAGCGCGACACGCGCGGCTCGGTTGAGGGAACAGCTTGGGTGCAGGCGACAGGCACGCTCGATCCGCAACCCTGGGAGATTACCCCCGCGTCGGATTTGAGATTTTCTCACATTAGCAGTTTTGACGGCAAGAGCCTGTGGCTTGGGCTGAGTGGCAGCAAGTGCGCGCAAAACACGTTGGCTGGCGAAGAGGATTTGCCTCTCGTTAGCGCAACCTGCACGAACGAATTTCTCCTGCTCTCATCTCAGGATGCCGGCGCGCACTGGCAACTGGTTGGCCTCCCTTCTGATATCTTAACCGCGGCGGCGAACACCATCCAGGAAGGTGGGTTTCAAAATATGCCGGAAGTTGACCAGGAGCTCCACGCCGTCCAATGGGTCCAGGTCTTCCAGGGGCAGGGCTTTGACGCCTGCGAAATTCCGTCGCTTTCCAAACTGCAAGCCTGGTTCAACAGCAGCCCATATAAGTCGGTGAACCTGTATATTGGCGGAATATCGCGCTACTGCGACAATAACGCTCTGACCGCCGCTTACTTGCAGCAGATGTTCAACCAGGGCTGGCGCTTCATCCCGACCTGGGTTGGTCCCCAGGCTCCGTGCACGAACTTTAATCATCGCTTTTCATGGGATCCCGATGAAGCTTATGCTGAAGGCGTCGATAATGCCAACCAGGCTCGGGCTCGGTTACTTCAGCTTGGGCTCACCAATCCCGATGGAACAGGAAGCATCGTTTACGACGACCTGGAATACTTCCCATACTCCGCCGCATGCTCCGCAGCTGCCAGGGAGTTTGTGCGGGGATGGACCACCCGCTTGCAGCAGCTCGGTATCATTTCAGGATTGTATGCCAGCTCCTGGAACCTGGACCAGAACGAGATCTACAACCTGCAGCCACCGCCATATGCAGCCTGGATTGCGGAGTGGTATCGGGACCCAGGTTACCGTCCGGATGTGACTGTTTGGGATGTGGACTGGTTGGATGACATTTACTGGTCTAATCATCAGCGCGTTTATCAGTATTCCGGCGGGCATAACGAAACCTGGGGCGGCGTAACGATCAATGTCGACAGTAACGTTCTCGATGGGATTGTGGCGGCCCCTTATGGTGCTGATTTGACCGCGCCTGTCACCGGTTATAATGCGGCTGGTACGATTGGGATCACCCCTTGGTACAAAACCCCTGTGACGGTGACCTTAACTGCCACAGATAACTCAGCGGGGGTCAAACGAACTTACTATCGCATCAACGCAGGATCCTGGCAGATTTACACAGCGCCTTTTTCGGTCAGCGGCAGCGGGCAAAAAACAATCAATTACATGAGTGTTGACCTTGTTTACAACTGGGAATCAATGAAAACTGCCAGTTTCTATGTGGACAGCGAACCTCCGGTGAACCCGGTGGTCACAAGCCCTGGTTGCCAGGCGTGGAATGGGGTGCCGCAGGCCTGGTGCAATAATCCGTGGTTTACCTGGGCAGGAGCTTATGACGTGGGGGTTGGACTAAACCCCACCGACACCTATGAGGTTTACTGGGGCACAGATAAGACCGCCACCAGCGGCACGCGCACCTCAGCCACGCAACTAAACCCGCCGCCAATCCCCACCGGCGAACCATACTATCTGCGCATCCGCACCCAGGATAAGCATGGGCTGTGGAGTGCCTGGCAAACCATTTACACTTTAATTTATGACCCCAGCTACACGCATCAACTTTGGCTTCCCAGGATCGCAAAGTAGCGCGTTTTGCTGCAAAGCCAGCCAGACAAGATCTTTCAATAGCACAACCCGCCGTGGACAGCCTCGCGCCAACTACTGCGGGTGGTTTATAATTACTGCGCGTTGAGTAGCAATGGAGTGAAAGTGAAAATCAAGAATTTCTTCAAACAGTTGGATTTCAGCTGGCGGTCAATCAGTGATTACCTGTTGATCATATTAGGTAGCCTGGTGCAGGCATTGGCTCTGCGCACCTTCCTCATACCGGCGCAACTGGTCGGTGGGGGAATCAGCGGTATCGCCCAATTGNNAGTATCGCCCAATTGCTTCACTATCTTTGGCAAACGCCGGTTGGTATGATCACCCTGCTTGGTAACATTCCTCTTTTCATCATTGGCTGGCGCTTCCTCGGTGGGCCGCGTTTTGCACTTCGCACTATTCTCTCGGTGGTTTCCTTCACGGTATTCGCGGACATCCTGATTGAGCTGACGGGGCAAGCCCCAATCACGGATGACATCCTGCTCAACTCACTTTATGGTGGTCTCTTGCTGGGAATTGGACTGGGTTTGGTTTATCTCGGGCGCGGTACCAGCGGTGGAACTGACATCCTCGGGCGTATCTTGAACCAGCGTTTGGGCATGTCGATTTCGCTGGCGTACATGCTCACCGACTCGTTCGCGGTTTTGCTGGCTGGTTTCTTCTTCGGCTGGGATAAATCCCTCTACGGTCTTATCATGATTTACCTCAGCGGAGTAGCGGCGGATATGGTTTCTCAGGGGACCAATGTGATCCGGGAAGCAATGATCATCACCGACGAGACCGAGAAAGTAGTTGCAGCCATTACTGAGGAACTTGGTCGCGGCACCACTATCATTCAAGCCAAAGGCGGTTACACGATGAAGGATCGTCCGGTCGTTTTTTGCGTGGTAACGGCGGGAGAGGTCATCCGGCTAAAGACGATCGTGCACGATGCTGACCCGGACGCGTTCATGGTGGTGGGTCACGCCAACGAAGCCTTGGGCGAGGGCTTCAAGCCGCTAAAGGGGTAGTTGTAGTCAAAAAAAACAAGGTCAGCGCGTAGGTCAGGTTCTTCTCTTGAACCTGACGTCACAAACGCCAGCAAACAAAGCTTTCAACAAAGTTATACTTCTTATGTCAGGTTGAACTGCGCAACCTGACCTACGACTGACACATGTAGGGCAGGTTGCGTAGGGCGTGTTTGGAAGGACTGGATACTTCATTACTGGTGACTTTGGTGTGCTTCCAATCCGCAGTCGCGCAATTAATCGCCGGCTATTACCACCCAGATTACATCTTTTGGCGAATTGAGGGCACGATAGCTTTGCCCATCATTTCTTTCACAATCCCCTCAATTTCCCCCTACGATTAACCATGCCCGGGAAGCAGGGAGCGGCGATCTGCTTCAATATTCGTCATCGCGAGCCTCTTTTGCGTGGCGATCTGCTTTTTTACCTTTTACTCTTATAGGTTTCGCAAAGCTGAACTGCAGACTGCCACGCCCCTTGCACTCCTGTGGGTTGGCATTCCTGGCAGAATCGGGGCTCGCAGTGACGTCCGTTCGAGGTCATAGATCGGCACGATCAAAATTAATCAATCCTGAGAAACGAGTCCAATTCCTGCACATCACACCCAAGCTTCAGCGCCATTTTCTCGCGCAGGGCATCATCGGGCGAGAGGTTGGCATACGATTCCATGAACACAGCAAGCATCATGTTGCAATCTGCGGCTTCGTGCGCGATGTTCTGCTTGCGCAGGCGGTCGTTGTTGCGGATCCAACCCGGTTTGCGCGAAACAATGTCGTCCGCTTCCAGCCCCAGCATGGCGAAACGCGCCAGCAACCCGGCTTCTTCCACAGTCAAACCATCCCCCTCCACCTCAGCATATGCTTCAGCCATCTCACCAACCTCAGAGAGGAAGAACAAAAGCGCGCTCTTTTGGTCAGCCCACTGTAATCCACGCGCGATGTAATATGCTTTGATAATTTCCGTGTCCATCACTCACCTCTGGCACAATTGTAACCTTTGAATAGAAACTTGATGCATCAACTAACTGCAATTCTTGGTATCATATACCCCTGTGAACAATAATCAATTACACCAACCCTCCTGGCTTGCGAACGTGCTGCACTCCCCCACAGCCGATTATCTTTCGAACCCCAATCCTGCTATGGGCGAAACTATCACCGTTCGCCTGTTGATCCCCAGCCAGGCTGAGCCAGACCAGGTGGTTTTGCGCAGCATCCCCAACGGCGAACAGCAATTCACCGCAATGACGCGCCATTCCGAGCAGGGTGGCTATGGCGTTTGGGAGGCGCAACTCAAGATCAACGAGCCGCGCGTCAGTTACCGGTTTGCCATTCAAAGCGGAGGCAGAGTTTGGTGGCTGAATGGGCTTGGCGCAAGCCTTCACACACCGCTTGCCCTGTTCGACTTTAAACTCCTGGCAGGTTTTCAACCAATCTCATGGCTCGAAGGGTCAGTGTTCTACCAGATCTTCCCGGATCGCTTTGCCAATGGCGACCCATGCAACGATCCCATGGAAGAAACTGACCCTCGTTACCGATACACGCGTAAAACCTTCCCCTGGGGCGAAGCCGCACCCAAAGACCGCCGTCTGATGCCTTTTTATGGCGGTGACCTGGCAGGCATCGAAGCTCACCTGGATTATCTTGAGCAGCTCGGCGTAAACGCGCTCTACCTAAATCCGATATTTACAGCCTTCACCAACCATCGCTACGACGTCAGTAATTTCCGCGAGGTGGACCCGGTTTTGGGAGGAGACCAGGCGCTGATTTCTCTGCGCCAGGCTCTCACAACCAGGGACATGCGATACGTTTTGGATATCGTCCCGAATCACTGCGGTTTTATGCACCCCTGGTTCCAATCCGCAGTGCATGATAATGATAGCGAGATGCAGGATCACTTCTACTTCGCTGAAAACAAGCAGGATTACACCTCCTGGATGGGTTTTGGTCATATGCCCAAGCTCAACTACGCCAGCAAAGCTCTACGGCACGAAATGTTTGAGGGCGAGGATGCCATCTTTGCCTGTTGGCTCAAGCCGCCTTTTGCCGCGGATGGCTGGCGGGTGGATGTGGGCAATATGCTCGGCCGGCATGACGCGCACCAAATCAACCTCGAGCTGCTGCGGTCAATTCGCGCGGCAGTCAAGCGCGTTTCGCCGGAGGCATACCTGGTGGGAGAGAACTTCTTTGAGGCCACCGAACAGCTCCAGGGGGACGGCTGGGACGCAGTCATGAATTACACCGGCTTTGCTGACCCGATCCTCCACTGGCTGACGGGGTATGAACAGGACGCTTTGCGCTGTGACGCGGTCTTGAAAACGGATATTCCCTGGGAAACCTCGACGATGCTGCAGGCGTGGAACGAGAACCTGGCTTCGATCCCCTGGCAAATCGCCCTGCAGCAGTTCAATTTGCTCGACAGCCACGACACCCCCCGTTTGCTGACCTTGCTGAATGAAGATAAGTTTTTCAGCCGACTGGCGGCAATGGTGCAGTTCACCTTCCCTGGGGTGCCTTGCCTTTATTATGGGGATGAGATCGGGCTGGTAAATGAAGAAGGGTTTGACTCTCGCAATTGCTTCCCCTGGAATGAAAGTCAGTGGGATCAGGAGACTTTGGGTTTTTATAAGAAACTGATCGCGTTCCGGCGCGGAAGTATGGCTTTGGCCAGAGGCGAATTCAGAGTTTTGAGTTCTGACCAGGACCTGGTAGTCTATGCCCGCGTTTTGGGGGATGAATGGGTGTTGGTAACCGCCAACCGTTCCGAGCAGCCCCATCCACCCATGCGCCTCGAGCTGCCGGGACTCAGCTTGCCTGGTGAGCGTGAATTCAATGCGCTGTTTGGCTCTGGCGGAATAAAAACTGGCGATGGCTGGCTTGACCTGCCCGAACTGCCCAGGGGCGGTGAGGTCTGGCGGTAACCAGGCTTGCGTTTATAATCAAGTCATGTCAGGTTTGTTTCAAAATCTTACGCAAAAAATTAAAGCGTGGAGCAAGCGCCGCGGCGAATTCCAGGATGGCCTGCGGAAATTCTACTTGAATCTCAATGACCGTCTTGGCGGCGCGTTGGGAATTATCCGCCACGCTTTCACAAATTTTAATCTTGTGCATGCGGCTGAGGCTTCCGCCAGCCTGGCATATTACGGTCTCTTTTCCATCTTCCCTTTGCTGTTGGCGGTTGTGTCCATCGGTTCGATGTTTTTGGAGGGCGAGCTTGTAAAAGTCGAATTACTCGAACTCATCACACACTGGATTCCAATCTCGGCTGATACGGTCAACACGCAAATTACAACTGTATTGAATATGCGCGGTCCGGTCACGGTGGTAGCGATCATCTCACTGCTCTGGTCCGGGTCGAACGTTTTCGAGAAAGTGATCGTGAATGTCAATCGCGCTTTTCCCAAAGGCAGCCGGCCAGGTTTCCTTAAAAGCCGTGGTATGGCACTGCTGATCATCTTCTCAATGATCCTGCTATTCGCCGCGTCGCTGCTCTTCAGCACGGTTCTCGAGATCTTTATGTCAGCGGAGAATGCCCTTTTTGGGAGATCAATAACTTCTACCAAAGCATGGGTGGAATTGCTAAAAATTGTGCCCCTTGTCCTGAAGTTCTTCTTGTTTCTGACACTATACAGCTGGATCCCGCAAAGTGCCAGTATTCTCTTTAAGGCACGCTTGATTGGCGCAATCGTGACGGCTGTGCTGTGGGAGCTTTCCAGCCGATTGCTTGGCTGGGCAATCTCGGGCGGTTTCACTAACTACGAAATCATTTACGGCTCACTGGCTTCAATTATGGCGTTGATGTTTTGGCTTTACCTAAGCAGTTACACTCTCTTTTTGGGTGCCCACCTGGTGCATGCAATCGACACGCACCTGAAACATAAACAGGTAAACACCGAAAAAGGTGAATCTCAGGCTGGAGGGGAAGCAGCATAATGGACCTGTCAATTTGTGTAGTGCCGTTAAACGCTCTGGGTTACCTTGAGCCATTATTAACTTCGATTTCGCGCTTTACCAGTGGGTTGAGTTATGAGTTGATCGTTGTGGATAATGGATCCACTGACGGAACTGCGAATTGGATCGAGCAGCACCATCCGGAAGTTACCCTGATCCGCAATCCATCCAACCTTGGCTTCACACGCGGCAACAACCAGGCACTGGAGCTGGCTGCAGGGGAGTTCATGCTTCTGCTCAACCCGGATACCTTATTGACCGAGGATTGTTTTGGACCCCAGATTTCCTATTTGCGGGAACACCCTGAAGTTGGCATTTCAATCCCGAAAGTGCTCAACGCTGATGGAAGTTTTCAGCAGCAGTCGCGCCGCGGAGATGCCCGCCCTGTGGAAGTGTTTGGCTATTTTCTGAAGCTTGGAAAGCTCTTCCCCAGCAGCAAAGCGCTCAATGGTTACTTGCAAGCCTGGCTGCCGGAGGATGAGGTAGCGGAGGTAAAGGCGGTTTCGGGCTCGTGCATGTTCATCAGGCGGGATGTTTATGAGCAGATTGGGGGGCTGGATGAGCAGTTCTTTGCTTACCAGGAAGACAGCGATTATTGCATGCGGGCACGGCAGGCTGGTTGGAAGGTGATGTACGTGCCGTTGAGCAGCATCATCCACTACGCGGGTAAGGGTGGCTCAAAGACCCGTCCGTACCATTCAATCTACCAGTGGCACCGCTCTTACTACCTGTACTATCGCAAGCATTTTGCCGGCAAGCATTTCTTTCTCTTTAACTGGTTTTATTACCTGGTAATGGTTGTGAAACTGCTCTTTGCCTGGATGAAACGGTTTGTCGGAGGGAGATAGTTCGGTCTTGCAGCGCTGGTTGTGCACGTTACTATGAGCGAAGCGTGGCGATCTGCCTTTGCATTTCATTCATTGGAAACCTTCGGACCATTCCCGTGCTCGGCGAGGACACCGGTACGATCATTTTATAAAACAACTGACTTCCTCTCCCTCCTCTGCGATATGAATTCAATTCAGACGTACGGGCGAAGCATTCCAACAAAAAAACACTTGGCTACTTCACGGCTCTCATTAAAGAATGCTTCGCCCCTACCGGGTATGAAAAATAGTTACAAATGTTGGTAAATAAATTCTTCAACCAAGGTAGATTTCCAATGTCAGGTTGAACCCCGCAACCTGACCTACGACTGGCTGAGTTGGTTCATAAGAGAGAAATAAAAAAGGAGGCATTTGCCTCCTTTTAGTTTACAAAAATCCCTACCGGCTCAATCGCAGGATTGCAGCGGCGTCGGCGCCGGTGATATCGCTATGTTCACCCTCACTCCAGCCCCGTGCTTCCCAGCGAGCCTGTACCCTGGCAGCGGCTTCATCCGGGTCGACTCCATAGGAGGAAAGCGCCGTAGGCATGCCAACGCTGTGGAAAAATGCTGAAGTTGCCTCGATGGTTCGATCGATCCGTTCCGAGTATTTCTGCATCTTCTGATCCATCACGCGGTAGCCATACTGTAAGAGTTTGTCACGTTTTTGGTCACGCTTATACCAAAGCAGCCATGGCAACACAACTGCCAAAGACTCTGCGTGTGCCAGTCCATAAAACGCGGTGAGTTCGTGCCCGATGCTGTGTGTTGCCCAGTCCTGCGGCACACCAGCGCCGATCAGGTGATTGAGCGCGTTTGAGCACACCCACATGAAATTTGCGCGGGCATCGTAATCCGGGGGATCCATTTTTAGCACAGCCGGAGCCATCTCTATGATAGCCATCAGCAATGCCTCCGCCTGGCGGTCCTGCACGATCGCACTAACCGGGTAAGTCATATACTGCTCCATCACGTGCACATAAGCATCCACCAACCCATTGCGCAGTTGTTTTTGTGGCAGAGAATAAGTGGTTTCGGGGTCCAATATGGAAAACTTGGGGTAAACGCGGTCACTGGCAAAGGACAGTTTTTCTTCAGTCTCACGGCGTGAGATGACCGAGTTATGGTTGAACTCACTGGCAGTCGCCGGAAGGGTCAGCACAGTTCCAAAAGGAATAACCTTCTTCAAGTCTTTTGCTGCACCGCTCGCAAGGATATCCCATGGTTCTATGTCTTCATTCGGGGCAGCAATGGAGATAAATTTGACGCCGTCAATCACCGAGCCGCCGCCTACCGCCAGCAAAAAATCGATTTTCTTTTTTCGTATCTTTTTGATGGCTTTCATTAGTGTGGCATAATCCGGGTTTGCTTCGATGCCGCCAAATTCAATTACATCGTGCTTTTTGAGTGAGTCCATAACCTGGTCGTAAACGCCATTCTCTTTGATGGACCCCCCGCCGTAGAGCAGCATTACCTTGGCTTTTCGGGGAACGCGCTTGCTCAGCTTCGCGATGGTTCCTTTGCCAAAAATAATTCGCGTTGGATTAAAGAACTCGAAATTGTGCATCTAATTGCTCCTTATTTGGTTTTGTTTCACTCAATAATATCAGACCCTGCCGGCGCAGTGGCCAGCCTGTCAAACATGTGATCCATTTTTTGGGTGAAAATGGACGTGCACAGCACGCACAAAATCGATTTCGTCTACAAGTACTTTTTCTACTTGATCCGCAATCGCATCACCCTGATCCACGCTGATGGTGCCATCCACAAATATGGCAAGGTTGATGACAAGGTATTGTCCAAAGCGATGTGCCTTGGCCGAATCGATCGCTTCCACTCCGGGCACCTGGATTGCCAGGGCGTGGATCTGTTCGTTCAACGCTTGTCCAGGCACAGTATCCATCAGATCATCTGTTGAATCGCGCAAGATGCCGAGACCAGTTTTAAGAATTAGCAGAGCCACGATGGCTCCAGCCAGGGGATCCACCCAGTGATAGCCAAATTGACTCATCGTAATGCCGATGACCACTGCCGAAGCCGCAAAAATGTCGTTGCGATGATCCTGCGCCAGGGCGATGACGGATGGATTATTGGTCTTGTTGCCAATCTTCCGAGTGTAAATGCTTAAAAACTCTTTAAGTAATACGGTGAATAAGGCTACATAAAGCGTAAATTGAGCACTGCCAGCATACTCACTGGCGCCTTTTATGAAATCAAACAGAGAATTGACTGAGTCCCAAAATATGGTGATTGCGGTCGTGATGACGAACGCGCCAACCACCAACGCGCCAACGCTCTCGAATTGCGTGTGCCCGTATGGGTGCTCATCATCGGCGGGCTTATGTGCGGCGCGCACGAAGACCGAGACCACAATGTTGTACACCACATCCGACGTGCTGTTAATGCCATCCGCCAACAAGGCGGGGGAGTGCCCCAGGATGCCGATGGTGGTTTTTAGAATTGCCAATAGCACGTTGGCGATCAATGCCAACGAGACTGCCCGGTTGCTGAGTTTGCTCCGTTCAGTGGTACCAATCGATACAGAGCTGACTGAAGATGGGGTGCTCATTAACGGTCTATTCCTGTTGCCTTTCGCATGCGTTTCAGCACTGGTATGGCGATGTCGCGTGCTTTTACTGCGCCGCGCGCGAGAATTGCATCCAGGGAGGCAGTATCCTGCATGTATTTGCTGAATTTCTGGCGGGCGTCGCCAAAATATATCAGGATGGTCTCGGATAATTCCTGTTTCAGGGTGCCGTAACCTAATCCGCCAGCCAGGTATTGTAAGCGCACTTCTTCAGTCCGTTCGGGCGTGGCAAAGAGCCGGAAAATCTGGAATAGATTATCACCTTCGGGGTCCTTGGGTTCTTCTGGTGTTCGGCTGTCCGTGACAATCCGCATAACTTGTTTGCGCATAGTCTTTTCATCGGCAAAGATCGGGATGGTGTTGCCGTAGCTTTTGCTCATCTTGCGCCCATCAATGCCAGGCACGTCCACCAGGTCTTTGGTATAGAGTCCGTCTGGCAGCTTGAGCGTTTTACCGTAAGTGCGGTTGAAATTTTCCGCGATGTCGCGCGTGATCTCAATGTGTTGTTTCTGATCAGGTCCAACAGGCACCACGTCCGAGCCATAGAGCAGGATGTCCGCAGCCATCAAGACAGGATAATTGAAGAGACCCATGTTGATGCCATCATCCGGGTCGCGTTCCGCTTCCAGGTTTTTATCCACAGCCGCCTTATAAGCGTGGGCACGGTTCATCAGACCTTTGCTGGTCAGGCACGAAAGCATCCAGGCACATTCTGGGATCTCAGGCACGTCTGACTGGCGGAAGAAAACGCTGTTTTCCGGGTCCAGCCCCAGCGCCAGCCAGCCAGCGGCGACTTCGTAGATCAAGTTTTGAAGATCTTTGCGATCGGGGGTGGTGGTGAGGGCGTGCAGATCAGCAACGAAATACAGACCGAGATATTTTTCGGTCAGGGCAATGGCAGGTTTATACATACCAAAGTAATTGCCGATGTGTGGATTGCCGGTGGGTTTGATGCCGGTCAGCGAGATAGGTTTCATTAAACACTCCTCAAAAGTGATTCAATCAATTATAAGGCACTCCGACCGCTTTTACCGGGAATGATAGGTGGAGAAATAAGTTGAGTAGGGGTAACCCCCCGTGGTTACCCGAAGGCAGGCACGGGGGCCTGCCACTACCAAAATGGGATCAATCTTTTTTGTGCCACTCTGGATGCTTTTGCCCGGGACACTTTCGAAGGTGGAAGGTGGAAAGCCCTCAACGGGGGCGTGTATCAATCACGCAAAAGGCATTGTCGTCAGGATCACGCAAGACCACGTAATCCGCGTCTTCTTCGTAGCGCCATTCAGGGTTTGTGGCTCCCAGGGCTATCAGGCGTGCCACCTCTGCCTCGGGGTCGTCACTATGGAGGTCCATGTGGTGCTTGCGTGGCTTTGCGGTGGTCACTCGGTTGAATGAAAGCTGGAGTCCATCTCCATTCCTTGGAACCATGATCGCAAAATCCTCATTAGGCGGATACTTCAGAACATAATCCAACGCGGCGCTCCAAAATGCTACAGCCCTTGGAATATCCCTGACACCCCAGACAATTGCTCCAATTTTCAACATATTCTGGCTCCTATAGATAAGTAATCATAGTTTAAGCTTATTTCTAATATTGCTCAACACAAACCAAAGATTATCTACCCCTTTATCATTAAAATCCGCTATAGTATAGAAAGTAAGTGAGGTGATGATGGTGGAGTGGTTTAGCAATCTTACGGTTTTCAAGGTTACTGGATTTGTTGCTGTGGTTGTTGGGCTTTTTGGGGTCATCCTGCCAGGGGTAGTCTACCAGGGCAGGGATGGCGAAAGATATTCAGTTCTAAATCACTACATATCCGAGCTTGGCGAACGCGGGGTCTCTCGTTTGGCTTGGATCTTTAACTTGTGCATGATCATCGGTGGTTTGGGAGTGGTGCTTGCCACGATATCGCTGGGTCTTGGTCTGCCTGGCTTCTGGGCCAAGCTGGGATTGCTCTTTGGGGTTGTGACTGGGATCGGTATGATGATGGTGGGCTTTTTCCCGATGGATAACATCAAACCGCATGCAACCGCTGCTGTTACCTTCTTCCGGGGAGGACTGCTGATGGTGTTGGCATTCTCGCTCGCAATCTTGTTCCCCACTCAGGACCACCTCACACTCCCACGCCTGTTCGGATTGGTTGGGTTAATCCCAATAGCTGCCTTCACAACCTTTTTGATCCTCTTATGGGACGAACGCGATCACGTGGATCGGACCCTTTCTGTGGAAGGAGTCCAGCACCCGAAGGTGTCGAAATTTACAATTTCCGAGTGGGCAGTCTTTTTCTCAATCATTCTCTGGACCCTGGTGCTCAGCCTGGGGATTGGACCGGTTTCGTGACCACCAGCTCAAATAGACGAATTATTGGGACAAATTTTCAGGATTAACGCTACCTTTGCGAATTTGTCTTACAATTAGATCAGATCAATCAAGGAGGTCGATCATGGACGGTGGAAGTGGAAGTGGATGTGCCTGTTGCAGCTGCGGATGTGGCTGCCTGGTGGTTTTGATTGCGATTATCCTGGCATTTGGCATGCTGTTTGCAGTTTTTACGCCGATGAATCGCAATTATGAGCATATGATCCCTGATGAATTTCAGGAGTATTACCCTGATTTCGATGACGGCACCGGGATTCCTTCAATGAAAGGCTCCATATTGCCGGCTTATGAGTTGTCAGAATCTTTTGCCGTATCATACGCGGCATTCTGATTGATAAATCCTAATGAGTGACGGAGCCTTTACCGGCTCCGTTTGTGTTATGTAACTTTCAGACAGATCGAGGCAGAACACCTTACAAGGGATAGAAAAGCCAATTCAAGGTCAGTAGAATCATCAACAGAAAAATGAGCAGGAGACAAAATGACACAGGCTGATAGCATCAAACGATACATCATCATTGGCGGAGGGATTGCGGGCGTCAGCGCCGCCGAAGCCATTCATGCATTGCAACCAGAAGCGGATATTACGTTAATTTCTGAGGAACATAATCTGCCTTACTTTCGCATGAGCCTGACGCGCTACCTGGCAGGGGAGGTGGAGCGCGAAAAACTCATCTTGCACGAACAAGAGTGGTATCTTCGGAACCACATCACCATTCTGCTTAACACTCACGCTGAGGCGATCGACGCTGAGGGAAAGCGAGTTTCTCTCGCAGATGGTCAAATACTGCCTTATGATAAGCTGATCCTGGCTTCAGGTGCCCACCCGAACATGCCCCCGTTCCCTGGCAGGGAACTCAAGGGCGTGCAGACCCTGCGCACGCTGGAAGATGCCGACCTGATTATGGAAGTCGCCAGGAAACAGGCCAGGGTTATCTGCATTGGGGGCGGGTTGTTAGGTTTGGAAGTGGCTGGTGCTGTGGCACGCCAGGGCGCGCAAGTGACCGTGCTGGAGGGGCTGGATTGGCTCCTTCCACGCCAGTTGGACGCGCAAGCCAGCGCCATCCTCAAGCAAAAAATCGAAGAAATGGGCATTAAGGTGGTTGTGCCAGCGATCACCAAAGCGATGCACGGTGATGGCAGGGTGGAGGAGGTTGAGTTGGCGGATGGGCAGGTGCTGCCGGCGGACCTGGTGCTCATCAGCACGGGTGTTTCCGCAAACCTCGAATTGGCAAAGTCGGCAGGGCTGGCTGTCAACCGGGGCGTATTAGTGAACGAGCATATGGTGACCTCTAATCCGGACATTCTTGCTGCTGGCGACCTGACCGAGTTCCAGGGCAGAAGCTACGGTTTATGGATACCGGCAAAGAACCAGGGAACCATTGCCGGGCAGAATGCTGCTGGTAAAGAAGCCAATTTCCTGGGCGACCCGCCTTCCACCCGGCTCAAGGTTCTGGGAGTGGACGTGTTCAGTATCGGTCAATTCTCTCCGAGTTTGGAGGGGGACAAGCTGGTGGCGGAAAGCAAGGATGGCGTGTATCAAAGCTTCCTCTTTAGAGAGGGCAAAATGATCGGCTCAATCTTGCTTGGCGACGCCAGCATGGCTAATAAAGTGAAAGCCGCGGTTGAAGGGAAACGAGATTTCTCGTCAATCCTGAGCGAGTCGATTGATGTGGCAGGCGTGGTAAAAGCTCTTTGATGCCTTTGGAAGTAGTAAAAGTGGTTGTGGACAAAATCGGATAGGTTTGCTATAATCACGGCACTTTGGGCGCTTAGCTCAGTTGGTTAGAGCGCACGGTTCACATCCGTGAGGTTCGGAGGTTCGAGCCCTCTAGCGCCCACACAACTCCTCTTCGTGAGGAGTTTTTGTTTATTCTCTCGAAAGGCAAGTCCCTATTTGAATTATGAGCAAGTCAAGTATAATGATTTCAAGCATCAGTTAAATCGGCAAGTCTTTTAGCGGAATTCATTCCTCATCTTGGATGTTGGTTGTATATATGCCAATTTCGTTGTTCAGGAGAAATGCATGCCCGGAGGATTTTGAGTCATCTTTATGAACTTACAATTTTGAGTATTAAATATGGACTATTCAAACCAGAAATCTTGATCAGCAATCTCTATCTGATTTATTAGGAGGTTTTCGTGTCAATAATTTGTCCGCGTTGTAAAGAAGTTGTTCCGGATAATAGCGCTTATTGTTTATCTTGTGGGTTGTCTCTTGAAACGCTAACATCATCTTCTCCAGTCCATTTTGATACTCGACGCGATCCAATCCAAAGCCAGCAAACCGGATCTGCTAACCTACCGTTTATGGTGCTCGAAAAACGTTATGAGGTTCTGAGAGCCATATCTACATTTTTGACTGTTTTGGCGTGGATCTATTTGATAGTGTTTGGATTTTCCGGACTTCAATTAGGATTAGCCTTTGAAGAGAAATATGGATTCTATGTAGTCCTGGCTGGCATTCTTATCGGGGTATTCATGTTTTGTTTCATTAAAGCATATGCGGAACTACTTCAAATTGCCATCGATATTGAGGAAAATACTCGTCTCACCGCGGAATTGTTAAAAAGGAGACAGTAGTTCGATAACTATGAATGAAGAAATCAAAACTTATATTATGGACATTAACTAAGAGGACGATCAGGCGTAGTTTTCCTGATTGTTGAGCTTTTTTTGGTCGGTAATGAATGTGGTCTGAACTCGATTATGTGTACAAACCTTTTACCAAATCCAATCCGGCTAAGAAACCTGCACCAGAACTAACTCGTCCAGATAACACATGCTTTCCTGGTGAAGGCTCCATCCAATTTCTTTGCTGATAATTTGGAATTCAAGTCAAACAAAAATTTCATATTTG
>MTKZ01013249.1_pt1 | contig 26019 bp, 22 predicted proteins | sample 1042781 | NCBI WGS metagenome assembly MTKZ01 (sample SAMN06212207, study PRJNA360539) | anaerobic digester metagenome | biome: Wastewater treatment plant; material: sludge; isolation source: anaerobic digester fed with sludge from wastewater treatment plant | place: Denmark: WWTP Viborg ... | reverse complement strand
CTTTTATTCAAAAAGGTGAACATTTTTTACTTTAATACGTTATAAGAGTTCGATCCGGCAGTATAAAACTCGTTGATATAAATGAAATTAACAAATTATATTCTGGCACAGAGTTTGTTTTCTCATGAAAAATCGTACTTTTGTATTTAATTTTTTTATAGTTCATATGAAGAAAGTTGCTGTAATACTGGTTTTATTTGTTGTTACTGTATTTATTGTAAGTTCATGTAACAGTAAAGTATGCCCCGCATACAGTAAGGCTGAAACAGAACAACCCGGAGAGGTAGGCTGATATTGTCGTCTCTTCATATAATCCCATTTTTTAAGGTAGCACTGACATGAAAAAGCTGCTTATTCTGATTTTCATTCTGTTACACGGAGCAGTTCTTCTCCGTGCCCAGGGAGAAATTAATGAGCAGCAACAGGTCTTTTTCCGGAATGAAAGATCTTTCGGGATCATGATCAATTCAGATGGTTTCGGCATTGGCTATCGTGAAGGAAAAAGGATCAATTACCTTAATAAGCGGATACTGGAATTTGATCTGGGAACCCTCAGGCATCCCAAGGAGTATCGTCAGAGCAATCCGTATACACAGGGAACGGGAACCTTCGTTTTCGGCAAGCTCAACAGTGTCTTTTACATCAGGGGTGGAATTGGTCATCAGCATGAGCTGTTCCCGAAAGAGGATGCAGGAGGTATAGCTGTAAGGTATTTTATTTCTGCCGGTCCCGTAATCGGACTTTATAAACCAATTTATTACAGGGTTCTGTACCCTGTCGGCGGCACTCTTAACGAATATGAGCTGAGAGAGGAAAAGTTTGATATTACTATTCATGATCCCACGATGATCTACAGTAAAGCCGGTATTTTTAAAGGAGTGAATGAAACAAAGGCTTTACCCGGACTGTATGCAAAGGGAGGATTCAATTTTGAATACAGTCGCGAAGACAAGATCATTCATGCAATAGAGATAGGAGCCCAGGTAAATGCATTTCCAAAGAAAATCCCAATAATGGCCAGCGATGACAACAAAGCCATATTCTTCTCAATATTTGCAAGTTACAGATTTGGTGTTATTGTAGATCCGCTTCATCCCGAAGATTACACACTGACAAATCTGTTCCGCAGGAAAAAAGAATAAGGTATCCTGCTTTCACGTTGCTGATTTTCCGAAAATGATTATTTTTGTGGTCGATTTTGAAGTATTAACCAATTTATCTATACAGGTATGTCAAAAATTAAAGTAGCTATTAACGGCTTTGGCAGAATCGGCCGTAATGTGTTTAAAATTGCTTTCGAAAGAAACGATATTGAGATCGTCGGTATAAATGACATTACCGATACCCAGACTCTGGCTCATCTGCTCAAATATGATTCAACCCAGGGCAAATTCCCCGGAGTAACATATGATGCTGAGAATATTATAGTTAATGGCGTGAAAGTGAAGGTTACAGCTGAAAAGAACCCCGCAAACATTCCATGGAGCCAGAAACCAGATGTCGTTATCGAATCAACCGGTGTTTTCACATCAAAGGAAAGCCCCAAAGGCGGTTATGGCGACCACCTGAAAAATGGTGCAAAGAAAGTTCTTCTTACTGTTCCAGCAAAAGACGCTATCGATGCCATGATAGTTCTCGGTGTTAATGAAGATCACCTGAAACCCGAGCACCAGTGCGTTTCAAACGCTTCATGCACAACCAACTGCCTGGCTCCTGTAGCAAAAGTCCTGAACGATAATTTCGGAATCGAAATCGGTTATATGACAACTATCCACTCATATACAAACGACCAGAGGATCCTCGATCTTCCGCACAAGGATCTCAGAAGAGCAAGATCTGCCGCTTTATCACAGATACCAACAACCACAGGCGCAGCTAAAGCAGTAGGAAAAGTCATTCCCGAACTGAAAGGAAAGCTCGACGGAGTATCAGTAAGGGTCCCCACCCCTACCGGATCACTGGTTGACCTTGTTGCCGTTCTTAAGAAAGAGGTTACAAAAGAGGAGATCAATGCAGCAATGAAGAAAGCAGCAGAAGGTCCGATGAAAGGTATTCTCGAATATACCGAAGATCCTATCGTTTCCGCTGACGTNNTGGTATGATAATGAATGGGGATATTCCTGCAGGGTCGTTGACCTGATACCATTACTAATGAGATAGCACACCTGTTACCCGTAGAGACGCCCAGATTGGGCGTCTTTTTTTTGGATATAATCGTAGAGACGCCCAAATTGGGCGTCTCTACATTACGATATAACGGCACAGAGACGCCCAAATTGGGCGTCTCTACGTTACGATGTGACGGTCGATTATTCGTACCGTAATGCCTCGATCGGATCAATGTTGGCGGCCTTGACCGCCGGGGCATATCCCGAAACAACCCCAACAAGGAAACAGACAAGCACTCCCATGAAAGCCCACAGCCAGGGTATTATGAAACTTGACTTGAGCGCCGATGCCACAAGATTGCCGATCAGGATCCCCAGGATAATGCCGAAGATACCGCCAAGCTGACCGATCATAACAGATTCAAAAAGAAACTGGTATTTTATTGTTACAGGCTTTGCACCAATGGCTTTCCTGACACCAATCTCCCTTGTCCGCTCAGTAACTGAAACAAGCATAATGTTCATTAATCCCACAGCAGCACCAAACAACGTAATTATCCCTATAAGTGTCGCTGCAAGGGTAACGAATTTTATATTTTTAAGAAGAAGGGCAACAATCGTATCGCTCTTGGCAATATTAAAATCCGATTCATCACGGGGATGAAGATTGCGGACAATCCTGAAAACCGCTTCCGCTTCACCTGCCATTATATCAAGATTAACAGGATTCATCGGCATTATAGTTATCCTGAAATTAAGGTTCGGCCGTGAAAAATATTGCCTGGCAGCAGTTATTGGAATGAAACAGATCTTATCATCGCTTGTTGCACTGGCACCTTTACTTTTCAGTATACCGGAAACCTTAAGCTTCAGACCGGCTATTGAGACTTCCTCTCCCAGAGGATCGATTCCTGTCGGGAAAAGATCCTTGGCGATCTCCGAACCCAGGATTATAATCCTCCTGTTCAGACGAAGCTCTTCCTGAGTAAAATCCCTGCCGGCTTCAATCTCATATCCCGATACGGTAACATAGTTCTCATCCACACCCATTAAGGTGATATTGGGATTGGTTTCCTCCTGTCTGTACTTTACAGTTGCCAGGTCGGTTGCCCGGAAAGATATCGAAACCCATGCCGGTTCTGTAAAGGCAGCCTTGAAATCCGTTGCCTGCCTGTATGAAATATATGAGTAATTCTTCGACCTCACCCTGTCATTCATCACCTGAATATTCATCCCCCTCGATGTAATGCTGAATGAATTGGCTCCCATCATGGTGAACTGATCCGTAAGAGAATTCTTTATGGCATCAATGGCTGTAAGTATCCCGATCAGTGCCATAATACCAAATGCAATTATGCATATTGTAAGGATCGAGCGTACCTTGTTCGACTTTATCGCTCTTAATGCGATCCTTAGATTCTCCCTCACAATTCCTTTCTTCATATTTAATAAGCTGCCTGTTAAACTGCCAATNNTTATTCGTTATATATTCGTAGGGTCATTCCATTAAATAAGAATTAAGAACATTTATTATGAGAGAACTAACCCGTGCAGAAGAAGAAGTTATGCAGGTACTCTGGAAAATAGAAAAGGGTTTTGTAAAGGACATCCTTGAACATTTCAAAGAGCCAAAGCCGGCATACAACACGATCAGTACCATTGTCCGGATATTGCAGGACAAAGGTTTTGTTGACCACAAAGCGTATGGAAGGACGCATGAGTATTATCCTGTGGTTACCAAGGATGATTATTCAAAATCTCATCTGAGTAACTTCGTAAACGATTATTTCTCCAATTCTTTCGGAAAGATGGTCAGTTTCTTTGCAAAAGAAAAGCACATCTCGGTAAAAGAAATGGAAGAGATCATGAAGATCATGGAAAGTGAAGTTAAAAAACAAAAATCCGGAAAATGAATCAGTTCTTTTTATACCTGCTTAAGGTTGCAACAGCTCTGGCATTCTTTTATATTGTCTATCATTTCTTCCTGAGCCGGGATACCATGTACAGCCGCAATCGTTTTTTTATACTTCTTTCACTGGTTTCATCGCTTATCCTGCCTCTGATAACAATTAAGACCAGACAGCCTCTTGATATACAGTTCTTTGGAAAAGATCTTACAGGGGTTGTTATCACGGGTACGGCTGAAAATGATGAATCATGGCGGGCAATCCTTTCATCTGCAGGTATTATGAAGATCATATTCATAATCTATCTGTCGGGTGTAATTCTGCTTAGTGTAAAACTGATGGTTGAAATGTCACACCTTCTTCTTATTGTTTCCAGGAAAAAGGTCAACGGCAATAAAGTGATCAGATTGTCGGGCAATAAAGTATCGGGATTTACTGCATTCGGACACATTTTCATTGATGAAGTACTGAGTGCAGGCGATGAAGAGGAGATAATAAAGCATGAGCAGAAGCATCTTGACCGGAAACATTTCTTTGATATTGTTTTCATTGAGCTTGTCAAGATATTACAGTGGTTCAATCCCGTTGTCTACATGTTTGACAGGTCACTGAGGGCGGTCCATGAGTATCAGGCCGATGATGAGTGTCTGAGTTCAGGCATACCGGTAATAAGCTACCAGGGACTGATGTTAAACCAGGTTTTCAAAACCAGGGTTTTCAGTGCAACAAGCAGATTTTCAAATCCAACACTTATAAAAAAACGAATGATCATGATGACAAAAAAACGTTCCAAAGCTCCGGCAAACCTGAAGATGCTCCTGGTTTTGCCATTTGTTGCACTGTTGCTGATAATCTTTTCCACCTGTGCGAAGAAATCTTTTGATAATTTTGCAGGAAGTGATACTCCCCCACCGTCCGGTACAGACATGGTTGCGGTTGAAAATTCCAAACTTTCTGCCGTAAAAGAAGGTGATGCATTTGTTGTTGTTGAAGAGATGCCCATGTTCCCGGGAGGAGACCTTGCTCTTCTGAAACATATTGCAGAAAACACAAAATATCCTGCAGAAGCAAAAGAAAAGAATATCCAGGGAAGAGTAATTGTTCGCTTCAAGATAATGGATGATGGTGCCGTACAGGATGTTTCTGTTATTAAAGGAGTCGATCCCGTGCTCGACGCGGAAGCACAAAGGGTAGTGTCAGAACTGCCTTCATTTCAGCCCGGGAAACAGGGTGGTGTTGCTGTTCCTGTATGGTATATGGTGCCCATCACCTTCACATTATCTGATAAAAGTACTGCTGTACCGCCGCCACCGCCACCACCGCCGGCTGATGTCTCAAAAGGAAGCGGAGGATCTTTCTCTTCAGATCCAAAGGAACCATTTGTAGTTGTTGAAGAAATGCCGATGTTTCCGGGTGGTGATGCTGCATTGCTTCAGTACCTTGCCGGGAATATTAATTACCCTGAAGCAGCTAAGGTTAATGGCATTACCGGGAGGGTAATATTGAGATTCTGTGTAACCGAGAACGGAACCGTTGACCGTATAAGCGTCCTGAAAAGTGTCGATCCACTACTCGATGCAGAAGCCTTCAGGGTTGTTTCGACATTGCCTGCATTCAAGCCCGGGAAACAGGGTGGCGTTGCAGTTCCCGTCTGGTATATGGTACCGGTGACCTTTGCCCTCGACAAACCTAAAGTCGAAGCAGTCCAGGCACCTCCGGCATAATCATATATAACCGATCAGCTTTCGTCCCCCGTAATACTTTTTGTTGCGGGGGATTTTTTATATTTAGCAAAGCAACTGTATATTAACTATATATAATAAAATAATACGTATTAAAATACGTATTTTAATACGTATTTTAATGGCTCTGATCCAAAATATTGTTCAGCAAATCTGAAATTGATATTTTTAAAAATTCTGTTCTCTTTTCCGATTTACCTTGGACTTTACCGCGTAGCGGTTATGGTATTGTAGAAAGGATTATATTGTTGGAATGATTCCGCGTAGCGGATATGGTATTTTGCTCCATAACCTCTACGAGGTATAAAAACATGTCATATAACCTTATCTACAATACCTTATGCCCTACAGGCAAAGGAGACTAAATCTACGTTTTCTAAATCAAAACAGAGCCTTTTTAATACATAGATCGGCAATAACTCTGAAATATATCTGAAGTAAATTCCTCACAATTGTATAGCTGTAGCTGATTGATCGCTGTACCGTTTCATTAATTTCTGTAATTTTGCCCTCTTAGACAAATCTAATGACATTATCAGACCGGATAGAAGCATTCTCATTTCTCGGCGAAACACTCCGTGATGCAATTGCCGGAAAAGCAACACCTTTTACTGCAAGGATCTGGCAGCTTACGGAAACCCAGCATATTAATAATCCGTGGTTCACTCCCGAAAACGTAAAGCTGGCATTAAGCGCCATCGCAGGTGAACTGACCAGGGAAAATCTTACCAGATGGTGCTCAGCATATCCAGGACTGGATTCCGGGAAGAAATCATTAAATGTCGGAGTAGTAATGGCCGGCAATCTTCCGCTTGCCGGATTTCACGATTTCCTTTCCGTACTCATATCGGGAAACAGGATCATTGCCAAAACAAGCTCAAAAGATCCCGATCTGATAAGACTGATCGCTGACATAATCATCTCTTTCAACCCTGAATTCGGAAGCCTGATCTCATTGACTGAAGACCAGATATCTGATTTTGATATCGTAATAGCTACCGGATCTGATAACAGTTCAAGGTATTTTGAATATTACTTCGGCAAATATCCTCATATAATAAGGAAGAACAGGAACAGTATAGCAATTATTGACGGGACTGAAAGCGATGGTGAACTCCGGTCACTCGGGACAGATGTATTTTCATATTTCGGACTAGGTTGCAGGAATGTCTCCAAGCTATACTTACCTGATAAATATGATATTACGAAGATTGTTAGTTTTTGGGATCAGTATTCGTCCGTAATAAATCACAACAAATACGCTAACAACTATGATTTTTATAAAGCCGTATATCTGATAAATAAGGAGCACTTCACCGATACCGGTTATCTTATTCTGAAGGAAAGTAATGAATTATCTTCTCCTGTATCGGTACTTTACTTCTCATATTACAGATCGGCTGCCGACCTGAAAGATCAGACAGAATTACTGAAAGACAAAATCCAGTGTATTACAGGGCATAATCATATCCCTTTCGGGAAAGCGCAGGTGCCTGCCCTGTGGGATTATGCAGATGGAATTGACACGTTGGATTTTCTTTCAAAAAAAAACTGACGGGGGATATTGTAAAATAAAAAATACTATATTGCACCCATCGAATCAAAAGCGATTATGATTTATAGGTTTGTTGTCTTATCGGATGAAGATGAGTCGTTTATGAGAGAATTTGAATTTCTCGACTCACATACCCTGCTGGATTTTCACAATATGATCCAGGAGGAACTGGAATTTGATAAATCGCAGATGGCATCTTTCTACATGGCAACAGATAACTGGGAGAAAGAGGAAGAGTTTACGCTGTTCGACATGGGAACCGGTTCATCGACAATGGAAGATACAATTCTCGATGATATAATCTTCCGCAAGAATCAGAAACTGCTCTATGTTTTTGACTTTTTTAACGACAGAAGTCTGTTTGTTGAATATACAGGTGAAGCAAAAGAACTGCAGGGGCATGAATATCCGTCCTGTACAAATTCAAAAGGAGTTCCCCCTAAACAGGTCGTTTTCGGTGGCAGCTCAAAAAAACTATATAATAATATAGTAGTATCCGACGATGAAGAGGATGAAGATGAAGATGAAGTCGATGATCTCTTCCTCAACGGTGAAGATGAAGATGTTCTCCCCGATTTCGAAAATGAAGAACCCCTGAACGAGGAGGAAGAAGAGGAGGAATGATCCTTCAGGGGAAATAATCCCATGAAAAATAATCTGATAGTTCTTCTCGGACCGACAAGTGTCGGGAAGACTGATATTTCCATCAGACTGGCCGCTGAAATAGGATGCGGGATCATATCAGCCGATTCACGTCAGTTTTACAGGGAAATGAAAATCGGAACAGCTGTTCCTTCTGATGAACAGTTATCAGCTGTGAAACACCATTTCGTCAGATTTATTTCAATTAATGATTATTACAGCGCCAGCCTTTATGAAAGAGATGTCATGAAACTTCTTCCTGACCTCTTCAGAAAAAACAGAATTGCTTTAATGACCGGGGGATCAGGTCTGTATATAGATGCGGTTTGTAACGGAATTGATGATATCCCTGATGTCGATATTGAGATACGGGAAAAATATGCTGTAAAGTACAGGGAAGAAGGGATTGAAGGTTTACGGATATTGTTGAAACACCTGGATCCGGACTATTATGAAAAGGTCGATCTCAGGAATTATAAAAGGATCATCCGGGCGCTTGAGATCTGTGAGACCACCGGCAGACCGTATTCAGCCTTCCTGACAAAACAAAAACGGCAGCGGGATTTCGGTATAATAAAAGTCGGTATAAACAGGCCCAGGGAGGAACTGTATGAAAGAATTAACAGCAGGGTTGACGACATGATGATGAAGGGGCTTGAAGAAGAAGCAGGAAATCTGTATCCGTTCCGGCACCTGAACGCACTTAACAGTGTTGGTTACAGGGAGCTCTTTGACTATTTCGATAAGGCTGTTTCGCTTGAGAAAGCCATCGCGCTCATAAAGCGCAATACCCGGAGGTTTGCAAAACGACAGCTGACCTGGTGGAGCAGGGATAAGGAGATCACCTGGTTCAATGCTGATGAGGAAGAAAGGATATCCGGCTTCCTTAGGCAAAGGATATCTGAATGATTAATCTGACTTTATTCAAGCCTTTTCAGCTGCCTTATCGTAGCTTCCGGATCCTTTGAGCCGAAAACAGAATTTCCGGCTACCAGTACATTGACACCTGTCTCAACCAGCTTTGACGCATTTTTTGTATCTATTCCCCCGTCGACCTCGATAAGAACATTATGCCCTCCTGTCTTTATCATCTTGCTCAGTTCTGAGATCTTGCTGTAACTCTCCTGAATGAATGACTGACCTCCGAATCCCGGATTAACCGTCATTATCAGTACCATATCGATATAAGGAAGGATATTTTTGAGCAGAGACACAGGTGTATGCGGATTGACTGCCACTCCTGCCTTCATGCCCAGCTTTCTTATTTCCGAAACCGTGCGGTGAAGATGTACACATGCTTCATACTGAACTGTCAGAATATCTGCACCTGTTTCCTTCCATTTCACCAGGTATCTGTCAGGATCCACTATCATCAGGTGAACATCGAGAGGTTTCCGGGCGATCTTTTTTACATGTTCGATCACAGGGAATCCGAATGAAATGTTTGGGACGAACATCCCGTCCATTATATCGCAGTGGATCCAGTCGGCTTCGCTCCTGTTAATTATCTCAACATCGCGTGCCAGGTTCCCGAAGTCGGCTGCCAGAAGTGAAGGGGAAACAAGGTGATTCATCATATTTTGTTTTTGTAAAGATAAAAACAAAATTTATCCCAGGTATGTCCTGAGTATTTTACACCTTGTTGTGAACTGAATCCTTTTTATTGCTTTTTCCTTAATCTGTCTTACACGTTCTCGTGTAAGACGCAATTCTTCTCCGATCTCCTCGAGTGTGAACGGATGTTTCATACCCAGACCGAAATATAATTTCAGGACTTTAGCTTCTCTTGGTGACAGGGTGCTGAGTGCCCGCTCTATTTCGTATGCAAGTGATTCGTTTATAAGGTTCTTGTCGGGACTGGGAGTTTCGCCGCTCTGCATCACATCGTACATGTTGGTATCCTCCTCGGGGCTGATCGGAGCGTCCATGCTCAGGGTACGGCCGTTTGTTCTCAGGGAATCCTTTACATCATCCGGGGCCATTTCCAGCAAATCAGCTATTTCGGTGGAGGTGGGTTCTCTTTCATATGTCTGTTCGAGCCTTGCAAAAGCTTTGTTGATCCTGTTAATCGATCCTATCTTGTTCACAGGCAGTCTGACTATTCTCGATTGTTCCGCCAGAGCCTGGAGAATAGCCTGCCTTATCCACCATACAGCATAAGAAATGAATTTGAATCCCCTTGTCTCATCGAACCGCGAAGCAGCCTTCATCAGACCCAGATTGCCCTCATTGATAAGATCCGGAAGGCTCATTCCCTGGTTCTGATATTGCTTCGCAACCGAAACAACAAAACGCAGATTGGCATTGACAAGCTTCTTAAGTGCATCTGAATCACCTGCTCTGATCTTTCGTGCAAGAGTAACCTCTTCCTCAGGGCAAATAAGATCCACTCTGCCTATCTCCTGTAAATATTTATCCAGGGAAGGAGTATCACGGTTAGTAACCTGCTTTGTTATTTTTAATTGTCGCATGGCAGGTTTGAGTTAGGTCCCTTATATATCGATTCAGGTCTACAATGTTAATAAAAAACTAGATGCTCCCGACAGAATAATACTTATATTTTTTGCTGAATTCAGAAATTTATGATATATTGCCTAGTTATTTTATTCCTGAAAATCAAATCATTAATTAAAACTGATAAAATACCGTTACATTTTATTGACTTAAGTTGTTAGATTTCTGACTTTTTATACTTATAATTGTACCGGTTTTCAGGATATGTTATTTTAGCGTTGCACAATCTGTCTGGCTCATAATCAGTCTTGATCCGGGTTTCCAAAAAAATACAAAATCAAATCGATCATTTTAATATTCCATTTTATTACTACCTTATGTACGACATTCTTGACTTAAGTAAGAAGCTTCTTCCTGAATTAAGGGAGATTGCGAAAGAACTTAATATTAAAAAAGCTGAATCTCTGAAGAAGCAGGACCTTGTTTACAAAATCCTTGACCAGCAGGCTCTTGAGGCTCCTGCAGCAAAAAATGTCAGGAAAGAAGAAGAGCCTGAAGGGGAAGATTTAAAACAGGATGGTGATCAGGGTCAGAGGCGGGGGAAAAGACCCAGGATGAGTAAACCTGTCTTCAGGCGGCCGTCAGAAACTGTGATCTCTGTATCACCGGGCGATCTCAGAGGCCAGGGGGCTCCGGCAGGAGAAGAACAACGCCGTGATCCTTCAAGACCATTTAACAGACCTGATGAAAGACCTGATCTGTTCAGACAACAGCAACCTGATTCTGATGCCAGGAGAGTACCTTCATGGAGACAGGACAACAGACCGGATAACAGGCCAGATTTCAGGCAGGACAACAGGCCGGAAAAGAGGCAGGATAACAGGTCCGACACCAGGCGTGACAACAGGATGGACAGGCCTTCCGGATCCAACAGACCAACAGAGGTCGAACGCGAAAAGATAGTCCGTGAACCTGTTACTGAACCTGCTGAGGATACTCCGCTGGATATCAGTATCGAAGATATAATAATCGCCGAAAACAAAACCCAGGATACATTGCTAACGCCGGATGTGATTACCGAAATTCCTCCTGTTTCCGAACCTCCCGTTCGCGAAAAGGAAGAAAAGAAAGAAAGACCCTTTGAATTTGAAGGTATAATATATAATACCGGAGTTCTGGAAATCATGCCAGACGGATATGGCTTCCTCAGATCGGCTGATTATAATTACCTTAACTCCCCAGATGATATTTATGTCTCACAATCACAAATAAAACTTTTCGGACTTAAAACCGGGGATACTATTAAAGGTACTATCCGTCCTCCTAAAGAAGGCGAGAAATATTTCCCCCTTATAAAAGTTGATGAGATCAACGGAAGAAGTCCCGATTATATAAGAGACAGGGTTCCTTTTGATTTCCTCACACCCTTGTTCCCCAATGAGAAGTTCACCCTGTGCACACCGGGTGAAGGAAGTCTTTCCGTAAGGGTAATCGATATGTTCACCCCGATCGGAAAGGGACAAAGAGGATTGATCGTTGCACAGCCTAAGACAGGTAAAACAATCCTTCTTCAGGAGATTGCAAATGCGATAGCAAAATATCATCCCGATGTTTACCTGATGATCCTTCTTATCGATGAGCGACCCGAGGAAGTTACCGATATGGCACGTAATGTGAATGCTGAGGTTATCGCATCTACCTTTGATGAACCTGCTGAAAGACATTGCCGTGTTGCTAACATAGTTCTTGAAAAAGCAAAAAGACTTGTTGAATGCGGACATGATGTCGTGATCCTGCTCGATTCAATAACAAGGCTTGCCAGAGCATTTAACACAACCGCTCCGGCATCAGGAAAGGTTTTATCCGGAGGTGTCGACTCAAACGCCCTCCACAAACCAAAGAGATTCTTCGGCGCTGCCCGTAATATTGAAGACGGAGGCTCCCTTACTATCCTGGCAACTGCCCTTACCGATACAGGTTCAAAGATGGACGATGTGATCTTCGAGGAATTCAAGGGAACAGGTAATATGGAACTTCAGCTCGACAGGAAGCTGTCGAACAGGAGAATATTCCCGTCAATCGATATACCAGCTTCAAGTACACGCCGTGAAGATCTTCTTCTTAATAAAAATATCATGCAGAAAATATGGGTTCTCCGTAACTATCTGGCTGATATGAATGCAGTTGAAGCAATGGAATTCCTTCGCGACAGGCTGATGCAATCCAAATCCAATGAAGAATTCCTCATTTCTATGAACGGAGGTTAACGTTTATGAAAATTTGGTAAATTTGTGCTCTGTTAAAAAAATAACAAACAATAAATATTTTAAACACTAATAATTTAAAATGGCAACAAAAAAATTTATAACATGCGATGGTAACCAGGCTGCATCGCACATAGCATACATGTTCAGCGAGGTAGCCTGCATATATCCGATCACCCCGTCATCAACAATGGCCGAATATGTTGATGAATGGTCAGCCAACGGGCTGAAAAATATGTTCGGTGAACAGGTTAAGGTTGTTGAAATGCAATCTGAAGGCGGTGCCTCCGGTGCTGTACACGGATCTCTTCAGTCAGGAGCCCTTTGTACAACATTCACAGCATCACAGGGATTGCTCCTGATGATTCCGAATATGTATAAGATTGCCGCTGAACTGCTCCCCGGAGTATTTCATGTGAGCGCCAGAACAATTGCAGCACATGCTTTATCGATCTTCGGAGATCACAGCGATATATATGCAACACGCCAGACCGGATTTGCCATGCTTGCAAGCGGAAGTGTTCAGGAGATAATGGATCTTGCAGGAGTAGCTCATCTGTCTGCAATCAAATCGAGAATTCCCTTCCTGCATTTCTTCGACGGCTTCAGAACATCAGCTGAAGTCCAGAAGATTGAAGTTCTTGAAATGGACGACCTGAAAAAGCTTGTCGACTGGAAAGCACTCGAAAAATTCCGTAATAATGCTCTCAATCCGGAACATCCTGTAACCAGAGGAACAAATCAGAATCCTGATATTTTCTTCCAGGCAAAAGAAGCTATAAACAAATTCTATGAGCCTATCCCCGATATTGTTAATGACTATATGGCCGAGATATCGAAGATCACAGGCAGGGAATATAAACCATTTACATATTATGGGGCTCCGGATGCTGAAAATATAATTGTGGCAATGGGCTCAATAACCGATACCTCCAAGGAAGTTATAGACTATCTTGCAGCAAAAGGCGAAAAAGCCGGTTTGTTAACCGTTCATCTTTACCGTCCGTTCTCGGATAAATACTTCTTCAATGTACTTCCGAAATCAGTTAAGAAGATCACAGTTCTCGACAGGACAAAAGAACCCGGAGCTCCCGGTGATCCTCTTTATCTGGATGTTAAGAATATGTTCTATACAAGCGATCTGAAACCACAGGTATTCGGCGGACGTTACGGCCTGAGTTCAAAAGATACAACACCCGCTCAGGTTCTTTCAATCTATGAAAATATGAAATTGAAAGAACCAAAAGATTTCTTTACCGTTGGTATAATTGATGATGTTACATTCAGGTCTCTGCCAATGCTGCCTGAAATAAATGTTGCTCTTCCGGGAACACATTCAGCGAAATTTTATGGTCTCGGCTCAGATGGTACTGTAGGTGCAAACAAGAACTCCATCAAGATCATTGGCGATACAACAGATAAATACTGCCAGGCATATTTTGCATACGATTCAAAAAAATCAGGCGGTATAACTATATCCAACCTTCGCTTTGGTGACAAACCCATAAGGTCGCCTTATTATGTTAACACTCCGGACTTCGTTGCATGCCATGTGCCATCATATATTGACAAATATGATATGCTGAAAGGTCTCAAAAAGAACGGAACCTTCCTTTTGAACTCTTTATGGAGCGCTGAAGAAACTAAAAAACGGCTTCCGGATACCATGAAGAAGTACATGGCTGAAAACAAGATCAACTTCTATATTATTAATGCTACTGCTATTGCCGAGGAAATCGGGCTGGGCAACAGGACCAACACAATAATGCAGGCTGCATTCTTCAAGCTTGCCGACATTATTCCATATGAGCAGGCTGAAAAGGAAATGAAGAAAGCCATTTACAAGACCTATGGCAGAAAAGGTGAAGATGTTGTGAATATGAACTATGCTGCGGTAGACAGAGGCAGCCAGGTTGAGAAAGTGGAAATCCCGGCAGAATGGGCAAATATTAAAGTCGGGACTGTTGAAGACAAACGTGATATTCCGGAGTTTTACCGTAATGTCGTTGATCCGATAATCGGTCTTAAAGGTGACGATGTCCCTGTAAGCGCATTCAAAGACAGGGAAGACGGGACTTTCCCGGCAGGTATTTCTGCTTATGAAAAGAGGGGAATAGCAGTAAATGTTCCGGAATGGCAACCTGATCAGTGTATCCAGTGTAATCAGTGTTCTTATGTATGTCCGCATGCAGCCATCAGGCCTTTCCTCCTGACAGATGAAGAGGCAAAAAATGCTCCTGAAGGAACAACTACAATTCAGGGTATACCTGGTGTTCTGAAACAGTACAGGTTCAGGATACAGGTAAGCGTATATGACTGCACCGGTTGCGGTAACTGCGCCGATATATGTCCCGCCAAAAACAAAGCCCTGATAATGAAGCCTCTGGGAACACAGCTTGCAGAAGCTGATCGCTGGACCTACATGCACGAAAAGGTAGGATACAAAGATCACCTTGTTGACAAGTTCATCAATATCAAGAACAGTCAGTTTGCACAACCCTTGTTTGAATTTTCCGGTGCATGCGCAGGATGCGGTGAAACACCATATATCAAAACCATCACCCAGCTCTTCGGAGACAGGATGGTTGTTTCCAATGCTACCGGATGCTCCTCGATCTATGGTGCATCAGCCCCTTCCACACCTTATACAACAAACAGGAAAGGACATGGTCCGGCATGGGCCAACTCACTGTTTGAAGATAATGCCGAATACGGCTTTGGCCTTATGCTTGGTTCTAACAAGATGAGGGAAAGAATAGCTCTCAGGATGAGAGAATCTGACGGTACTGTCAATGCTGAGACAAAAGCAGCTTTCGTAGAGTGGCTGGCAGGTATGAATAATGCCGAAGCTTCAAAAGCTGCATCGGCAAAAATCATTGAAGCATGTGAAAAGGACAAATCAGAAGTAGCTGCCGAAATACTGAGCCTCAGACAATATCTTGTAAAGAAATCCCACTGGGTATTCGGAGGCGACGGATGGGCTTATGATATCGGTTACGGAGGACTGGATCATGTTATTGCTTCCGGGGAAGATATCAACATCCTGGTTCTTGACACTGAGGTATATTCCAATACCGGAGGTCAGGCTTCCAAATCCACTCCGGCTGGTGCTGTAGCTAAATTTGCTGCCTCAGGCAAAAAGATCCGTAAGAAAGATCTCGGCCAGATGGCAATGAGTTACGGATATGTTTATGTTGCACAGGTGGCTATGGGGGCAAATAATAATCAGTATCTCAAAGCCCTGAAGGAAGCTGAAGCTTATCCGGGACCATCACTTATAATTGCATATTCACCATGTATAAATCATGGCCTGAGAGATGGAATGGGCAAAACCCAGGCTCAGGAAAAAGAAGCTGTTGCAGCAGGATACTGGCATCTTTACAGGTACAATCCTCTTCTTGAGAAAGAAGGAAAGAATCCTTTCACGCTCGATTCAAAAGAGCCTGACTGGAGCAAATTCCAGGATTTCCTGAACTCGGAAGTACGTTATACTTCATTGATCAAAGCCTTCCCCGCTGAAGCAGAAGTCCTCTTCAAAGTTGCCGAAGAAAATGCAAAGTGGAGATATAATGTATATAAGAGGCTGGCAGCAATGGAGTTCGCAAAAATCGTTTAATTATTATTCTTACAATAAAAAGAGCCATCCGGGAGGGTGGCTTTTTTTTGCATAGGGCACAGGGTTTCAAGCACACGGTGATAAAGCTTACCCAGGGCCTTGTGCCTTATGCACAGCCTTCGCTGTCTTTCGGCCAGCTATGGGAGGCAAATCTTGTGCCTTTGAAAAATGGAATTTTTATGCAACTATTGCCTTTGATTATTGTAATTAAAGTTGTAATATTGCCTTTGAAAAATGGAAATATGTATTTAAGAAGAGAAATTGATAAAGAGCTTTCTGACTGGAGCAGAGAGACTTCGAGAAAACCTTTACTTATCAGAGGAGCCAGACAGGTTGGTAAATCTTCATCTGTCAGGGAACTTTCAAAGAATTTTGAGTTTTTTCTTGAAGTAAATTTTGAGGAGCAGAAACAGGTGCATAGTTTATTTGAAGGGGATCTATCACCTGAAGATCTTTGCCGGAATCTTTCAATTATGTATAATATCCAGGTAATACCCGGAAGATCATTGGTCTTTTTTGATGAGGTCCAGGCCTGCAAAGGGGCGATATCAGCTTTAAGGTTCTTTTATGAAAAAATGCCCGGATTGCATCTGATAGCGGCCGGATCACTACTGGAATTTGCGCTTGAAGAGCTCCCGTCTTTCGGAGTAGGAAGGATCCGGTCTGTTTTTATGTATCCTTTTTCCTTTGATGAATTCTTGTTGGCCTGCGGGGAGAAACTTTTACTGAAAGCCAAAAAGGAAGCTTCAACAGATAATCCATTGCAGGATTCTGTTCACAATAAGCTTCTCAGTCTCTTAAAGAAGTTCCTGGTACTTGGCGGAATGCCGGAAGTTGTGGCAATGTATGTTGAAAGAATGGATATGATTGAATGCCAGAGGATATTGGATGATCTGATAATATCACTACGAGCCGACTTTACAAAGTACAATAAACGAGTACCTTCACTCCGCATCTCTGAAGTATTTGATTCAGTAATTAAGCAGTCAGGTGCGAAATTCAAATATTCCACTGTCGTTTCGGAATCAAATCATAAACAGATAAAGGAAGCGCTTGATCTGCTTGTTATGGCCGGATTGGTGATCCCCGTAACGCATACTTCAGCAAACGGACTGCCATTGGGGGCTGAAGCGGATCCGAAAAAACGGAAAATGCTTATTCTGGATACCGGTGTTTTTCAGCGAATGGCGGGACTGGACATTCCGGAAATCATGTTTGAAGCTGATACTGATCTGATCAATAAGGGATCGATGGCAGAGCTATATGTTGGTCTTGAATTACTGAAAGCTTCATCCTGCTATACTCAGAATAATTTATATTACTGGCATCGGGAGGCTCTTAACAGCAACGCGGAGGTGGATTATATCATTCAAAAAAACAAAGATATAATTCCGATAGAGGTTAAGTCAGGGAAAAAAGGATCGATGCAAAGTTTATTTCTCTTCCTGAAGGAGAAGAACAGACCTTACGGTATCAGGTTATCCCTTGAAAATTTTTCAAGATACGGGCAGATATTGTCTTGTCCGCTGTATTCAGTCAGGGAGGTGTTGACCGGGAAATAGCCTTACGCCTTTTCCCAAAATATTTGTACTTTTGCCTCCCTGAGAAATATCATGGGCAGGATAATAGGGATAGATTATGGAAAAAAACGTATAGGTCTGGCAGTTACAGATCCGTTAGGAATATTTGCATCCCCGCTCACAACTGTCAGTCCCGAAGATTTCCGAAACTTCATAAGCGAGTATATGAAGTCGGAAACGATCGATGCTTTCGTTCTGGGTTATCCTGTAAAAATGAACAATGAACCGAGCGAATCTGTTAAATACATCGATCCGTTCATCAGGAATCTCAAAAAGACCTTCCCGGGCAAACCGGTTCATCTTATTGATGAGAGGTTTACTTCGCAGATGGCTTTCAGAACAATGATAGATGGAGGAGTAACAAAAAAAGGAAGACAGGATAAAGCTATGGTTGACAAGATAAGCGCTTCAATCATACTGCAATCCTTTCTCGACAAAAGGAAATTAAATGTATAACTGGAAATACTTGATTAATAAAAAGAGATAACCGCAAAGAACCCAAAGAAATTACGCAGAGGGCGCAAAGAATTATTTTCAAAAGTTGGCTTTGCGATCTTTGCATTTCAATACACTCCCGAGTTCTTGCAAATGAAAACTTTGCGAACTTTGCGGTAAAAACAAATTAAATAATGACTTATCCGATTCTTATATACGGACACCCTGTTCTTAGAAAGGTGGCAACAGATATTGACAAGGATTATCCCAATCTTCAGCAGCTGATAGATGATCTCTTCGAGACCATGTATAAGTCGGAAGGTGTGGGTCTGGCTGCACCCCAGATAGGCAAATCGATCAGGATTTTTGTTATCGACGGTGCTCCTCTTTCGGATGATGTTCCCGAAATGGCCGGCTTTAAGAAAGCCTTTATAAATGCTCATATAACTGAACAGACAGGCGATCCGGAAACTATGTCGGAAGGATGTCTCAGCATACCGAACCTAAGGGAGGAAGTTAACCGCGAAGCTCATATAAGAATTCAATATTATGATCCCGACTGGACCTTCCACGACGAGGAATATAAGGGTTATATAGCCAGGGTCATTCAGCACGAATATGATCATCTCGACGGGATCCTTTTCACTGATCGTGTCAGTCCTCTGAGAAAGAGACTCATCCGTGGCAAGCTGAATGCCATAAGCAAAGGAAAATTCGAAGCCGACTACAGGACGGTTTTGCCGGGACAGAAGGTAAGAAGTCTTTAGAAGTGCCTAAAGTTCATAAAGTGCCTATAGTGCCTATAGTGAGGAGTGAGGAGTGAGGTGTGAGGTGTGAGGCGTGAGGCGTGAGGCGTGAGGTTAAAGGACTGCCTACTGCCAACTTTAAGATAATCTACGATTGCTGAACTTTATGAACTTTATGAACTTTAGCGCACTTTAGGCACTTTTTTTTTCTTACCTTTATTCTGTCTCAAAACTTCCGCCGTGCTAAACAAGGAAATTCCCTTCCTCCGTCTCGGTGTGCCGTTATGTGCCGGAATAATTACCGGGCTGTGGATAAGTCCCGGGACACTTTTCTTTATTGTCTCCGCATCAATCACAATAATTCTCTTTTGTGCCAGTATCCGCTTCAACAGATACCTTACCAATATAGTATACGGTATTTCCCTTACGCTGGCACTCTGGCTGGCCGGACTATTTCTTTATACACAGGAGAAGATGCGGATATCTGATCTTCCCCCGGAAGAGACTATATATAAAGGTATACTGGAAGATATACCTGAGGAGAAGGAAAATACCTGGAAAATGACAGTCAGATTAACATCCATGCTGAAAAACGACAGCATAATTCCGGTCGGCGGATCTCTGCTTGTCTATCACAGGAAAGAGCTTAACAGGCTTTCGCTTCTTCCCGGAGATGAACTTACAATTAATTGCATGCCGGAAAGGATCAAAAGCCGGGGAAATCCCGGTGAATTCGATTATGCTTTTTATATGGAAACTCAGGGTACCAGATATTTAGCCTTTACCGGCAGCAATGATATTTCAGTCCATTCCAAACCAGACAGGAGGAAGATAAAATACAGTTCACTGATAATCAGGGAAAAGATCATAGGGATGTTTAGTAACAGGGGTGTTCCTGAAGAAAGACTTGGTCTGGTTGCTGCAATTACCCTGGGACAGAAGAATATGCTCGACCCTGAGCAGAAGCAATACTTCATGAAAGCAGGAGTAATGCATATTATGGCAGTATCGGGACTTCATGCCGTAATCCTGAGCTTGTTCATTTTCAGACTCCTCTTCTTCCTGAAGGGTAGAATGAACATAGTAAGAGTTCTTATAACACTGTTCATTCTGTGGGCTTTCGCATTTATTACCGGCCTGACCCCCTCAGTTCTCAGGGCAACGCTGATGTTCTCGTTCCTGCAGGCCGGAAAGATCATGAAAAGACCGGTAAACGGCATAAACTCAGTGCTGGCTTCAGCATTCGTACTTATCCTTATCAGGCCTTCAGTGATCTTTGATGCAGGATTCCTTCTGTCATATTCTGCAGTTATCTTCATAATTTCATTTTACAATGACCTCTATCTGAAAATTACTTTCAGACATAAAATACCGGATCTTATATGGCAATCAGCAGCCGTGACTATAATTGCCCAGGCGGGAACACTGCCGCTTACAGTGATGCTTTTCAACCGCTTCCCCGTCTGGTTCATAATTTCGAATATTATAATTGTACCCCTGTCATCGCTGGTAGTCATAGGAGGAGTGCTTGTACTCATGACCTACCCCCTGCCCTTCCTGTCAAAACTGCTCGCATGGCTGCTCGACTTACTTACACGACTGACAGAGTCACTGACGGAAAAGGCTGCATCCCTTCCGCTTTCAACCATAGAGAATATCGGTTTTTCGACAACTGAATGCATATTCCTTTCGATCACACTGTTCCTTTTGATCCGTTATATGCTTGAGAGAAAATCAATACCGGTATTTTATCCGTTAGTATTCTTCCTCCTGTTCACTTCAGCAGGCACAGTAAAAGTTCTTTCCGGCAGGAAATCAGCAGAACTGATTGTTTATAATACGATTGGCAATACAACTATCGGAGTGAGATCCGGCAGTTTGCTGGCCTGTTACTCCGATACAATCATTCCTGTCCGCGAAGTGGAGAGGCACAGGGCAATGATGGGGCTGAAGGAGAATACAACGAATATCAGTGATAATTTCTGTATTTCAATTAACGAAAGAGATCATGTTCTACTTACAAATCATCTGACATCCTCAATACTTGAAAAAATATCTCCGGAAATGGTTGTACTTACAGGTGAAAGACCAATCGTTGAAAGAAATATAAGCACCATGTCGAAGCTGAAAGCGCTGGTTGTAGGACCGGAAGTCAGGAAACAGTACGGATTAAATGCCATTCAGACTGATACTGTTCACTTTGTGAAAAATTCCGGTGCTTTCAGGATAAGGCTGTAAGGCAGTTGCAAATAAATGTATGAAAAAACTTGAGTATTATACTATTTATCTCTTATTTTGCCCTGTTTTTTCATTCATCATTTTTATGAGAATAGTAATTGCCGGAGCCGGTGAAGTGGGTTCTCACCTGGCAAAGATGCTTCTGAATGAAAATCATGAGATCATTCTGATAGATCCTGAAGAATCAAGGCTTAAGCCTATTGAATCCACTCTTGATGTGCTTACTTATCATGGTTCAGCAACATCAATTAAGATCCTGCAGGACATTCTTCAGAAAAAAACAGATCTTTTCATTGCGGTAGCAACATCGGAGGACACCAACATTATTTCATCTATTCTTGCAAAAAGGTTCGGAGCCCTGAAGACTGTCGCAAGAATCGATAACCTGGATTACCTTGAACCGTCAAATCTTGAATACTTCAAGGCACTCGGGATTGATTCGCTTATTTATCCGGAACTTATTGCTGCAAGGGAAGTACTTGGATTACTTCAGGAAACCGGTACTACAGAATATATGGAGTTTTCAGGAGGAAAATTATCAATGTTCGTTCAGCGACTCGATGAAAATGCCCCGATCATCAACAAGAGTTTGCAGGAAGTGGCATTCAGCGAAAAAAATGATCAATACCGTGCCGTCGCCATAAAGCGTAAAGATAAAACCATCATTCCCAGAGGAAATGAATTTTTTCAGCCGGGCGACCTTGTTTTCGTCATATCAACAAATGAAGGAATTGATGCAATGATGAAAACATCGGGAAAGGAGAGCCACGAAGTGAACAGCATTATGATACTTGGTGGCAGCAGGATAGGAAAGCATGTTGCATTATATATGCAGAAGAACTGCGAGGTAAAACTTATTGATTCTGATCCTGAAAGATGTGAAGCTCTTGCCGAAGTACTTGATAACACACTTATTATCAATGGCGACTGCAGAGATGCCGATCTGCTCGAGCAGGAGGGTGTTTCGAAAATGGATGCCTTTATCGCTGTAACCGGTAACTCGGAGATTAATATTCTTTCCTGCCTCCTGGCAAAGAAAATGGGTGTCAGAAAAACGATTGCCGAGGTTGAAAACATGGAATATATAAATCTTGCCGAAAATTCAGGCATAGATACCATTATAAATAAAAAGATTTCAGCAGCAAGCAGGATATTCCGCCATACCACAAGTCTGAATGTAACCCAGGTAAAATATATGGCAGGGACCGAGGCTGAAATACTTGAATTCAATGTTCCTCCAAATGCAAAGATAACCCGTGGTACCCTCCGGAGTATGGATTTTCCGAAGGATGCAATAGTCGGTGGCGGAACACGTGACGGGGAACCTTTCATTGCTACCGGCGATACCATAATAAAAGCAAACGATAAGGTCGTTGTTTTTACACTGCCAACCGCATATGAACGGCTGGCCAAATTCTTCACCTGATAAGTTATGGTCAATTTCAGGATCATTGCCAGAGTTATCAGCCTGGCACTGGTTATAGAGGGGCTTTTTATGCTCGTTTCTGCAGCAGTCTCGTTCTTCCTTACAGAACCGGCTGCAACTTCACTCCTGTTTTCAGGTATTCTGACACTTGTGGCAGGAATACTGGTCTTCTCTCCTCTCAGAAATGAGGAGAAGGTCTCAGGGTACAAGGAAGGATATATAATAACGGTTGGGATATGGCTGATATTAAGCCTGTTCGGAACTCTTCCTTATCTGTTCACAGGGTCGGTCAAAAACTTTTGTGACGCTTTCTTTGAATCTGTATCCGGCTTCACAACTACCGGTGCTACAATAATCACCGACCTTGATGCTTTACCAAAAGGCCTCATTCTCTGGAGAAACCTCACACAATGGCTGGGAGGTATCGGGTTCATCCTCATCTCCCTTTCGGTGTTACCTGTCCTGAGAGCTGTAAATATCCAGCTTACAATTACAGATTTTACCGGTCAGTCGACCGACAAATTAAATCCCCGGACCAGCGAGACATTCAAGATGCTGGTAACTGTTTATCTTATACTTACACTTGCTGAGACACTATTGCTGGTTATTGGCGGGGTAAATGTATTTGATGCTTTATGTATTTCATTATCAACCCTTTCAACAGGAGGTTTTTCACCTGAAAACAATAGTCTGGCCGGCTTCGGATCACCTTATGTACTACTGGTCATTACGATATTTATGTTCCTCGCCGGGGTGAACCTGACCCTGGTTTATTTTGGCTATAAGCAGAATTTTAAAAAAATATCGGGAAATTCCGAGTTCATATTTTATTCTGTCATCGTTCTTGTTTTCCTTATATTAATGTCCCTCATCCTCTGGCTGAAGGATATCTTTCCTCCGGTTCAGTCGCTGATCCAGGGAGCATTTCAAACCATTTCAATAATTACAACAACAGGATTTTACAATGCCGATTACAATTTGTGGGGAGGCTTTCTGATCCTGATAATTTTCCTGTTGATGTTCACTGGCGGAACTTCAGGGTCAGCCAGCGGAAGCTTAAATATGATCAGGGTTCTGCTTGCCGCAAAGAACACACGTCATGAAATGAAAAGGATCATCCATCCGAACGCGGTGATTCCTGTAAGACTGGATGGTAAGATAGTACCCCAGACCCTCATATATAATCTACTGGTATTCATTACATTATATTTTGTAATAATCTGCATCAGCGCAATTGTACTATCATTTATGGGCTATGATCTGATAACATCCTTCAGCACATCGGCATCCATACTTGGAAACATAGGTCCGGGGCCGGGTTCCTTCGGACCATTTTCAACATTTGCCTCATTGCCCTCCGGAGGAAAATGGTTCCTGGCTTTTCTTATGCTTCTTGGCCGGCTGGAAATATTATCTGTACTTGTTCTGTTTACAAGAAGTTTTTACAAAAGATAAGATCTCTTAAATTCCGGAATCTTTACAATTCAAGCTGACCTAATCCCTGTCTGACGATAGTGATCTCATCTCCGGTACAGTCGACAATCGTTGATGCTTCATTTTTTCCGTATCCACCGTTTATTACTATTTCGGCAAAATCCCGGAACTTCTCCCATATCAGTTCGGGATCGGTCGTATATTCAATGATCTCATCAGGGTCGTGAATAGAAGTTGTGATTATCGGCCGTCCCAGTTCCTTGACTATTTCAGCTACAATATTGTTATCAGGGATACGGATACCCACAGTTTTTTTCTTGTTCTTGAATAACCTCGGGATCTGATTATTTGCCTTCACTATAAAAGTGAACGGACCTGGTAAATTACGCTTCAGCAATCTGAAAATATTATCGTCATAGATAATTGTATATTCCGACAACTGGCTCATATCACGGAAGATGATTGACATATCAGGGTTATCGGGATTCATACCTTTAAGCTTTGCGATCCTTTCAATTGCCTTATGTGCCTTTATATCGCATCCCATGGCATATACTGTATCGGTAGGATATATTATTATTCCACCGCTTTCAAGTACATCCACCACTTTGCGGATATGGCGGGCGTTGGGGTTTTCGGGATACAAGCGTAACAGCATAGTTTCAAGTGCCTAAAGTGCCTATAGTGAGCTAAAGTGCCTAAAGTTATTATTTAATCGCAAAAATTCCAGTTCTGGATTTCGTTTTTTATTCCCCAATACAATTCACCTCTTCTCCTTTTCTCCTTTTCTCCTTTTCTCCTCTTCACCCTCTTCTCCCTCTCCCCTTTTCTCCCCATCCCATCTCCATCTCCTATAACTATAGGCACTTTAGCTCACTTTAGGCACTTTAGGCACTCAAAAAAAAGGGGTAAGCCCCTTATATCGCACCGCTACAACTGCCTGCCCTTGCTACCTTCCGATCCTGGGGGAGTTCAGCAGGAGCTGGTCGTATAAGACTTACCCGGTGCAAAAATACAACTTTCCGGCTTACATTCAAAATAATTATGACAACTGAGAGGACGGGTCATTCTCAATTTTACATTATATTTGTTGATAAATAGTGTTTTTCTTTTTAACCGCAAAGTCCACAAAGGTGCCGCAAAGTACACAAAGCTAATTTGTTTAAAAGTATACCTTTGCGTCCTTTGCGAAAACCTTTGCGATCTTTGCGGTTAAAAAGAACATCTAAAACTGAAATTAAAACTCAAAACAATGGACCAAACAGTTAATCCCTGGAAAGCAAACCTCACTAACGGAGTTATTTTTGCACTTATCGGAATTGTTTATTCCCTGGTAATATATTTTCTTGACCTGTCATTTAACAAAGTTCAGGGATATATGGANNATATTTTCTTGACCTGTCGTTTAACAAAGTTCAGGGGTATATCTTTCTTGTAGTTCAGATCATTGTTCTTTACTTTCTTGTAAAATCATATCGCGACAATTACAGATACGGTAATATCACCTTCGGGCAGGCTCTCGGAGCGGGTGTGATAATCTTTCTTTATTATGCCATCATAATGGCAGTATTCACATATCTGCTATATGCAGTTATTGATCCCGATCTGGTTGATAAACAACTTGCCTTTATGGAAGAGGAAATGATAAAAAGAGGTGTTCCGGAATCTGCAATGGAAGCCGGGATGAAGGTACAGGAGAAAATGATGAAGCCGGCTATCATGGCTCCGCTAAGCATTTTCGGATCCATGTTCCAGGGTCTGATAATGTCACTGATCGTTGCCGCTTTTGTAAGAAAAGAGGGCAACCCCCTTATTGATACTCCTCAGAATTAATCTGAACAAACCTGTAATGGACCTTTCGGTAGTAATTCC
>MTKZ01001388.1_pt1 | contig 26019 bp, 16 predicted proteins | sample 1042781 | NCBI WGS metagenome assembly MTKZ01 (sample SAMN06212207, study PRJNA360539) | anaerobic digester metagenome | biome: Wastewater treatment plant; material: sludge; isolation source: anaerobic digester fed with sludge from wastewater treatment plant | place: Denmark: WWTP Viborg ... | reverse complement strand
CTCTCCATCAATCTGTCGCAGAAGAGGAAGCGCCGCTCGGAAGTCGAGTTCGACGAGGAGTACGGAGCGGAGGGGGAGCAGTGCCTGGAAGACACCGCCCCCTCGCAGGCCTCCGCGTCCGAGCTGGCCTCCGCGATACAAGGCGCCGTGGAGAAGCTTTCGCCGCCGCTCAGGGCGGTTTTCGTGCTGAGGGTCGATCAGGAGTTGACCTACTCCGAGATCGCCGAAACCCTCGGCATCGCGCTGGGCACGGTTATGTCCAGGCTGAACCGGGCGCGTACCGAGGTCAGGAAGTCCGTGGAGCACCTGCTGGAGCCATGATGAAGAACTGTCCGGCCTTCGAGGATCTGATGGCCTTCGCGGACGGAGAACTCCCGGAGAAGGAGTCGTCTGCGGTCAGGGCGCATCTGGCCGGATGCGGGGCCTGCAGGCGGCTGCTCGAGACCCAGGGCATGCTCGAGGAAGCCTACAGGAACTCGTTCGAGGCTCCGTCCGAGGAAAGCTTCCGACTCCTGGAGAAACGCATAATGGCCTCGAACCCCGAAAGGGCGAGGCGATTCCGCATACCCGCAGCCATCCCCATAGCCGCGGCGCTTCTGATCGCAGTCGCCGGGATCAGGCTCGTATCCGGCGGCAGGGAGAGATTCCTGCCCGATCCGTCCGTGGAGACCGTCATGGTCACGGAAGGGTACGGGGCCGGCGGAGGCCTGCCGGCAGACGACTCCACGAGCGCCATGCCCCACGACGCTCCCCCGTCCGCCGAAGAAGCGGCCCTGTCCGAAGAACTCCGCCCCGGCGAGCGCGAGGAGGCCGTGCCGGACGCCTTCGACGCCGTATCGACGCTCGACGCCATGGTCTCCTTCAGTGTGGAACAGGTTCCTGAATCCGACCTTTCGGCAGGGCGATCCAGTCCGGAGGAACGGTCCCGGACAGCCGCCACCGGATCGGCCGGAGTCGTCGGCGCGGTCGAGCGGAGCGCCGGAACGCCCGACATGGACGATCGGCCCTCCCGGGTCTCCGTCGGCGAATCTTCGACTCCCGTCCCGCCGACCCATCCCGCCGCCGGAGGAACGGATTTCTTCGCCGGAAGCGCAACGGCCTCCGATGAGGCCGGATCGGCCGGTGAGGCCGGCTCCGTCGAGCGGGGGCGGCGGATGGACAGGATTGCGCAGGAACGCGGCGCCGGAGCCGAGATCCCGGAATGCGTCACGCTCGATCGGCAGAGTGAGAATGCATTCTGCGAATTCCGCGGTGGGATGCTCACGCCGGCCCCTGAGAAGATCCTCGTCGTTTTCGGATCGGATGGGGAACCATGCTCGCCGGATTCGGCGTTCCTTGACGCGAGCTTCCCGGGTTGGAAGGATTCGCTCGAAGGGGACATGGCCGATTCGGCGATGGTGTTCACCGTCGACGAGTTCTCCCGTCGCTTCCACGCGGTCTCCGCGGAGGATTGATCCGGAGAGGCTCCAGGCCGCCCGTCGGGTATGGGGGTGAACCGGGCGTAAGCCGCGGCGCAACCTGAACCCGTGAGCGCTCTGTCACCGGGCCGCCGTTCCGGACCTGATCCGGGATGGAAGCCCGGACGAAAGGAAATGATGCCCGCCCTGATTGCAGTCATCCTGGCGCTCCTGTCCACACCGGAGGGGAACCGTGGCGGCCGGCTGGCCATCCTGATACTCGAAGCGCCTCCGGTCGTCGACACCCGTTCGATCGTCGCCGATCTCGAAGAGGCCGTTCTCGCGGAGGGCAGATTCGTCCCCGTGGCGATCCCCGACTCCCTCCGGGAGCTACGGCCCGGCATCGACTACTCGACGGCGATAGCCGGACTCTGTGCGGCCTACTCGCTGGACGCCGTCCTCGCCCTCTCCATCCCGGAACCCGACGTGGAGAGCGTGACCGTCACCTTCGGCGACTCCCTCTCCTCCACCGGCAGGACGAAGGTCTCGGCGACCGGCAGGTTCTATTCGTCGATCGGATCGCTCACGGGAACAGTCTCGGAATCCGTCGTACACGAGAGCCGTTTCTCCGGCGCGGAGCCCGACATCGACGCCATGGCCTCGGGAGCCGTGCTGTCCATGCTCGAGGAGGCCATGCTCGAGCTGTTCCCGGCGGAGACCAGGTTCATCGCCGGCAGCGGCTCCAGGATCAGCCTGCCGGCAGGAAGCGGGGCCGGCTTCTCCGAGGGCATGTTCGTCTCCCTGGTGGCGGTGGCCCCCTCCATCCCGAGGGACGTCTCCCAGTACGATCTCCTCCGCAGCCGCGGCGTCGCGCAGGTTATGAGCTGCACCGAGGATGGCGCAACTGCGCTCCTGCTGTCCGGAGCACTGGCTCCGGGAGGCGAGGTCGTGGCGCTGGAGCGCGGCAATCCCGCCTCGGTCGCCGTCGGCTGGGAATCGGCCCCGATGAGCCTCGTTCAGGGCGCCGAATCCCCTGAACCATTCGACGATGCAAGGTCCATGAACAGGGTCAGGATCACCGTGTCGTCGCTGAGATGGGGTTTCTGCTACGGAGGATCGCTCTTCGCCGGCGTCATGGAGAATCTGTCGTCCTTCGGCGTGGACCTCCAGGCGGGCTGGCGCCTGCCCGTCTCCGCGCCCCGCCTGGCAGCAAGGCTCGATGCCGGAGCGACCGTCGACTTCATGATCCAGGACGTGGCCGAAGACTCCCTGGCCTCCGACGCCACCTCCGCGATCTTCGGCGGATATGCGTCCTGCGGGTTGGATTTCCTCGCTTCGGACAGGCTGGGCCTCACGCTGTCGGCCCTCGCCTTCGCAGGGACTGAAGCCGACTCGTGGACCGTCCAGGATCGTTACGGAAGAAACCGCGAGGCCTTCCCCTCGGAGGTCTACTACTCGGGAGTGAAGCGGGATCCCCTGTCACTGAGGGCGGGGTTCTTCTATCTGATACTCTAGCTCCGACGCCAGGGTCTCTTCGCCGTGCCGCGTTCCCACAGCATCTCCAGCACGGACCAGGTGGACATGGCGAAGGCTATTCCGCCTATGATCCCGGATACGGGGCTGCGGAGTATCACGCCCAGCACCAGGCTGCCTCCCGCCACCGCCGCGGTGGCGAGGGCGAGGACGGTGGCCGCGAGCGAGGACGGACCCCATTTGGAGATGATCCTCACCCGGGTGAGGTTTATTCCCCAGATGCATACGGGATAGCCGATGGCCGCCAGCACGGCATGAGGCAGCGCGTCCAGCAGGATGCATCCGAGCCAGGCCGCGGTAAACAGGAGGAACATCGGGACGGCCGACCTGGACATCATCGATACCCAGCCCATCTCCTGACCGACTTCTCCGAAGCAGAGCCAGAGAAGGAAGCCGGAAGCCAGCCCGACGAGCATGGCGAGGCTCCTGGTCTCGATCGTCAGACCGAACGCGATTCCTGCGAGCCCGAGCACAAGGCTGAGGATTCCGAAGGCGAGCGGGCCTGCTGGGCCCTTCTGCTTGGCGGATAAGAAAATATGCGATGCCAGGAGATGGAAGAGGATAGTGGCCGCCACCGTGCAGACGGCGAAGAAGCCCGCCGTCAGGTATGAACCGTAGGTCTGGGGGAGGGCCATGAGGGCTGTGCTGTCTATCTCGGCCGTCAATGGGACTCCTTTCGATCGGAGCAATGTAACAGCGCCGGCCGCGGCGTCAACGGCCCGGGTTGCACAGGTCCGCCGGCTGCGGGTAGAATAGAAAGCGATACAGCCATCGATTGCCACCATATACGGAGGTGCCTGCCGTGAGCGTCAATAGGGCGGCTGCCGGGCTGCTGCTGTGCATGGCGGCGGGTCTATCCTGCATCTCAGGGCCTTCCGGCGGCTCCGACGGCGCCGAGCGCACAAGGATCCCGGCCGGCAAGGCGACATGGGTGGAAGTTCCTTTGCCGACTCCCGTCACCTCCGATTCCCTGGCGCCGGGCATGGTCGTTTCGCTTCCGACAGGTCCCGTTCGCCTGCGCGCCTTCTTCACGCAGGGGGAGGGCGTCACTCCGTCCTCGCGCGTCGCATTCCTGGCCGCATCGGGCCATCCCGACGCCGCAGCGGTGACTGGGTCGTCCCGGTCGTCCCAGGGCCTCTCCTTCGTCGCCTTCACGTCGGGCGACACCTGCAGGGTGCAGAGGATATGGCCGCGCGGCGCCGGAGAGGCTCTCGTCCTGTCCGTCGAGGGAATGACGGGAACGCCGCGGGCTCTGCTGACCGGTACCGAGCGGTTTCTGGAGCGTGCCACCCCCGTGGAGTGGCCCGGCCTGCGCACAACCCTGCTCTCCGATCGTTCGCTGATCGAGATTCGGGAGGATCTCTACCAGCACGATTCGAACAGGCTTCCGACGGTGCTCCATCGGATGGACATCGAACTCGTCCCGACCGAGCACGCCTTCGAGATCCGCGATACTCTTCTGGTGGATTTCTCGGACACGGAGATCGAGGGGATGAGGTTCGCCATGCCCAGGATCGACGGCGGCGCTCCGGACGACATGGTGGCGATAAGTGGTTCCTGCAGGCGCGAGTCTGACTCCGTGTCCCTGGCGCCGGATCCCTCGACGGGCGCCTTCGAGGGGATCTACCATTCCCGGTTCGATAACTTCTACCGAGAGGACCGCGGCTTCGTACAGGGGCGCGTCAGGCTTTCCAGCTCGTTCTCCTGCGGCATCTGGTTCTATCCCGGCTGCGACATCCCCGCCGACTACGAACTCACCGCCCGCGTGCCTCTCGGGGGCTCGTTCTTCTGCCCGCTGATTCCGGCGGACGACCATTCCGAAGGTACGGAGGGGGTCTCGCGCTTCGTTTCGCCCCCCGGAGGGATCCCGGGGCCGCTCTCCTGGGCCGCCGGCAATCTGGAAGCAGTATCCGTCGCCTCGGGCAGATCCAGGCTCATCCATCCTCCGCTCGATCCGGATTCACTGGATAACGCCGCATCCAGGGCATCCGCCCTCGCCGACGCACTCTGGAACAGGTTCGGTTTCAGGGAGGCCGGGCTGGACGTGGTCCTGGTCGAGAGCATCGACAGGCCCGTCCTGGCCGCAGGGCCGGGGTTCCTGCTGGTTTCGCCCTCCCGGCTCGCCCTTCTGGACGGTTGCACGCAGTGGGACGATTCGCTCATGTCCGGGCTGCGGCCTTCGGGCCCCGCCGTGGTCGCGAGGGCCTCCAGAGCCTTTCTGGGCATGTCGAGCCACCTGCCGGACTATCTCTCCTCCGCCCTCTCGGCCTGGGCGGTGTACCTGTTCGTAGAGGACCGCTGCGACGCCGACGACGCCGGGAACCTCCTCGAATGCTTCAGGCGCTACTACCTCGCCGAAACCGCCGGTAACACCGACGAGGAGTACGCAATAGGCGATTCCCGCCTCGCCGGCTCCTCGCTGGAGGAGCCGGTGCTGCTGGGCAAGGCGCCGATCGTCTTCACCATGCTCTCCCGCGTAGTTCCGGGTTTCGACGAAGGCCTGCGAAGCGCACTGGGCAGGCTCCGGCATTCCGGAGTCGCCCTGCTCTCGATCTCCTCCGGCCTCAGAACGCCGTCCGATCCCTCCCTGGACAGCCTCTACTGGGCCTGGATGACGATGCCGGGCGTCCCTCAGATCCTCGTCACCTGGAGCGAGGCCTCCGGCCGGGTGGATTTCACGGTGGAGCAGCTCCAGCCCGGCCCCGACTTCCCGGTGCCGCTGGGCGCGATCGAGTTCATCTACGACGACGGCGGAACCGTTGCAGGCCGGATCTACGGCCCCACCCCCGAAGGCGGGTTCTGGGCGCTCCACAACCCGGCCCGCGGCCGCCTTATGGCCATCGACGTCTCCCCGTCGCGCATCATCCCGGCGGATTTCGTCTATTCCCGCCGACTGTAGCCGGAGGTTCCCTTGAAACTGTCCCTGTGCCTCCACAACCACCAGCCGGTGGGCAACTTCGACGAAGTCGTCGAGAAGGCCTACGCCGACTGCTACGAGCCCGTTCTCGAATGCTTCGAGAGGCATCCCGGAATACGCCTGGCGATGCATCATTCCGGCTGTCTTTTGGACTGGATCGAGGCCCGCCACCCCGACTACCTGCGGCGCATTTCGGCCCTCTGCGCCGAGGGCAGGCTGGAACTCCTCTCGGGCGGATACTACGAGCCTGTCATACCCGTCTTCCGCAGGGCCGACATCCAGTCCCAGGTCGTCTCGATGAACGACAGGCTCGAAGCCCTCGCGGGCTCCAGGCCCTGCGGGCTCTGGCTCACCGAGAGGGTGTGGGAGCCGTCCGTCCCCTCGATCCTCGCCGGAACGGGGATCGAATATGTCGTCGTGGACGACCTCCACCTCCGGCTCGCGGGAGTCGATCCGGGGTCCGCGGGGCTGCCGGTGCTCACCGAGGACTCGGGTCACGGCATCGCTCTCCTCGGCAGCAGCAGGGAGATGAGGTACGCCATTCCGTTCGCGGAGGTGAAGGATGTCCTCTCGATCCTCGCCGGGATGGACAGGGACGGGATCCGGCATGTCTTCTACGGCGACGACGGCGAGAAGTTCGGAGTGTGGCCGGGAACGCGGTTGCGCTGTCACGAGCGGGGCTGGCTGGATGCCTTCCTCTCGGCTCTCGAAGACGCCTCCGGCTGGCTTTCGACCGTCCTGCCCCGCGAGGCCGTCGAGTCCCTTCCGGCTGTGGGGCCTTTCTACGTTCCGGCCTCGAGCTATCCCGAGATGGGCGAATGGGCCCTCTCGCCGGAGCGCCAGGAATCCGCCGCCGCCGTCAGGCGGGCCGTCACGGAGTCTCCGGACGCCGACCTGTTCGTCAGAACCGGGTTCTGGAGAAACTTCCTCACGAGGTACGCGGAGGCGAACGATCTCCACAAGCGTGTCCTCCATGCCGAAAAGGCGGTTCGGGACAGCGGCTCCCGGGAGGCCCTGCGGCACCTCTGGCGCAGCCAGTGCAACTGTTCGTACTGGCACGGGGTCTTCGGCGGGATCTATCTGCCGCATCTCCGCGACGCGGTATGGGTCGAACTCGCCGAGGCGGAGAGGACGGCCCGGGAATGCCTCGGATCGGGGCACTCGCTCCACAGGGGCGACATCGACTGCGACGGGTCGGAGGAGATAGTCATCGGAACGGACGACATTTCGATCGAGATGCGCGCCGGCGAAGGCCTTTCGGTCAGCGAACTCACCTTCCTGCCGCGCGGAGGGCGCGCCGTGACTCTCGGCAATGTCCTCACCAGGCGCAGGGAGGCGTATCACTCGCTCGTGGGCGAGTCGGCGGGCGGGACGGGCAGCGACGGAACCGAATCCATCCACGGCGACATGGAGGCCCTGGAGGACGGTCTCGCCTCTTCGATCGCCGTGGATCCGTACAGGAGGCTCAGCTTCAGGGAAGTCCTCCTGCCGGAACCCGGCGGCAGGGACGCCTGGTTCGGCTGCCGTGGTGGCATGGCCGCCGTCACTCCCGGGGCCTCCCCGGAGCTTTCTACGGTCGGCGACGGCGTCTCGGCGCGGCTGTCGTACCCAATCGCCCCGGGCTTCTCCGTAGACAAGAGGCTTTCCGTCTCCCTCGGCTCTCCGGCCGTCTTCTACGAATCGACGCTCGCTTCCGACCCGGGTTCCCCGGGCTGCAGGATCGGCTGCGAGCTGTGCCTCAACCTTCTCACCGGCTCCGAGGACGACAGGGTGGTTTGCATCGGCGCGGCGGCCCCGGTCAGGACCGGCGTATGCGCTGAGGGCAGGGCGCGGCGCGTCGTGGTCGAGGACGTCTGGCGGAGGGTCAGGGTGCTGATCGAGTCCGAGTCCGAGCTGGACGTCTGGCAGATGCCGCTGGATTCGGTGAACAGATCCGAGAGGGGTTTCGAGCGGGTGCACCAGGGAGTGGCCATCCTCTTCTCCTCCGTGGTCCCGCCCGGCGGGCGCGCCGTGACGGCCCTCCGATTGAGGATGGAGGCGATCGTGTGACCGAGCGGCCCCCGGCCGAGGAGGCGGCCCGCCTCCGGGCGCTGATCGAGCACCACAGGGCCATATACTACGGCGAGGACAGGATCGAGATATCCGACGCCGAGTTCGACGAGCTGATGAACCGCCTCGAGGAGATCGAGGCCGCCTGGCCCGAACTCCGCACCCCCGATTCCCCGACGGCCCGCGTAGGAGCCCCTCCGCTGGAGAAGTTCGAGACGGTCGAGCACGACCCGCCCATGCTCAGCCTGGACAACGTGTACTCCGAGGGCGAATTCGCCGCCTTCGAGGCCCGGATCGAAAAGGAACTCGGGCTCTCCTCTCCGCCCTGGTTCTCCGTAGAACCGAAACTGGACGGAGTCGCCGTGTCCCTGATCTACCGGGACGGGGCGTTCGCCAGAGGCGCTACCCGCGGGGACGGCACCCTCGGAGAGGACGTCACCGCCAATCTGGGCACCGTCCGCTCCATTCCCCTCAGGCTGCACACGGATCCCGGCGGTCCGTTCGAGGCGAGGGGCGAGATCCTCTTCCTCAGGGAGGACTTCGAGAGGATGAACGCCGACAGGGAGAGGTCGGGCGAAAAGGTCTTCGCCAATCCGAGAAACTCCGCCTCCGGCTCCCTTCGCCAGCTCGACAGCAGGATCACCGCAGCGCGCCCGCTCACCTTCTATGCCTACTCCTCGTCCACCCCACCGGCCGGGGTTTCCCGGCAGTCCGGGATGCTCGAAGCGCTTCGCAAGATGGGTTTCCTGATCCCGCCGGGCTGCAGCAGAGCCTGTGGAGCGGAGGGGGTGCGCAAGGCCGTGGCCGCCCTGGAGTCCGCCAGATCGTCCCTCCCGTTCGAGATAGACGGCGCCGTGATCAAGCTGGACTCCTTCGAGGATTCGGCCCGCATGGGCAACCTCGCCCATGCTCCGAGGTGGGCGGTGGCATGGAAGTTCAAGGCTCTGGAGACCACCACCAGGCTGATCTCAATCGGCATCGGGGTCGGCCGCACGGGCAGGCTCACCCCCGTAGCCGAGCTGGAGCCGGCGAGACTGGGGGGCGTAACCATCACGAGGGCCACCCTCCACAACGAGGACGAACTCGTCCGCAAGGACATCAGGCCGGGAGACACGGTGATAGTCAGAAGAGCCGGCGAGGTGATTCCGGAGATCGCCGGCTCGCTGGGCAACCCCGGCGGCGTCAGGTCCGGGCCCTTCAGGTTCCCGGACTCCTGCCCCGTCTGCTCCGGCCCCGTCATCAGGCCCGAGGGCGAGTCCGCCCACAGGTGCATGAATCCGTCCTGCCCCGCCCGGTTGAAGGAAAGCGTCCTGCACTGGGCCGGACGGGCCGCTATGGACATCAGGGGCCTCGGGGACGCATTGGCGGACAGGCTCGTGGAGTCCGGGCTGGTGAAGGAACTCGCCGACCTCTACAGGCTCGGGATCGAGGATCTGGAGGGCATGGAGAGGATGGGCGCCCGGTCCGCGGCGAATCTCATCTCGCAGATAGACGCATCGCGCAGACCCCCGCTGGGGAGGATGCTGGCCGGGCTGGGCATCCCCGGAGTCGGGCGCGTAGTCGCCCAGGCCATCGCCGAAAGATTCACGAGTCTCGACAGTATTGCCGCGGCCGCGCCCGGGGAGTTCATGTCGGTGGAGGGCGTAGGCCCGGTGCTCGCCGGATCGCTTTCGCTCTTCTTCAGCGACCCCGTGACGCGCGGAGGCCTCGACGCCCTGCTCGCGGCCGGCGTCGAACCCCTGGACGAAACCGCGGGGGAGACGGTACGAAGCGGGCTCTCCGGTCTTACGGTGGTCTTCACCGGGACGCTGGGCATCCCGAGGGAGGAGGCCCGCGCCCTCGCCGTCAAGTGCGGCGCACGGGTCTCGGACAGCGTATCGTCGTCCACCGGTCTCGTGGTGGCGGGGCCGGGCGCGGGCTCGAAGCTGGAGAAGGCCAGGTCTCTGGGAATACGGGTGGTGGACGAGTCGGGATTCATGGAACTCGTTGCCGAGCAATGATTAGAATTGTCCATACCACGCCCGGGGTTGCCCCGGATGAGGGCTAATTGGTATCTTGACAACGCTTCGGTTTCATTACTCTTCCAAAAACAGGGAGGCTGCAATGCCTGACAGGGTGCATAACTTCAACCCCGGTCCCGCCGTGCTCCCGCGCGAAGTGCTGGATGAGTGCGCAAAAGGGGCCGTGAATTTCAACAACCTCGGCATGTCGATCATGGAGATCTCCCACCGTTCGAAGGATTTCGAGGCCGTACTCGACCGTACCCAGAAGGACATGCTCGAGATAATGGGTCTTTCGAGCGACGACTACATCGTGATGTTCCTCGGCGGCGGGGCCAGCATGCACTTCTGCATGGTGCCCATGAACTTCCTCCGCGAAGGGCAGACCGCGGACTACGTCAACACAGGCGAATGGTCCTCCAGGGCCATCAAGGAGGCCAGGCTGTTCGGCAACGTGAACGTCGCCGCCTCCAGCGAGGATTCCAAGTTCAACTACGTTCCCACTACCTTCAAGCTCACCCCGGGTGCGGCCTACGTCCACACCACAAGCAACAACACGATCTACGGAACCAGGATGACCACCTTCCCCGAGACCGGCGGCGTGGCGCACATCTGCGACATGTCCAGCGACTTCCTCTCTCGCAGGCTCGATTTCTCGAAGTTCTCGATGATCTACGCCGGCGCCCAGAAGAACATCGGCCCCTCGGGCACGGCCGCCGTGATCGCCAGGAGATCCTGGATCGAGAAGGCCAAGGACGGCCTCCCCACGATGCTCTCCTACAAGACCCACCTGAAGGGCAACTCCCTCTACAACACCCCTCCCGTGTTCCCGATCTATGTCGTGGGGCTCGTCCTCGCATGGCTGAAGAACAACGGCGGGATCGACGCGATGGAGAAGACCAACCAGAAGAAGGCCGCCCTCCTCTACGACGCGCTGGATTCGAGCGACGGGTTCTACCGCGGAACCGTGAAGCCGGATTCCAGATCCATCATGAACGTTACCTTCCGGCTCCCCTCCGAGGAGCTGGAGGAAAAGTTCGTGTCCGAGGCCAAGAAGCAGGGTCTTGTAGGCCTGAAGGGCCACAGGAGCGTCGGCGGATGCAGGGCTTCCCTCTACAACGCCCTGCCCGTCGCTTCCGTGGAAGCCCTGGTCGCCTTCATGGGAACCTTCAGGAAGGCCAACTGAGCGATACCGGGGCCTTCCCGCAGACATAGCCGTCCGTAACGAAAGCGCCCGTCTCCGAAAGGGGACGGGCGCCCGTCGTTTCCCGGCGGCAGGCGGCTTCAGCTCGTCTGGGGGCGGAATATCAGGAACAGGCCCACGGCTATGAAGAACACGTCGGCGAGGCCGGCCGCCAGCACCGGTTCCAGCGCCCCCTTGTGGCCGAGGGTCTGACCGAACCTCACGAGCGAGAAGAACAGNNAGCGGGGCTCCCACCAGGACCATTATCAGGTTGGACAGGGGGAAGAACAGCTTCAGCCACAGCTCGACCCGATCGCCTCTGGTGTCGCCTCCTGCGGACTCCACCCTGGAGATGTATTCGGTCAGCTCGAAGAAGCTCATCTCCTGGGGGGCCTTGGGACGGGCCGAGAAGTCCTCCGGCGTCTCCGACAGGCCTTCGACGATCATGTCCGGTGCGCTCTGCACGATCACCTCTCCACCCGGCCCGAAATCGCGCCTCGTCGCGCCGGAGGCGCGCCAGAGGCTGTCCTCGTACCACATCCGTGCGGCGTCCAGCCTGGAGGCGATCCTCGAACTGTCGTCCAGCTCCAGTATCGTCACCCCCGTCATGGTGGCGCTGTGCCCGTCGTAGTAGCCGATCTCCATGAACAGCCCGCCCAGCGTGTGGTAGGAGAAGGCGCTGCGCCTCGTGTAGTCCACGGGGTCCCGCCTGTCTATCTCCACGCGCTTGACCATGGACTGCCTGTACTTGCCCTCCGACACTGTCGAATCCCCGACGACCATCACGAGGAGCGAGGCCAGGAAGCCCGTTACGATCATGGGCAGGAAGGTTCTCGGAACGCTCACTCCGGCGCAGGTCATCGCGGTCAGCTCGCCCCGCCTGGCCAGGGAGTGCACCAGGAACAGCGAGGAGAGAAGGATCGCCACGGGCATCACCAGCGTGACGATGTATGGCAGCCCATAGAAGTAGTACCGGACGAAGGTGGGGAATCCCACATCCTTGTCCACCCAGCGGCTGAAGTGCTCGAACGCGTCCACGCAGACGAAGATCACCACGAAGGCGCCCACGGTGGAGACGATCATCTTCACGAACCTCGTGCCGATGTACATGTCGAGCTTCCGGATCGGCATCAGTCCTCCCTCAGGAGTCCCAGCCGCTTCATGAGCGGCTTGAGGTCCGGGATGGGCACCGGGTTGCCCTCGTTGATGCTCCTGACGGTCAGATAGATTCCCAGCCCACCCATCAGAATGTTGGCCGACCACATCGTCAGCCAGCCCGGGAGGATGCCCCTGTCCGCGAGCTGCTCCCCGCCGAGGAGGAACAGGTAATAGACCAGGATGAACAGGAGGCTGACCCCGAGAGCTATACCAGCGTTGCCCTGGCGCGTGGAAAGGCCGAGGGGAACGCCGAGCAGCACGAAGACTATGCAGGCTACGGGGATCGAGTACTTCTTGTGGATCTCGACGTCCAGCTTGTTCATCGTCCTTATGCCGGACGCCGTTCTGTCGGAAAGCATCCGGATCTCCGAAGCGCGCATCATCAGGCTGTTCCTGGAAGTGTTGTACCAGCCCCTCGGCCCCAGGGGCGACTCCGACGAGTCCCGTACGAGGGCGGAGAACGGAGGGCGCCCTTCCGCGAGCGCCAGCAGCGGCTCGCGGCCCATCAGCACCATCGAATCACGCAGGACGGCCGTCTCCGCGGTCAGCGAGTCGACCGTGCTACGCATCATCGCAGCGGACATCTCGCGGTCGCCCCTGGTGTCCCTCTCCCGCCGGACGAGATCCTCGGACCTGTCCAGGTCGATCGAGTAGTTCTCGAAGTCGAGAATCCTGTAGGAGCCTTCGGCCGTGAGTTCGTGCATCTGCCCGTCTGCGAGGGCTATCCGCATCCTGTTGGCCGACATCGGTTCGATCCTGCCGCTCATCGCGGTGATGATCCTGGCGGGGGAGGAGGCCGGGGTCTGCTTTATGTAGATGCCGGTCAGTTCGCCGGTGAGATCGTCCTTGGTGTCCACGAAGATGGTGAAGCCCTCGATCCCGTCCACGAACATCCCCGGCAGTATCCTGGCGGACGGCTTCATGGTGCCTATGTCGAGCAGCAGGTTTCTGGCCATGTGGTTGGCGTCCGGCAGGACGTGGTTCCCGAAGAAGATCAGCAGTCCGGCCATCAGGGCCGCGAGCATCAGCAACGGCCACATCGTGGTCATTATGCCGACCCCCGAGGCCTTCATCGCGGTTATCTCCAGGTCTCCCGCCATGCGGCCGAAGGCCATCAGAACGGCCGCCAGCACGCCCATGGGAACGACTACCGCGATCATGGAGGGCAGCAGCAGCACGAACACCTCCATGACCGTCCTGATGGGAATCCCCTTAGTCACGATCATGTCCAGGAGGTCGAGCAGCTTGTCCAGCAGCATTACGAAGGTGAACACCGCCACCGACAGGATGAACGGAGGTATGAACTCGGCTATGGCGTATGCTTGCAGCTTTTTCATGGTGCCTCCATGATACGCACTCGACCGAACATGATCAACGCCCGGGCCTTCTCCGTCGCTGCCCCTGGAACAGGTTGCAGGCGTGGGGGTATTTGCGCTTGTGAAAACATCGGCCGGTTTCGCGCTGATCTGTTCAGCCCTGCTCACGCTGCCCCATGTCTCCCCGGGGGCCTCGGTACGCGCTCCGGCCCTGTACGCCGCCAACCCGTTCGAAGTTTACTCCGACACCCTTCCCAGGCTCTACACCATCGAGAACCTCTCGTACAGGATCTACCCGTCCCTTTCGAGAGGGCTGTTCTCGTGGAGGCCGTACATCGGCGGCGTTCCCGCAGGCCGGATGTCGTCGGGCGCGTTCGGCGGCATCCTGGACAGATCCCTCCTCGGCTCCACCAGGCTCACTCTCCGGGATTCGTTCCGCGAATCGAGCATTCCCAGGTCGAGGGAGCGGGGCTCGCTCCTGCCTACGATCTACCTCCCGATCGACATGCCGCCGATCATAGCCAGGACGATCGGGGAGGGCGGTCAGCTCGACATCTCCGGACATCAGAAGATAACCCTTTCGGGCATAACCCATGTAAGGCCCAACGCGGTGGAGGTGGAGGGGCAGAGCACCTCGCTCTTCCCGGACCTCCGCATGGAGCAGGAGCTGGTCGTTCAGCTCAACGGCACCATCGGCGAGAAGATCCACGTGGACGTGGACCACAACTCCGAGCGCCAGTACGAGCCGGAGAACAGGATCAGGCTGGCCTACGAGGGCTGGGAGGACGAGATAATCCAGTCAATAGAGGTCGGCGACGTGAGCCTGTCGATCTCCGGGCCGGAGTTCGTCGCCTACAGCATACCCCACCAGGGGCTGTTCGGCGCGAAGATGATTTCCCAGGTGGGTCCGGTGGACATAACCACCATCGCCAGCAAGGAGGCGAGTTCGGTGGAATCGGCCGAATTCGTCGGCCAGGCCACCATGGTCACCGACTCGATCCTGGACATCCACCCCGCAGGCAACACCTTCTATCTGACGTTCCCCGATTCCGTCCAGCAGCCGGTCATCACCCACATCCGGGTCTTCAGGGACGACCTGGATGGAACCAACAACGACGAAACGGGTGCGGTGGAAGGCACCTGGTTCCTGCCGGACTCCACCGGCCCCGGCTGGTGGGACGAGCTTCTGCAGGGCCCCTACGAGGACTTCGTTCTCGTGGACGACAGCACGGCGATCAGGTTCAACACTCCGGTGAACGAGGCCCACGTTCTGGCCGTATTCATGGTGGCCGACGGCGTAACCTACGGGGATTCCTCTCTCGAGTCGCTCGATCTGAAGCTGATAAAGGAGAGCAACCCCCTGCCCAGCTACCCCACGTGGAGCTACGAGCTGCGCAACAGATACTTCCTCGGCTCCAACAACATCGTACCGGAGAGCTTCAACTGCTCCATCTTCCTGACCAGGGCCGGCGAGGCTCCCGTGTCCACCCAGAACGGCGTGCCGTTCATAGAGATACTCGGGCTGGACACCAACGGCGACGGCAGCCTCGTCGACGAGAGAAGCGCGGTCGACTGGGAGAACGGCTACCTCGTCTTTCCCGACTGCAGGCCCTTCGAGAATGAAGGCCTGGAGATACGGAATCCGCTCGTTTACGACAAGCGCAACCCGGACCCGGCCGACAGCCGCTACTTCATCGCCGTCGAGTACAGGGCGGCATCCACCACCTTCTCCCTCGGCAGGATCGGAATAGTCGCCGGGAGCGAGGTCGTCACCCTCAACGTGAGCGGCCAGACCAGAACCCTGACGCGCGACGTGGACTACACGATCGTCTATGAGATAGGCATCCTGACCCTCATGGGCGAAGCCGCCGAACTCGCGCAGAATCCCAGCAACGTGCTGTCTGTGAGATTCGAATACCTCCCCTTCATGGCGGTGCAGCAGAGAACCCTGTTCGGAACCCGCGCGGTCTACACTCTGGGCTCGGGCACGTGGATAGGCGCCACGGCGATGTTCGAGGACGCCGACACGCCCGACGACCGCCCCCGGGTGGGCGAAGAGCCCACCAGGACGCTCGTCACGGACATCGACGCGCGGTACGAAGCCTCGCCAAGGTTCCTCACCGATGCGGTGAACCATCTCCCCGGCATCAACACCGACGCGGAGAGCAGATTCGTCCTGTCGGGCGAGCTGGCGGCCAGCTTCCCCAACCCGAACACCTCCGGCAAGGCCTACATCGACGACATGGAGGGAACCGAATCCTCTCTGTCTCTGCAGACGATGCGCCAGAGCTGGCACCGGTCGAGCGCCCCCGGGGACTATTCCGTATTCGACAATCCTCCCGGCACGCTGCAGTGGTACAACTTCACCAACCGGTGGCTCATGCGGCAGATCATCACCAACTGCCCCGACGCTCAGAAGAACGACAAGGTCAACTCCGTGCTCGAGATGGTGTTCGACCCGGCCCAGGGAAGCTCGTCCTCCTGGGGCGGCCTGATGCGCTGCATCGATCCATACGGGCTCGACTTCTCCTCCAGGACCCGCGTGAGGCTCTATGTGAGAGCCACCGGATCGGCCAGGGACGCTCGTCTCTACCTCGACCTGGGCGAGCGGATCGACGAGGACTCCTACTGGCTGGAGAGGACGGGCGACACCCTCGAAATCAGGGCGAACGGCCGCCTGGACACGGAGGATGCCGACGGCAACGGCAGCTACAGCAACGGTGAGGACACGGGGCTCGATGGGCTGATGGACGAGGACGAATACCCTCTCTCCACAGAACCCGATCCGAACCGGGACAACTACTTCCTCGACGAGAGCCTGCCGATTCACGAGCGCTACCGACACGTGAACGGCACGGAGGGCAACAGCGTACTGGATACGGAGGATCTCAACGGCAACGGCATGCTGGACAGGGCCAACTCCTTCTTCAGGATCGAGATACCTCTGAACGACCCGGACTACGTCATCTCCGGCCCCAACGAGTACGGCTGGATGCTCGTGGAGATCCCCCTCTCGGACACCAGCCTCGTCACCGTTCCCGCCATCAGCGGCTCCAACCCGACCTGGGAGAAGATCAGCTATGCCAGGCTCTGGATGGAGGGCTTCACCCAGCGGGACACGATCAACGTCTATGACTTCGCGGTGGTGGGCAACAGATGGGAGCAGAGGGCGGTTGTCCTCTTCGACAGCATAGGCATACCGGTCGCGCCGGGCGAGGAGCTGATCGTCTCCACCGTGAACAACCAGGACAGCTACGAGTACGCGGCCGACCCTCCCCCCGGAGTCAGCCCCGGACGCGACGAGAACGGCGACCTCAAGCTGGAGCAGTCGCTGGTGCTGGCCGCCTCGAACATCCTACCCGGGCACGAGGGGCTGGCGACCCAGTACTACTATTCCTCCGAGAACTACACCGGCTATTCGACAATCCGCTATCCCGTCCACGGGGATTCCCGGGCCGACGGAGAGTTCTTCCTCAGGATGGGCAGGGACACTCTCAACTACTACGAGATCGTCACCGCGCTCGCTCCCGGGTGGCAGCAGGTCGAGGTCGATCTCAACGATCTCGCCTCGCTGCGGGAAAGGAAGCAGGAGAGCGGGCTCGTGTTCCTTCGACAGGGGAACCTGGCCGTGAGAGGAAATCCCAGCCTGAGCGACGTCATGGCCCTGAGCGCCGGGGTCCGCAACACGAAGCAGGGCAGCCTCACGACCACGGTCTGGCTCGACGACATAGTTCTCCTCAATCCCTACGGGGAGCCCGACTACGCCAGGCGGCTCAGCGCAATGGTGGAGATGGCCGATCTGATCAGGCTGAACGGCGACTACAGAAGCGTAGGCGCCGATTTCCACAGCCTAGGAGCCACTTCAGGCCAGGGCAGGACGATCACCAGGTTCGGGTCCGACGTCACTCTCTACACGGAGCGCTTCACGCCCAGGACATGGTTCCTCTCCATGCCGGCTTCCTATGCGTGGAGCAGGGAGTACTCCGAACCCAGGTTCCAGTCCGGCTCCGACAGACGGCTGGACGGGGACGAGGCCTGGGAGAACCGCACCCAGACCGACCGGCGGGATACGAACGTCACCCTCCGCCGCAACAGGTCCGGCTCCACCGGTCCGGCCAGGTATCTGCTCGACCCGTGGCAGCTCGGACACGCGTACGGGCTGACGCTCGGCAGGTCGCCCCTGTACATGGACACGACGCGAACCGCCAGGGGCCAGATCGGCTACGACCTGGGCCTGCCCCGGATTCGGCTCCTGAGCCTTCCCGTCGCCGAGTTCTTCAGCCCCTGGCCGACTCGCATAGCGTGGAACGTCATCCGTCAGAACAACTGGGATACGAGGTGGGAACAGGGCGATGCGGACACGGTGCAGACCCGGGCCGTCCGGGCCCGGACACTCGGGACTGACTTCTCACTGGCGTTCGGCTTCTGGAAGGGTCAGTCATCCTCGTTCTCCCTGGGGGTGGGCAGAGATCTGCTCTATCCCTGGTACGGCGACCTCTCGATGAACACGGGGCGCGAGGTGAACCGCACACAGAATCTCAGCCTCTCGCAGGATCTGAACCTCCTGAATCTCCTGATGCCGAGACTCAGCTACGATGCGGTGTATCGCTCCAGCAGGCTCGCCCCTCACACTACCAGCGGGCGCGATTCCCTCGGGCGCCCCGGCGCGACGGTGTCGGCCACGAAGAGGCTGAATCTGAGGGTCGGACTGGTACAGGCGCTGAGATACGTCGCGAGGCTCCGCGACGAGAGGCTGGACGAGCAGGCCCCGCCGGGCAGTCCCAGATGGATTCTGGCCAGGCTCGACAGATGGTCGGGCAACATCACCGATCCGACGATAGTGATAGCCCGGACGGAAGGCACCGACTACCGGGAACTCGTCTCCTATCCGGACTACCGGTATCGCCTTGGACTCGAACCCATCCTGGACGGGATCGTTCCATACGACCGCACGATAAGCGACAACCTCCAGGTGTCGGGCGGCGTGCGGCCGATCTCGTCGATGTCCGTCAGGTCGGAATACGCACGCACCGACACCAGGCACTTCTACTCCGGCTACTGGAACCGCCGTCTGGCGACCACCTGGCCTTCCGTAAGCGTTTCCTGGACGGGTCTCGAACGCTTCGCCCCGCTGGAGAGGATTCTCAGGTCGGGAACCCTCAGCACGGGCTACCGGGTCGAGACGACGGAGAGCGGACGATTCGAGGACGACGAATACATAAGGACGAGCAAGACGGAATCCACGAGGTGGTCGCCGCTCTTCAGCATCAGCGGCACGCTGAAGAACACCGTCCAGATAACGCTCTCGGACAACGTCACCAACTCCGTCACGATCAACTACACCGGTACGAGAGCCTGTACCAGGAGCAACAGCAACAGCTTCTCGCTCAACCTCCAGTACGCGTTCAGCGCCCCCGGGGGGCTCTCCATCCCGCTGCCCCTGCTCGACCGCCTGAGGGTGAGCTTCCGGAGCGAGCTGACCACGGCGCTCAGGATCACGCGCACCAGGACGGGGGCCGTAATCGAGATTCCGGGCTTCGAGGACAGGGTGCAGAGCGACAGGGTGGAATGGAGGATCGAGCCCTCGGCCAACTACGACTTCGGTACAGTCACCGCGGGGATGACTGCGATCTACGGCTGGAAGACGGACGGAGTGAACTCCATTTACGACCAGAAGGACGTCGGTCTGGATGTCTGGGTGATGATCAACTTCTAGCCTTCACCCCTGTTTCATTGACAGACAGCCTCCCGGCAGTGAAAATTGCACGGAACGATATGGTGATCCGTTTGTGGACTTCTGATACCGAGCCGGCCCGCGCGGCTTCAAGATGAGGGGTGGAACCCATTTGAAACTCGGCCAGATGCTTCTTCAAGCCGGTCTGATCACGCGGGAGCAGCTCGAACTCGCTCTGAAGCAGCAGCGTGCCGAGGGCGGGCGCCTGGGCTACAACCTCGTCAAGTTAAAGGCCATCTCCGAAGCCGATCTGAACGAAAACCTGGCGAAACAGCACAGGGTCGAAAGCATCAACCTCGACGAAATGGCCATTGATGGCGAAATCGTGAGGCTGGTTCCTCCCGAGGTGGCCAAGCGGTACGAGGTCGTTCCCATCAGCAGGGAAGGAAAGGTCCTGGTCGTCGCCATGGCCGATCCGGACAACCTGTTCGCGATAGATGACCTGCGCTTCTCCATCGGTTTAGAGATCGAGCCCCACATCTGCGCCACCAGCATGATCCTCCGCGCCATCAGGCGCTACTACCCCGAGACGGAGGCGCTGGTCTCCCTCGACCAGAAGAGCATCGTCGAGAAGTACGACGAACCCGGTGACGACATTCCCAGCGAGAACATCCTCGTGGGCGACGAGGTGTTCGAATCCATGATCACCGAGGAGGAAGACACCGCCATAGAGGAGGACGACATCTCCAGCCTCGTGGCGGATTCCCCCGTGGTGAAGCTCGTGAACAGCATCATCAGCGATGCGGTCAAGCGCGGCGCGAGCGACATCCATTTCGAGCCGTTCGAGAGGTACATCAGGATCAGGTTCAGGATAGACGGCGTGCTCCACGAGGTCATGCGCCCGAGCAGGAAGTACAGGTCCGCCATAGTCAGCAGGCTCAAGATTCTGGGCGGCATGAACATTGCGGAGAGGCACCTTCCCCAGGACGGCCGTCAGAAGATCCGCGTAGGGGACAGGTTCGTCGACATGCGTCTCGCCACCCTTCCCACCCTCTTCGGCGAGAAGGTGGAGGTCCGCCTGCTCGACCGCAGCAAGGTCATCCTGGACCTCGAGAAGCTGGGCATGGAGGAGGAGAGCCTCAAGGAACTCCGCAGGGCGATCAGGCGCCCCTATGGCATCGTCCTAGTCACCGGCCCCACGGGTTGCGGCAAGACGACGACGCTCTACTCGGCCCTCACCGAACTCAACGACGTGGGCGTGAACATCATGACCGCCGAGAACCCGGTCGAGTTCAACCTCAAGGGCATCAACCAGGTCCAGATGAACGAGGACATCGGCCTCACTTTCGCCTCGGCGCTGAGGGCATACCTCCGGCAGGACCCCGACATCATCATGGTCGGCGAGATCAGAGACCAGGAAACCTCCCAGATCGCCATCCGGGCGGCGCTCACCGGGCACCTGGTGCTGTCCACCACGCACACCAACGACGCTCCCAGCACGGTAAACAGGCTCATAGACATGGGCACCGAACCCTTCATGCTCAGCACCTCGCTCGTGGCCATCTGCTCGCAGCGGCTCATCAGGAGGGTCTGCCCCAGGTGCAAGGCGCAGATTCACGTGCCCGAAGAGGCGCTCGTCGAGGCCGGAATCGATCCGGCCAGGTTCGCCAACTTCACGTTCGAGGAGGGCACGGGCTGCGACTACTGCAACAACACCGGCTACAGGGGCCGTGAGGGCATCTTCGAGGTCATGCCGGTTACGGAGGAGATCAGACAGCTCATCGAGAGCGACGCCAACAGCATCCAGATAGAAAAGGCCGCCCTCGCCGCCGGCATGGTCAACCTGCGCGAAGCCGCCCTGCGCAAGCTCGAGCGTGGTCTGACCACCTTCGAGGAAGTCGTAAGGAGCACCATAGGTGGTGATTAGCGACCGCCGTCGTTTCGGCCCGGTTCTCCTCCCGCGTGGAGACGCGCGTGGGTGCCGTCCGGAAGGCCCGCCGGCTGCGCCGCCTGCCGATATGTCGCTCGCCGCCCGGCGGGTCGGTCGTCCGGATGCTTAGCCGACTCGGCATGATGCTGGTGGAGGCCGGCATCGTCACCGTCGACGAGGTCGAGAGCGTCATCAGCGAGTTCGGCCCCGGCGAGACGGACCTGGCGGAGAGCCTCGTCGCCCTTGGCAAGGTTCCCGAAGAGATAGTCACCGAGTTCCTGGCCGAGATATACAGCGTCGATCCCATCTACCTGAACGAAGTGCGGCTCGATCCCGCGCTCGCGTCCGTGATCCCCGAGGACACCGCCCGCAAGTTCATAATCATCCCGATAGCCGACGACGGGAACTTCGTTCACATAGCGATGGCCAATCCGGGCAACCTCTTCGCGGTCGACGAGGTGAAGTTCGCCGTGGGCCGCGAGATACTGGTCTTCGCCTCGGCTCCCTCCGCCGTCAGGCGCTGCCTCGACGACCTCTACGGCAAGGTCGACGACCTCGTCACCGTGGAGGAGAAGCTCGAAAACTACGACGAGAGCGAGCACGACCTCGAAACCGTCGAGAGTCTCGAAGTGATCGACGACGAGGAGGAGGAGGTCGTCCAGGACGACTCCGCAATGGGGGACGCCCCGGTGGTGAAGTTCGTCGAGCAGGTGATAAGCCGCGCCGTGAGAATCGAAGCCAGCGACATCCACATCGAGCCCTACGAGAGATACCTGCGGATAAGATACCGCCGCGACGGCACCTGCTTCGAGGTGCGCAGGCTCCCTAAGGACATCCAGCCCTCCATACTCAGCCGCCTCAAGATCATGGCCAGGATGGACATAGCCGAGAAGCGCAAGACCCAGGACGGCAGGATCAAGGCCAAGGTCGACAACCGCTGGATCGACTTCCGGGTGAACGCCGTGCCCACGGTCAACGGCGAGAAGATCGTCCTCCGCATTCTCGACAGGGGCAACCTCGAGTTCGACCTGAGGCAGCTCGGCTTCCCCGAGGACGCTCTGGAGAACTTCATGAAGGGCGTCCGCTCGCCATATGGCATCGTGCTCGTCACCGGGCCCACGGGAAGCGGCAAGACGACCACGCTCTACTCCGCCCTCAGCTCCCTGAACACTCCCAGGGTGAACATCATCACGGCGGAGGACCCGGTGGAGTACAACATCGACGGCATCCTCCAGACCCAGATCGACTTCGCCATGGGTTACGACTTCGCCGGCGCCCTCCGTGCGATTCTCAGGCAGGATCCGAACATCATCATGGTGGGCGAGATAAGGGACCTGGAGACCGCCTCGATAGCGATCAAGGCCGCCCTGACGGGGCATCTGGTGTTCTCAACGATCCACACGAACGATGCGCCAAGCACGATCAACAGACTGATAGACATCGGCATCAAGCCGTTCCTGGTCGCCTCCGCGGTGCGCACGATCATGGCGCAGAGGCTTCTGAGGAAGGTGTGCAGGAACTGCCGTGAACCACATACTCATACCCCTGAGGAACTCATGGAGGCCGGCATCGACCCGTCGGAGTTCGAAGGCGCGCAAACCTTCGTGGCCAAGGGCTGCAAGGTCTGCAACGGATCGGGGTACAAGGGCCGGACGGGCATATACGAGGTCATGACCATTGACAAGTACGTCAGACAGGCAGTAATTGACAAGGTCGCCACCGGTGCGCTCAGGGTCATCGGCGTGGAGAGCGGCATGAGAACCCTGAGGATGGACGCCGTGGACAAGATGAAGAATGGACTTTCCACCCTCGAAGAGATCAACCGCGTCACCGCGGACGACGACTCGGAGGTCAAGGAGGCCCGGAAGAGGTATCTCGCGAAGGTCGAGGAAGGCGAGCTGAAGCCCTAGGACACTCCAACGGACCCCGATACGAAAGGCCGGCCGGCATGAACATCAAGCAGCTCCTGAAGGACATGATGGAGAGGAGGGCGACGGACCTCCACCTGACGGTCGGCGCCCCTCCGGTCATCCGGGTCGACGGCGACCTCCTGCGGATGGAGTACGACCCGCTGACGCCGCAGGACACGCAGGATCTCGTCTACAGCCTCCTCCGGGACGAGCAGAAGAAGCGCTTCGAGATGGACAAGGAGCTGGACTTCGCCTTCGGCATCAAGGGGCTGTCCAGGTTCCGCGCCAACGTGTTCAACCAGCGCGGCTGCGTCGCCTGTGCGATCAGGGTGATCCCCTACGAAATCCTGGGCTTCGAGGAGCTGGGGCTGCCGCCGGTGGTGGCGACTCTCGCCGAAAAGAGGCAGGGCCTCGTACTCGTCACCGGCCCCACGGGATGCGGAAAGAGCACGACACTGGCCTCGATGCTCCGCAAGGTCAACGCTACGCGTCCGTGCCACATAGTCACGGTGGAGGACCCGATCGAGTACGTTCATCACCACGACAAGGGAATCGTCAACCAGCGGGAGATAGGGGACGACACCAAGGGCTTCGCCAGCGCCCTCCGCTACATCCTCCGGCAGGACCCCGACGTGGTGCTGATAGGCGAGATGCGCGACATGGAGACGATGCAGGTGGCCCTCAACATCGCCGAGACGGGTCACCTCACGCTCGCCACCCTCCATACGAACTCCACTTACGAGTCGATAAACAGGATCATCGACACCTTCCCTCCCCAGAGCCAGGAGCAGGTCAGGAGCCAGCTCTCCTTCGTGATGCTGGGCGTGCTGACCCAGCAGCTCGTGCCCCGCATGAGGGGCACCGGAAGGTCCCTGGCCGCCGAGGTGCTGGTCTGCACGGCGGCGGTGCGCGCGGCGATAAGGGAGGACAAGCTGCACCAGATCTACGGCATGATGCAGGCCGGCCAGAAGTTCGGCATGCAGACGATGAACCAGGCCCTGTACAAGCTTTATGCGAAGAGGGACATCTCGAAGGAGGTCGCCCTCGAACGCTCGCCCGACCCTGTTGAACTCGAACAGATGATGGTAACGGGTCGCGAGGTCCTATAGACGACGGGAGATTGCGATGCCTGAATTCCTATGGTCAGGTACCAACAAGCAGGGCCGCACCCTCTCCGGGTCGATATCGGCCGCGACCAGGAAGGATGCGGTCGATCTTCTCGAGAAGAGGGGCGTGTCGAACGTAAAGATCCGCTCGAAGGGCATGGATCTCAGCAAGCTGGGTCAGTTCGGCACCAACATCACGGACAAGCAGCTCGCCACCTTCACGCGGCAGTTCGCCACCATGATCAATGCGGGTCTTCCCCTCGTCAACTGCCTTCAGATCCTCGGGCGCCAGCAGGACAACAAGGCCTTTCAGACCATCATCAGCGAACTGACGGCCGACGTTGAGAAGGGCGGAACCCTGGCGGACGCAATGGGCAGGCACTCCGGCATCTTCAACGAACTCTACGTCAACATGGTTTCCGCAGGCGAGCAGGGCGGCATCCTGGACACGATCCTGTCCAGGCTGGCGACCCACCTCGAGAAGGCGGCCAGCCTCAAGTCCAAGATAAAGACCGCCATGATGTACCCCATGGTCGTCATGATAGTTCTCGCCCTCGTCATTTCCGTGATGCTCATCTTCATCATCCCGATCTTCGCGCAGATGTTCTCCGACCTCGGAGGCGACCTGCCCGGGCCCACCAAGGTCGTCGTAGCCCTGTCGGAGTTCTTCATCGCGAACTTCCTCTTCATCATCATAGGCATCGTCGTGGCCGTCGTGGCCTACAAGATGTGGTACAAGACCGACACCGGGCAGAAGGTCATCGACAGAGTCAAGCTGTCGATGCCCATCTTCGGATCGCTCCAGCGCAAGATGGCGATAGCCAGGTTCACCCGCACACTGGGCACCCTGGTCTCCAGCGGCGTGGCCATCCTGGACGGTCTCAGCATCACCTCCAAGACGGCCGGCAACAGGGTGGTGGCCGACGCCATCATGCAGGCGCGCACCAGCATCTCCGGCGGCGAGAACATCTCCAATCCGCTGGAGGCCTCAGGCGTGTTCCCCTCGATGGTCACCTCGATGATCGCGGTGGGCGAGGAAACGGGCGGCCTGGACGACATGCTGCTCAAGATCGCCGACTTCTACGAGGAGGAGGTCGACGTCGCCGTTGCCGGGCTCACCTCCGTCCTCGAGCCGATCATGATCGTCGTCCTCGGCGGCGTGGTCGGCGGGATGGTCATCGCGATGTATCTGCCGATCTTCGACCTCATCGGGGCCGTGGGGGGCCAGTAGGCGCCGCCGGGTCGATCCGGTGATGAGACTCGACGCAGGCAGGCGCCTCACCTGGGTTCAGGTGTGGCGCCTGGCCGTACTCGGTTCCCTTTGCGCCTTCGGAATCGCCGTGCTGGGCTCCAGCCAGGTCCGCGACGCATACCTCGCAGCCGCCGCCGTTCTGCTGGGCAACAGCATCCTCTACCTGCTGCTGTCCTCACGGAAGCCGGAGAGCCGGCTCCCGGCCTGGCTCCTGTGCTGCCTGGACGCCTTCGTGATCGGAGTCATCGTCCACTACGCCGGCGGCATCGACGGCCCGTTCGCGATGGTATTCGTGCTCCACGCAATGCTGGCGGGATACCTGCTCGGAGTGCGGGGCGGCGCCTGGATCGCCATGACGGACACCCTGATCCTCGCCTTGTCGGGGATGCTCACCCTCTCGGGGAGGGCGCCGGCCGAAGGCAGCGCCGTCATAGCGCGCCTGGGGCTCGACGCTCCGGCCGATCTCTCGGGCCAGTACATCGCGCTGAGGGTGTTCCTCCACGCCCTGCTCCTGCTCTCGGTGGGGCTCGTCTCGGGCTATCTGACCGAACTGCTCCGGAGGCAGTCCGGCAGGCTCCAGAACGCCCTGGAGGC
>MTKZ01000574.1_pt1 | contig 26031 bp, 26 predicted proteins | sample 1042781 | NCBI WGS metagenome assembly MTKZ01 (sample SAMN06212207, study PRJNA360539) | anaerobic digester metagenome | biome: Wastewater treatment plant; material: sludge; isolation source: anaerobic digester fed with sludge from wastewater treatment plant | place: Denmark: WWTP Viborg ... | reverse complement strand
GAGTTAATTAATTCTAGTCGTCCTTTCCTTTCCTCACTGCGGGTATGTCTGACCATTAAAAATACACTCATCAATCCCATTATAAGTGAGGCAGGAAACCCTATTCTCCATACAGTTAGACCTCCTATGGATGGATCGAGCAATGACCCTAAAAGTGAAACAACTGTAGGATTATTCTTCATTTGCAGATAAAATGCCATACGTACCGTTTCGTCCGAATAGAGGTTGATAAAGCTGGCAGCCACAAATGCAACCAGCAGGACCATGAAAAGGATCAAAAAAGGTATGATCATCTTATCTCTCTTCAACATGAGGCGAATAATAGTTAGAGTACCAGAGAAATCATCCCTACTCATCATTTGATCATTCTCCAGGTGTTTCTTCCTCTGAAATCGAAGCATATTCATCACCGTAATATCGGATGAATAACTCGTCTAAGGTAGGAGGTGCACTTAAAAGGGATTTAATACCATATTGTGTCAGGTATTTTAGTATAAAATCTATTTTTTCCGTATCTACACTGAAATGAGCATGGGTACCCTCCAGAGTAAGATTATGAACTCCGGGCAATTCTTCCAGGCCAGAAGTAGGTTTCAGGGTATCCACGGTTATCGAAGTGCGGGTGAGGTGCCTCAATTCTTCAAAGGTGCCTGTTTCTATGATCTCTCCTTCCCTAATTATGCTTACCCTGTCACAGAGTGCTTCCACCTCAGATAAAATGTGGCTGGATAATAAAACCGTCTTACCATCTTTTTTTAGTTTTTTAACCTCTTTTCTGAAAACTCCTTCCATTAGTGGATCCAGTCCCAGAGTAGGCTCGTCAAAGATATACAATTCCACATCACAAACCAGTGCCGCTATTAGGGCTACTTTTTGTTTATTACCAGTGGAATATGCACTACATTTTTTGGTTGGATCCATTTTAAAGATTTTTATTAGTTCTTCCAGTCGTTCTTCAGAGAATCCACCTCGAAGTCTGCCTAATAGATCGATTACTTCCCCACCAGTGAGTTTAGGCCATAGATTCACTTCACCCGGCACATAAGCCAATCGACGGTGTAATTGCACAGCATCCTTCCAGGGATCCTGCCCCATGAGCCTGACATCACCGTCATTTTTCCGGAGCATGCCCAAAATAATGCGTAGAGTGGTGGATTTACCTGCTCCGTTGGGGCCAATAAACCCGTAAACTTCTCCTTCTTCTACCTTTAAATCTACTTTATTTAGAGCGTGGTGTTTACCATAGTATTTGGTTAAATCTTTTATCTCAATTACAGACATTTCCCCACCTCTAAAATCCCATCCGTAAATGTTCTTATCATCCCAATATGGTCGAAAGTGACTTTTTATAGTATTCAAATACCTTCGATTCATCACAACCCATAATTAGTTGGGTTATGATGTCCGTGTAGATGGCCATTAAAAGTTGACCTGCAAACACAGGGTCAAGTTCTTTCTTGAGAAGTCCTTTATTCTGTTGATTTTCAAGAATTTTGGTGAAAAATTCTATTTTCTTTTTATAAGACTCTCTGTTGAGCTTCTGGATTTCTTGGTCATGTGATGAAAGCGAAGTTACTTCAAAAGCCAAATGGAAGCTCCCTTTAAATTTAAGCAAAATGTTGTATAGCTCGTTGAAAATCTCATAAGTGTCCTTGTCTTCATCAGATAGTAGTTGCACTTCAAACATTTGGACATTTGAATCTGTAAATAATTTCAAGAGGTCTTCTTTACTTTTTATATATTTATATAAGGTTGGTTTACTCAATCCCGCTTCCTCGGCTATTTCTTCCATTTTTGAGTTATGATATCCTTTTAGAGAGAAGACTTTAAGTGCTGCTAGAGCAATTTTCGATCTCATTATGTCCTTGTATTCAGGGAGTACTTTCGGCATTTACAACCACAGTTTGAGTAAGTTGAATTAAATATTTAAATTTAACTATGAGTTAACTTAAATTAACTTTTAGTAAATAACAATTGGTTGAATAACATTTAATAAACTCCATTTTACAACTCCAGAAATTCATCACAAATATCTTAATAGAATAAAATGAAATTAATAGGATAAAACGAAGGGAAAATAATGATCAGAAGAGCCACTTTAAGGATGTGAACCAGATAGCCACGGTGATAATGAGGGCTTGGGAAGAAGCATATGCTGGAATTATCGATCAGGAATACATAGAAAAAATGGATAAAGACAGATATGTTTCGATTTTTAAAAATAACATCTTAATACAGGAAGAGATAATATTTGTGTATGATGAGAAAGGAGTAAAGGGTTTTATCTCTGGAAAGGAACTTGATGGGGAATATGATTGTGAAATTGTGGGTTTATATGTTGATCCTGAAAACCAGGGCAAGGGAGTAGGAAAACTACTATTTCAGAAGATGAAAGAAGAATTCATTGCAAAGGGTAAAAGTAAACTATTAGTTTGGACCCTTAATAATACTGATAACAATGGTTTTTATCTTAAAATGGGCGGAGTAAAAAAAGAGGACAAAAAACTGATTTACGGCGGGAAAGCATGTGCAGGCGTGGGTTTTAGTTTTGATTTATGATAATGAATTAACAATTTTATAATGTTTTTAACGTTTTGACCAGGTAAAACCTCTTGATCAGAACCCCCCACTATACTGGGGATGCCATATTTCCCTGTTCCGGACATAAAATGGAATAATCATTTATTCATAGTTTTCATAAATTATTGAGAATAAAACCCGTATTTACGGAACATTGGATTTAATTCTAATTTATTCTTCCAAAGAATTTAAAAAAAAAATTATATTTTGTACTCTTTTGGAGGTTCACCTGAGAAATCGGCAATTGTTGCTTTTGCTTCATCAAAATAGAAAACTTCCAGATTTGGATTATCCGGTGTCTGGTATTGGGATCTTACAATCTCACTCTTTTCTAGGATTGCCTTTTTAATCTCTATATCATCAGGAAATATAACTCTACCACTTATTCTTATCCAGGCAAATTCGGGGCTGGCGGTTGTGATTTCTACATAACTAGAATTTTTAATTTGTTTATATACTTCTTTTTGGTTGCTTGTGCAGAAGTAAAGTTTTCCTTCCCTTTCAAGCATGAACATGAAAGGTCGAACTTTGGCTTTGCCATCTAAACCTACTGTTGCCAGATATTGTATTGGGTTTTCTTCTAAAAATTTCACTACTTCATTCATTATTTTTAACTCCTATTGGTTTCATTAGTAAACCAACTGTATTATGTAAAGTATTTATAGTGATTGTATCTAACAGTAAAGCAAGTATCCATAGGTAAAGTTAGGGTTAAACATGTTGTTTAACTAAAAAAGTGATAAAAATGACTGAAATTAAGTATCCAGATGGTTTTGAAAAAATTGCATGCCCTGCAGAGAAAACCATTGTATTAATTGGAAATAAATGGACTTTATTAATTATAAGAGAACTTGTAATTGCTAATGGGCCTTTAAGGTATAATGAAATAGCAAAATCCCTGAAAAAGATTAGTTCAAGGACCTTATCTTCGAGATTAAAAAATCTCGTTAACTATGGGATTGTTGAAAAAAATATCATTGATGATTCACCTATTAAAGTGGAATATTCTTTGACTGAAAAAGGTCAAGAATTATATAAAGTAACTCAACCTATGGCTGATTGGAGTGAAAAATGGCATGATATATAATCATACATCAATAAATCGACCAGGGAATTGATTATAAATATAATGCTAAAATTATCCGCTTACAGAAGTTAAAAGAGAAGCTTGATTTAACTCAAAAAGAAGAAGAAGTGTTATTAACAGCCATTCACAATGGATACTATGAATATCCACGGAAAATTAATGCAACAGAACTTGCTAATATAATAAAAACCAGTAAATCCACTGTTATTGAACATTTAAGAAAAGCTGAAAACAAGGTTATGTTATCAGCAATTGAAAATCAATTATAATTCCCCGATGTCCAATAATAATTTATAAAATGGTTCTGGAAGGTCAGCCATAGGTATATGTGATGAGGAGAGTTCAAAGTAGCTCCATTCACCTTTTCATCTTCGACTTTTTCCTTAGAAAGACGCGTTACATCTATAAACTCGCTGTTGGTGCAGCGAATGTAGATTTTATTTATTTTTTCAATTCTCCGGGGGTCGTACTGTAATTTCTCCACATAAGGTGGGCTTGGTTCTGGTAAAGCCGCCTCATAATCTTCATGGGAATAAACCATATCAAGGATTTCAATAAGCGATTGGCCCGGTTCGGGTATTGCTGAATCAAGATAAACCAAATGCTGGATTCTATGTGGCATCTGGTCAGCCACTCCTGTTATCACCAATCCACCATAACTGTGTCCTACCAAGATAACTTTTTGCAAATTTTTTTCAGAAATAAGAGTGCATACTTGTTCTATATGATCACTAAGGTTGCTTACGGATTCTTCTCGAAGTTCTGGCGCATATGCATGATTTCCAGCTGATATTAGGGCTTTTATGGTTCCATCCCAATACTTAGCACCCATATAACCAGTTTTTGTTATTATTTGTTGTCCGGATAGTCTATTCCAGGTGTCCGTGGACATATTACCACCCTGAACCAGCACGTAGTTTGCCATTTTATCTACCAAAAACTCACTATTATATACTATTTATGATTCCATGATTATTAATGGAGTTGATATTTTGACAACTTTAAAGAAAGAAGATCTGAAAAAAGAAATGTATACTTTTCTTTTTGTTACTTTTGCAGCCACTTACATCCTTCAAATAGGAATGTATGTTATTGCAGGTTCTTTATCATATACTTCGCCCTTTTGGAGTGTGGCCCTTTCAGCTTCCATGTTTATGCCGGCTATTGTTGCCATATTCTGTATGGCTTACTTCAAATCCGAAGCACTAACTCGAGAAACAAAAATTATCTTCACATTTTTCCTGGTTTATGTAGTTCTATTCCTTTATGAGAGCTTCTTCCCACCAATTATGGGAAGTATAATGGATAAACCCCTCCTATCAGGTATTGTTGGAGTTTTAGGAATTTTAACCTTAATCTTACTGAACTTGAAAAAGAAATGGAAAGATGGTTTGGAACTCTCAAAACTGCACTTTGGAAATAATATCAAATATTACATTGTTTTACCCGTGCTACTTTCTGTAATACTCATTATAACTCCTATTCTTTATTATATTTTAGGTTTAGGTTCTCCGGCCTCGGAATTCAATCTTTACATGTTCTTTAACAGTTGGGCACCCAGTTTAATTTTGTTTTTCTTCATATTATGGCCATCCTATTTTGGAGAAGAATATGGGTGGAGATATTACCTCCAGGACAGATTATTCCCACTTTTAGGTGGTTATAAGGGCGTTTTAGTTCTTGGTATCATATGGGGTTTATGGCATGGTGTGATCATAGTGATGGGACATAATTATCCAGGATATCCCATCCTTGGAAACGTTCTAATGACTCTTTATTGTATTGTACTGGGTATTATTTTCAGTTACGCTGTCCTAAAGACTGGAAGCATCTGGATCGCCGTAATACTGCATTTAATCAATAACAAAACTGCTCCGGTGGCAACTTCATTCATTGCAAATTCGGATAACATTATACTGGGTTCTATCATTGGGACGGTAATTTTAGCAGTATTTGCAATGATTCTATTAAAGTCTGAAATCTGGAAANNGATTAACTAGATTAATTAAAAAGGAAGTATCAACTTACTCTAATAAAATTGCAGGATAGGGTTAATAAAACAAACGTAAATAACCTTGAAATAAAAACTTATCCAAAAAAAATTATTTTAATACTGTTTTTAAGACCTTTTTACCAATTTCATCTAAACTGCATAAAAGGTGTAGGCTTACATTTGCTTTAATAAAAAAATAGAGAAAATTGAGATTCAGGTATTATCTGTTGGTTCATCAGACTTACTAATTCTCAGATCAGGTAATGTATCCCTATACTTCCAGAATATCAATGCAACTACAACCATTACAATTAGTGTTAGTATTCCTGATTCTCCCACAAGATATAATGAAAGATCTCCACCACCTAAAGCACCAAAAATTTCTTGAGTAAATAAGTTATCGCTTCCATGCAAGATCACTGCGGGCCATAAACTACCAGATTTTAAAGTAATCCAAGCCATGATGAAGCTGAATGTAACAACTCCACAGAAAAATATCGGTAAAGACCACCACAAAGGAGTGCCGCTAACATACGTAGAAAATATTATAACCGGAAAATGCCATAAAGCCCAAATTATTCCACTAATAATAGAAACCCAAGTAAAAGTGGTTAATTTGGCTAATTGTGGTACTAAAAAACCTCTCCATCCGATTTCTTCACCCAATGCAAGTATTATGTTACTTATACTGCCCAAAACTATGACCATAATAAGATTGTTTGGTAACTTCCCAGTATAAGTTCCAAGACCAGATAGCCAGAATATGCCGTAAATAATGATAGATATTATTACAGGCAATATATAAGCCAATGCCAAATACTTGATTTTTCCTGGTGCCCATCCAAAACCTCTAACACTCTTGAAAAATATCAAAGAGGTTATTATGGCTGAAACAGCAGGCATCCACATAAGTAATATAGTTTTGTAGCCCCCCATTCCAGTAGTTGCCATTAAATAGTAGAAAATAGTGCTTAAGGCAAAAGTTAGTGCCACATAAGTTACAATCGCTTTCTTAACCATTGAGATGGTTCTATCTTTCCCCATATTTTTTCCTCCCCAATCATATTGTATCATTCATAACCATATATAAATTTTAAATCATCATTACTTATTCTATTATAAGACCAAATCCATCCAAACTTAGAAAGTTAACTTATGAAATTTCTAAGATGAAAATTGAAGTGAGAAGAGAATAATGATAAGAATAGCAGCTTTGAGCGATGCTGACCAGATGGCTATGGTAATAATGGGGGCCTGGAAAGTAGCATATACAGGAATTATCGACCAGGAATACATAGAAAATATGGATAAGGACAGATACGTTTCGATTTTTAAAAATAACATCTTAAACCAGAAAGAGATAATATTTGTGTATGATGAGAAAGAAGTGAAGGGTTTTATCTCCGGGAAGGAACATGATGGGAAGTATGATTGTGAAATAGTTGGATTATATGTTGATCCAGAAAACCAGGGAAATGGAATAGGAAAACTATTATTTCAAAAGATGAAAGAAGAATTCCTGAGAAGAGGTAAAAGTAGCCTTATAGTTTGGACCCTGGATAATGCAGATAACAATGGTTTTTATATAAAAATGGGCGGAGTGAAAATGGAAAACAAAACACTTCGTTATGGTGGGAAATACTATACGGGTGTGGGTTTTGGTTTTGATTTAATAAGGAATTAATAGTTTTATAATGATTTAAAACCTCGTGGCCAGGGCCCACCATACCACATCCGAAGGGTCCTCATAACGCTTTATTAAAAATAAAAAAAATGGAAAATTTGTATATTTCAGTTTTTTTTGCTATCTTTTCCATAAAATAAATTTATAAAGCTTCAAAACTATTTTATAGGCCCTTGAAGCCTGCACTCTACACCGCAGATAAAAATTAGAAGTTAATTAATTGGAAGAGAACTCATGATCTTTGCTTAATCGCTTAACCTATAATATGAAAAACTTCGGGTAGGTTCAAATCCAATCTTCAGAGCTAATTCATATGAAGCAATATTTTCAAGCGAACAGGACCATATTGGCTCATAATTGTTTTCCAGACAATAATCTATAAGTGCCGAACAAGTATGCTGCGCAAATCCTTTACCACGGAATTCTTCAACGGTCTCCATTCCTAATTCCAGCATATTATCATGAACAAAAGAAGAAAACGCTGTTGAAGCTAAATTACCCTCATAATACAAACTAAAACCAACACCATTCTCATAGAAATCCTCAGCACTATCCCAAAAATCACGGGGTACAACCCTACCCTTCATATCAGCAAATATCGCAAGGTCAGTGCGGACAATATCCCAATCATCACGGATATTATTTTTTTTAAAATACCGGTATTTATTTAAATTGAATTTGAAATTTATCCGTGTATTCAATTCAACAATACCGCTGCTAATCTTATCAGCATTTTCTGATGATTTTATAATACTACCTTTAAATAACTCATTCAAAACCGCATCCCACTCCTTGGGAAATACTTGCATCCATTGATGTACATTCCTGTTTTGATTAAGGTTCAAAGCATGAGACTTGAATTCTAGATTGTAATCCTCATTATTATAATCACCGAAAAGTAAGGTCATACCATAAGGATGGACCACATAGAATGTTTCCGGATCCTTCTCATTGTTAACATAAACCTCACCAGAAATATTTTTTTCAACAACAGAACGTGCAAATAAATTATTGAACGTTACATTCTCCAGTGGCTCTATCAATTCATCATATCTTGCTTTTCCAAGGAGTATCATAATTTAGCCAACTTATCCATTATATAAATTATAATATTGCATTAATAATTGAGTTTAAATATTTTATTCCAATCACAATTGTAGAATATCAAAATAAACGAAACGTAAATAACCTTTTAATAAAAACTAATCAAAAAAAAAGATCAATGACCTCTCCCCCAGTGAGTTTAGTCCAGAGATTCACNNTACGATGCAATTTCGCGGCATCCTTTCAGGGATCCTGCCCCATGAGACTGACTTCGCCCCCATTTTTTGGCAACAGAATAATCCTTAGAGTGGTGGATTTACCTACTCCTTTGGGACCTATAAAGCCGTGAACTTCTCCTTTTCGACTTTCAAGTCAACTTTATTAGAGCCCTGTGTTTACCATAATGGGTTAAATCTTTTATTTCAACTACAGACATTCTTCCCACATCAATCCATTATGGTATTATTTTTATATTGAAAATTTTACATGTAGCGCTAGGATTTATCTGTTAGGGATTTGCTTGTAAATTTATGCAGGGATTCTACTTTTTTAATTCCATGAGAAATTGTTGTGCGAGTTGTATGAATTGTTGTTGATTGGAAGGGGCATTGGCGACATATTTTTCTAAACTAACTATAGCGTCTTCTTGCCGGAGCAATGAGATGTAAACTAACCCTTTTCCATATTCAGCCTGTATAAAATTCGGGTCCGCTGCTAATGCCTTTTCAAAGTTTTTCAATGCCTCATCATCGTTCCCATTCATATGGTATATGTTACCCAGATTATGCAATGCTGGTGCATTATTGGGATCGATCTTCAAAACCTCATTAAAGCATTCCAAGGCATCTCCATAATTCATCTGCATCATCTTTTGACGACCTTCATTAAGCAATTCATCAACAGTTTTATTCTGCCCACCCAAATCTTCAATTGAAGCCACTTAACTACCCCCTGTATTAAGTAGACATGATTTTATGAAATCCGTTAGATAATTTATGATTTCCCTAAATTAAATTTTTCTAAAAAGATTCTCAGAATCATCACTTCAACCAAAATAAAGAACCCTTAAATAATTTAAACCAATTTCAAAGCTTCATGACCCACTCCACCCCTGACCTTAGGATACATCTTTAAAAACTCGATTATTCTTTCCAATGTTTCCTGTGCCTTTTCAACATCCCAAGTGTAATCACTGGACGCAACTCCCATTTCCAGATTTTCCTGTATGAAGCTGGCATCCATGGCCAGTAATATAGGTCCATCAATACTATTTACAATAAAAGAAATATGCCAGGGCGTGTGTCCAGGAGTATGGACGGCCCACAATGATCCGTCTCCCAGAAGATCTACACTGGAACCCAAGGGTGTGATTTGAGGTGCCTTTGAGAAATCAATTTCATACAGTTCTTTGAGTCCTTTTAAGAAATCACCGTGAATTTCAGGATGATATTCACCGTACTCTCCTTTAGGTATGACATATGGAATGTTTTTTGGGAGTTCTCTAACACCAGCAGCGTGGTCTGCGTGTAGATGACTTAAAAAAACCATTTTCAGATTTATTCCATTTTGTTCAAGGTGTTGGGCTATATTCTCGCCCTCAATCTGTTTGAATTCATCCACACCAGTTCCTTCCATTCTTCCCCTGGGATCTACGGCATAGGAAGCATCAAGTCCTGTGTCTAAAAGAAAATCGCCCTTATCTTCGTGATGGATCCAATGAGCCAGTATGGGAACCTCCAACTCCTCATCCGAGATATCCTTTGCCAGGGGATGAAATGGATTTAGTGTGCCTCGTCTGTTAATTATAACTGTTCCAGTCTGAAAACTCTGAACACTAACCTGCCGTGGATTTTGGAACACTTCCGCCCAACTATTCCCTCTATTTTTTTTATACTGATAATTTTTGAGTCTCATTGCCACCAGAATATTTTCATAATTTATTTACCCTTAGATGTGTCCACTCCCTCGAAACATTCATCCAGGAACTCTTTTTCAGGAGGTTTAGTTAGTAAACTAACCACAATAGTAGCTATGACTGCTACAGGTAAAGCTATGACCATAGGGTCCACTGTAGGCCAGGGCATAGATGTAATAACTGTGGACTGTCCTGTTAATGCATTCGAAATCCCTAATGGTTCTGCAGTCTTTTTGAACATGAACAATAACCATATAAAACTAACTAAGGCCCCAGATACCAGTCCAGCAATTGCTCCCTCCTTTGTGGCCCGCCTCCAGTAGAGTGCTGCCACATATATTGCCAGGAATGCTGCGGCAGTAATACCAAACCAGAGGGAAGTTCCCAGGGCGACTATACTGGATGGTAATATGAATCCCATAATAACTGCAATGAGGACTGCTATTACTATTCCTACCCTGGCCACTCTTACTGATGATCCTCCTGTTTTCCGGACTAAAGTTTCATAGATGTCACGTCCGAAGGCTGTTCCCTGCACATGGAACTGTGCAGAAAGAGTGGACATGGCTGCAGATAAAAGAGCCACCATAAAAAGGTATGTAAACCATAAGGGCATTGCTACCGCGATGAACACGGGTATAACCTTGTCCAGGTTGCCTCCAGCTGCCTGAACAGCAGTCTGACCGGTTGTCTGAATGAAATAGACATTGGAAAGAGCACCAACAACGTACGCTCCGAAGGTGATAACGAATATAAACAATCCTCCAATCAAAACTGCCCGGTTCAATTCCCGGTTTGATTTTACAGTCATGAAGCGAACTACCAGTTGTGGTTGGGATATAACCCCAATACCAACTCCCAGGATTAGGCTGGAGACCAGTGTCCACCAGAAGGGGCTTCCCAGAGACGGCATTGATGTCCATCCCGTGAATCCGGTAGCTGTAGCCTCTGCTGTAGCATTGGCAGGCACTAAATTCACCAGATTGGTGAGAGCCTGGTTGGCATCAACAACACCCCCCAACATCCAGTAAATTGTTGCCAGTAGAATTATCATTCCAAAAAACATTATACTACCCTGCAGGGCATCAGTATACATAACCCCCCTTATACCNNCCCCCCTTATACCACCGAATATTACATACGCAGCGACGATTATTGCCATTACAATCAATGCAATGTTATAGTCCATTTGGAGGGTTGTTTCCACAAACCGAGCCATTCCAACCAGAACTACAGAAGCATATAGGGGCATTCCAATGAAAATCACAGCACCTGAGAAGTATTGAATGAATCTACTATCAAAACGTTTGGATAAAAATTCAGGGAATGTCAGGGCTCCCATGTTGTGGCCCATTTTACGGGTACGTTTTCCAAAGAACACAAAAGCAATGAATATGCCTATGAGAATGTTTAAAAAGACCAGCCACAAGATTCCCATACCATAATTAGCAGCCACCCCTCCAAAACCAACAATAGCTGCTGTGCTTATGAAGGTGGCCCCATAACTTAAGGCCATGATGAAAGGGTGTGTTTGTCTCCCTGCCACCATATAATCATCTGCACTCTTCGTTCTACGCCAGGCCACATACCCCACATACCCATTTATAAGGAGAAATATCAAAACAACAATACTCAGTATCACTAAATCCACATAATCACAACCTATCCTTTTCCAATAACTTTATCATGACATACAATGATTAATGAATGTGAGGAGAGTATTTATATCTATTTGAAACTTTATTATTCAGATTAAAAGAAGTATCACTTAACAGCTGTTCGTGCGTGTAGCTCATTTATCAGATTTAAATAATGTTTGGGATCAAATCTTCTCATATATTATTAGTCGGTGAGAGTTGTAGATAGGGTTAAATTACCTTTAGAATAAATGAGTAAATGTAATACTTAATTAATTGGTAGTGAAATTTTGAGTGAAGATCGCCCCCCTAAACTCAGGAAACCTGGAACTGGTGACCAGGAACAGAAAAGTGCTCGGAGATTTAAAAAACCGGAAACTAATATCCGGGAGAAGTTAGATTCTCTTGAACTTAAAAAGAAGGGAACCAATATTACCAGTAAAGTTTCTTCTCTTAAATCAAAAACTAATTCCCTTAAAACCAAAAAAGACAAAGAGAAACAGGTTGGACCTAAAAAATTAGGAAAATCAGATATCCCCCCCCAAAAAAAGTCCCGACATGATATTCTGAAAAAAGATATTAGCCAAAAATTGAGGGAAAACCCTATTCTACTTATTATTAGTCTTATTATTCTGATTATTCTAGTTGTTACTGCTGCCATGTGGTCTGTTGATGATGTCACTAACCAAAACCAAACAAACAACACCAAAAACCAGACCAGCACTCAAAAAAATCATTTTTCTGATGGAAACGTGTCATTTGACTATCCTGAAGGTTGGAATATTACTAGCAGAGCCAATAGCACAAACAGAGAATCCCATATCTTAGTCACCGTTTCAAAGGATGAAAATAACAGTGTATCCATCTTTAGGGAAGATTTGGGAACTCAGAATTTTACATATCGAGTTGCTTCCTGGAGATCAAACATTATGAAAAATGGTATGATTTACTATGAAGGCGGTTTAACTATTGACAATCAGACGGCATATGAGCTTATGGCCAACTTCAAACCCGGTGATAAAGTCTATGCCACCAGAGGAATTGCCTTACAAAAAAACAATATACTTTATTTCATAATTTTCATCTTTGACGACCCTCTCTTGGATTATAGTAGTGAGATGGATAAAATTATTAAAAGCTTTGACGTGACTGAAAATCCCATTTAATGGAACTTGATTGCAAGGAGATTGAATATGATCTGGAATGAAGAGATTGAATGTATGGCCCATGATGAATTGGAGAAACTACAGCTTAAAAGATTGCAGGATGTAGTTAAAAGGGCCTATGAAACTGTACCCTATTATAAGAAACGTTTTGATGAAGCAGGGATCAAACCAGAGGATATTAAAAACCTGGATGATATTCAAAAACTACCTTTAACCACCAAAGATGATCTCCGTGCAGCCTATCCCTTTGGGATGTTTGCAGTACCCCGTCGCGAGATCGTGGAAGTTCACACCTCATCTGGGACCACAGGAAAACCTACTGTATCGGGATATACAAAGGAAGATATTAAAATCTGGAGCGAAGTCATGGCCCGAGGTTTAACCATGTTCGGAGTTACAGAAGATGATATAATTCAGAACACTCATGGTTACGGACTTTTCACCGGTGGTTTCGGGGTTCATTATGGTGCCCAGTACATAGGGGCTACAGTGATCCCTATTTCAACTGGACAAACCCGCCGGCAAATCGAAATTATGAAAGATTTTGGAACTACCATCTTAATAGTCACTCCCTCCTACGGACTCTATCTGGCTGAAGTGGCTGGAGAAGAAGGTGTGGGGCGTGGTGATCTTAATCTTCATTCGGTTGGTTTCGGAGCTGAAATGTGGACTGAAGAAATGCGACAGGAACTCCAAAACAGGTTTAATGCCCCTGCATATAACATTTACGGCCTTACAGAAATCATGGGGCCTGGGATCGCTCTTGAATGTCCTGAACAGGATGGTTTGCATGTGATGGAGGATCATTTTTATCCGGAGATTATTGATTCTGAAAGCATGGACGTTCTTGAAGAGGGAGAAACAGGAGAACTCGTTTTAACCACTTTAACCCGCCATGGAATGCCAATTATTCGTTTTAGAACCAAAGATATAACCAGTCTGAAAACTGGAACATGTTCCTGTGGCAGAACTCTTATCAAGATGGAACGTATAACTGGAAGGACCGATGACATGCTTAAGATTCGGGGAGTTGCTGTATTCCCATCTCAAATCGAGAAAGCCCTCCTTAAAATGGATGGTATTGAACCACATTACCAGATAATTGCCACCAGACCGCAACACTTAGATGAACTTGAAGTTCAAGTGGAAACATCACCCAACCTCTTTTCTGATGAAGTAAAAGAGTTAGTAGGGATTAAAAAGAAAATAGAACATTTTATTCATAATGAAATCGGTTTAAGAGTTAATGTTACTCTTGTGGAACCAAAAACACTGCCACGTAGCGAAGGTAAAGCTGTTAGGGTTATTGATAAAAGAGAATTGTAGGGGGATTATTTATGAAAATAGAACAGTTATCAATTTTTCTGGAAAATAAGAAAGGAAGAATGAGGAATGCTCTGGATGTCTTGGCCGATGCTGGATTTAACATTAGAGCTCTTTCTATTGCAGATACCTCTGACTTTGGCATATTGAGGTTAATTGTTCCCAAACCAGATGAAGCTAAAGAGATCCTTGAAAAAAACAATTTTGTGGTGAAAACGGGCTATGTTATCGCTGTGGAGATGTCTGACCAACCTGGAGGATTAAGTACCATCCTGGGGGTACTGGACGATTCAGATATCAACCTGGATTATCTATACGCCTTTGTGGATGAAAAAGAAGAAAGAGCCATTGTATTACTGCATCCAGAAGACATAGATGCTGGGGTTGAAGCCCTTACAAAGGGAAAAGCTACCATAATACCATCTGAGGATGTCTACAACTGGTAAAAATTTTTTATCTTGATCTTTTTTTTAATCTTTATTACACTTTTTTATCTTTTGCTAAAAATGGGATGGATTAAAGATTTTCCTTGCAGAACTTGAATCCTTCCTCAAATGCTTCCATATTTATGGGAATGCTCCTTTCAGGCAGATTATCATACATTGATTTTATTATACTTTCTTTGTCCAGGGGAAATCCTGGTACTGCTGCTGCTCCACCTAACATGACCATGTTCATGGATAGTATGTGGCCTGCCTTCTTGGCCATCTCATCTGCATCCATGGCAATAACTTTTTTTGCATGGGATTGGAGTTCACTCAGGATTGTGGATAAATCTGGATAAGAATGCTTAGTTTGGCTGATGTTAGAAGGATAAATAGGTGCAGTATTCATAACCACATGAGTATCCTTATTCATCATATTAACGCCTCTCAGGGCTTCTAATGGTTCAAATGCCAGGATAAGGTCTGCATTACTTTCCTCAATAAGTGGACTGTGGGATGTTCCAATTTTCATCTGGGTGGATACCTCACCTCCCCTCTGGGACATGCCATGTATTTCACCCACAACTACTGGTAAGTTCTTTTTCATAGCAGCTTCGCCCATGATAACTGATGTTTTGATAATTCCCTGGCCACCCACTCCTGAAATGTAAATTTGGTAAGGATGCATTATTATCCCTCCTCTCCTGCTTTATCTATTCTTTCAGCCCTGATGGCCTTTTCTGGACATGTCTGAACACAAACATTGCATCTTCTGCACATTAATGGATCAATTCTTATTTTTCCATTATCACGAGTGTAGATGGCGGGACATGAAAGTTCCATGATGCAAGTATTGCAGTTGGTACATTTATCATCCTGAACCTGGAGGATAATGTTTTTCCCTTTCTCTTCACGGGTTTTGATTAACATGCAGGGGTATTGGGATATGACCACTGCCACTTTATCAAACTGGAGTGCTTTTTCAAAGATCTCCCTTGATTTACCAACATTTAGTGGATTTATTATTTCCACAAATTCCACTCCACAGGCGCTTACAATAGATGGTATGGATAGTCCTGGTGCTTCTAATCCCATGCCATCCACTGGTAGTCCCGGGTGTGGTTGGCCGCCAGTCATTGCTGTGGTGCGATTGTCCAGGATAACCAGGACGAATTTGTTCTTATTGTGAACTGCATTTATCAGTGGTGGAATTCCAGCATGGAAAAAGGTGGAGTCACCGATGAAACTTACCACAGTTTGATCTGTGGCCTTGGAAAACCCACAACTGGTTCCAATTGATGAACCCATGGACAAAAGGTAATCTGCCGCTTCGTATGGTGATTCAATACCTAATGTGTAACATCCAATATCTGTGGGGAATATAAGGTCATTCAACTTAAGATTTTCGGCTGCTTTTTTAACCTCGAAGTATGCTGCTCTGTGAGGACATCCAGGACAGAGAGTTGGGGGCCTTTTAGGGAGTTCAAATGACGTTTTAGCAGCTATTTTATCAGCTATATCAACCCCCATCATCTTCCCCAATCCCTGTAATATAATATCTGGATTGTACTCGTAGATCATTGGTAAAGTGCCGTCTAATTTACCGTGAACTGTTTTGTTAAGCTGGTGCTTGCCCACCACAGCCATTATCTCTTTTTCCATTATAGGGTCGACTTCTTCTACAACCAGAACACGTTCCACGTTTTCCAAAAATTCATAGACTCTTTTTTCAGGGAAGGGATGAGAAAATGTTATTTTAAGGATATTAACAGGCAGATCGTTTTCTTCCACCACATCCATAACATAGTTAAAGGCACTGCCACTGGTAACAATTCCAATATTACCATTATTATTGTAGATTGGATTTAAAGAGGAGTTATTGGAAAGTACGCCGATTTTATTCATTTTATCAACAAGATTCTTGTGCATGACCCTGGCTGTGACTGGAACCGGTACGAAACGATGGGGATCTTTATCAAAATGGCCTTTATTCTTTGATTCTTCCAAAGGGCCAAGTTCAACTACTCCCCTCATATGAGAAACCCGGGTAGTAGTGCGCAGAATTACGGGCAGTTGGAATTCTTCTGATAACTCGTAGGCATATTTCATGAGATCCTTCACTTCCCGGGGGTTGGATGCTTCCAGTAGGGGGATATTTGCCAATCTTGCGTAATGGCGATTGTCCTGTTCATTCTGGGAAGAGAACATGGACGGGTCATCTGCAGTAAGAATTACCATCCCTCCCTGAACACTGGTATAAGCAACACTCATAAGAGAGTCTGATGCCACATTGACACCCACATGTTTCATGAAAGTGAATGATCTGAGTCCTGATACAGCTGCAGCGGCTGCTACTTCAAGAGCTACCTTTTCATTAATCGAAAATTCAAAATACATCCCTGCGTCCTGAGCAAGTACTGATAAAACATTACCTATCTCTGAAGAGGGTGTTCCAGGATATGTGGTGGCTACTGATACTCCTGATTCCAGTGCACCGCGGACTGCAGCCTCATTACCTAATAAGAACAATTTATCCTGCTCTTGTCCTGTTAAGATTTCTTTGATATTCATATTATCTTCCTAATACAATTAGAACTACTGGCAAAAATTATTTTGGTGATCTTGATTCTGAGAGGTTTATTTCATCATCTTAAAAGACCTGTTTAAACGACAGCTAATTTTAGACTATCCTCTTAATCAATATAAACAGAACAATAATTATATCTACGCTATTATTTAGGTTTAGGTCTTTTTTAAATTTATGAATTTTTATAATGTGACCCTTAATTTCGCCATATGTGCCCAAATTAATTAATCAGGGATAAATCTTCTCTTTAATAAAATAATTGATGATATATGGAACTGTTTGAGGGCATAATTGGTAGATAAACTGCTGAGGGGTGCTGTTTGTCATGGTAGATAGTTTGATGTGCAATATTATGCTTTGTATCTGTAGCGATAGGATTACCCGTGTTAGGGTTTGGATGTAACAGGGGATAGGCACTGGAATAAATTTCCATGCGGATTCTGTGTCCGGGTAGGAAAACATGCCCCATGTCAAATAGCTGGATGCGATATTTTTCAATTTTTCCAGGGATAAGTGGAACTTCTTTGTCAAATCCTTGCCTGAATCTGGCCCGTATAGCCCCTCCACATTCTTCAGGGCCTAAATTTATGGCTGTACCGTTGGGATATACATCTAAAACTCTGATCATGAAATCTGTATCTTTTGCATCAGTGGCTGCGTATATCTCCGCAGTCACCGGGCCCAAGATCATCATTGATTCTTCCAGGGGTGATGTAGTGTAAACCAGGACATCTGAACGGTTTTCAGTTCTAACACAATCAACAGCGAAACTTCCCACTGGCACTGGCCTTGGATTGGTGGGATCGTAGGTGTAGTTGTCCGAAGGCGATGCATTTAAAATATTTCCCGATTTGTTGGAATTGTTTAGATTAAGTTCCCATTCTAGAATGCCATTACCATTTAGAGTGTTTGCCTGACCGCCGCTTGCAAGATAGAGGGGAGTTGCATTGTAATCATTGGGAGGATAATTGGTGAGGTTTATCCATTCATTCAAACCCGTAAGATAAATGTTCACATTAGGTATTTCCGATTTATTGGTTGAGTTATTGTAAGTTGAGTTTTTTAGATAAACATCAAAAAATGCCAGATGATCATGATAAACATCTATTTGGGCCCCTGGAACCGGCAGATCACCAACTTGTGAAAGTTGTGAGGCAGGCTGAGATGTTCCATTGTTGTTCCATGGCCCGATAATTAGGTAATGGTATTGATCCATTGAAGAATCCTTGTTTATTCTATTCCAGTAGAATAGAGCCCCAGGTTGGTTTGAATCAAACCATCCGCTGGTAGTCATGGTGGGTATATTGATCTGCTTAAAATCATTAGCTGTGAATTGTATTTGTTTCCAGTATTCATCCATGGTGGGGTGATTGAGGAACTGGCGGTAGAGAGGCAGTTCGGTTCCGATTTCTTTGTCTGTACTTATGAGTGGTCTGTGATTATAGGCTGTGGTCCAATTAATATTTAGGGTGTTTAGATTCTGGTTACGGCCATTATTTTCAAGTGTCCATGGAAGTGCCCATCCCATGTGGAAAACTCCTCCAATGGATGGTATCTCCTCCATATATCTCCCATGAGCTGATGTGGGAGCAATGCATACCAGGTGTGGTGGTTTTTCCCTGGCTGCCAGCCACTGTACAGTGCCCATATATGATGATCCCATCATACCGATTCTGCCATTTGACCAGGATTGTTTGGCAGCCCATTCCACTGTGTCATAGCCATCAGGCCCTTCCTGGAATAGGAAGTTGAAATTCCCCTCTGAATCTCCTTTACCTCGAACATCCTGGACCATTAAAATGTATCCATGTCTTACAAAATATTCCCCCATACCCGTATAGTTCATTTTAGCTGCACTTCGCCCGTATGGTGTGCGGATGATAATTACCGGATACTTTCCTTCCTTTTGAGGTAGCCAAATGTCGGAAACAAGTTTTACACCGTCACGCATGGGTGTCTCAATATCCAGAATTGTTTTAACCGTGTAATTTGTGCTGATATTAGCTTGGGTGTTGTTAGTCTCATTAATGGTCTGATTGGTTTGGTTGAGTTTTGTTTGATTATTGGTGGTTAAATTATTCCCAGTATCATCAATGTCATTTTGAGATTGATTAATAATTGGTTCTGTGGCCCCAGTTATGGATGTTTGATTTTGCTCAAGCAAGACCAGACCAGATAAAACCCCAATAAATGCAAAAAATGAGAGTAATACTATCGCAAATGGAGTTTGTTTCATTATTTTCCCCACTAAATAGTCAGTTGGATGTACGATGATAATGTTTCAAATAAAAGGTTATTTGAAGATTGTATTATAATTAACTCTGATGAAAATTAAGATACAGGATATTGAAGTTAATTGTGAAATTTTCCACCGAAAAGTGAAATACGCTCGTTTAGAGATTAAAAACGGCACACTGAACATAATAATGCCTCATGGCATTAAGGATTATGTTGGTTTAATAAATAAACATGAAAAATGGATTTATCAGAGAATTTCACATATAAACCGGTTGAAGATTGAATCTGAAAGTAGAAAACTGGATTACAATCGTGATGATGATTCATTTAGAAAAATGGTACTGGATTATGCTAATAAAAAATCTCATCAAATGGGTTTGAAGGTCAATAAAGTAAGTTTACGGAAAATGAAGACTCGTTGGGGGAGTTGTAGTTCATTGGGAAATATTAGTATCAACACACGTCTAAAGTATCTCCCAGAAAGTTTAATTAAATATGTAGTACACCATGAAGTGTGTCATCTTAAAATAAGAAAACATGACAAACATTACTGGGGTTTAGTGTCCATGGAATATCCTGATTATAAAAAGTATGAGAATGAACTATCAGTTTACTGGTTTTTAGTTAAAGATTTAGATTAATTGTATCTTAATCAGTTATTTGATTGTTTTTCCATTATAGATTTGATTTAAAATAAATTTTGATTATAATATTTTTTATAGGATGTTGGCCTAATAATCTATATAATTTTATTTTACCACGGTAAGAATTCATAATAGAACAGTGATTCATAGAGTAAAACTCGTCAAAATCGTAATTAGGTGAAAGTATAATCTTTTAAAAGATTTAAACTATTTGGAGATTGAAATGATAAATATAAAAGTTTTAAGGTATCAACCTCCACAGGACAAGGTCCAACACCTTGAAACCTATAGCGTGGAGAAAAAAGAAAAAATGAAGGTTCTGGATGCATTAAACTATATAAATCATCATCATCAGGCTGGAATAGCTTATCGTAGCTCTTGCCGGGCTGGCCAATGCGGGTCTTGCGCAGTGAAAGTCAATGGAGAAATGGCTTTAGCTTGTAAAAAAGAAGTAAATGATGGAGATATAATAGAACCACTTGATTTTCCTGTTATTAAGGATTTAGTTGTAGATCGTTGCGAAATAGAGGGTAAAGTAAGGGAAATGGATCTTTTCCTTCATGATGACTGTGGAATTGTTGAGTGTCCTGCTATCCTCAACCCTGCAGAACTGGAAAATACCAAAAAATTAAGGAGTTGCATTGACTGTTATTCCTGTCTATCAGCCTGTCCAGTCTTAAAGGTAAATGATGAATTCGCCGGCCCATACTTCATGCGTTACTTGTCCAAATTTGCTATGGACCCTAGGGACTGTTCTGACCGTGCTGAAGAAGGATTTGAAGAAGGACTTTATTGTTGTACATCCTGTTCCAAATGTGTGGAGGTATGTCCCAAGGAGATAAACACCTTCGGTGGGGCTATCGAAAAATTAAGAGAGATAGCTTACCAGGAAGGAATTGGGCCTCTACCCGCCCATCGATCAGTGAAAGAACTCATTGAAAAAACTGGAAGATCTGTGGAACCCATGAAAGAAGGCCCTATGAGGGCTGTTTTTATGGAAACCACCATCCAAAAACAAAAAGCCCGGAAATTAGAGGGGGAAGAACAGGATACTGAGGATAAAAAAAAGAAAATAGCATTCTTCACTGGCTGTTTAGTTGATTATCGGCTACCAGAGATAGGAATTTCCCTTTTAAACATTTTGAATAAGCATAATGTGGAAGTGGAAGTGCCTTCGGGGCAGGTTTGCTGTGGTTCTCCCATGATTCGTACTGGGCAGACTGATGTGTTGAAGGAACTGACTAAAAAGAATGCCAAAGCATTGGAAGGATATGATACCATCATCACGGTCTGCGCAGGTTGCGGAGCCACCCTTAAAAAGGACTATCCGGAGTATGGAGTAAATCTGAATGTTATGGATATCAGTGAATATCTGCAGGATAAGCTTAATACCACAGATATGAAACCAGTGAACATGAAAGTAACCTACCACGACCCCTGTCATCTAATTAGGGGCCAGGGAATCCATGATGAACCACGAAAAATACTTAAAAATATTAAAGGGCTTGAATTTGTGGAGATGGAAACCCCGGACCAGTGCTGCGGTGCTGGTGGCGGTGTGAGGTCTGGTAAACCAGAAATTGCAGAAGCTCTGGGCCATGAGAAAGCAAAGATGGTTGAAAAACTGGATGTTGATGCCGTGATCACCATCTGTCCCTTCTGTGAAAATAATATCAGGGCCTCACTGGAAAAAGAAGGACTAAAAATGGAAGTAATGAACCTCCTCACCCTCCTGGAGAAGGCATATAAATAATAAAAATAAAATTTTTGATTCTAATAAAATTAAAAATGCCAGAAATTTATAGAGAGATAAAATGATTTATGTAGTTTTTATGGAACCGGAAACTCCGGGTAACATAGGTTTTCTTGCCAGGACCATGAAAAACTTTGGTTTAGATCATTTAGTTCTCATCAACCCGTGCCAAATGGAACATGAAGCCTACTACCAATCCATGCATGCCCGTGAAATCATTTATAATCGTCAGGAATACAATTCATTACCTGAATTTATGGAAAAGGAATGTATTGATTTTATAGTGGGAACCACTGGCACTGCAGGTGGAAGTTACAACCTTCCTCGAATTGCCATCACTCCAGAAAACCTGGCTGAATCATTAAACGTCCAGGGAGATATTGCCCTCATATTTGGAAGAGAAGGAGATGGGCTTACCAATCAAGAACTAGAACTCTGTGATTTGGTGGTTTCCATTCCCACCCATGAATCTTACCCTATACTTAACATAACACATGCCGCGGCCATCATTTTTTATGAAATATTCAAAACCCAAAAAGATTATCCCGTGGCAGATTTAGACGAGGCTTCTTTAGAGGAGAAAGAAGGGCTAATTGATTACGTTGATGAGGTTCTGAGTAAACTGGATTATCCTCCGCATAAAAAAAAGAACGCCTCAATTGCATTCAAAAGAATGTTAGGACGGGCGTTTATATCCGGAAGAGAAGCACATACTTTAAAGGGAATGTTTCGCAGAATAAGAGATAGAATTAACTAAATAAATATCTAGATTTAATATACTGCATGAATATATGCATATCAGAAAATGGTATTTCCAACAATCATTAAAAACTTGAATAAATAAAAGTTCCAAAAGGTAAAAATTGACACTAAATGAAGAGGGAAGAAAATGGCTATTTTAAGTGACCAGGACATCAGAAAATACTTGGATGAAGGAAAGATATCTATTGAACCATTGGAAGACCCTGGAAGACAGATCCAGCCATCATCAGTTGACCTCAGAATAGGAGACGAGTTTAAAGGTTTTCGCATTATCAGAAAACCTTGTATCGATCCACTGGACAAATCAGACCTAGAATCCTACATGGAATCATTCCATTTGGAATCTGGTGAGGCATTTATTATACATCCCGGAGAGTTTGCATTGGCAACCACTTATGAAGCTGTTAAACTCCCTGACGACCTGGTGGCTCGAGTAGAGGGACGTTCATCAATGGGGCGCCTGGGAATTACCATGCATGTCACTGCAGGATATATTGATCCTGGATTTCAGGGAAAGATCACCCTGGAGATTTCTAACATAGGTAAAATGCCTGTGGCACTCTACACTGGTCAGAGAGTGTGTCAGATTGTCTTTGAAACCATGACCAGCCCTTCTCTACGACCTTATGGTCATCCTGAACGGGATAGTAAATATATGGGTCAGGATAAACCAGTGACTAGTAAGATTAAACAGGATTACGAGATCCGAGACCGCAAACAGACTAAGTTGCTTTAAAATTTGAGAATGTGATCTGAAATATACTTAATTTGATTAATTGATGATTTTATTTGATAGTTGAGAGGATTATATGAAAAATGAGGATGTAATGAATATTGCCAAGAAAAGAGGATTCTTATGGTCATCATTTGAAATTTACTCCGGAGTTGCCGGATTCTTTGATTACGGCCCTTTGGGTGCTATTCTAAAAAATAAAATAATGAATAAATGGCGTGATTTCTATCTGGTTGGTGAAGGTTACTACGAAATCGAATCTCCCACAATCATGCCCGAAGAGGCATTAAAAGCCTCAGGACATGTTGATCACTTTAATGATCCCATGACTGAATGCAAAGAATGTTTGGAGGTTTTCCGAGCAGATCATGTTATTAAAGAGGCAATTGGAGAAGAAGTAGAGGGATTGGAAAACCAGGAACTAACCGAGATTTTATCCGCAGAGCAAATCCGATGCCCACGCTGTGGAGGGCATCTCACCCACGTATGGAGCTATAATTTAATGTTCCAGACATTAATTGGAGCAAAAGGCAAAAAAACTGGTTATATGAGGCCTGAAACTGCTCAAGGCATCTTCATAACCTTCAAAAGATTGTTAAGATTTTACCGTGGAAAACTCCCATTCGGTGTTGTACAACTGGGGAAAGCTTACCGAAATGAGATTTCACCACGTCAGGGTGTTATCCGACTTAGAGAGTTCACTCAGGCTGAAGCAGAGATCTTCGTTGATCCCGAAAATAAAAATCACCCCCGTTTTAAGGAAATTGAAAGTCAACTGCTCACCCTTTACCCTGCTGATATTCAGGAAAAAGATGGAGAACCAATCAGCATCACTGCTCAAGAGGCTGTTAGAAAAGGCCTTGTTTCAAGTGAGATCCTAACTTATCAGTTATGTCTTGCTGATAAGTTCATGGAAGAACTGGGAATACCAAAAGATGTGATAAGGTTCCGTCAGCATCTTAAAACAGAAATGGCACACTATGCCATTGATTGCTGGGATGTGGAGATTCACACCGACAGATATGGTTGGATTGAAGTGATTGGAATAGCTGATCGGACAGATTTTGACCTTAAATCCCACAGTAAATTCAGTAATGAAGATTTGCGAGTTTTCATTGAATATGAACAGCCCACAGTCATTAAAAAGCTTGTTGTGAAACCCGATATGAATAAATTCGGACCCTTATTCAAGGGTGATGCCCCCAGAATTATGGATGTTCTTAAAAAAACAGATCCAGAAACCATTAAAAATGCATTTGAGAAGGGAAATTTTTTCACTATAGAAATAGAAGGTGAGAATTACCAGTTAACACCGGATTTATTGTCCTTTGAGGAGGCCGAAGAAACAGTTAGAGGTGAAAAGATATACCCTCATGTTATTGAGCCTTCTTATGGAATTGACCGTATAACTTATTCTGTGCTTCTTCACTGCTTCCAACAGGATGATGATAGAAACATTTTACACTTACCAGCCGATATTGCCCCTGTAGGAGTGAATGTTTTTCCTCTGGTTAATAAGGATGATCTGGTCCTGGCATCAGAACACATCAAGGATGATCTGCGCTCTCGAGGTATTATTGCAGAACTGGATACATCCGGAACCATTGGCCGTCGATATGCCCGTTCTGATGAGATTGGAACACCTTTCGCAGTTACTATAGACCATCAAACATTAGAAGATAAGACCGTGACTATTAGAGAACGTGATAGTCAGAAACAGGTAAGATTACCTGTTGTGAAAATTCCAAACACAATTAATGAACTTTTAATGAAAAAAATAGAATTTAGTGAACTTTAAGCATCATGACTTCAAATCACTATTATAATAATGCACTATGCATAAGTTGACCAATCTATTTTTTGACCAAAGCTTCCAATTCTTCTTTAGGGATCATTTTAGCAATTTTAAGCTTAGTTGGGCAGCGTCCCAGTTTTATGTCATGTTTTTTTGCAATTTCTTTTAGATCCTTCATGGTGGCCTTTTTAGCCATTTCTTCCACATCCAAATTAGACACCTCCAATATATACTTACTGACCAAAGCTAAATCTCTATATACTTTCATAAGTTCAAAGTGCTTAATTAAATTTAGACATTAAAAACTGAGATATAAATTTATGAGAATAATTGGTTAAATGGAATAAATTAGTTATAGAGTTGAGTTTTATGATAGACGCCCATATACACGCTGACTGTAGGCCCTATGAAGATTTTGAGATTATGACTGTGGCCGGAATTGAATCTGCCCTTACTCTTGCCCACGATCCCATGAGCTTGAGCACTTCAGCCGTGGTTCTGGATCATTTCCACCGAATACTTAAAAACGATTTTAGAAGAGCTGACAATAACGGATTAACTTTAAAAGCAGCTCTGGGCCTTCATCCACGGAGTATATGTTCAGATTACGAATTGGTGCTTGAAAAACTCCCCGAATTTCTTAACCGTGAAGAAGTAGTTGCTCT
>MTKZ01088110.1_pt1 | contig 26036 bp, 25 predicted proteins | sample 1042781 | NCBI WGS metagenome assembly MTKZ01 (sample SAMN06212207, study PRJNA360539) | anaerobic digester metagenome | biome: Wastewater treatment plant; material: sludge; isolation source: anaerobic digester fed with sludge from wastewater treatment plant | place: Denmark: WWTP Viborg ... | reverse complement strand
CGAGGCGGACAAGGTCGAAGAGGCCAAGCGATTGCTCCAGTTGGGTGGCTCGAAGCTCAAGCTGCCGGTGGACGTCGTCTGTGCGGCCGAGTTGAAGGCTGGCGTGGCCACGAAGGTGGTCGAGGGCGACATTCCGGACGATCTGAGCGGCTTCGATATCGGTCCCAAGACCGTCGCCGAGTACAAGAAGATTATCGCCGGAGCCAAGACGATTGCCTGGAACGGTCCGATGGGCGTGTTCGAGACCAAGCCGTTCGACACCGGCACTTACGCGATCGCTCACGCCTTGGTCGATGCAACGGCCAGGGGAGCAGTCACGGTCATCGGCGGGGGNNGGGAGGCGGCGCCAGCCTCGAGTTCATGGAAGGCAAAGCCTTCAAGGCTGTCGACGTGCTCGACGAGGCGTAGGGGCTGGGAACAGCTTGCGGTCCGCATCAAGGCAGGCCGAGCGATGAAGAAACGACCGGTCCTTTCGATCGTGCTTGTTGCCTTATCGCTCGGTCTGTTGCTCTTCTTGATTCTGCCCGGTGGCCACTGGGACGGCGTAGCGAGTGCCACGTTTCCCACTACGGTCCGCGATGCCGTTTCGCGAAAGCCGATAGCCGGCGCTCGCGTTGCGCGTGTTGGTCGACGGAGAGAGTCCCTTATGGGCTACTCATCCGGAGGCCGCAACAATCCAGTCTATGTGACGGATACCGCTGGGTTCGCTCAAGCGAGTTGGTCGTTCGGCGCGAACGGCAGGTTTTACCCGTTTTGGAAAACAGGTTCAGTCGGTTTCAGGTCGTGGGACCTGGAAGTATCCGCACCCGGCTACGAGACACTTGTGACGCCGCTGTCAGAGTACGCCGGCGAAAGCCGGTCGATCTGGCGGTCAATGAGGATCCCGATCACGGTGCAACTCAAACCGATCGTCGGCGGGATGACCTCCCAAGCCTCGGGATAGGCATGGCGTCTGGTCAACACCGCTGATCCCTGCTATTCTCGAAGTTATGAACAACTGGTCGCTTGCCCAACCCCGCATTCGCATGGCCCCTTCCGTCTTGTCGGCCGACTTTGCACGGTTGAAGGACGAGATCCAGCGGATCGAGGCTGCCGGGGCGGAGATCCTGCACCTGGACGTGATGGACGGTCACTTCGTCCCGAACATCAGCTTCGGAGTGCCGGTGATCGAGAAGCTTCGTCCGATATCCAAGCTGTTCTTCGACACCCACCTGATGATCACCGACCCGGTCAAGTATGCCGAGCCATTTGCCAAGGCCGGCAGCGATCTCCTGACCTTCCACATCGAGGTGGCACCCGACCCCATGGCCGTCGCGGACCATGTCCGGTCGGTGGGAGTGCGAGTGGGAGTGACGCTCAATCCCGGTACTCCAGTCTCGGCCCTGCGCCCGGTTATCGGGGCAGTGGACCTGGTCCTGGTGATGAGTGTCTGGCCCGGTTTTGGCGGTCAAAAGTTCATCGGGTCGTCGCTGGACAAGCTTCGAGACCTTCGGACCCTGCTCCGACCCGATCAGCGCCTGGAGATCGATGGCGGTATAGCCCGCTCGACCATCGAAGCGGCAGTGAAAGCCGGAGCCGACACCCTGGTGGCCGGGTCTGCCATTTTCGGTCAGCCCGACCCGCCGGCGGCGATGGCCGACCTGCACCGGTTGGCACAGGCCGCCCTTTGAGCGGCGTTGGAACAAGACGCTCGCTTGCGCACTTCGCAAGCTCGTTATTGGCCGTGGAATCCGGGTCGATCCCCGTTTCCTTGACCTGACTTTTGCCGCTGACATAGAATACTGCAACCCCACGGGATGTGGCTGGGTGAGATGTATCGGACGGGGTCAGAGGGCGGATGGAGCTGCCAGCCTTAATGCCCTTAAGGGCAAGCGCTTACGATAGATAAGGATCGCTTCGATGATAAAAGCTCGCCAGATCCGAACGACCGGTTTCTCGGTGTTCGTGGCATTGCTTGCAGCGATGCCGTTGCTTATCGGGCCGGGCTGTCCGCCGGTCAACTGGATATCACCGACCGGTGATCCCAGCGGCGACAGTTCGGGGGATGGACAGGAGATCCCCGACAACGGCACCAACACACCCCCTTATTTCGAGTTCACCGCGCCGCTGAGCACGATCATGCGCGAGGTGGGCGACGTGATCGAGATCAGTTGGCTTGACGGCGACCCCGATGACAACGCGGTCATCTCCCTGTTCGTCGACCCTGACAAAGTCTTTGGAAACGGCACGGAGATCCTGATCGAGTCCAATATCGCCGAGAATACCGACGACTCCCAGGGGTTTTACAATCTGGACACGCGCGCCAAGAACCTTCAGGCCGGCGAGTATCGCATCATCGCGAGCATCACCGACGGCGTGAACCCGCCCGAGTTGATCGTGGCGCCCGGGCTGTTGCAGCTCTTCCCGCCCGGAATGGTTCCCGGCAACCTCTCGCCGGCGGTCGTCGTGCGCGAGCCGAACGTACATTACAGTCTGGGTCACAACGGCCAGGTGCCCATCAGTTGGTGCGTGTCTGATCCCGACGACGGCGAAAACCAGCTTCTCCCGGATATCGTGGTCCTGTTCGATCTCGATGAGAACCCGGCCAACGACCTGGTCTTCACCGGTCCGACCGCCGAGCAGGACCTGGCCGAGGTCTGTTTCGCCGTTCAGGACCCGTTGGATGGTCCTTACCCGGTGATCGTCGACGGCCAGGTACGGGCGTATGTGCTCGGCTGCTTCAAGGACACCCTCGGCGGCGCGCTCGGCGAATGCTCCGATCCGGCCACTCCCGGAACGGATTTCCCGCCCAACGGCACTTATATCATCAACGCGATGAGGCTGCCGGCTCGCGTGAACGGCGAGCCCTACCGTGTTCGCGTAACCGCCTGGGACCACACCAACCCGCCGGTGAGCCGTTATGCCTGGGGCGGCGTCACGGTTTCGTCCACGGTCACGGGCGACGCGGGACTGGTTGATCTGGCCGAAGTGGGCCGCACGATCCGCGGCGCGAAGTTCTACGGATTCGACGAAAACGGCCAATCCGGCTACACGGGTGTCGGCGTCGGCGATATGAGCGGCGACGGCATTGACGACTTTGTGATCGTCAGCCGCTACGGTCGGGGCTATGGCATGGACGCGATGGGCTCCGCTCACCTGGTGCTGGGCATGACTGGACAGCAGTTCGGGGGGGATATCCCGCTCAACAGCATCGCCACCACGTACCCCGGCGCCCTGTTTACAATGCCCTACTCGACCAACAGCCAGGGCCTCGTCTCGGTAGCCCGCGTGGGCGATGTGACGGGAGACAATCTGTCCGAGATCGTGTTTGGGGCCCCCCATACCGAGGTCTTCTACGACCGCGTGGACGACGATCCGTGCGACAGCAGCCCGCCATCGTGCTACGCTGACTACATGCCCAACCCGTACTCGGATCCGCCGCCGGCCGACCCCGACGAGATGGGGGCGTACGACTGGCATGAAGATATCATCTTCTACGATCCCGAGCCCGATCCGCCCTTGCCGACTTATTACTATTGCTCGAACGACCAGGATCTGTCCGTCGTGACACCCATCGCCAGCGGCTACGCGATTGTGGTGGGGAGCAACAACTCCCTGAATAACGACATCTACGGGTTGGAGGATGCGGGACAGGCTTTGGGCTTTAACGGTGCTCGATTCAGGGGAGCCTACTTCGACGACCTCGATATTCCCGGAACCCTCACGGGTTCAGTGAATCGGACCTGGCCCTACTCGATCATCCCGGAGAACCAGTTCGGTCTGACCGTCAACAGCATGCCCAGCATCTCCGACTCGACTCCGGGGCTGACTGCCCGATGGGGACCAAGCCTGCTGATCTCCTCGCCGAAGAACGGCCGAGACCGTGGTCGCGTGTGGTATTTCGAGTGGTTTGATTACACCAACGATCTGCCCGGCTCCACAGACCCGGACATCCAGTCGTTCCCGGCGTTGGTGGGTTGCGGGTTCCGCGCGCGAATCATCCCCGGCGGAACAGACGGAACAGGGCGGTCCGGCAGCCAGGTCATCACCGGCGAGATGATCGGAGATCTGTTCGGATATGCCAGTCCGGCCGGTGATTTCAACCGTGACGGCTCTCAGGATATCGTGGCCGGTGCCCCGGGGGCCGATCGCGATGGGCTTGTCAACAATGGAATCGCTTACGTCGTCTTCGGCCGACCTGACTTCGACAATCCGGATATGACCAATCTCGAGGAGTTCGATCTGGACATCTGGAACAGTCCTCGCCTGGAGATCCACGGCAACTATAACAACGACCGGTTCGGCGAATCGCAAACATTGGTCGGTGATATCAACCAGGACGGCTATGCGGACATTGCCTTCGCCTCGCAATACGCTGGCAGCGATGGGATCGGCGGCGCCGAATCGGGCTTCATCGGCATCGTGTTCGGCGGTCCCAAGTTTGCGGGCGTCAACACGTTCAGCGCCAGCCATGTCGGCGGGCCTACGTTGCCGGGCGTTCGAATCTACGGCCACCAGGCCGGCATGCACGCGGGCGCGGTCATCAACAATGTGGGGGACTTCAACGCCGACGGCATCGATGACCTGGTCATCGTCGCGCCGGACGAGATCCGGCTGATCAACGGTCTGCGGCGTCAGGGCGTGGCCTACCTGCTGTTCGGCGGGCCGCACCTGGCCAACAAGACGATCAACCTGAGCCAGGTCGGCTCGACCGTACCGGGGCTGGTGTTCGTCACGCCCTATGGCATTACCGATGCCAGTGCGGCCCGCATCACCTGGGTCAACGGCGCGGGTGACGTCAACGGCGACGGGTTCGAGGATATTCTGATCGGCCTGCCGGAAGCCGATACGACCTACCCGCTCAACCCCAGCCTGCGAAGGAACGATACGGGCGAGATGTACCTGATCTACGGCAGCAACTCCGGCTTGAGCGGCATGGGCTGGTAAGCCGGCGCCAAGCGAGATCATTCCGAAGGGGCACCGATGCCAATCGATGCCCCTTCTTCATTTGCCTGACAGGGCAATCTCGATGCCGCTGCGGCGACCGAGACCTGCCACGCCCCAGCCGTGGCGACTACAGGCGGGCCTGCCTTGGGCGGCTCCGACCTTGTCTGCTCCTGAAGCCCCACAGCGCAACCTTGCCCATATTGTGCCTCGACTGTAGTTTATGCGGCATGACAGACGAACATCGGACACGCCGAAAATGCATTCTGCTCGAGGCATTGGACCCTGCTGACGGCAAGACGTGCTTCGTTCAGATCTCGTTTGAGCGCATGCAAGCAGTGGGACGCCGCGGACTGGGACATGCGAAGGAATGCGGATACCTCGTGCCGATGATTCTGCAGAAACCGGCGGCGGGNNCGTTTTCGAGGGCTTGAGACGCGATGAAGACGAGGATCGACGGGGCTACGGCTGGCGATGCTATTGCGGTGTTCCCGACCACAGCTATCGCGTCGATGGGACGGAAGGACCGCCATACCCAGGCCAAGTCTACGTTGTCTTCGTCAATTCGAACGGTATCGCGTATAATTGGCGTTGGGAGAGGTGCGATTCCGAAGACCCGAGGTTGCCCGAGAATCACAGGGCACGTTTCAGAAAGAGGCTGCTATGAAGGCCGAATCCAACGCCGATTTCGCGAAGCGGATGATGCTGCTGGCGCGTCCGGCCGAGAGTTTCAGGCCGACCGCGACCTACGACCGTGACGGTGACTGCATCGAGTTCCTCGCCAAGCCGGATCCGTTTTACGCCGAGCGGGTCGATGATCTGGTAACGGTTTACTACAGCCAGGACACGCATGAAGTGATCGGGTCGCTGATCAAAGGTGTGTCTGCGTTCTGCGAGCGAGTCCTCGGTGTGATGCCCGGGTTCAAGATCGTCGTTCAGGAAGGCCGGGTTCGCTTGGAGCACATCTTCCTGGCGAAGTTGTGGTTTTCGCCGAGAGAGCCTGGCGATATCGCGACGCTGACCTACCAGAAACTGATTGAGGTGGCCGAAGAAGCGGACATCGAGGCCGATCTGTGTCCTTCCTGAGGCCTGCGACGCGGTCGCATCACTGGCCGCCGGCGACGACTCCGACGGCGTGCACGGGCTCTGTCGGATGGCCGTTGTCGGAAACATCCCTCCCTTGTGTATTGGGTGAACCATGCGTTTGATCTGCCAACGTTCTGCTCTCAGCGGTGCAGTGGATATCCCCGGCTCGAAGTCCCACACCATTCGGGCGGTGGCGGTGGCGGCCTTGGCCGATGGCGAGAGCCGGATCGAATCACCGCTCGCCTCGGCCGACACCCTGGCGGCTGTCGACGCCTATCGGGCACTCGGGGCCGAGATCGACACGTCGCAGCCGGAGTTGTGGCTGGCACGCGGTTTTGCGGGCAGGCCGAAGGCTCCTGCCAACGTCATTGACGTCCGGAACTCGGGCACGACGCTGCGTATCGCCACCGGCTCGGCGACACTGATTTCCACGGGGCTGGTCGTGTTCACCGGGGACGACCAGATCCGCCGGCGTCCGATCGGACCACTGACCCGGTCGCTCAACGATCTGGGAGCTTCGGTTACCTCCACGCTAGATAACGGCTGTGCGCCGCTGGTGATCGGCGGACGGCTTCGCGGNNATTGAGGCCGTGTCCAGCCAGTACCTGAGCAGCCTGCTGATCTGTTGCCCGCTGGCCGACGGGGTCAGCGAGATCGACGTGCCCCTGCTCAACGAGAAGCCTTACGTCCACATCACGCTCGACTGGCTCGAACGCAGCGGCATCCAGATCGAGCGCGATGAACTGAAATGGTTCCGCGTCGCCGGCGGCCAGCGATATCGCCCGTTTTCGCGGCGAGTCGCGGCCGACTTCTCTTCGGCAACGTTCTTCCTGGCGGCCGGAGTGCTGGGCGACAATGACGTGCTGGTACGCGGGCTCGACATGAGCGACCCCCAGGGCGACAAGGCGGTGATCGACTACCTTCGCCAAATGGGAGCCCAGATCGATATCCAGCCGAACGGCATCCGCGTCCGGCCGGGTGAGTTGAAGGGCTGCGAGCTTGACCTCAACGCTACGCCCGACGCCTTGCCGATGATGGCGGTGGTCGGCTGTTTCGCCCGCGGCAAAACCTCGCTGGTCAACGTCCCGCAGGCCCGGCTCAAGGAAACGGATCGCATCGCCGTCATGGCCGCGGAACTGTCCAAAATGGGCGCCGTGATCCGGGAGAGGCCGGACGGCCTGGAGATCGAGGAAAGCCGTCTGAAGCCGGCCGAGGTCTGCGGCCACCACGACCACCGCGTGGTCATGGCGCTGGCGGTGGCGGCCTCTGCAATCGAAGGCCGTACAATCATCCATACCGCAGAGGCGATGCAGGTGACGTTCCCAACCTTTGTCGATTGCATGAGCCGGCTCGGCGGGCGGCAGCAAGTGGAGCAGGATCCGTGATCTCGCCTGGGGCCATGCCCTTCTTCCGGTCATGACGCCGATACCGACCACAGAACTGATTGTTGTTCGCCACGGCGAGACCAAATGGAATCTCGGCGAGCGCATGCAAGGACATTCGGACAGCGACCTGACACCGCTGGGCCTGCGCCAGGCGGAGGCGGTGGCAGCGCGTCTGGCCCGGGAGAACATCGACGCGATTCATGCCAGCGATCTTGGCCGGGCGATGCGCACCGCGGAGGTTGTGGCCAAGGCGATCGGGTTGGCGGTCGTCCCCGATGCCCGCCTTCGCGAGCGCAACATGGGCGTTTTCCAGGGTCTGACCGTCGAGGAGATCCGGCGGCGATTCCCCGCGGAATATGACCATTTCATCTCGCGTCAGCCCGATTACGTCATCCCTGACGGGGAGAGCATGCGGCAATGCCACGAGCGCGTGATCCAAGGTCTTCAAGCGATCGCCGACCGGCACCCTGGCCACAGGGTGGTGGTCGTGACCCACGGCGGCCCGCTCAGCGGCGCGTTTCGCCACACGATGCAGTTGCCGATCAACACCCCGCGACGATGGAGCCTGTTCAACGCGAGCATCAATCGCTTCAGGGTCCAGGAGAGCCGGTGGCAGCTCGTGTTATGGGGCGATCTGACGCACCTGGACGGGCTGACGAGCCAGGATGACTTTTAGACCATCCGGCTGCTAGACTATTAGGCTGTGTGAGAATGGTAGGGCATGGTCGTAGCCGCCGAGGGCGGCGCAGACCTGCCGCTCGGGTCGTCAGAAGTCAGCAGGCCTCGGTCGCCGAGGCGACCTCCATTCGGCCTGAGCTCATGGCCCACGGCGACTCTGCCCTTCGCCGGCCCCAGATTCTTCTGGGGCCTTTGGCGTGGAGGATTCCTATCCTCATTTTCACCGAATGCGGAATGGATTCCGCCAGGTGAGGCGGCCCGGAACGGATTCCGGGCCGAGCGGAGGGCCTGGCAGTCTGTTACAGTGGAGGCGCATGCCCACGCCAAGCCGTGGGCATGACACCCGGCACCCGGCATAGCGCGTGACAAATGAACATTGTTCTGGTCGGCATGAAACATTGCGGGAAGAGTTCCATCGGCCGGGTGATGGCCGCGCGGATGGGCTGCGCTTTCCACGATGTCGATCCGATGATCGAAGCCACGCACGAATGCGAGGCGGGCGAGCGGATTCCGGTTCGCGAAATACTCATCCGCCATGGGGAGGATCATTTCCACCGCATCGAGGGGCACGTGGTCTGCGAACTCTATCTCAGGCTCGACCGTCCGGGCAGCAAGAGCGTGGTGGCCCTGGGCGGGCGAACGGCGCTGAACACGACGGTGGTGTCGCTGCTCAAGGCGATCGGGACGGTGGTGTATCTGCGGGTGCCGGCCGATGTCGTGTACCGGCGGATCGAGAAGGCCGGGTTGCCCCCGTTTCTTGACGAGAACGACCCGGCCGGGAGTCTCATGAAGCTGTACCAGGAGCGCGAGCCAAGGTACGTTGACCTGGCCGATGTGGTTGTGGATCTGGACGGTACGTGCGAGATCGAAGAGGCCGCGAACCGCGTGATGGCGAGCATCGAGGAGCATGGGCATGGCCGGCAATAGCTTTGGACAACTGTTTCGGATCACGACATTCGGCGAGTCGCACGGGCTGGCGGTCGGCGTAATCATCGACGGCGTGCCGCCGGGCTTTGATCTGGACCTGGCGGCGATTCAGACGGAAATGGACCGTCGTCGCCCGGGACAGTCCAAGGTCGTCACCATGCGGAAGGAGCCGGACAAGGTCGAGATCATGTCCGGCATGTTCGAAGGCAAGACCACCGGCACGCCGTTGATGATGATCGTGCATAACAGCAACGCCCGCCCGGGCGATTATGACAACATCAAGGACTTCTTCCGACCGGGCCACGCGGACTACACCTACCTCAAAAAGTACGGAATCCGCGACTACCGCGGCGGCGGACGGGCCTCGGCTCGCGAAACGGTCGGCAGGGTAGCGGCCGGGGCGGTCGCCAAGCAACTTCTGGCCAGACGCGGCGTGCGGATCGTCGCCTACACCCTGCGGGCCGGCGGAATCGCCTGCAAACAGGTTGACCTGGATGTGATCGAGAAGAACCCCATGCGGGCCTGCGATCTGGAGGCGGCCGAATTGATGGTCACGCGGGTCGACGAGATCCGTTCGCAGGTCGACAGCATCGGCGGGATCATCGAGTGCCGGATCATGGGCGTTCCGGTGGGCTTGGGCGAACCGGTGTTCGACAAGCTCGACGCCGATCTGGCCAAGGCCATCCTCTCGATCCCGGCGACCAAGGGCATCGAGTTCGGCACGGGCTTTGCCGCGGCCGACATGACCGGCAGTCAGCACAATGACCCGATGACGCCCGACGGCTTTCTCAGCAACAACGCAGGCGGCATTCTCGGCGGTATCTCCAACGGCAATGAGATCGTCTTTCGGACGGTGATTAAGCCGACCTCCTCCATCGCCCACGAGCAGCAAACCATCAACACCAGCGGCGAACCGGTGACCATCCGGGTGACCGGTCGTCATGACCCCTGCCTGTGTCCGCGGGCCGTCCCGGTCGTTGAGGCCATGACCGCACTGGTTCTCGAAGACCACTTCAAACGGCAGGAATCGCTGCGGGCATAGCTGCGATGCCCCGGCGGGCTAATCCAGGTCGCCCCGCCGGCTGGAGACCTCAACTCCTGGGATATGATCGAATTGGAGTGGTCTGGAGAATTGGGCCGAGGAAATCATGACCTACCGTGGCCACGTAGAGAATGGTGTTGTGCTGCTGGACGATCCTGTTCGTCTGCCGGACGGGACTGAGGTCAGCGTCCGCCCGGTTGTGGGTTCACATCCTGGTCAGTCGGAACCGAGCGGAGCTGCCGATTCGTCGTCCTTCTGGCAGCCGCTTAGTATTGCCGAGTTGGCCGAGCAACAGCAGGTTTCGCCCGCGCAGTCCCTGGAAGAACTCGCCGGCGACTGGCCCGAAGACGAGTCGCTCGATCAATTCCTCGATTCTCTTCGGCGCGACCGTACATAATGGATGCAGTAATCATTGACACCGACGTTTTCTCCTTCTTCTTCAAGCGGGACTCTCGGCGAGGGCTGTACGTCGATGACGTGGTGGGCCGGCGGCTGTGTCTTTCGTTCATGTCGGTGGCCGAACTTCGCAAACGGGCGATCGTCCGCAAGTGGGGTCGGCAGCGCCGAGATCGGTTGGACACGACTCTCCGGCGTTACGTGATTCTGCCTTACGATGATGCGATGGCTCGGTGTTGGCCCGAGGTCTCCGCTCACCGCCAGCAGCAGGGTAAACCCATCTCTTGCGGAGACTGCTGGATCGCCGCCGCCGCCCTGCGGCATGGCCTGCCCCTGGTCAGCCACAATGGTGACCATTACGCGGATGTGCCGAACCTCCGGGTGATCTCACATGGCTGACCCTTGATGGTCGGCCGGAGGCCGTGCAAGGCCTCGGCCGGATTGGCGTTTTGACACCCTTGGAAACCCCCAATCGACCCCCTATACTCTCGCCCTCGTGCTCGATGGGACAGGCGACGAATCGGGCTGCGGGTTTGGGCCAAACCCGCCGAGAAACGCAGGTCCAGCCGTTAACCTCCGCTGGCGCAAGGAGATAGGCTAATGCTGGGTTGCGATCTGGGAACCATGTTCAAGGTGGCGGTGGCGGGCGGCTCGTATCAGGACGGGCTGACGGTGCACCTGCAGGGCGTTCCGCCGGGGCTGCTGATTACCGAAGAGCAGATCTACGAAGATCTGCTGCTCCGCAAGCCGGGCCAGGGTGAGCTGACCTCGCCGCGGCGCGAGCCGGACATCCCGATCATCTACAACGGCATCAACGCGGCCGACACCATGCCCGGTTTCAAGAACGCCGGTCACACCAACGGCACGCCGTTTGTGATCCTGATCCCCAACCTCGATCGACACTTCGAGCACATCGAACAGTACCAGGTGACGAACCGAACCCCGCGGCCGGGGCATGCGTCGTATGCTTCTTATCAGAAGTACGACCACTGGGATGACGCCATCGGCGCGGGCATCTTCAGCGGGCGGTATACCTCGACCATCGTCGCGGCGGGAGCCGTCGCCAAGAAGATCTTGGCCGGCAAGGGCATCGAGGTCAGCGCTTACGTCCGCGAGGCTGCCGGCGTCAGCATGCCCTNNAAGGCAGTTCGTCTTCCAGTCTGGGCGAATCAAGCCGGGGATGCGCTTCCTGGAGAAGATGCCGGTTCTTTCTGAAGTCGAGAAGATGATCGGCAGCTTCCCCAAGACGAACATGGACGAGCAGAAAGTCCGCTCTGAGTACGGGGTTCATCCGAGCCTTTTCTGCCCGGACCTCCCGACGGCCGACGAGATGTACCGCAAGATCATCGAGATCAAAGATGCCGGCGACTCCAGCGGCGGGGTGGTCGAGGTGGTGGCCACGGGCGTGCCCGCAGGCATGGGCGAGCCGGTGTTCCGCAAGCTCGACGGCGAACTCGGCCGAATGCTGAGCATCGGGGCGGTCAAGGCGGTCGAGATCGGGGCCGGCGTCAAGGTTAAAGACATGACCGGATCGCAGTGCAACGACCAACTGTTCGCCGAAGGCGGCAACGTCCGCTTCGGCAGCAACAACGCCGGCGGCATCACCGGCGGGCTGACTACCGGCCAGCCGATCGTCATCCGGCTGACGGTCAAACCCACGCCCACGATCAGCAAGGACCAGCACACGGTGGACAAAGTGACGCGGGAAGGCGCCGTTCTCAAAGCAGTAACCCGTCGCGACCCCACGCTGGTCGCCAGAATCTGGCCGGTGGCCGAGGCCTTCACCGCAGTGATCCTGCTCGATCACCTGATGATGCACGTCGGCTATCAGGGCATGTGGCGGCAGTGAGCCTGGCCGGCGTTGAATGTGGAGTAAGTTCCGGGAAGCAGGGCGACCCGGATGGGAATCCGGGCCGAGCGGCACCGCTGGTCCCAGAATCCTTTCTGGGACCTTCCGGGTCGAGCATTAACATCCTCATTATTCCCGCCGGCCGTTAGATCGAGAATGGTTGGCGCAAAGAGAGACGGCCCGGAAGGGAATCCGGGACGAGCGGAATTGCCGTTTCTATGGCGACCGGGTATATTGAAGCGCGAAGGGCGAGCCGTGCCGGAGGTTCTCACTCATGAATACCAAGGAACTCATCGCAGAAGCAACGTCGCTTCCGATCGAAGAACGAGCGATGGTCGCCGACTGCATTCTGAGAAGCCTCAACCCGCCGGACCCAGAGATCGAGAGAAGATGGGCGGCAGTGGCTAAGCACAGACTGGCTGAGCTTCGTTCCGGAAAGAGTCATCCGGTTCCGGCCGATGAGGTGTTCGCGAAGATCTGGAAGCGTTTCCCGGCATGAACTGCTCCTTTCATCCTGAAGCGGAAACCGAGTTTCTCGAAGCCATTGACTACTACGAGTCTTGCAGGATTGGATTAGACCCTTACTTCGGAGCTTCTATGCGTTTTGCGCGCATCTTTTTGATTGCATCGCGCATCTTGTGTGGAAGCAAGAGGTTAAGATCGCGATAAGTTGGGCCTCTTTGGTTGCGGCCGAAGGCCGCTTTGGGCTGTGAGTTCTCGCTCGAGGTGTACTCAGCAATCGAGTTGATCCGTGCCCATCCGAAAACCTGGCCTGTTCTGGATGGAGAGATACGAAGATTCCTTGTCAGCAGATTCCCATATGGCATACTCTACGCTGACGACCAGGGGAGTATCCGCATCCTTGCGATCATGCACCTTCATCGTGATCCGGACTACTGGAAGCATCGGGTAAGGTCGTGAGGATCGGAGATCTTTCAAAGGTGTCGTTCTGCTTTTCGTGGACCGCTGGCCCCAGAATCCCTTCTGGGGCCTTCCGGGTTGTGGATTCACATCCTCATTGCTGCCGGCGGTCAAATCGTGTACGGATCACGCAAAGAGAGACGGCCCGGCAGGGATTCCGGGCCGAGCGAACAGCTAAGAGCTAACAGCTAACAGCTCTATATGGAATCTGAGCTTCCCCACCAGGGGCGTCAGTGATGTTGAAAGGGTACGTCAATGGCAGAAAGACTCACCTGGGGCCTCATCAGCACCGGCCGCATCTCGGGCACTTTTGCCCGAGGCCTGGCGCACTCGAGAACCGGCAAGCTGCTGGCGGTCGCCAGCCGGACGCGGGAGGCGGCGGATCGGTTCGGCCAGGAGCACAACGTTCCGCGGTGCTACGGGAGCTACGAGGCCCTGTTGGCCGACAAGGACGTGCAGGCGGTGTACGTCTCGACACCGCACCCGATGCACGCTGAATGGGCCGTCAGGGCCGCCGAGGCCGGCAAGCACGTTCTTTGCGAGAAACCCATCGGCGTCAATCACACCGAGGCAACGGCGATCATCGAGGCCGCCCGCAAGCACGACGTCTTCCTCATGGAAGCCTTCATGTATCGCTGTCACCCGCAGACGCACAAGCTGATCGAACTGGTGCGCGGCGGGATCATTGGGCAGGTCCGGGTGATCCATGCCTCGTTTAGCTTTCACGCCACCTTCAAGGAGGACTCGCGAATCTACGACCCGTCCCTGGCCGGGGGCGGCGTTCTCGACGTCGGCTGCTACTGCACCTCGATGTCGCGGCTCATCGCGGGCGTCGCCACCGGAAAGGATTTCGCCGAGCCGATCGAGGTCAAGGGCGTCGGGCATCTCGGCAGCACCGGGGTGGACGAGTATGCGAGTGCGGTGCTCAAGTTTCCCGGAGACATCATCGCCAACCTGGCGACGGGCATCGCCGTTACCCAGGACAATGCGGTTCGAATCTTTGGGACGAAGGGGTATATCTCCGTGCCCTGGCCGTGGATCCCGAATCGGGAGGGCGGTCCCAGCCGGATTCTGCTGCACAAGCCGGGGCAGAGCGAGCCGCAGGAGATCATCGTTTCCTGTGACGAATGGCTCTACGGTCTGGAGGCCGACACCGTCGCCCGCGATCTCGACCGCCGCCAGGCCACACCGCCGGCCATGACCTGGGATGACACCCTGGGCAACATGAAAACCCTCGACCGCTGGCGCAAGGCCATCGGGCTGGTCTACGAATTCGAGAAGCGGTGACGGTGGCCGCCCATGGCGGGTTCTCTTGTGCTTGATTCGGCAGGCTCGGCCAGATCTGCATGCAATTCCTGACGAGTCGTGGGGCCCGTCCCCACCATCTTCATCGCATACAAAAGGCGCCGCGGGATAAGCAAGCCGGTTCGCCAAGAGACCGGTCGTCACACCGGCAACTGCTGCACAATCGCCACGCTCGCCGAGCAGCCCAGGCGGTCGGCGCCAGCGGCGATCATCGCCAGGGCGGCCTCCAACGTGCGAATGCCGCCGGCGGCTTTCACCTTCATCGAGCCCGCGTGGGCGCGAAGCAGACGAACCGTGTCAACCGTGGCCCCCCCTGCCGGGTGAAAGCCGGTTGAGGTCTTCACGAAATCGGCTCCGGCCTCGGCGGCACAACGGCAACCGGCGATGATCTGCTCTTGCGCCAGCGCGGCTGTTTCCAGGATGACCTTGAGCACGTTCTGACGCGATGCGGCATGGACGGTCTCCGCGACAGTGGCAATGTCGTCCCGGACCGCCGAAAGACTGCCGTCGATCAGATCGCCAACGTGGATGACCATATCGACCTCGACGGCTCCGGCTTCGATCGCCTGCCGGGCCTCAGCGGCCTTCACCTCAGATCGACTTGCTCCCAGCGGAAAACCCGCCACACTCGCCACACGAACCGTCGAGGACGCCAGCCTTCGAGCACATCGGGCTACCCGAACGGGATTGACGCACACGGCCACGAACTCGTGTCGCAGGGCTTCATCGCAGAGCCGGTCGACATCCGCCGCCGTCGCCTCGGGCTTGAGTAGCGTGTGATCAATCATCGCGGCCAGCGCTCGTCGGCTGATCATGACAAAGTCATCCCACTCGACCCCGCTGGCGGGGCGGCCGGTCGCTGTCGAGCCGCAACTGGTATTCTTTGACATATCCCTTTTGCTGGAAGTGGTTCATGACCTCCGCGACCGACGAGAAGACCGCCGTTGCCGTATTCGTAATGAACGGCGACGGCTCGGTCCGCGACCGCCAGACGACGTAGACCTCCCGCGTCGACTCGTAGGCATGCTGCAACTCTCGCTCCACGCCACTGGAAAGGACCGGCCGGCCATCGGAAAGCTCAGGGATGTAGCTGACGATGACATCCGACTGGTCGATGAGTTTGAAGTCGCGTGCGTAGATCTGCCCGTCGATGTCGGCGGCCACCGAGTTGACCTCGTCCACGTCGAACACCAGGCGCCGGTTGTTGGACTCCACGGCGAAGCTCTTCTCGCCGCGCTTCGCGGCGGCAGCCGCCTCGATCAGAAGCCGTTTCTCGTCCAGGTCGCCCGGGTCAAAGGTGATGAAATGCTCGGCCAGAATGTCCCGGAACGAGTCGATCTCAGCCACAATCTGCGGCTGATCCATCACGTGGGTCATGGGAAACGATGGATACACCTTGCGTCGTTGCGGCTCGAACATGAGGCGGTAGACGCTCTCGGCTGTGTCCCACTCGATTCCCCTTGCCACCACGAAGAACCGCCCATGGCCGCGGATCATGCTGGCCATCACTTCGGTCGCCAGCACCTCCTCCTCTCGCCAGACGAGGAGGTCTTTGAGCGTGTGCGCCACTGCATGCTCGCGGGTCAGCCGCTCGTGCACGGCGTCAACATTGTCCACCAGCGTGATGTAGGTATCCGCGTCCAGTTCGACCATTTGGTCGTGGTCAAAGGCCGGGAACAGGCCGTGCCGCCAGCGGAAGGTGGCGTGGGTGTTGACCAGCAGGTTGTCCGCTTTCTCGGCCAGCCGAAGGATGTCTTTGAACACCGACCGGCGCAGCAGGTCCAGCCGTGAACGTGGCAGGTCGAGGATTCGCCCGGGGGCCACGTCCGGAGCCTCGGCATACATCATGTCGCCGACGTGGCAAACCAGCACATCCTTGCCCCGCTGCCTGGCAATCTGGGCGATTCGCTCGATGAACGGCTTCTTGTCCACACCCACTTGGCCGGTGATGACCGCCCGCACGCCCCCATGTATGAAATGCCCAAACAATGAGCCGGCCTGACTGAAACTCATCGCATACTCCAGATCCAATCCGACGGCATGCTATCCCGGCAACCGAAGGGGGTCAAAGACCGCAGGGAGGACCGGGGCGCTCACCCGCCCGGCCGCTCAACATCGCGAGGCGATGCAACCGACGAAGCGTGCCGACGGCGGCGTCGGCACCACAACCAGGACCAACACCGATTCGGCACCGCAGACAGCACCAGTACCTGTTTCCTTGCCGTGCCATCTCTGTACCATAATGTCTGTGAGCCACGACGATACCATGAGCGCCCCGGCCTCCGCACCGACGTTCCGCTTTCGTTGTTCGCGGTGCGCGTCGGTGCTGGAAGCTCCTGTCGCACAGGCCGGCGGGCAGGCCCGCTGTCCCTCGTGCGACGCGGTTTTCTTCATCCCTCAGGTGGACCCGCGGACGGGACGGGCGATGGGAGGTGCGGACCCCGGTCATGACGGCCAGTACCCTGCACCGGTACACGCCTATGCCGCCGCCGGGCATGCCGCTCCCCGGATTATTCGTCTTCCCGACGACAGCCTGGTGATCGAGTGCCCGAACTGCCGGCAGCGGACAGAGATCAGGGCCGACAACTGCCCGACCTGCGGACGACCTTTTACGCTGGAAGGCAGCGCGGCCTCCCCCAATCCCCAATCGGGTGACAATAACGTCCTGGTCCTGGGCATCATCTCGTTGCCTCTGTTGCTGCTCTGTGGCATCGGTGCAGTCGTGGGTTTGGTGGCCGTCATCTACGGCCTCTCGACACTCCGAAGCCGGCCGGGCGATCGTCGCAATCGAGAAGTAACAGCGGGCGTCATCCTGGGTGCCCTATCGTGCCTCATTGGCTTCGGGGCGGTACTGATTGAACTGTTCGGGTGAAATGGCTCTGGAATCCTGTGGTAAGTTGCACATGACGTTTCTCAATACCATCATCGAGTTCGAAGGACCGATCGTCGACGTTGAGCCGCGTTACTGGGCGGCACATCAGGCGGCGATTCAGGCGGTTGGCTTTCAGGGGCCGCCTCGATCTGAGTTCTGGCGGCTCTGGCGGACGGGAGCGGCCGACTCGCAGTTTGTCCGCTTCGGCCGGCCTCAAAAGGTCATCGACTACGCCCGCATGCGTGCCGAGAGGATCGATAGCACCGACTTGATGGCCCTCGACGCGGCCGGACCGATAGTCGCGGAGAACCTGCGGCTGCTCAAGCAGATGGGCTCTTGCCAGCTCGTCTCGCTCAGCCGCAACCGTGAGGGCCTGAACGCCACGCTCGACCGCCTCGACATCTGGATGCACTTTGACAGCAAGCAGTGTCTGCCTGAGGACCGCGACCGGCGGGTCGACGCCCTCCGCAGGCTGGCCGGTGGCATGCGCGTCACGCTGGCCGTCGTCGGCACGGTACCGATGGCCTATGCGGCGGGCGAAGCCGGCTGCCGAACGGTCGGACTGAAGAACGGCCCGGCAGTGCCCAAACTGCTTCGCCAGGTGGGCGTGGACGTGTTCTTCGAATCACTCGATGAACTGACCGGCGCCCTGACCACCCGCCACCCCGATTTGCAGAAGATCGGACTCTTCTGAGGCAGGCCCTGGTCGCCGTCGCGGCCGATCGCTTCGGCCCATTCCTCGCTTGGCGCCCCATGAAGTCCGCGACGTCACGCGACGCAAGACCGCGCGGTCTTGAGGGAGGATAGGTGCCTTTCCGCACCGCATGACCGTCGGACGGAACAGCGATTCTCCAGAGAAACGCTCATAACCTTTTTCAAATAAATGATTTATCTTTTCTTGATTCCTTGCTTGCATTTCGATATTGTAATGGTATACTTATGATATCAAACAGGGCCATTGGCCCGGGAGGCAACAATGTCCAGTGAGAAGCTCCTTCAGACCAAAAGCGGCTGGGAGATCCTCGGCAAGCTCATCGTGGCGACTCTCGTTGTCGTAGGCGGTCTGATCGTCTGCGTGGCTGTCGGCGCGAACACGCGGAATGACGCTATCGAGGTGCTGGCGATTTTCGGCGTCATTCTGTGCGTACTGCTGCTGATAGGGCTGATCATCATCTGGGTGGGCTTCTTCTCGCTGCAACCCAACGAGGCGGCGGTCGTGTTGCTGTTCGGAGCCTACCAGGGCACATCGAGACGCGAGGGTCTGCAATGGGCCAATCCGTTTTACCGGAAGATGAAGATTTCTCTGCGCGCCCGGAACCTGAACGGCGACAAGCTCAAAGTGAATGATCAACGCGGCAATCCGATCGAGATCGCAGCGGTGGTGGTGTGGCGGGTCCAGGACACCGCCCAGGCAGTTTTCGACGTGGACAACTACGAGCACTACGTCTCCGTGCAGAGCGAATCGGCGGTGAGGCATCTGGCGAGCCGGTACCCCTACGACACGACGGTCGAGCACGAGCTGTCGCTGCGCGGAAGCATGGATGAGGTCTCTCTGGATCTCCAGCGGGAGCTTCAGGAAAGACTCTCCAAGGCCGGCGTGGTCGTGGAGGAGGCCCGTCTGAGCCATCTGGCATACGCCCCCGAAATTGCCGGCGTCATGCTGCGGCGTCAACAGGCCGAAGCGGTCGTGGCCGCCCGAACCCGGATCGTCGAGGGCGCCGTGGGAATGGTGGAGACGGCCCTGCAGCAACTCGAGCAGCACAAGACCGTTGAATTGGATGATGAGCGAAAAGCCGCGATGGTCAGCAACCTGCTGGTCGTGTTGTGTGGGGAGCAGGCGGCGCAGCCCGTGGTCAACACGGGTACGCTCTACACCTGATCGAGGGCGGCATCGAAGCTTCAGGATGACAGAGGCTCATGACCGAAAAGAAGAAAGCCATCCTGCTCCGAATTCCGCAAGACTTGTGGGACAGTCTGAATCGCTGGTCGCGTGACGATCTTCGAAGTCTGAACGGCCAGATCGAGTTCATCCTGCGAGAGGCCGTCCGCAGGAGGGCAGGCGGCCGTGAGGCGTCCACCGCCCGTAGCGACCATCCGTCAGAGGAACCGGGCGGGCAAACCTGAGGACCGACGCCGAACGATATCCATTGAAAAGGCGGCCGCCCTTCGGCCGGGCAGGCCGCCTGGAAAACCGACAAGACAACCACCCGAACGCGTCAAATCACCTCGGGCTCCGCCGTCACCGTCTGGGTGTAGCTGGCGAACTGCTCGACGTAGAGCTCAGCCCGCTCCTGGTGCGTAACCAGCAACAAGGCCGAGCCGCTCTTGTGCGCCTCTCTCATGCAGGCAACCGCTTCCTGCTTGCCCAGTCGCGTCAGCAGACAAATGATCTCCACAACCCTGTCCATCTCGTTGATGTCATCGTTGTGAAGGATCACCTTCCATGGAGGAAGAACTCGGGGCGGCGACTGTTTGGGCAGTCGCTCCCTCCGAGGCTTCACCGGCGCAGCATTGTAGCCGCCGTCGTCGCTTCCCGATTGCTTCTTATCCTGCTCTGACATCGCTCTCACCCGTTCCCTGCAAAACGGCCTGCTTCGCCAGCCCCCAGATGCGCTCTGACGATCCAAACCGCAACCGTTATTCGACAACCAGGATTCGTTTGCCCTCGTTCTTCTTTTACCCTCGCTCTTCGTCGAATTATACGCCCGTCCAAATGGACTTTTCAACAGGTGGCAGACAACCTCAAACGCGCTGCCGGAACATCCTTACCCGCACCATTTCGGCGCGGTTTTNNTTTTCCGCCCCCCCTATCGCGCCACGCCAGGAGGGCATGTCACGGCGCGACCGGCGATAGCACAGGCGACGGTCGACCTCAGTTGTAGGGTAAATCACTCCTCCTTCGCCGCCAGCAGCATTTCGCCGACCTGCTCGATCAGGTCATCCGGGCGAAACGGCTTTTTAATGAAGCCCTGTACCTGGTTGAGCAAATCGTCGTCCACGCCACCGTGCGCAAAACCGGTGCATATCATGATAGGGACCCTGGCATCCATTTGCCGAAGACTCCTGAGCACGTCGCGCCCGGTGGTTCCGGGCATCGTCAAATCAAGAATAATCAACGCGATCTCGTCCCGGTGGTGCTCGAATATGTCCAGGGCCAACAGGCCGTGCGTTGCCATCCGCACCTTGTAGCCGGCCCGCTGGAGGGCTTTCTGGGCATANNGGTCTCCTCCCCCAACGCTTCCCTCTGGGGCAACCGCACCATCACCGAGGTGCCTTGCCCGACCTTGGATTCAATAGCCACGTGCCCGCCGTGTGTTCGCACGATCCCCCGTACGACGGAAAGGCCCAAACCCGTTCCAGCCCCGTCAGGTTTCGTCGTAAAGAAAGGCTCAAACACCCGCTCGATGACTTCCGGGGCGATGCCACACCCCTGATCCTGGACGCCGATCTCGACGAACACCCCCGGGTTCCAGTCCTGGTGCGGGCCGCATTCCTCCGGCGTGACCTCGCGCACGGAGGTCCGGATGGTTATCACTCCTTTTCCATTCATCGCGTCGCGGGCATTGAGACACAGGTTCACCAGCACCTGCCGGAGCTGACTGGCATCGCCGTCGACGGCATCTCCCGATTCCATCAGGTGCGTTTCGATCCTGACCGTATCGCCAAGGGAATGACGCAGCAGGATCTGGGTCTCCCGAACAACTTCGTTGCAGGACACGCGGCCGGGAACAAACTGCCGGCTGCTCGACAGCCCGAGGAGCCGAGCGGTCATATCGCGGGCGCGCTCCGCCTCCTGGCAGATGACGCGGGCACTGTCGTGGAGATCGGTCCCCTGGGGCAGATCCTGCATGAGGAGTTCCGCATGCCCCAGGATGGCCGTCAGCATGTTATTGAACTCGTGCGTCAGACCCGCGACCATGCGCTCCATCGACTCCATCCGCTGAAAAGTCGTGACCTGTCTCTGGAGTCCCTCCATCTCGGTCAGGTCGTTGATCGCCAGGATAATCAACATGTCCGACTCGTGCATCGGAGCGAACACGCGGCTACTGGCGATCAAGCCGGGAAACTCCTTCCCCGAGCGGTCCACGCAGCGGAGCGTTCCCTCGTAGAAATAGCCGCCGCTGCTACGCACCAGAAAGTCCTCGGCCCGCTTGCCGCGGTCTTGGGGGGCCACCAGCATCAGCCAGGACCGGTTGATCACCATCTGGGTGAAGTAATTGAACCGCGCCAGGGCCCGCAGGTTCATCAGCTTGATGGTTCCCTCGCTGTCGATAATGACGATGGGAATCTGAATGCTTTCGAACACCTGGCGATAGAAGTCCCGGTCGGGAAAGGCGTCGTGGAAATCGATGCGTTTGTACTCGGGCAGGGAGAAGCTGTCGAGGATCGCTTCGGTGAGCCGCTCGCAGAGCATCGGTTCGCAGGACCCGCTGAACGGGTGGATTCGACAGTAGCCGCTGGCACCGCTGACGAAACCGGTCATGCGTCCGACGAGAGGCTCGTAATGGCTCATCGCAACGACCCGCCCGGCTTCGATGGAGGCCGTCCGGTGGAGGGTGATGGCGGAGATATCGTTGAACGCCAGGGTGCTGGTCGGCGCTGGTCTCGTGTCCATGAGAACCAGGTCAAAGTATTCTTTCGGAGCCTCCGCGGCAGGCGGCCGGTCCAGGACGGTCAACTCGAAGGAATGCCGGCGACAGATGCCCCTGACGACGTCCGCCAACCCGTCATCCACGGTCAGCAACAGGATTCTGCGCATGCTTGCAGCATACAACAGCTGATCATGCTCCTCAATGCGGCCCCGAGGCCTTCTCCATTCGCGTCGACCGGATACTTGCGGCAGACGAGCCGCCGGAGCGTACCGGGTCCGGTTATGGGACGCGCCGAACCATTGATTCAGTCAATACCTCGCGATGGGGTGGCTCCATCTGCTAACCCGCCTCTTGTCACAGGTCGATACGTCCTTGGGACTGGCTTGGAGATGTCCCTTGCAGGAACCATGGAGGGGCGGGGAGGGCGGACACTCCGGGAACGCGCTCCGAACAGGACGCTCCCCAACCGATCGGCCGGCACCGCTCTCAACACTGACATGAAATAAGGATCGCTGTCCGATGAGTGCGTTGACCCGTCCGCGCCGCAAGAGCCGAACACCCCTGCTGACAGCTATTCTGGTTCTGGGGGCATTTGCCAGCGTGCAGGTGGCCACGCGCGATCAGCATCCCGAGGCGTCTGCCGGAACGAGCAGGCTGCAGCCGCTGGTGGTCTTGAATCCACATCCTGGACGCTCGACCGACCCGGCACAGATGACTCTCCTGGATGCGCTGACCAGGGCACGGGAGGACCCACGCGACAACGTGATCCGCTTCGACGCGGCCGTTTTCGGCTCCTCGGACGCCACCATCCGACTGTCAGAGACGCTGACGATCAGTGACGAATCCGGCGGCCACGACCGGATCGACGGCTCTCTGCCCGGCGGCTTTGTGACACTGGACGGCTCTGACTGCCCGGACGCCGGTATCATGGTCTCGGGCAAGGCCCAGTTCAGCCTGTTGAATGTGGGTGTCCGCGGCGGACGCATACGCGGAGTCCTGATTACCGAAAACGCCAGGCTCAACCTGGACAACGTGAAGGTTCGCGAGTGCTCCGGCCCCGGTCTGGCGGTGTTCGGGGAAGCCAAGGTGCACATTCAAGGCGGGGCAATCACCGAGAATCGCAGCCACGGGGTCGAAGTGCGCGATCGCGCGTTCGCCAGTCTCGAGCAGGTGAAACTGGGCGGTAACGGCCAATCCGACCTGGCCGGCTTCAACGAGGGAGCCATCTCCGCCAGCGGCTGCTCGATGTCGAGCGCGGCCGACTGGAACGTGGTTCTCAGCGAAGAAGCCCGGGCAAGTCTGACGCGCTGCACGCTGTCGCGAGCCCGCTTCGCCAATGCCGACGCCAGCGGAAAGGCCAGGCTTCAAATCGCGGACTCGACCATCGACGACAGCGTGCGGACGGGCATCTTCGCGACCGGCCAGGCGACTATCGATCTGACCTCGACACGGCTGCGTCGGCACGGCAGTCGGTGCGTCGAACTGCAGGATGAAGCCGCCGCCACGATGGAAGCGTCGGCCATGGAGTTTGGCGGCGAGCACGGCATGGTGCTTTTCGGGAAGTCGTCCGTCCACGCCACACAGGTCCGGGTCGCCGACAGCGGCTCACACGGCATCTGCCTGCGACAACAAGCCCGCGGATGGTTCGACCGCTGCGTCTTCACGGGTAATCGCAGCGCCGGAATTGCCTGTCCCGACGCTCATGAAGGCGGTCCGGTCCGGGCCACCCGCTGCACTTTTTCGGGCAACGGGATGCGGCCCATCTGCCGCGGTCCGCTGCACATCAGCCCGCTGGTGCCGACGCCGATTCGCATCGATGGCCCGCAGGTCACGTGCATGACGGAACCTAAAGCCACCATTGAGTTCTATGTCGACCATGTAGGCGAAGCCGCCCGATACCTCAAAACGGTCACTGCGGACGGCATGGGACGGTTCACCGTGGATTGCCGCGACGTTCCGGCCGGTCGCGTGATCACCGCCGCAGCCACGTCCGAGGAATCAACGAGCGAGTTCAACGTGGTCGCTGCGAACGACAGCGGCCCCATCCTGGCCGCCCTGCTGGGCGACACCGGTCCCCTGTCTGACGAGGGGGGGCAGATCCGCCTGGAATCGCTGCTCAGACGCTGGGAAGCGGACACACGATTGGTCTTCCATCTCGTCAACCCGCCGAACTCCGCGGTCGAGCGTTACGTCCGATTCCTCGTAGACCGCATCAATGACTGGACCGGCGCCTCACTGCAATCGGAACTGGGTATCGGCCAGATCAGACGCCCGCCCGGCAAGGCGGTCGTTCTGCCCATCCGGTATGTCACGGCCGACTCACCCAACCTGGTCGGTCGGGGCGGCGCAACTTTCATGGCGTGGGATGCGGGCGGTTCGTTCATGCCGCCAATGGAAGTCGTGCTGGCCGTCGCCCAGGACCCGAGACGGACATGTCCGCGTGTGCTGGCTCATGAGATCGGGCACACGCTGGGGTTGTGTCCAGCCCGCGTCGGCCTGCTCTCGCGCATGCAGGGGATCACCCCCCCACCGAAGGACAGCGGCTACGTCAACGATTTCTCTCCGATGATGACGTACTACGACGTGCTCGCACTGCAGATACTGCATGACCGCCGGAACACCGGCCGTCTGACACTCGGCCGACTGGTGGAAAAGGGTGCAATCCCCAAAAACACCGCCGGAGTCTCTGCGAGCGACACCTTCTCGCGATCACTGTTCGGCCCGGGCACGCGCCCTGCTCCCCCGGTCACTCCGGCCAGTCGCCCGTGAAGATCTCGACTGCCGGGCCGGTCATGTAGACGTGATTGTCCGACTCCCGCCATTCGAGGGCCAGATCGCCTCCGGGCAGATGAGCGGTGATTGTGCGGCCGCTGCGTCTGGTCAGGACGCCTGCAACGCACACGGCCGAGGCGCCCGTTCCGCAGGCCTGCGTCGCCCCGCTACCTCGTTCCCAGGTGAGCATTCTCACTTCGCCGGGGTGGAGCACGTCGACGAAATGCACGTTGGTGCGTTCGGGGAAGATGGCGGCGGTCTCGATGCGGCGGCCTTCGATTTCCAGGTTCCACCCGGCCGGCCCGCGATCGTTCAGCAGCTTGAGCGGGACGCCGTAGATGACCGCGTGCGGATTGCCCGTCGACACGCAGGTCATGAGTGCCTGATGGTCGAGGATTTCGATCGCATAGTCGACCATTTGTTCCTGGGTCAGCTTGACCGGCAGGTCTTCGGGACGCAGAAGGGGCTCGCCCATGTCCACGCAGGCGGAGGTCACCTTGCCGCCCTCGATGTTCAGATCGATCGTCTTGATACCCGCGTCGGTCTCGATTCGCAGCGGGTTGTTGCGCGAGAGGCCATGGTCGTACACGTACTTGGCCAGGCACCGAACGCCGTTGCCGCACATCTGGCCGCGGCTGCCATCCACGTTGTACATCTCCATCCGCGCGTCGGCCGTCTTGGAGGGACAGATGAGGATCAGACCGTCGCTGCCGACGCCGGTGTTGCGATCGCTGACCGCCCGAGCCAGCGCGGCAGCATCGGCGACCCGCTCCTCGAAGCAGTTAACGTAGATATAGCAATTGCCCAAACCGTGCAGTTTTGTGAACTTCATGGCTATTGCATCGCTGTCGATCCGGTTCCGCAGAGCCGGCGGTACGTCGCTGAAGCCGGCCTATGGCCGTGCTGCAAGGATAACCGATGGCTGACAATCGATCCACGGACGGGCTCGCCCCCCCACCTGCTTCCGCGGTACGCTAACACCATTGTGGTTGTGATATACGCCCAAAAAGGGGCTGATTGCCTCCACACGTCGGCCGTGGAGGCCGTCTCTCGACTGGGCAACCGCCCCGTCACGATCATTCACGGAAACGATGACATTGAGATGCCGGTCCTGCATTCGCAGGCACTTTATGACGCAGCAGTGCCCCCGCGCGGGATCTGGTTCGGGCGAGGTCCACACAATGGCATCGCCACCACTGAGCCGAGGGCGTACGAACGTCGGGTCTTTGCCTTCCTGGAGGCTCATAACCACAACATGTTGCTAAAGAATAACTTACGATCGATCGGA
>MTKZ01008285.1_pt1 | contig 26044 bp, 35 predicted proteins | sample 1042781 | NCBI WGS metagenome assembly MTKZ01 (sample SAMN06212207, study PRJNA360539) | anaerobic digester metagenome | biome: Wastewater treatment plant; material: sludge; isolation source: anaerobic digester fed with sludge from wastewater treatment plant | place: Denmark: WWTP Viborg ... | reverse complement strand
AAGCGCGGCGATTACTACTGGTGGGCAAAGCTGTGCCGGCAGTACACCGGCAGCGCCCTGTGTGATTCGGGCACGATCTACGGCTACCAGTACCAGCGCGGCATCATCCCTGCTGATGGGCCGCACATGCACCTGGATGTCTGGAACGGCAAGCCTGAAGGCTGGAGCATCAACCTTGCCAAGTTCCTGCACACCATGTTCGATGCAGACGACGAAGTGGCCGAGGCAATCGAGCACGTTCTGAACTGGACAGCTCAGTGGCTATTCCCCAGGGATGACTGGGGCACGATCTACAAATCGTTCAGCTACATTCTGAAGCGGCTGAAGGAATCCGTAGACAGTGATGGGTTCGAGGGAGAAGGAGTCCTGCCCTACATCGTCGAGTGTCGCAATGGCCTGTCGGATTGGGAAGTGGATGATGCACTCGTCAGCCTCCCTGCTGATGAGTATGCTGCCCTGGCTCTCGCCGAGCTATCGGCTCTGGCAGTTGAGCTACTAGAAGAACGCGATGTGACGCGCGGCAGCGATGGCTACTCATTTTACACCTACAATCACGACAACGACTTCGACCAGGACTGGATGATTGACATGGTGCTCGATGATGAGTGGGGCGACCAGTATGCTGTCATCAGGACGCATAACGGGTGCGATGCCAGGGGCGGATTCTCCAGTCCGGTCGTCGCGGCGATGAAAGATTCCGATTACGTGTATGACTGGCAGGTATATGGCTACTGCAACAAGTGCAACGGATCCTATGAGAGCTTCTATGAGTACGACAGGGCCGTCGAGAAGAATCCCCCCAACTTCCCCCTGGAAGAGTGGCGCAGGGGCCTGGCGCTGCTCGGCGAGATTGAGGGCGGGCAGCTTCAGTTCAGTACGATTGGGCGGTACGAATGGCCCTTCCCCGTCACGCCCGACCAAGCCAAGGCAATCTTAGCCTGGATCGATACAGGGGAAGCGGAAGGGCCACCTACCGTCCTGGCCCTGAATGAAGACGATGAAATCTACGTTCCGATGAACGAGCGTCTGCCGGACAGCAGGGTAGCTGGCATCTACTGCCCAGAGTGTGGCTCATTCGACGTGGGTTGGTACAACCCGGTGTATGGATTCTAGGGAGGATGAAATGAAACGTAAGGACTGGAGATTCTGGCTTGCAATCCTGCTGCTTGTCGCCCTGGCGATTGGAGCATGTAGGGTATGCACCGCCAAGTCCAAGTGCGTCAATGCTGACGGGGATGTCAAGATCGTATCGGACGCGGGCGACGTGTGCCCGGCCTGTCCAGATGGTTACTCGCTGGTCGAGTGCGTTACGTCCTGCTATGAGGAAGGAGAATGAGATGAACAAAAAGCAGCGATGTCTCACTATGCAGAGTGGGCATAAGGAGGAATAGAATGGAATACCACAAGATTCAAACGGTCTTTCTGCGTGATCCAGAAACGAAGTATCGGACGTTGCTGGAGGGGCAGTTCGCCCTGCCCGAATTTGAGTACCTGGCCGATAACAAATGGGTGTTTACCGAAAAGGTAGATGGCACCAACATTCGTGTGGAGTGGGATTGTGTTGGGCCAGTGCGCTTCGGCGGCAAGACAGACAGCGCACAGATTCCTGCTTTCTTGGTTGCCAAGTTGCAAGACCTGTTCCCGGCAGAGAAGTTTGCCCAACTGTATCCAGAAACCCAGATGCTCTTGTACGGCGAGGGTTACGGGGCTAAGATTCAAAAGGGCGGCGGCAACTACATTCCAGGTGGCGTGAGTTTTATCCTCTTTGACGTGATGATCGGTGGTCACTTCTTGGAACGCCACAACGTTGAGGATATTGCCGCTCGCCTTGAGATTGACATTGTACCAATTGTTGGTGGTGGTACTCTGTGGGACTCCGTAGAGATGGTGCGGGCCGGCTTTCAATCCGAGATCGGCAACTGCACAGCAGAGGGCCTTGTGATGCGCCCAACAGTCGAGCTTCTTACACGTCGTGGCGCAAGAGTCATCAGCAAGATCAAGTACAAAGACTTCAAGTAGGAGGATTACAATGGAAGATTACGAAAGCCCGCAGGAAACCGGAAAGACGTACTCGATTCTCACCGACGATCTGATCGTGTTCTACGGTGTCGAGTACGACGATTGTGGCGAGAACCCGTCCGAAGATTGGGATGGGTTCGGAAAGTTTCACAGCTTTGGCAGGGACCACATCAACTACTATCGCGGCGACCCCGCTGACCTGCTCTTCTTCTACAAGTGCCGGCATTGTGATTATGAGAACCCGCCGAGCGATGTGGAGGACCGCTACGTCTTCGAGAAGTTCGGGCACAAAGTCTACCAGTGCCCCTACTGCGGATTGTGGACCGTGCTGGTACGCGTGGGCAGGGATGCAATCCCACTTGGCTATTTCGAGCACGGGATGTGTGACTGGCACGTTTCCGGTGAGGTTCCCTATGGCACAGAGGGAGACTATCGATGGGATGGGGTGTTATTTGCCGGGGTGTGGGAGGCCACGGAAGACATCATCAAGGAGGCCGACGACGCGGGACTTGAGCGTGGCTCCGCAGAACGCTATGCCTGGATGGAGGAACGGGCCAGGCAATCGTGCGAGACGTACACCTACTGGTGCAACGGGGAAATCTACTACTACTTCGTTCGTGCCTACAAGCCGCGCCCCATCAACTTCGACTTCAACGAGGAAACTGGCGAGATGGAGTACGACCACGACGAGGACAACATCTACGACGAACTCCACGACTACCGCTACGACGATGAGGTCTACGTAGATTCGTGCGGCGGCTACTACGGTTGGGATGAGTACCTGAAAAAAGAGATCGAAAGCAGCGTGAGATACGCACTCAAGAAGTCTGGTGCGAATAATGAAACAGAGGAGGGTCAAAATGCTTAACAAGAAGAAGAGGATTCACATCGATGGCACCGTGGAGGGGGGGGGTCCAGATTATGCCTTTTACATCGATCCTCGCTTTGACGCCGAAGAGGTCATCGCCTACCTGGAGTCACTCAACGAAGAGGACAGCAAGTTGATGACCATCACCTACACGAACGCCAACACGCGCTGCATCAGATTCACGGCACACCCCGACATTGCAGCCGAGTTCGCCAAGCTGGAGTACGGCACGATGGTCAACATCGGCGACGTGCACGATCTGTACGTCAGTCACCGCGTAGACTTCTACAATACAGTAAAATCCCTCAAGGCCGCTGCGGATCTTGTCAATTCAGCAGGGAGCGTAGCAGATGCCGTGCGCGATCTGCGAACCTGCCACGCCGCTGTTGGTATTGCCATGCTCCTGTGGAATCTCGTTAAGTAGTAGGAATGGCGCCCCAGCAGCAATGTTGGGGCGCCTCTCAATCGGGAGGGTAAAATGCAAAAAGTGAATGACCATTCAAAAAGAGCGTGGCAGTTGCTTGAAATCGCTGAAGCGGTGCCCGACGCACACAAGGCGCAGGTCGTAGCCGAACTCGCGATGGCATACTCCCTGCTGGCCCTGGTCGAGTTGGGCAAGTATTTTGCGCGGTATGGGCTTCCCGTTGAAGATGTACTGAACAGCAAGGGAGGCACAGATGGCATTTAACACAAAGACGCCGGTTAGCGAACTATGGGCTGAGTTCATCAACGCAGAGCCCATCTACTATTCGTGGTATGACCATGATTGGGGAACTGACTGGAACTACGCAGAAGCGGATCGCTGTTGGGGATGTGGTCACATCATGGTCAGTGATGGCGGAAGCGCCGAGTGCGACAGTTGCGGCGTATACGTCGAGTTCGAGGGGCCGATGATGAACTACGCTTACCCCATCAAGTTCTATAGGGCAGACGGTATGCAGGAAGCAGCCCTGGCCCTTGTCAATCTGCCGCTCATTCCGGTCACTATCGACGACGAGGAATATCTGGCCCTCACGGGCGGCGGCATGGACCTGTCGTGGCAGATTTGCGAAGCGTACATGCGCCTTGGCTATCTGCCGCCAACGTGCTTTGCCAACCTGCCCAACATGGCCGGAGAGCGCCTCGACTCGGTACACAGGTGGGTTCTGGCAGGGATGCGACGCTCTCTGCTGATTCAGAAGGAACGCGCCGAGCGCGACCTGAGACGACTGAAGGAGATTCGGGCATGGCTGAAGAAGTGATGATCTGTCCCGACTGTGGCTGCGAAGACGTGGAAGATGCAGAGGATGGCACATACGACTGCCTGAACTGCGGCCTCTACTTCGACCCCAGTTCGCCGGAGGTAATCAGGGACCAGTGGCTCGTGGCACATGGGCTGCACCCATCTACCCCTGCTGGCATTATGCCCGAAGAAGAGCGCGACCACCTGCGACGCATCCTGTGCGATAGGCAGAGAGTAAGCGATGTGGAGCTGTGCGTCGTTTGTAGACGTGGGATGTACGGCGACAGCGAGATCCACGAGGCGATTGTCAAGCGTGGCGATTTGCCTAGTGACCCGCGCATCTTCGCCGAGGTTAACTGCGTGGTCCTGCACCACAAGTGCCACGAGAACACAGCAGCCATCGATGCGGTATGCGCTGCTTACCTGATCTCGCACTACGGCATCAGCCTGGTCGTCGAGTACCTGGAATGGCTTGGCATGGAAGTCCTGCCAGGCCGCGCCAGGGAAATCGTGGAGCGATTCAGAAGGGCACGGTAGCGTGCGAATAATACTATGGAAGAGGGAGGCAAAATGAACATCAACGGAAACGATATCGAGGTTAGCGCGAGGAACAAGCACCTGATTAAAAATCACGAAGTGCTGACATTGCGCTTTGCAGAGTTCAGGCCGGGCATTGGCCTGTGGGCATTCTGGTTCAACGATGAGAGCGGGCAAAACGCCGGTCTATTTTGGGAAGATGAGCTATTGCCAAAAGTTGCAGAGCGACTCAAGGCAATTGGCGCTGCCCAATCGGGCGAGGGGGAGTAAATGTCAGCAGCAAGGCCGGAAGATTGGCTCACCAACGCCAAGAAGGAACTGAACAACACTCACGAAGTGATGCCGCAACAGTACCTGGGCAAGTATTACGATTTCCTGACGAAACTGAATAGGAGTATGCGCCTGTTCACGCCGGAAGGAGTCGAGAGTACACTGGAAAGATTGAATAGCGTCTTGGACAAAACTGGGTTATAATAGGAGGGGAGAATGAAAACACACAAGCTGCACCTGTTGTCGGAATTTGCGGCGGTAGAAATCGAGGATTACGATGAGCTTGACGACGCACCCACTTCTGCCGACGAAGTTTTGCGTCTGCTGTTCAGCGATGTACCCGGCGAGGTTCCAAACATTATTGCGGAAAGGATCGCCGACAGGCTATCAATACGCACGGATGCCATGATCGACGTGCTGAATGAGCTTATGCGCGAGGCAGACGAGAGACTTGAGGGCAGCGAGTTCTGGGAAGATGAGGAATGGGCAGATGCCAATCGTGGAGGAAGCAGAATGAAAGTCATGGCCTTCGGCGACGTTCACCTAGGAACGTACCGCTTCCCAATCCGCGAGCACATCATGTACGCCATGTCGGAGATCGTTGACATTGCGACGAGTGAGTTTCCCGACATCATTCTCTTTGCCGGCGATGCTTTCCGGCACCGCGTTCCATCAGCAGGGGATGTAGCTGACTTCGGCAAGTTCCTGCACTCTCTAAGCAGGACCACCGATACCATCGTTATGATCCCAGGCAACCACGACATTGCCGGCGGCGGCTCAACAACCATCGACGTGTACCGGCACTACGGCAAGGTGTACGTTATAGACAAGCCGATGGTCTACGTTCACGGCAATTGGAATGTCGAGATTGCCTGTGTTCCCTGGCTGCCGCAAAAGTCTGTCACGCAGCAGGGTGGAGGCGGGAACAACCGCGATGCCATCTCAGCCCTGCTGCAACTGCTGAGGCCGAAAACTGCCGACTCTACCAAAATCATGCTCGCCCACGCAACGAGCCTTGGCGCTGAGTTTGCGGAGGGCGTAGATACCCTGCTCGGACAGGACGTGGCCTGGCCCCCCGATTGGTTCGTGGGCTACGACCTGGCCGTGCTTGGACACATCCACAAGCCCCAACAAATCCCCGGTGCGCCCAACGCCTACTATACCGGCTCCATCTGCCCCGTCTCTTTCAGTGAGGCGGGACAGTCCAAATTTGTACTGATGTGGGAAGACGGCAGGGTAACGCAGGTTCCCTTGTACCATCCCGCGTTCGTGCAGCTTCGGGCTGAGGATCTGCCGGTCAGTCTGCCGATTCAGAATACCTTCCTGCAAATCAAGAAAGCGCACGGCGATCCCGATCCCGAGGACATCCCCGAGTGCGCGTGGTACGAGATTGTGTCTGAGCCACCCAAGAACGACAAGCGGGTGCGGCTCGATTCGGAGTCAGCGTCGGCAATGTCACCCCGCGACGCGATTGCCCAGTGGCTCACCCTTGCTGATAAGGTTGACGTGGCAGAGCGGGTCTTTGAACTCATCGACACGCTTACTGGTGCGGAAGATGATTAAGCGGCTGCTGTTTGGTACAAAGTTCGGCGATTGGTTGTTGTCCATCTTCGAGCGTCTCACTGGGCTTGCTCTGGTGGATATAGAATTGCTGGAGGGGAGAACATACACGATAAGGAGATGACAAATGGCAAAGAGGCGAAGGTCGGGAAAGTGCGGCAAGAGATGCTACGACAACGAGACACAGGCGGTCGCCGCAGCCATCGCCATAGGCAGAAGGCTCAAGTACAACATGCGAGCCTACAGGTGTCTGAAGTGTGGGGCCTGGCACATCGGCTCTGGCAAGTGGGCACACGTCGCCCACGTACAACAACTCATAGACGAGGTAAGCACAAAATGAGATTCTTTCCCTACGCGGGGAGCAAGCAGAAAGCAGCACCCCTGCTGTCCGAGATCATCAGGCAAGAAGGATACAAGCTCTACGTAGAGCCTATGGTCGGCAGCGGCGCCGTGTTCTTCCATCTTCGACCAAGGGCAGCATACCTGGGAGACATCTGCGGGCTCCACATCAACCTCTACCAGTCTGTTCAGCAGGTGCTTGGCGAAGTGCTGTACCACCTGGATGGCATCGAGCCCACCAGGCAATCGTTCGAGTGCCTGCTGCAAGAAGTGAACGGGATGAAGAACGCAAGGCAAGCGGCAACGTGGTTTTTCTTACTGACAACGTGCTACAATGGCGTGGTAAAGTTCAGAGACGACGGTACGCCCAACCTGACCATCGGCACCCGCTTGCTGAACTGGAACGCGGAACTGGTCAAGTACAGGCGCGGATTACTGCGCGTACACGATGCGCTGCAAGGCATGAAAGTTCAGTGTGCCGAGTGGCTCATCGCGCCGAACGAGGACGGGGCAATCTGGTTCCTGGACCCGCCGTGGTTCAGCAGCGAGGAAAACTACGGCGTCGATTTCAACCACGAATACCTGGCCTGGTTCCTGAAGGAATACATCAACTGTAAGTGGCTGCTCACCATCAACAGGTGCCCAGAGTCCGAGGCGCTGTACCTGCCCGTTGCGAAGTGGTCGATGGACCTGTCGCCGTACTATGGCGTGGCGCCCACGGTCGGCGGCAGATTCAAGAGGGAGGAACTGTTGCTTGCCAACTTCAAACCCGTCATGTTCGGTGGGTGATATGGACAAGAATCAGGAGAGGGTACTGCCCCTGCTGCTGAAGGTCGGCGGGGGAACGTTCGGCGTAGAAAGCGCGGCACTGGATGCCATAGAGGAACTGCCGGCGACAATCAAGCCCGGCGAAGATCCAATAGCGGTAGGCTGGCAGGTGTTCATGGACCTGCTGGAGATGTACGGATGGGAGGCAAGGGCGTTCTCCAATGCCTGGCCGCCGAGCGGCGTCATACCGTTTCTGGTCGGCAAGGGGATGGATTTTCTGTCTGCATCGGAAGTCTCCCAGGAAACAGCCCTGTCTGCCTGGCGCAGCTTCCGCCAGTTCAAGCCGTACTGCTCCGCCTGGCAGACGTGGCTGCTGAACATCGCGGAAAGGAGGCGAATAGACTGGCTCAGAAAGAAGTACAGGCGACCGCAGGAAGACTTGGTAGATGTAGTCATCGAGCACAGGGACACGATCGTCATCACCGACGATCGTGGCTGGTCCGTGCCGGAGATATGCCGCGAGTGGATGGAGTCACGCAGCAGGGCGAAAGCCGCGATGGCCCAGAACCTTCTACTGGCATACTACGGAGAATCCTGGTCGCCCATCGACGGCAAAGATATGCAGCAGTTGACCGGCCTGACGGCAAACGGCTGTGCCAACCTATTCAAAAGATTCGTAGAGGAGGTCGAACGGCGTGAGAATTACTGTAGATAGCAAGGAGTTTTCAGCAGCGCGGCAAGCAGCGGAAAGGTACTCTGGCTCATCTGCCAGCCCCATCACCCAATGCGCCCTGCTGACCGTTGACGAGCACGGCCTGTCCATCAGGACCACCGTGTTCACCGAGAACTGCACCATCGTCGTCAACCAGCTTGGCGACGAGCGCGAAGATGGCGAGGCCGTGGTCATGGTCAAAGACCTACCTCGCATCGACAACGGCAGGGTGACGCTCAGGACCACGAAGGCGCGGCTCATCCTTGAGTATCAGCAGGCCAAGGTACAGGTGAATCTGCGCGGCGAGAACAAGAGCAGTTTCCCCGTATGGCCCGCAACGGAGCAGATCATCGCCGTGCCGTCCAGCATCTTGAGTGCGGCAGCGTCGGTTACGTCCAAGGTAGAAAAGAGTGGCAGGCCAATCACCGCTGCTGTCCACTTCATCCAGCACGGGGAGTTGGTAGCTATCATAGCCTCCGACTCAATCGTGTCCTACATGGCTACCGTGCCCGGCAACATCGGTCGGCGCATTGCCCTGAATGGTGCAATGCTGTCCAAGGCGCTGACCATGTTTGGCGATTGTATGGTTGGCATCTGCACAAATGCCAATGGCGCGTCACAGGTTGCCGAACTGCGTTCGCCCACCATGCCCGGCGTTGTCTACTTCTCTGAGATGGAGACGCCAGATCCTTCTTCCTGGCCCTCCCAGATGTTTGGCCTGGAGACAGCAGGGAGCATGGCTGTCAGTTCCGGCGTCATCAGTACAATTTTGGACTGGTGCCGATACGCCACGGGGGTATCCGAGGACGCGCAAATCCTGCTGTCTGGTGGCCTGACGGCCAAGATCACGGGCACTGGCGTAGATGTAGATGAACTGACGTTCGAGGCAGAGGGGCAGATGGAGCCGCCTATGGCCTTCTTCTGCAAATACTTCGCCGCCTCGTTCAGCGGGATGCGCCCCACCGACAAGGTTGTCATCCGCCCACTTAAAGACGAGAACACGCTATCCAAGTTCATCTACATGGACGGCAAGGATGGTGACCGGCACATCCTCCCACGCTGCCAGGGCGGGTTCTTTGAGATGCCATAGGAAACATTCAATAAAAGGAGATCGAAAACAATGGCAAAGTTTAGGAAGAAACCAGTCGTAATCGAGGCAGTCCAGTTCACACGCGATATGGTAATGCGTAGAGAACCACTTCCGGCGGGCGTAGAGAGATTATCGCTCTCCATGAACCCTGGCAACGATGCCCTGTACTCACACCGCCACGTCATTAAGACACTTGAAGGAGCCATGAATGTAGAAATCGGGGATTGGATCATCACTGGCGTAAAGGGCGAGAAGTACCCCTGCAAGCCGGATATCTTTGCCGAGACATATGATCTGGTGAGCGATTAAATGTTGAGTCGTGCGAATAATAGAGTGAAAACCAAAACACGGAGGTACGATGGAAGCTAACTTGATTTTGCCTACGGAGCAGGTGGTGGCCCTGAGTCCATTCCACACGCTCACCAAAACGACGGTCAACCTGAAGCCTGGGGATGCCCACCAGTTGACCTACGGCAACGATCCCGATTTCATGCCCAGCAAGGCCCAGATTGAAGCCCTGCTGCAAGCGGCCAGTGCCCGCACTACAGAAAGCCGCGAACTCCTGCCCGCGAAGCACGAGAACATCGTCACCTGGCAGGCAGAGCTAGAAATCGAGAAGCCTGACGGCAAGAAGATGACCGTGCGACGCACCTACGAGCTTGACCTGCGCCATTCAGAACGAGATGGCGTAGACGGCTCCCTGGTCAAGCAGTTACTCCAACGCAAGTGGGATCAGGCAAACAGGGCTATCGAGAAGGGCGGCAATTCACACTACGGCGATATGCCCGCCCGCGATGCCAGCAGGGATGATTGGGCAGTTTGGGTGCGCGACAAGGCCCTGCGCGAACTTGAGATCATCGACCGCTTCCGCATCCAGAGGGCGGAGACTGGCGCCATTCTGCGATGCGGTCGCTCAATGCTCAACCTCAAGTCCAGCTACAAGAGGGTGGAGATCGAGCGCCCGTTCGTCGTCTACAGCGCGAGCTTCGATGTCACTCGCGCCTTGCAGTATGGCGGGCCGATTGCCGAACTGGCGATGAAGGCCGTGGGCAGCAGCCTGGCCTCGCGGTTGGGGATGCCGGAAGAGACAATCGCCGGCCTGCTGCAAAGTGCCGTGAAGGACGTGCCGCCAGAGCACAAAGACCTCCTGCCCTTGGACGATGCGGAGGTTGACGCCCTGCTGGCCTTCATGCAGGACGACCTGGGCATCAAAGACCGGCGGCAGGCAGATGCTTTCGCCGAGAACCTGTACGGCGAGCCGGTGTCGCGCCTGACGAAGCGCCACGCCCGCCTGATCCACGAATCAGCAGCCCTGATGCAAGACGCCAAGGATGCCCTGGAGGGCGAGGATATGGCGGCTTTCAAGTCGGACTTGCGCCAGATCAACACCCTGGCCTATGCCGATGGCTCTTCCCTGCTCACCCTGCTGGATCAGAAGTGGTATGACGAAATCTACGGCGAGGAAGAAGAGCAGCAGGGGGAAGTGATCGAGGGCGAGTGCGAGAAGATTGGCTTTGGCGACGCTGTTGAATCATCGGTTGGGGGAGAAACATGGACAGTGGCATAGTCGTAGCACAAAACGAAGTGCTGTCCGTGGAGGATGGCATTGCCCTGCTGCACCAGAAGGAAGAGATTGCCGCTTGTAACCTGCACACGTCAGAGCGTGCTTTCAGCGAAGCAATCGTGGCCCTGGCGGAGATCGAAGCCCGTGCGCTGTGGCACTACGCCGTGGATGCGGATGGCATCATGCTGCGCGACTACCAGAAGCCGCGCTTCAAAGAGGATTACCTGAATGGGATCTTCTGCGCCCGCAACGGCATCTCCATCAGCAGCGTGTATGACCACCTGGCGACGATGCGAAGCTGGCGTGCCCTGAACAGGCCGATGGACCAGCTTGTCGAAGTTGGGGTGCGGCGGGCCAAGCCCGTTCAGGATCTCCTGCCCGTCGATGGTCGAAGTGGCGAGATCAAGATGCCGACTCAGGCCGTCATAGAGTCCCTGCCCGGTGAGCCAGAGGACGATCCCATCGACAGGATCAACATGAAGATTGACGAGGTTTTGATACAACCTGCGGAGCCGCTTCGTCCTGCTGATACCAGGAAGGCAATGCTCAACGACACCGGGCACGAGACGAACATCGAGGTCTTCGAGGCGAAGGCTGGTGACATCTGGGCAGTATGTGACGACTGGGATGGCGTGGTCATCGTGGCAGAAAAGTGGCAAGCGATGCCCGAAGAACTCAAGGAGTTCTTCACCAAGAAGCTCAAAATCAGGAGGGTGTAATGAGTGACAGGGAGGATGCAATCAGAGACAGGTGGGAAGTATCCCACGCGAAGATGGTGGAGGGCCTGTACGATGACTATCGACAGCTTTCCACCCTGCTGGCGCAGAGGGAAGAGACGCTCATCGGCGCCCGCCAGGACGAGATTGAGTGCGCCAGGGCGCTCAAAGAGGCCAAGAAAGCATACGACGACGAGGTTGCCGCGATGCTCGTCGCGGATGAGAGGGCCAACGGCAAGAACGACACCGAGCGCAAGCGCAACGCCGATGCCCTCATCGTTGCCGAGCAGCAGCCCGGCGGCAAGCTGTGTGCCCTGTGGATTGCGCTCCAGCACGCCGAGTGGAATGCGTCACAGGCCACCGTTGCCAAAGAGTCGGCGATCGATTCCATGAGCGCCATTCGCAACGCCAGCAGGATGTGTGCTGGCATGGGCCATGCCCTGGGAGCCTAACATGAAACGTGGTGCGCTGTTGGCAATTCTTGCTGTTTCCATCCTGCTGATTCCAGTTGTCCGTAGCCAGGGCGAACAATACAATATATACCTTCCCACCGTCAATGCTTCGCCGCAGCCTACCTACGTCGGCGATTCGCTTACGGCTGGCTATGTGCCCCTCCTGGGCGGTGGGCAAGTGTTCAAGTGGTACGAGGTCACAAACTCCTACACGTTCTTTGACCAAGTGCCAGATGGCGGAACGCTGGTTATCGAGTTGGGGATTCACGAAGCAAAGGGCAAAAACTTCTTGTTTACCATCGACGAAGGCGCATTTGCCCTGGCATACACAAAGCTGGTGGATCGGGCCGCCGAGACACATAACGTGGTACTCGTGGACATTCCGTGGCTCAGGTGGGATGATACTTGCTACGCACGGGCCATGCGGTTCAACGAGATAATCAGAAACACAGCAAGGGAGCGTGGCCTGTGCTATGCTTCTATATGGGGGATCATGGAGTCGTGCGGTCGAGATTGCATCAGTGACGATGGGTTTCATCCAAACGAGCTTGGGTATAGCTTCATCGCGGAATCAATAGCAAGGTGTTTGAATAAATGAAACGAAGGGGAGAGGGCAAATGAAACTGGTTGGGAACTGGTATCAGAAGTTGATCAAGGTGGCCTGTGATGCCGTGGGCCACAAGCAGGACTACCGCTTTCGACCGTGGGTTAAAACCGTCGATTCGGTGGACCGGGAGAAGACGAATACCCGCACTGGGCGGCACCCATCGAGGCCACCGGCATCAACACCGACAGGATAACTGAGATTATCGAACTGTCGCGCACCGCCTACGACCGCACCCTGTAGCCCACCGCATCGATCCGCTGAGGATACTGGCGCAAGGCGGCCAGAATACGGAGAGAAGGAGAGCGAGATGGAACACCTTTGGGTAGTCGAATGGAACGGACGGGATGTCCCGAGCGCAGAACTGTCGCCGGACCTTGAGGGCGCCGATGTCGTTGTCGCCGATACGCACTTCGCCGTGATACGTGGCGCGCTGGCCGAAATTGAGGCTCTGGTACGCGACTTCCCGTACTGGGGCATGGCCGGGCACCCGGCAGACGGCCGCTGGGTTGGTGCGGGCGGCGACGAGCATTACATCAGCGGCGGGCGCGAGGTCGATAGCCTGGCAGAACTGGCAGACGATCTCGGGCTCGACCCCGCCAACTTTGGCGGCACGACGTGGGATGAAGTGGACACCGACCTGCTCTATCCCTACATCAAGACATTCTGAGCGGCGCACACATTCAGGCCCGCCGGGACCGCAACCGGCGGGCCAGGAGGAATGTTGGAGAAGATGGAGAATACGTCAATGCCGAATACTTTGTGGCGGAATAAGGCAAAGGATCTCGCCTTCAGCCAATCCACCCCAGAGGAAATCGAGCACGTCAGGCAGCACGGCGGGCAACTGCACTTCTTGTACGGTTGCCCGCTGTGCGACAACAAGGTTCCCCACAAGCACACCATCTGCCATGACTGCCTGGCCGTAGACTGGAGTGGAAAGAACTGCTGGACGTGCGAGCAAATGAGAGAAGCTGTGGAAAGGCACGACCGGATAGAAGATTGGCTACACAGAAATCGTGCAAGCCTTGCGCGTGTCGGAATTTCAATAGTCGTCCTGCTGATGATGCTGCGTATGATGCCATAGGAGGAGATATGCGACCACTGAAACTTGAACTGACGAACTTTATGAGCTACGACCACGCCGTGCTCGACCTGTCCGAGATTAAGCTGGCGAGCATCGTGGGGCCGAACGGCGCCGGCAAATCAACCCTGCTGCAAGCTATCTCGTATGCGCTGTGGGGCGAGGTCAGAACGGCATCGCACAACGATGTGGTGAGGCGCGGCACAACGGAGTGCTGTGTGTCCCTGCACTTTGAGGCAGCGGGGTGCGAGTACATTGTCACCCGCAGGCGTAGCATCCAGGGCAAGGGCAGCAGCGAACTGACGTTCGAGTCTGTCATCCCCGGCATGGACCTGCACTCGCCAAACACCGGCCCGACGCTCAAGGACACGCAGGAATCGATCAACGGCGTTCTGGGACTTAGCTACAATGCTTTCGCCTCTTCCAGCCTGGTTCAGCAGGGGGATGCGTCGCGGTTCAGCGATGCCCGCCCCGGTGAGCGCAAGGAATTGCTGGCACAGATGCTTGGCCTGGAGTGGTTTCAGGAAGTCGAGCGCCTGGCCCGTGACCATCTCTCCGAGATCGAATATGGCACCCAGCGCACCCTGGCCGCCATCGCCACGAATGAGGACCGCATCGTAGACGTGACAGAGTTGGGCCACAAACTCACCCTGCTGAAAGAGACGGCACGGGATCTTGAGTCCCAGGAATCTGATAAGCGAATCGAAATCGCAGACCTGAGAGCAGAACTGGACACGGTGAAGTCACTCCTTGCTGCCCACGATGCTGCCACGGACAAGATTGTGGCCTGCAAGAATCGAATCGCAGAGCTTGCATCCGAGGTCAACGTACTGGAGAATGAGCGACTCAACCTGCTATCTACCGTCCAGCGCGGCGACGCCATCCTGGCCCGGCTCGAAGACTACAACCGTCTCAGGATTGAGGTCAATGCCGCAAGCGAACTCTTCGACTCCTACAATCAACTCCTTAACTGGCGGCAGTATGAGCAGATGCACGAAGAGCCACGCAGCAGGGCGGTTGTGCAACAGGAGTTGAAGGCCGAGAAGCGGGTGGAGATAGAGGCCGACCTTTCCTACATCGCGATCGAGATCGAAAGCACGGAGAAGATCATTGCCGGAGACGACGTAGCGATTGAGCGGGTTAGTAGTCTGCTGGACCAGGCTAAAGAGGAACGGGCACGGCTTCACTCTTCCATCGAGTCCGAATCTGGCGTTCTCGAACTATTAGCCGGCAATGAGTGCCCCACCTGTGGTCAGCACATCGATGACCCAGAAGCACTCAAGAAAGAACGCGAGGCCGACATCGCAGTCATGCTCGTTGATTTTGACGAGCTTGAGGACAGCATCGACATAATTCAGACAGAACTCGAATCGCTACTGGCCTCGAAGAAAGATTCGCAGCGTTCCCTGAACGAGCTATCCACGAAGTACGACGGTCTTGCCTACAGGGTAGGTGAGATTACAAAGTCGCTCAAGGAACTCGCAGCCGACATCGCAGATAGGGACGCCAAGATCGCAGAGGCTAGGACCAAGATTGCGGAACTGGAAGTCGAGACAGATGGCTTCAGCATAGAAGGCTACGCTACTGCCAAGCAGCAACTCGCCCTGCTGGAAGATGCGCCGGCAGATGCGGCAAGGCTCGAATCCGCCGGGGCCAGGCTGAGACAGGTAGACGCCGACATCGAGGTCAAGCGCAGCCGTCTACAGCAGGAGGGAAACCTGCTCGATGACTTGGTGCGTGAGGAAAACGAGCTTGGCGAAGAGATTGACAGCCGCGAGTCCAAAATTGTACTAGACAACATGATCGTCGTCGCCGAGAACGAGTTGGCAAGGATCTTGGATGCCGTGAAACGGTGCGCCATCGACGTTTCTGTTACAAGCGGCGAGATCGAGCAGCAGGAGAAGCTGCTGAAGGACATCGACAAGGCCAAGTCGCACCTGGCATCCCTGGAGGCGGAGAAGGCAACGGCGGATCTGTTGGTCAAGGCAACGTGCAAGACTGGGGCACCGGCCCTGCTGATCGAAGCCGCCCTGCCCCAGATTGAGAGCGACGCCAACGGCTACCTGGAGTTGATGGCGCCAGGCACCCGACTGTCCCTGGAAAGCCAGAGGATGACACAGCAGGGCAATGCAAGGGAGACGCTCGACATCCGAGTCTACCGCGAGGGCCACGACGCGCCGCTTGAATCGCTGTCCGGCGGCGAGAGGTTCAGGGCAGACCTGGCCCTCCGCCTGGCAATCGGCAAGATGCTGGCCCGCAGGTCTGGTACGCAGATCAAGTTCCTGGCAGTAGATGAAGGATGGGGGTCACTCGATGGTGAAGGACAAGATGCCGTGCTTGGCGTGGTAGCATCCCTGCTGCCGCTGTTCGACTTGATTCTGGTCATCAGCCACGTCGAGAGCGTTGCCCAGTCAATTGCGACTGTTGGCAACTCAATCGAGATCAGCAAGGTGGGTAACGTCTCCCGCCTTGAGGTCAAGTAATTCCAAAGACTGAAAGAAGGGGGTATTATGGACTACACAGAGCAGGCAGAACACGAGCGGCGAATTGGAGATTGGGATTTGGTTGCGGCCTTGAGGCATAATGACCTGGGTGACTATATCCCGCGCATCGACCGTATCCTGGCAACCGTCGAGGGTGAGAACGAGGGCTCTGAATGGCACTGGATTGTCACGTTCAATGACACGGCGGATATAGGCTATATCACTGGCGGGTGTGACTACACCGGCTGGGACTGACAATCTTACTGCGATGTCTGCGTGACAGACAGCATAGAACAAGCCCTGGAGCTAGCCGACGAACGGGAACACGAGATTGAGGGAAGCGACGCGCGATACGATGACTTTCATAGACCCGTCGCCAAGTTGCTCTATGAGCAGATCGTCAACGACAACAAGCCCGAACACTGGCGGGCGCGACTTGAGCGGGAACACCCCGAGTTCAAGTTGCCCTACGTTATCCCGCCCACAATCGCCGATGGCGATGAGGAAGGAGCACCATGAAATACAAGTGGTTGAAAGTCGCCCTTGCCGTTCTTACCGTGCTGTTGTTCGCTACGGGCTGCGATGACTGCCCAGAGGGGTACAGTAAGTCGCACACTATCACCTGCGAAAGCGATCAGGTATCGTATTCCAGTGGTGGTGGCTGCCCGGTGTTTGTCCAGGTCGGATGCTACTGTGTTGAAACCCCCTGCGTGTGGACAGGGGAATAAAGGAGAAGGGAACACATGGCCTGTTGCCATAGGTCGCCGGTGAGTCCGTAGCGAATAATAGAGTAACAAACCAAAGGAGAGGACAAAATGTATCAATTCAGTGTGAAAGACGCAAGTGAAGTTGACATCCAACGTATCTGCCGCGAATGCGAGGAAGACGAGGGCGCCGATGCTATCCTGGTCACGTCCCAGAACGCCCTGCTGTTGTTGCGCCAGGATTTCCTCGACAAATTCAACGGGGCAGATAGCCAGGTGGTGTGCAGCGAATGCCTTCACCCATGCTGGGGGATGCCGGGCGTAGAGGTATTTCAGAAAGGGCAAGACGGCGTACAATTTAGTGTACCATTTTCGTTTTACGGGCACACTTTTCTTTCTGGGTGGCGCGGCAAATCGTTCCCACTTGATACGGCAAGCGCCGTCGTCAATCAACTCCTTGCTGCCCGCAAGTACAAAAAGAACTTGCTGGTCAAGGTTCACGTCATTTAGGAGGATAAAATGGAAATTGCCGTGGACACTACTATTGATATGCTGCCCCCTGTGGTATAATGGGGCCAACAAACCAAGAAGGAGAGAACAGATGAGCAAGTTCTGGAGCGCGACCAAGTACGATGTGAACCCTAAGTCCTACATCTGCACGAACCCGGAGTGCAGCAACTCCTTGCCCCACTACAAGGGCATCGGCAAGGAGTCGAGAAAGAAGTGCCCGGTGTGTGGTGGGAAGATGCGAAAGGTGTGGGGAGAACCCCGCAAGTAACAGAGAAGGAGAGAACAATGGACAAAGTATCGTTGGTGTACCACACTGACCTGGAATCGTTCGGCAGGGAGTTGCTGCCCGAGATCATTACGTGGATCAGGGACAACCTAAAGCCAGATCAGGTGTTTTTTGATTGGCAACTGGAAGAGTGGGCAGATGCCAACGGGTACGCACCGAAGGAAGAATGACAAATACAGCCAGATGGTAAAACCATAATGAAAGTAATATGTGGAAACTGCGGTATAGAATTTGATGTCGATCCATCGACAGTTAAGGTCGGCAGGGGAAAATATTGCTCACGAAAATGCTACGACGAACACCGTGAAGCAAAAACAGAATACGAAATCCAATACCCTGGCTGTGTGGCTATTAAACTAGCAAGCGGCGGTGCGGCATTAATCGATGAAGAAGATTTGCATATAGTTCTTGGGTTTAAGTGGTATGCTGCAATGAGCAGCAGAAAATTCTACGCATTTCGCGTTAGAAAAAAGGGACATGAGAAAGAAACACCGCAAATGCACAGAATAATCATGGGAAATCCAGACGGAGAAGTAGATCATATAAATGGCAATGGATTGGACAACAGAAAGTGCAACTTAAGGATATGCACTAGAACAGAGAATATGTACAACAGAAGACCCAAAAGGGGCGGTACATCAAAATACAAGGGCGTATGGTACGAAAGACACGCCAATCACGGAAGATGGAGGGCGCAAATAAGGGCGGGTGGCAAAGCCATTAACCTTGGGAGCTTTCACAACGAAGAAGATGCAGCAATTGCATATAACAAAGCGGCACTTGAACTTCACGGCGATTTTGCATTACTAAACAATGTAGATAGTAAAGCATGAAAGCAAACATGGTACTATATGTAATCTTACTGGCTTGCCCAGAACGACACTCGGTTGACACACTGAAATGGATTAACGGCGGAATCTCCTGGTATGGAAAAGATGGATTCGAGGGCAATAATCTCAAGTGCCCTGGCTACCGCTACGAACCTGAAACCGGCCCGTGGCTGGCCCTCGACATCTCTATGTACGAAGAGGGGCTGGCCTCGTGCGGCGACCTGTTCCTGGTGGAGTTCTCGGATGGCAGCAGGGAGGTTGCCAGGGCGCTTGATTCGGGTAGGCTGGCAGAGTACAGGTGCCACGACTCCGGCTTGCCGTTCGTGGCCGATCTGCCGTCGTACTGGCGCAATGGAAGAAAGACGGCGACGGGCAGGATTCTGAATCTGTCTGCACTGGAAAGGGAGTTACCGTGGCGGATAAACTAGACAGCAGGGACGTTACCTTGCTGAAGATGATCGGGCAGGGCAGACCATCGCTCCAGGAGATGGCCGCCGGCGTTGGGCGCAGCAAGACGGCGACGAGGGTGCGCCTGCTTGGTCTTGAGAAGAATGGCTACATCATGCACAAGTTTGGCGCCGAAAGGGCATACGGCCTGACCGATAAAGGCCAGGCCGTATTCCCCGAACTTGTACTCACCACTATAGATATCAGGGGCCAGCTATCACTTCTCGATGGTAAGGACAGGACGAAGAAGGGAGAAGAGTCTGCTACTGAGCTTCACCGCCTCATCGACGCTTAGGTGAATGGGCTCGATGGGCAGGGGGATAGTTGCCTCCAGGCTATCGACGAGATCCTTGCCGTAAGCCTGGTAGCTCTCCGACTTCGGATCGACAGTGTACTGCCCCTTGCCGCCTTCGTCTTCTTTCCCATAGCGGGCCAGCATCTGCCGCTGCTGCAAATCCCATAGGTCCACAGAGGGCCGAAGCTGCCTTGCAATCCTGGAGGCGGCGTCGGCCCTTTCTATATCCTTCTGCCCCAGAAAGAACTGCACCAACTCCAAGATGACGCTGTTCGCATCAAGAATTTCACGCCACGCCAGTCTAAGTTTTTCCTCTTTCATTTGCCTCTCCTTTGTCTCATTTTACACACACTCCTGCTGATAGTCAATACAATTATGCCCAAGCGAAGGGCGGAGTTGCGCTGTCGAAGACGTAAAGCCAGCCGCTGCCAGCCCACGATCCACCAGTCGTCACGCCCACCTTGATGGCCCTGCCTTTGTGCGTACCACCGTTGCTAAAGTCCAGGTAAGTGCCGTCGAAGACGATGTAATATGACTCCCTGGACAGGTTCTGCTCGATACGCAGCACGGCGCTCGTGCCGGCAGCGTTGTCCTGCTTTACCCACATCGCCACCCTGTTGTCACCGGGGTTGATGAACGAGTACGTCGCATCGTTTGTAGCGCCGTAGAACCGCAGGCGGCGGTTGCTGGCCTCCTGGATGAGCCACGTCCTGGTGTAGCCAGTCGTGCCGATGTAGGCTTCGTTCCTGAACAGCATGTCGCGCCAATACTGGTTGTCGCCACCAACCCCTGCTGTCCTATCGCCCGACACAAACTCCATGTCAGATGTCGTCGGCCCCGTTGTCATACGGATGTAGCCAAAGGTCACGTTGTGATTGGCACCGGAACTCAAGTCATTTTTCCACACTACGCCAGCGCCGGTCTTCCCACCACTCGCCGCTTCAGCAAGGCCGAATTGGAAGCCAACGGCATTGAACCGCAGCGCACCGCCGAAGGTCACAATCTCCAGGCCGGCGCTGCTGTACATCAGGTGGTTCGTTCTATCGGCAGACGGTGCCCCAACGTGCATCCGTGGCGAACCGCTGTTGTACTCAATCTGTACCCCGAGAGTATCCCACGTAGAGCTTCTTACCCAGAACTTCTCCAGGTTGTTCGTCGAATCGATGCCGGCGTGCCCAGTTTTTTCGATGGCCGTCGTCGTTAGGCTCCAGCCACCAATCTGCCCCGATCGCGCCCAGATACCCTGCACGGAAGAAGAGTAACTGCCAANNTGGGCAGGCTGTTGTAGCCGCCCTCCATCTCCAGCGTAATGCCGGTATTGGGGTTGGAGGTCGGCGTACCGCTACTCAACTTGTAGAGCGCGTTGCTGGTTATATTCCAGCCACCAATCTGCCCCGATCGCGCCCAGATACCATGCACCGAGGAAGAGTAGCTACCAAGCGCAGCAACGAGCGTCGTACCGTTGTACACCTTGGCGATGGGCAGGCTGTTGTAGCCGCCCTCCATCTCCAGCGTAATGCCGGTATTGGGCGTGGAGGTCGGCGTACCGCTGCTCAACTTGTAGAGCGCGTTGCTGGTCATATTCCAGCCACCAATGATGCCAGAGTAGCTGGTTAGGTTGCCATACACGGCAAGGGTAGAGCCGTTCCAAACAATCGAGTGCCCCGAGGCGTAGCCGATACGCATCTTTGGCGTACCGCTGTCCAGCCCAAGCCACACCCCTGTACCGGAGTTGTAGGTCACGCCATCCCCGATAGCCAGGGAGTAGTTGTTGAGGTTGAGCCTGTTGCCACTGGTGCTTGAGGCTATGGCAAACTTGCCATCAAGGATATAGAGGCCAGGGCTTGCCGTAGAGCCTGCATCCACAAGAGGCCGTTGCAGAGCGTACATAGCCGCCACTTGCTCAGCGGTCAGAACCGAGCCAAGCACACCATACTCGCCAATCGTGTACCCCCCCTGGCCGGTATTGTTGTATGCGCTTCCCAGCCGCCAGGTGGTCAGCATCGGGGCCGTCTGCGCGCCGGTGTAGGTGCTGCCCGACTGCACCCCGTCCACGTAGAATTTGTACGAGTCGGCGCCAAAATCGCACGTCAGAACCAGGTGCACCCAATCGCCCGCCGCGAATGACTGCACCGCCGAATAGATCCGGTAGTTGCCGTTGATGCTCACGCGCCAGGCGTTAGTCGCCGGGTCGAATGCGACAAAGACGCGTTCGTTGGTGGTGCCATATACATCCCACACCACAGGCACAGTAGCCCAGGGCGCCGGCGCAGCATACGGCACCTGCACCCAGGTCGCTATGCTCCACGTTGCCCGCCCGGACAACATCCCGGCGTGAGCATCCAGGTTGACCGCAGTCACCAGCCTGTAGCTCCTGCTCTCGTGCGGTGTTCCGTTCCAGCCGTACCCGGTGCCACGGTCGCCATCGGTGTACGAAGTAAGCAGGGTACCATATTCTACCAGGATGCCGTCCAGGTAGAAGGTGTAGTCAGTCGCATCGTTGGTCTTGATCCACCGCAGCCGAAGATTGGTCTGTCCCGCCGCCGTGATGAACGGCAGAGATACCCGCTGCCACCCGCCCGTTGCGACAGTGTTGATCGTCGCCAGCGTGCCGCTGTTGTCGTGGTTCCGAACCTCGAAGTAGANNCCGCCATAGACGCCGGTCCCGGTCGCCACGGCAAGGCTGTATTCTCCGAACATAGCCGCATCGCCGCTGCGCGAGATAGACGCGCCACTATACGCCGTGTAGCCGGTGGTGTTCGTCTCGATACTCGGATTCAAGACGTTGTTCGTTGTCGCCGGTTCTATCACCAGCCCGCGTGTTCCGGCCCATCTTCCCTGCTCCTGGTGGAAAGCGCCGGAGATCGTCGCCTTCTGCCCCCTGCTGGAAGTCCAACTGGTGGGGGTGATTGCCGCGTGAGGACCAAGCAGCAAGAGGCCGTCCGCCTGGGAGAAAAGGAACTGCCCCAGCGATTCGGAGACGAGAAGCGAGTTCAGCCACAATGTCCCGTTGCCGTAAACCTTTAGCCCGGCCCCAGCTTCCGACAATCCCAACCAGAAGAGGATGTCTCCGGCGGCAGCAGCGGGGTTGACCTGGCCCCGCACGTTCCCCGATGAGTCAACCCAATACTGGCTTGCGCCCTTGATGGTCAACTGCTCGTTGGACAGGATGACGTAGTTATTGCTCGACACCGCGCTCAAATCCGCACTGACGGCAATGCCCCACTCACCCGCGCTGGCCCACGGCACGCCCTCCAGATTTCCAACCCTGACATGCGGTATGGTGCTTACCCACGGCGTGGCACCCGATGTGAACACATCCATATAGGGGCCATAGTTCATGTCCGACGTGAGCAAAATCCTGCCGCTGGTGGCGCTGCCGTAACTGGCGACAGCCGTGCCAGCAGGGATGTAAGTGGAGGTCGAGCCGGACTTCAGGGTAAGCGTGTAGCTCTGCGTTCCATCCCCGTTCGTGGCGTAGGCAGTCAGCGGCCCCCAAATGTCTACCAGGGCCGTCCCGGTCCAGGCTTTGATCCTGATGTTGTGCCCGGTGTCGAAAAGCTGCGCCGCGCCCGTGGGCGGATCGTCGATGGTTATAGTTACCGTGCCGTTGAGTGCGCCCGGCGTCGTGAACCCCGCAGACAGCTTGCTGCCCTCGGCAACGAGGATGGTGCCGCCGTCTATGTGTACTTCGCCAATGGCAAAGACAGATGCGTGCAGCGCACCCCTGGCCCAAATGTTGTTGAACTCCGCATTGCCCAGATGGCTCAACTGCCAGCCGGCCTGACCGCTGACAAAGGCGGGGCTGCCGCTTTCCAGGTTGCCATCGCTGTCCAGTATGATGAGGTCGGTGCCCGAAGAGTCCAGGATCTTGAGCAAGCACGCCCCTGCTGAACCGTGCCCGGCGATGGATTGCAACACGAAGCCGTGCTGCGTGGTGTTTGCGGGATGGACCGTCAGGGCGCCACGGTACGTGGGCAAAGTCCCGGCGTTGACGTAAACCGCATCTTCGCTGCCGTCAGCAAAGAGAGTATCACCGTCTACCGCCAGGTCCACGCCAATCGCCACGGAGGTAGAAATGTCTGCGCTGCCGTCTACGTCAAGATCCGTGGTCGGGATGCCGTTGCTACCAATCCTTATCCCGCCTACAACACTCAGGGAGTCACCGTCCAGCAGGGCCAGGATGTTGGCCCCGTAGCGGTAGAGCTTGGTATCGTTGCCAATGGTCAAGCCATTCTCAAAGTCCCAGACGCCAGTAATCTCCTCATCCTGGTCGCCCTCAGCGTAGTTGGTGTGAACGTCGCCAAAATCGCCAGTCTCATGGGCAACCGTCACGTTCCCGCCTGGGCCAGCATCTGAAATGTCGATGCCCGAGCCGGCAGTCAGTACGCGCTCGGAAGTGAGGTCTGGGTGCAGGGACAGGACTACGTAGTCTGCATCGTCCACGCCGCCGCCAGTCTCATCAGCAGGGGTCCAGTTGTCGTAAGCGCCGGTCCAGGTGAGCCGCCCCAGCGAGTCTACGGAAAAGACCTCTTCCCGGTCTGCGTTGCGAACGACGAATCTGGTTGCGCCGTGGGAGTCGCCGAGGGTCATGCCCGGCTTGCTGGAATGGACTGGCTTGTCACCGCCGATGACAGACAGGGGGTAGATGCCACCGTAGGGACTGACGTACACCAGCAGGCGCGCTCTGCCATCCAGCACGCCGTCTGGATCGATGGCCCCCAGGTAAACCTGAACGGTATGGGAACTTGAGCGCAGCCTGATCCTGGCCCGCCTGGTCTGGGTATCGACAGACAGGACATCGGCCTCCTCCAGCCGCGCCTGGTCCTGGGCTATGCCTTTCATAACGCCAAGGGCATCTCTCATGGCGATTCTCCAACGACAGACTGAAGCCCGTCGAATGACATCTCATAGTTCGTCGGCCCGAACGATTCGCTGAAGGACAACACCTGCCTGGCCTGGGCAGCAGCGCCCGGTTCAGCCGTGCCGATCACGTCGCACAACTCTATAGCCGGGTGCCCCTTGATCCTGACCGATTCCTCCGTGATGCGCTGCGAGACTTCCATTTCATTCACGGCAAGGTCGTAACAGGCATTGCCCGTTGGCGCGGCGCTGACCTGGATGTTCTCATAGCGGTTGCCCAGCAGGGCGATGGACCACGGCCTGTCCCTGACCTCGCCGTAGGCGTTGGCTCCCACGGCCCGCACACTGGTCAGTACCTTATCCGTGTTCCTGGCGTAAGAATAGTCCAAAATTAGACTACGAACGTCCAGGGCCACGTCTTCCGAATCAAAGACACCATACACCAATTCGCCATCTTCGTTGCAGAAAAAGTGCCCATCGGTGTACATGGAAGCAAGCTGCGACATGATCGAGCCAACGGTGTCCTTGGGCCTGATGGTCACGCCATCTACAGGCTTGTACCAGCCATCGACGTAATAGTAATCATGCTGGGAAGGATTGCCTGCAACTGCGTCTGAGTATAGGCCAAAGTATCCATCCTCGTAACTGGAATCTGCACTCGTACAGCGCAGCGCCCCATCAACGTACACCGACAGGTACTTGCCCCTGGCGACCATGACAAGCTCTACGTTGCCCGAGTATGTGCCCGGTATACTGCGAAGGGTAGACCACGAACCGTTGGATGCCTTCCTGATCTTGACCGCCGTGGTAGACACCGAGCCAGAATAGCAATTTGCCCCAGAAAGCGTAGACCTGACAACCACGCCGCTATCCTGAGTCTTCACGTTCAGGCTGCACTTTACTACCACGTCAGAAACAGAAACGTCCAGCAACTTGACAGCAGGGACGGTGATGCCGTTGACGCCCAGGGCATGCCCGCCCGAGACGGACCACGTACCGCCTATATCGGCACCCCACCTGCTGCCGAACGACGAGCCAGAGAACAGGTCAATGATCTCGCCCTGCTCGTCCGTGTCGATGCCGGCAATGGCTGCCAGGTACTCCATGACCGTGCTGCCCGACAGGTACGTCTCTGCCGAAAAAACCTCCACGTTGTCGAAGCGAATGAGGGCGGTTGTCTCATCTGCGTTGTCGATGTAGGCATACAATCCGGTGTAGCCATGTGGTCCAAGTTGTCCACTTGTTGCTGTGGAACTGACGGCAAGTACATAGTTCACGCCGTCGATGCTGTACCAGACCTGGATGTAGCCGTAGACAATCCTGGCAAGTAGCCAGTAGTCAGTATCCGCACTCCAAACAAAATCAGAGGCAGAGGATGCAAGCACAACCGGGTCTGCCATCTCTTCGGTGTCGATGGACGCAATCCGTATCTTCCCTGCTGCCTTGTCATAATAACAAACGAACGCCGTTGTCACGCCTGAATCGGACACGCTCTGGTGAATTACAATCCCGGCACGGTGGTCGGCTATGTCATTGACAAAGCGCATCTTGATGGCAGTTATGTGCGCCGCACTGGGATCGTAACCACACAGAGAGATGGCGTTCTCGCCCTGCTCGAACTGCTCGTACATCCCGCCGCTCTCACGCCATTGTCCATTCTGCGCCACGAAGTGGTCTACGTTCAGCGGATCGGCAAAGTCCACAAAGAAGACGTTCTGCCCCAGGATGGTCTGGGGCCACGCCTGCTTGATAGCCGTGGCCCGCCACAGCATGTCCATGACCGTGAACGTCGCCAGCTTGTCGATGCCGCCCGGCCTGGACTTG
>MTKZ01001017.1_pt2 | contig 26069 bp, 27 predicted proteins | sample 1042781 | NCBI WGS metagenome assembly MTKZ01 (sample SAMN06212207, study PRJNA360539) | anaerobic digester metagenome | biome: Wastewater treatment plant; material: sludge; isolation source: anaerobic digester fed with sludge from wastewater treatment plant | place: Denmark: WWTP Viborg ... | reverse complement strand
ATAATCTTACACAATTAATTGTTGGCAGCGAAGGCACTTTAGGTATCGTTACTAAAATTGTATTGCGCCTTATTCCATTGCCGGCGTATGATGTGCTGATGCTGGTTCCTTTTAAAAATCTCGAACAGGCAGGTGAAGCAGTGAGTTCCATTTTCAGGGCTGGCTTTGTGCCCAGTGCCATGGAATTGATGGAAATAGATTCGTTGAAAATAGTAAGCAAATTTGTTGATAGCACAGCTATAGCCATAACAGACGATACCGCTGCTCATCTTATTATTGAAGTGGATGGTAACAATATGGATTTACTGATGGGAGAGATGGAAGCCATCAGCAACCTGCTGTCACAATATGATATCGGCGAAATTTATTTTGCAGATGATGCACAACAGAAAGCGGAGCTGTGGAAATTGAGAAGAAGAGTGGCTGAAGCAGTGAAACTTATTGGCTACACTATTGAAGAAGACACCGTTGTGCCGAGAGCAGAATTGCCGGCATTAATTAAGGGAGCAAAAGATTTAGGAAAGAAACATGATTTTGAAGTGGTGTGCTATGGGCATGCCGGGGATGGCAATCTTCATATCAGGATCAGGAAAGAAGGCATTCCCAATAGCCATGGTAATGCAGTTATGACTGCCGCCCTGCGGGAATTATTTGACCTGGTGAAAAGTCTTGGTGGCACCATCAGTGGTGAGCATGGTATTGGATTGATACAAAAACCTTATATGGATATTATTTTCCGGGAAGCTAATTTCCGGTTGATGAGGGATATTAAAAAAGCATTCGACCCAAATAATATTTTGAATGCCGGAAAAATATTTGACTTACATACATAAATACCCCATGATTATGAGAAAACTAATTTTATCCGCATTATTATTTGTTGCAGCATCAACATTTCTGTTGGCACAGGATGAGGAGGAAGAAAAAGGAGGTTGGAAAAGCAATCATCTTTTTATTGGATCCGGTATTAATCTTGGTTTTTCCAACGGATTCATTATTGGTCTTAATCCGGAAGTAGGTTATAGTATCAGTAAAATACTGGATGCCGGTATTGCTTTTAATTTTACTTATGTAACACAACGGAGCCAGCAGTCTAATTACTCCCTGCGTTATACAGCTATTGGGGGAGGTCCTTTTGTACGTTTATGGCCGGCCAGGATGTTTTTTGTGGGAGCACAGTTTGAATACAATTCAATCGGCATCAGTGAAAAGCTCAATAACGTAGTAACAAAGTTAGAATCGGCCACTGCACCAAGTCTTTTACTGGGGCTTGGCTATGGCAACCGCATGATCGGTCAATCGCAATTTTATACCAGCATTATGATAGATGCAATGAACGATCCTGATTCTCCCTACCGGGATCAGTTTGGAAGGGCGTTGCCTGTTTTCCGGACAGGATTTATTTTTTACCTGGGGAGAAAGAACAGAGACAATTAGATTTTCACTTAAATATACTTAAGCAGATCAGAAGGATCATCAATAACGGTTATCCTTTTTTCTGCTTCCTCATATAAGAATTTTTCTTCCTTCATCAGCCGGATATGGGCCAGCAAATGATTATAGAAACCACCGGAATTCAGAATATAAATCTGCTTATCGTGAATGGTCAATTGGTTCCAGGTTATTATTTCAAATAATTCATCCAGTGTGCCGAACCCACCTGGCAATACTATAGCGGCATCACTGAGGCTGTATAATTTTCTTTTCCGCTCATGCATGTCATCACTGATAATTAGTTCTGTGAGGCCGAGATGCTGCACTTCCCATTCAATAAGTATTTTAGGAATTATACCGGTAACATTTCCCCCATATTGCATCACACTGTCGGCAATACAGCCCATAAGGCCAGCACTACCACCACCGTAAATAAGCCGGATGTTATTCTCCGCCAGTAACTTTCCTAACTGAACAGCATGTTCAATAAATATTGGATTGTTGCCTTTTTTTGAACCGCAGAAAACGGCAAGTGATTGTATGGCCATAATTAAAATAAATTGGGGCAAAGGGATAACATTTTTCTTTATCTTCAAAATTCATTACTGCACATTTACAGAGATAATTATTACTTAACGCAAACCCTGCTGTATGTCACCAGTTGTTCTTTTTTCTTTTGTCATTGGGTACTTTGTCCTTTTACTTGCTGTTGCATGGTTTACTTCCCGCAATTCCAATAATGAATCTTTTTTTATAGGCAATCGCAATAGTAACTGGATGCTGGTGGCTTTTGGTATGATTGGTACTTCTTTATCGGGTGTCACATTTGTAAGTGTGCCTGGCGGAGTTGCCAGCGGAAATTTCTATTACTTCCAGATTGTGTTAGGTTATTTATTGGGATATATGGTTATAGCTTTTGTGTTGTTACCACTGTATTATAAAATGAACCTGACAAGTATTTATACCTATCTCGAGAAAAGGTTTGGTATCAATGCCCACAAAGCCGGAGCATTTTTTTTCATTCTTTCCCGTACGGTTGGTGCCACAGCAAGATTATACCTGGTGATAAGTGTGTTACAGATTTTCATTTTCAACAAACTGAATATCCCTTTTGAAGCCACTGCACTTGTGATCTTGTTGCTGATTCTTTTATACACTTTTGAAGGAGGGGTAAAAACCATTATTTATACCGATACATTACAAACAACAGGAATGCTGGTAGGGCTGGTTGTCTGCATTATTGTAATTGTAAAAGCATTGGGAACTGATTTTGGCGGTGCCTGGACGATGATGGCTGACAAGGGCTATACTCAAATATTTAATTGGGATGTGAATGATGGCCGGTTTGCCCTGAAACATATTATTGGTGGTATGTTTATCGCCATTGCTATGACAGGCCTTGACCAGGAAATGATGCAAAAGAATATCAGTGTAAAAAATCTGAAAGATTCTCAGAAGAACATGATGACATTTACTGCTGTACTGATGGTGGTCAATTTCCTGTTCCTTGTCCTGGGCGGCGTTCTTTATTTATATGCCAGTTCAAAAGGAATTACTGCGGCTCCCGATGATTTGTTTCCCACCATTGCTTTAAGTGATACGTTTAGTGGTGTTATCGGGATCATTTTTGTTATCGCTATTATTTCAGCTTTATTTCCCAGTGTGGATGGCGCCATTACTTCCCTCACTTCCTGTTTCTGTATTGATATACTCGGCATTAATAAAAAAGAAGGAACAGAAAAGGAAAAGAAAAGTACAAGGTTGAAAGTACATTTTACGTTTGCCCTTATCTTCTTTTTAATGGTACTCCTTTTTAAAGCTATAAACGACAAATTGATCATAGACTTTATTCTCAAATTTGCAGGTATAACTTACGGGCCGTTACTAGGTTTATTTGCTTTCGGTATTTTGACAAAGCGAAAGCTGAACGAAAAACTGATTTGGGCAGTCTGTATCATTGCACCATTGCTTGCTCTTGGAATAGATATGCTCAGCAATCCGCTATGGTACAATGCTAAGCTGCATACAGACCTTGGTCTGCAAAGTATTTCTGAATCTATTTTCAATGGCTATAAGATCGGGAATGAGCTGATATTAATAAATGGTATTCTTACTTTCCTGGGATTATGGTTTATCTCCACAGGTAAAAAGGGAAATGACATACAACTTCAAGCCGTTTGATTTAATCGTTAACTCAAAATAGCACTTATGAAAAAGTTAGTTTTAGTTGCCTCAGTATTTATGGTTTCAATTATTTTCACCGCATGTGGTGGTAGGGCGGAAAAGAAGGCCGATATACAGGTCGCTTCTGAAATGCAGGATTTCATGAATAATTTCAATGGAAGGTCTGCTTCTGTAAAAATTGCACTGGATGATTTTGGGGTATCCGGCCTGGACAGAAAAGATATGGATATGTATGACCTGGAAAAACCTAAAGTGCTTGAGACAAAAGGCAATTGTTATTTGCTGGAGTGTACATCAGGCCTCACAAAAAGAAAGTATAATATCTGCTGGGAAGGAGGAAAGATAAATTCTGTTGAAGACAAAGGAATGGAGTAGTCTCAGAAGTCATTTTTTTACAAATAGTGCCGGGTAAACAACTTTTAATAGTTGCCCGGTTTTTTTATTCCTGTAACCTATTAAAGGCATCGACTATGGCACTAACTGAGTATTTTTGTAAATAAATAATTGTAATGGATTTAATTCATCCATTGGTACAGGAATATGCAGAAAAATATTCTTCTGCAGAAGATGCTTTGCTCAAAGAAGTGAATGAATATACGATGAAGTATCATTCAGAAGCTGTAATGCTGAGTGGTCACCTGCAGGGGAAAGTACTGGAGATGATTAGTTGTATGATACAGCCCCGGAGAATTTTAGAAATAGGAACCTTTACCGGCTACAGCGGTCTGTGCCTGGCAAAAGGACTAACCGATGATGGGCAGTTGCATACAATTGAACTTCGGTCAGCTGATGCCGGGAGAGCACAATCTTATTTTACCCGTTCTTCTTATGCTGACAAGATAATTTTACATACAGGAAATGCGTTAGATATCATCCCGCAATTACATGAAACATGGGATTTAGTGTTTATCGATGCCGATAAACCGGCTTATATTGAATATTTTAACCTCGTTTTGCCCCGGTTGCGGAAAAACGGTTTTATTTTAGCAGATAATATTTTTTTTCATGGCCAGGTGCTGGAAGCAGAAGTTAAGGGCAAGAGTGCAAAAGGAATCAGAGCATTCAATGATTTTATAAAAGACAGAACTGATGTAGAAAAAGTAGTATTAACCATCCGTGACGGACTTTACCTGCTACGGAAATTATAATAGTGGCAAAATGCAAACATTGCGAAACAGAATTTTACTTCTTTTGGTAATAATAACTTCTGCTGCTAATGCTCAAAAACAAGAAGCAGTAAGTAAGTACATAAGTGAGTTTAAAGACCTCGCCGTTGCTGAAATGAAAAGAACCGGCGTTCCTGCTGCAATCACCCTGGCACAGGGCATACATGAATCTGGGGCAGGTACCAGTAAATTAGTGACAGCATCCAATAATCATTTTGGTATCAAATGCAAATCTAACTGGACTGGTGAGTCGGTAAAACATGATGATGATGCTAAAGGAGAATGTTTCCGCAAATACCCGGCTTCTGAAGATTCATACAAAGACCATTCTGATTTTTTACGAAATGGGCAACGATATGCTTTTTTATTTTCTCTCGACCCCACCGATTATGAAGGCTGGGCCAATGGATTGAAAAATGCCGGCTATGCCACCAATCCAAAATATCCCCAGGTATTAATAAAATTAATTGAGGATTATGGGTTGCAGGAATACACTTTCATTGCCATGGGCAAAATATCAAATGAGAATAATAAAGATGAAGTTAGACCCGAACCCGGCGTTATAGGTATTGTGCCTGTTGTTGCGCCGGCGGAAGCTGACAAGGTACCTGATGCCCCGGTCGAAAAAGTTTCTTATCCAACCGGTGAATTTAAAATCAACGAAACAAAAGTAGTTTACGTTAAAAGAGGAACTTCTTATTTATCTGTTGCAAAGCAATATGATGTAGACCTCTCTAAAATTTTTGAGTTTAATGAAATTTCCCGCACTGAAGTTTCCGATAAAGACCAGTTGATTTATCTGCAACGAAAAAGAAAAACAGGCAATAATGAATTTCATATAGTACAACCCGGAGAAACATTACATTTTATTGCTCAGCAACAGGCCATACGGTTGGAAAGCCTGTTAGAATTAAATTGGTTGAAGAGAGATGAGAAACCAGCTGTTGGTGAAAAATTGAGCCTTAAATCAAAATCGTCTTCCATGCCTAAACTGACAGTTAATGAAAACTACTCACTTATTCCTGCTGCCAATAAGCAGCCCGTTAATTAAAACCACTAACTGCTTATGCCTGCCATTACTGTACATGACAAGTCCTTCGAAACATATCTCCCTGAGGAAACTATTTTACAACGTGTAAAGGAAATTGCTGCTGAAATCAACAAGGATTATGCAGGCCGGCGTCCTTTATTCATCGCCATTCTTAACGGGTCTTTCATGTTTGCTTCTGATCTTTTTAAGCAATTAAATATTGAGGCTGAGCTTTGCTTTATTAAGCTGGCATCTTATAAGGGGATGAAATCATCGGGTAATGTGGTTACTTCTATCGGGCTCGAGGATGACCTTTTTAACAAGGAAGTGATTATTGTAGAGGATATTGTTGATACCGGCAAGACATTGCACAATTTTCTTCCAAAATTGATGCATCAGCAGCCTAAATCACTAAAAATAGCAACGCTTTTACATAAGGCAGATGCCACAGAATACCCGCTGCAACTGGATTATGTAGGCTTTAGTATCCCCAACAAGTTTGTAGTTGGGTATGGCCTCGATTATGATGGCCTGGGCCGTAATTTGAAGGAGATTTACCAGTTAGTATAAAATCAGCGGGGCTATCCGGCTTTTTTTGTATTTTATCGCTCCAAAATATCCATTTGAAGGCCGCTTGTCATATAGCAATCTTTCTCCTGTTGTCTTCGTCCGTATTTGCCCAGCAATTTTATGCCCGCGGCGAGGTAAAGGACGAAACGGGTAACGTATTACAAAATGTGACCATCCTCCAGCACAAAACAGGTTATGTTTTCAGAAGTGGTTCTTCAGGAACTTTTGGTATTGTAGCTAACCAGCAGGTGGATACGTTCAGCTTTTTTCTTGAAGGCTACCAGAAAGAAAAAATAGAAGTGGATGCAGAAAAATACCTGAGTGTAAAAATGAAACGCCTTACTGGTTCTGCTGCTAATAGCCGGAGAGATAAGCTTTCTTCACAAACAAAAGATTTGGCAAAGGAGGACCAAAAAAGCTGGTTCACCGGCGATGAAACATATGCCAGCATTCTGGAGAATCATTTTGTCAATGCGAAGAAATTTCCCACCACCGGAATGTCGTTGAATGTGGACAGGGCTTCATATAGTAATATACGCCGGTTCATCACATTGAAATCAATGGTGCCGCCAGATGCGGTACGGATTGAGGAAATGCTGAATTATTTTAACCTGAGTTATAATAAACCTGACGATGATAAACTTTTCGATATTAAAACAAGGTTAAGCACCTGCCCATGGAACCCGGACAACCAGTTATTTTATATTAACCTCTCCTCGCAAAAATTAAACTTAGATACGCTGCCGCCAAGTCATCTTGTTTTTTTAATAGATGTATCGGGTTCTATGGATATGCCCAACAGGTTGCCATTACTTAAATCCGCATTCCGGTTATTGGTGAATAATCTGCGGGANNAACGGGAGTAATGCTGAACACTACCAGTGGTGGGGAAAAAGAAAAAATCTTAAAAGCCATTGATGAACTGGAACCCGGAGGCTCTACACCGGGGGAGTCGGGAATAAAATTAGCTTATAGTGTGGCCCGCAATCATTTTATAAAAGGCGGAAACAACCGTGTGATATTAGCAACGGATGGTGATTTTAACGTGGGATTAAAAACTGAAACAGAGCTGGATGAATTGATTACATCCCAACGGGAAACGGGTGTTTACCTTACCTGTCTTGGTGTGGGTATGGGAAATTATAAGGATTCAAAGATCCACCTGCTGGCAGAAAAGGGTAACGGAAATTTTGCTTACCTGGATAATTTTAAAGAAGCCGAGAAAGTATTGCTGAAAGAATTTACCCAGACGCTTTACTCGGTGGCAGACGATGTATACATGAATATTGATTTTAACCCGGAGTATGTTAAAGAATATCGGCTTATAGGGTTTGATAATAAAGTGGGAGCTCTCCGGGATTCTATGTCCATTATTGAGGGTGGTGAGATCGGCTCTGGTCACTCGATGATCGCTTTGTTTGAAATAGTTCCCTCGGAAATTAATAAAGGGGCTATTAAGGATAATTTTACCACTGGAAAGTTTGCAGATATAAAATTGAATTATCACCTGCCCAATAGTACGAAGGCCTGCAATTATAATTTTACCAGCCGTTTTGAATTTATACCGCTGGCAGAACTCGATAAGAACTATCTTTTTTCTGCATCGGTTGCCATGTTTGGCTCCTTATTACGCACCTCACCATTTTTAAAAAATATCGGGTGGAATGAGATAATTACACTGGCAGAAGCCGCTTCCGGGAAAGATGATTTGCTCCAAAAAGAATTCCTGGGAATACTAAACCAGGCAAAGACACTTTATTTAAAAGTGAAAAAGAAGAAAGGGGGGACAGCGCAATGGTGATAATTATTTTCTCTTTAACGCATCTTTTCGGATGAGGTAAAATTCAATTTCATAGAATCGGGCACCCTCAAATTTTAACTTCCCGGTTTTTACTTTGTAATATTTATTATTTGCATAAGCGGTGATGGTATAGATACCAGGTGACATATCAATATACAAAAAGTCCGATAAATTATGATAACCTTCACGGTCCACATATTTCGAGCTATCATAGGTGACGTATTCCTTGTTATTTATTACAATCTTGCCTTCAATCGGGTGGCATCCATTTTCTGATAGCTCATATAGTCTTATTGATATGCCGCAAATTGTTGTATCGAAATTACCGCTTGAATGGGGCGATATTATAAACGTCCCTTTGTCCTTATTTGACCATCTCGCTTTTACTTGCCCAATACATAAATTAGTGTTACTGAGTATAAGAATAAATAGAATTGATATGGTAAGTTTTCGCCTTGTCATTTTAATTACGTAATAAATATTAATGGTAAGTTATAGGGAATGCTGTTGGTAAATAAAAATCAACTTTATAACTTTTTTTCCTTTTGAATTTGAATCTTACACTCCTTAAAGGATTGAATTTTTGATCCAAGGTCGATTGAAGTAAAATTGTATGCCATCCTTTAGTAAGTTTTATATTGACACTGCCATCAATATTGATATTATAGGTAGTTGAATCAATCCATAGTATTAATCTTGGGTACGGTGTTGCCTTTAGGCGGTAACAAAAAGGTCTAAAAAACTGTGGATTAAATAATGACGAGTCTTTAGAAAGTAAATTATTTTTTTTAACTTCTCTTATTATAAAAGTTCCTTTGTATTCATTAATATTTGTATCAATAATATTAACTTTTTGTGCTTGAGTATTTATAACTAAAATACTGCAAAGAAACAATGTAATTATTTTTTTACAGATGGACATATACTAATTAAGGACAAGCTTTTGTACCTATTTGTGGAATATTAAGATAATAGCCTCCGTATGTTCCGGAGAAATTCCCAAGATTATTTAATTCAATGTCTAACCTTTTTGTAATTCTTGCTCTGTCCTCATCAGTTAATCCAAGCGAAGGATCCATCCAAGCAGACGTTGGTGATTGATCCTCATTTAATCCACCCCATGACATGTCACTACAAAACTCTTCAAGTTGAGTGCCTGTCAAATTAAACCCTAATATAAGACAGGCATTTTTCAAAGCATTTTTTATATGATTTCTAAGCGAGTTAATCATTATGTTATGGTGAAGGTTACTTGCAGTCGATTCTTTTTTCTTCATGAAATCTTTTAGCAACTTTACATATGGTAAACCAAGCAGGCTGTCACGAACTGATGTAGGTAGGTTTAGAGAATTATGATAATAGTCATACAAAAATGCATGAACTGCTTCATGTAGGAGAGTTTGGGCTACCATTATGTTTGTTGCATTTTGCATCCGACTATTATTTAACCAAGTTATTGCTCGACGATAATTGGGTAAAAAAGCAGTTACGGCATTTGCAAGTGGATCGTGTGGTGGATTTATCTGAGGGACTTCTTCTATTTCCCAATCAAAGCCAGGAGTATTTCCAGAAAGGACAGTAATTATTTTTGCAACTGTACCAGAATCTGTATCTCTTATTTTGTTTAATATGTTTTCAATACATGGGCGGACTGTAAAATGAAGTATAATACTATCATCCCATGATTGCAGCATTTGATTAATTGTTGGTTCATCAACCGGTACCCATCCAGGTTCACATGGATTTTGGTAAAGTGAAGATCTGTTAGCTGGAACTCCTCCTTCACAACCAGGTGGGGTGGAGCCGCCGCTACTACCGCCTCCTCCTGTATTACCACCTGAATTGCCGCCAGTACCCCCACCACCGCCACTGCTGGGTATGTATTCCCAGGTGTCAGTACAAATTGTGACAGTTAATAATGTACCGCTGCTACAGGGTAATGACGAGCTTGTAGTCGCATTGGATCGAAGCCAGGTATAGTCAATTGCCTTAATACATATGTCATAATCATCACACCAGGTTACAAGGGTCCATAAATGGCTTCTTCCTGCTGTGCCGCCTGAAGGTTCTTTAAGCATATATGTAATGTTGGCACTATCAAACGGTAATCCCATTCCAGCTAAACTATTTCTTACGTTTTGTGATAAAAGGTTTTCATCCGTAATTCTGAACTTGGTTCTGTTAAATACTGAATTATCAAGCCTTGTAAAAACATGAAAAACATTCAAGGCATTCCAGCCAGTATTAGTTGTATCATATCCAAAACTGGAATATTGCCAGTCGCAAAGAAATTGATAAGTAGTATCGGTAGGGGTGGTTTTAATAACTAGAGATGCATTTACATAAAACTGGCTATCTCTTACAAACGGAATATAAGTCAGGGTTTCATTTTCTGTTAAATTTCTAACTTGTGAACCTGCTTTAGATACAGAAAGAGATTTGTTCCAGTATGGGAAACCCACTTTTTTTACTATTCCCCTTATAAAATTATATTTCTCGTTCTTTGCTTTTAAAAACTTATTAAGGGCTTGTATATGTGGGTCAGTTGATGTGTGTGAATTAAAGAACTTTGATGCGAGTTCATTATTCTGTACCTGTTCTGGTTTTATATCTGTTTTCCTGCATGCATTAATTAGAAGCATCGTTAATGAGCCAATTAGTATTATCAGAATTAGTTTAGAAAATGCGGGGGGGGGTATTATTTTTCATATCTCAGTTTATAATGGTATAATTAGCTGAATATGAAAATAAATAAATATTATTTAATAACCAATCCTAAGAAAAAAATATAGAAGCTGCGATAAATCTGGTACTAATTTGCCCGTTTAATCTTACTGTCAAAAAATGCATCCCATTTCCATTGTTGCTCCCGGTTTGCATAGTGATTGGTCTCATCATCGTACAGCAAATCCATCTTTTTATACTTATCAACGGTCTCTTTTATTATAGCACTTAGCTTGGCCTGGTAATCGTTTTTGAGGAAAACTGTTTTGTTGAATTTTTCCTGCAACTCCATGGCGCAAAGAATACCAACATCAAAATGCCCCTGCTCATGTTTTAGCAAGCTATCAGTTACTTTATCTTTTTTCTTCCAGGAATTTTGGCCTAAATCTAGAGTGATCTGTACTTTCCATTTCACTGTATCACCTTTGAAAACAAATCCGTCGTACTTATAACTTGTATTCCAGTAGGTAAAGGCAAAGTATGGTGAGCCATGATCAGGGCTACCACGAAAATCATCCCATCTCAACAGTCTGGAAGTTTCTTCACCATTTATAATGATTCTTTGGGCAGATGTTCGCATGGACCCAAACAGAAGAAAACCAGCCAATACATATTTAAATAACATACCGATATATTAGAAATAAAAAAACCAGCATTGCTGGTTCCTAAATTACGAAAACATATCTTTTATTTTATCAAAGAAGTTTTTCTCATTTTTATCCGGATGCGGCTTGAAGTTGGGTGAGCCGCTTAATTTTTCAAGCATCGCTTTTTCTTCGCTGCTGAGGTGTTGTGGTGTCCAGATATTCACTTGTATCAGTTGATCCCCTTTTTCATAGGAGTTAACGTCCGGAAAGCCTTTACCTTTTAACCTGAATACTTTCCCACTTTGTGTTCCCGCAGGTATTTTAATTTTTGCTCTTCCGTCAATAGTAGGCACTTCCACTTGTGTACCAAATGCAGCATCCGTAAATGAGATGTGCAATTCATAAGCAACATTCAATCCTTCCCGGTGCAACTCTTTATGCGGTTCTTCTTCAATCAGGATGATAAGATCACCCGGGCTTCCACCTTATTCGCCGGCATTTCCTTTTCCGCCAACATTCATTTGCATTCCCTCCTGTACACCAGCCGGTATATCAATACTGACGGTTTCCTCACCATATACTCTTCCTTCACCTTTGCAACTTGTACATTTAGCTGTTACCGTTGTTCCTTCGCCATTACAAGTAGGACAGGTGGTAACAGTTTGCATTTGCCCAAGGAAAGTATTTTGTACTCTTCTTACCTGGCCACTGCCTCCACAGGCGTTGCAGGTTTGTACACTGCCTTTATCTTTTGCACCACTGCCACTGCAGGTAGCACAACTGACATATTTTTTAACTTTAATATTCTTAGTAACCCCTTTTGCAATTTCTTCATAGGTGAGTTTTAGTTTTACCCGCAGGTTACTTCCTCTTACACCACGGCTGCGCTGTTGTCCTCTGCCTCCACGTTGTTGTCCGCCGCCAAAAAAGTTACCAAATAAATCTTCTCCGAAAATATCACCAAACTGGCTGAAGATATCTTCCATGTTCATCCCGCCGCCACCGCTGTATCCTCCACGTCCCTGTCCGCTTACTCCGGCATGACCATAACGGTCGTATTGTGCTTTCTTATCAGCATCGCTTAGTATCTCGTAAGCTTCCGCTGCTTCTTTAAATTTTTCTTCCGCTGCTTTATCACCCGGATTACGGTCAGGGTGGTATTGCATGGCTACTTTGCGGTATGCTTTTTTAATTTCATCCGTAGAAGCAGTCTTGCCGACTCCAAGTATTTCGTAAAAATCTCTTTTTGACATTTCTTTATTTAACCAATTAACGAATCACTATTTACCCACCACCACTTTTGCATGACGGATGATTTTATCATTCAGATAATAACCTTTCATTACTTCATCAATAATTTTACCTTTCATTTCTTCTGATGGAGCGGTAATTTCAGTAACTGCTTCATGAAGATCAGCATTGAATTCCTGGCCAACTGTGTCCATGGCTTTTACACCTTTAGATTGCAATGTGTTCCGAAGTTTTGTGAACACCAGCATAACACCTTCTTTTATCGCTTTCGCATCATCACTGGCATCCAATTGTTTTTGAGCTCTGTCACAATCATCCAGTACATCCAGCATATCCGTAATTACATCCCGGCCTGCTGTTTGTATCAGTTCTATTCTTTCTTTCGCACTGCGACGTTTGAAGTTATCAAACTCGGCTACTTTTCTCAGGTATTTGTCTTTTGATTCTTCAAGCTCTCCTTTCAATTTTTCCAGGTCCGATTCCTCCCCAACAGGTTCATTTAAGTGGGATGTTCCGCTCTGGTTTTCGTCGGTATTAATATCTATACCGATATTACTTTCCGGGGTATTAGTGGGGTTCGCTTTCATATTTTTTGCTGCCATTTTTTAAAATTGACTGCAAAGGTAAGGTTGTCAAGAATATTGCCAACCTTCCTTTCGGCAGTCTGACTGCGGATATCAGGACAAAGTGACCTTAACAAGGTACAAGTGTCAATGAACAGGTGACAAGAAGTACCTTTATCTGACTGTTGTTTTGCCCAAATCACAGTGCGGCACCTTCTGGCTTTCTTCTTGTAACTTGCAGCCCTTTATGAATAAAGTATACCTGAAAAGAAAAATTTCGCCCCGTGTGGTTAATGGCCATCCCTGGATATTCAATAATGAGGTGGATAAAATTGATGGTGAAGTACAGGGAGGTGATATTGTTGAAGTGTTTACGTATGATAAGAAATTTGTTGGTAAAGGATATATTAATCCGAAATCACAAATACTTGTTCGCCTGCTTACCCGAAATAAAGGAGAAGAGATTAATGAAAAGTTTTTCTTTGATCAAATTGCTAAATGCTGGGATTACAGAAAGAAATTAGGATATACGGAGAACTGCCGACTGGTTTTTGGGGAAGCGGATTCGTTACCACAATTAATTATCGATAAGTTCAACGATTATTTTGTTATTCAAACACTGGCGTTGGGAATCGATATTTGGAAGCCGGCGATTGTAAAGGCGTTGAATGAGATTTTTCAGCCTAAAGGAATTTATGAACGTAATGATGTACCTGTAAGAGAACTGGAAGGTTTGCCGCAACAAAAAGGATTTTTGTCAGCTCCCTTTGATACTAAAATCGTTATTTCCGAGAATGGCCTTCAATTTTATGTGGATATCGAAAATGGGCAAAAAACAGGTTATTTCTTAGACCAGCAGGACAATCGGCGTGCCATTCAGCATATTGTAAAGGGGGCAGATGTATTGGGTGCATTTACATATACTGGTACGTTTGAAATTCATGCGGCTTGCTATGGAGCTAAATCAGTACTCGGACTTGATATATCTGCTAATGCCGTTGATCAGGCCAATAAAAATGCTGAGTTAAATGGTGTAAGTGATAAATGCCGGTTTGAAACGGCGAATGCTTTTGATGTGTTGAAACAATGGGGTAAAGAAGGCCGGCAATATGATGTCGTTATGCTGGATCCGCCAGCTTTTACTAAAAGCAGGGAAACAATACAAAAAGCCATTACGGGTAATAAGGAAATTAATTTACGGGGAATGAAATTGGTGAAGCCCGGAGGTTTTTTAGTTACTTCCTCTTGTACAAATTTGGTGAACCCGGAATTGTTTCTTCAAATAATTGATATGGCTGCAAAGGATGTACGGAGAAAAATAAGACAGGTGACTTTTCAGACTCAGGCTGGTGATCATCCTGTTATCCGTGGAATGGATAATACAGAATACCTCAAATTCCTGATTATACAGGTACAGTAAAAATGAAAAGAGGGGAGTAATTTATTTGGTGACCTGGAACTTTCCTGATTCTACAACTTTGCCCGTAGCATCAAGCAGGTTATACATGTAAAGCCCACGGTTAAATTCAGACAAATTAATGGTGGATTTTTGCGGGGCGTTCGGCATATCATACATCTTCTTACCAAGGAAACTATATATCTGAATTGACATTCCTTTTTCGTAGCCTTTCTGTAAATCAAAAGTGATGATGGTAGTGGCAGGATTAGGATATAGCTTAATTATCCTGTCGGTTGTTTCAGAACCGGGAATTGTTCTTGAAGATTGACCTTGCGATTGAATGGCAATCAACAGAATAAAGGATAATATGGGTAGAATCCGTCTCAACGAAACAAATTTACTTTTATTATTCGAAAAGTAAGCCAGATTTTTTTTCTATGCAACGTAAAACTACTATATTTTAAAAATATTTGATAATCAGCTTCTTATATAAGAATTATCAATAGTTTTTAACGATATATTAATTAAGGCTTTTGAGGCAGTCCTGAATTTTTTTAAAATCTGGCACTTCACCGGCATTCTCGAGCACTTCAGCATAACGAACGATTCCGTCTTTATCTATTACAAAAGCAGATCGTTTGGATACGCCTTTCATATTAAAACCAAACATCTCATAAATTGAACCATAAGCTCTTGAAACTTCTTTATTAAAATCACTGAGAAGGGTGAAGTTCAATTGCTGGTCCTCTTTAAACTTAGCTAATGTCTGCAATGCGTCTACTGAAATCCCAAACACTTTTGCATTAATACTATTATACCATCCTATATTATCTCTTACCGAACATAGCTCTTTTGTGCAGACACTGGTAAAAGCCAGTGGAAAAAATAATAGTAAAACGGGCTGGCCTTTTAATTCAGAAAGGGTTACTTTATTTTTATCGCTGTCGTACAGGATAAAATCAGGGGCGGTTTGTCCAATTTCAATATTCATGGGTCTTTTTTGAAGAGGGAATGAAAAGTATAAATTATCGTACATTAGTATACATCGGAGAAACAAATAACTTCTAAATAAGTTGTCCTTTTGTTTGTCTTTTTTAACCAAAACCAACTCAACATGAAAAAACTATTAGCAGAATTAATCGGGACATTCTCACTAGTCTTTTTTGGATGCGGTGCAGCCGTTGTCTCAGGAGTATCCGCTGCGGGTCCGGATGGTATTGGCTTATTAGGAATTTCTTTCGCCTTTGGTCTCACTGTAGTGGCAATGGCCTATGCAATCGGGGGCATAACCGGGTGCCATATTAACCCGGCCATTACCATTTCCATGCTGGTTGCAGGAAAGATAAAAACAGGCGAAGCCATTAATTATATCATTGGTCAATTGATTGGGGCAACGTTGGCTGCAGGTGTTTTATATGTAATTCAGAAAGGAGCACCCGGTTTTGAAATGGGAGAATGGGCATTGGGCTCCAATGGATGGGGTGAAGGTTATCTTGGTGGCTACAACATGACATCTGCTTTTCTAGCGGAAGCGGTGCTGACTTTTTTATTCCTCTTTGTAATTTTTGCTACTACTTCTAAATGGGGAAATAGTACAATGGCCGGTCTAGCTATTGGATTAACGCTGGTACTGATTCATTTGGTGGCAATACCAATCACGGGCACATCAGTTAATCCTGCCCGCAGTTTTGGTCCGGCCATTTTTGCACAAGGAAAAGCATTAACACAGTTATGGTTATTTATTGCTGCACCAATTGCTGGTGGGGTGCTTGCAGCATTAGTATGGAAAGGATTGTTTGAAACAAAAGAATAAAAAAAGAGGAGGCTTTTTTGTAGATGGGATAAAATGAAAAATCAGGCTGCTTATTATTCTTTTACCAGTTTCATGGTCTTGGTTTCGGTTCCTATAGTCTGTGAAGCTTCTACATAGGTCCAGCCATTACGGTCAATATTCCAGTTGCCATTAATCAGGTTCAGAGGGTAGACGGCTCCTGTAAAATTTGCTGATGTCGTCCTGGTTGCGGAATTCCCATCCCAGGTTCCTGTGTTTTCAACAGTACCGTTATTAATGGCGTCAACGGTTTTATTTTTATAATATTTAAACCTGTAAGCAGAAAAGTCAGCGGTAATATTATTTCCGTTCAGGGTGAAAATTGTAACAGCCCATTTACCATCGGTCATAGCGAGTATCACAAGGTCTTCTTGGTTAAGTGGTGTTTTATTGCATGCAGACAACAGAATTGTTAGTGAGGCAATTAGGATGAGTTTTCTCATTTTCATTGAATAAGGTACACAAGTTAGGTATATCTCAAGGTTTCTACAATGGCTAAATTACGGAACAATCTCCGGTAAAGTTTCCTTTACCATTAACATAAAGATGCTTTTGCGGTATTTCGATAAGGCTTAATTTCATGCCCTAACTGTTATTCATGAAAAAAAAGACTGGGACTATTTTCTTTACCTTCTTTATTTGTTTGCTGAGCCAGGCCCAAAAACCTGAGCAATTACTTTCTAATTGGTCAGCTAAATCACCCATCGAAAAAGTATACCTGCATTTCGACCGGGACAACTACATCGCTGGTGAAACAGCCTGGTTCAAAGCTTATTTGTATTCAGATTATCAGCCCGACACCATTACTACCAGTTTGTATACGGAATTAATAAACGATGCGGGTACTGTAATCAGCCGGGCAATAGTGCCGGTAATGCTCGGAACAGCCAATGGGCATTTTGAATTATCTGATTCCTTGAAAACGGGTTCTTATCTATTCAGGACCTATTCACCTACTATGCTGAATCAGGATGCTGAATTTACCAGCAAACGAAATATTATTATCTATGGAAAAAAGAACAATCCCTCAGTTCAGCCAAAAGAAAAATTCACAAGGCTTGAATTTTTTCCTGAAGGGGGAAATCTAATCACAGGGTTCTTAAATATGGTTGCTTTTAAAGCAACAAATGAGAACGGGTTGCCAGCAGTGGCTAAAGGCAATATATTGAATGAAAAAAATGAAATAGTTACGTCATTCAATAGCCTGCATGATGGAATGGGAATGTTTGAATTAACACCTGCACCAAACGAAAAATACTATGCTGTAATGGAAGCTGATGCCTTTAAGCAAAAATATGTCCTTCCAGAACAAACTAATAAAGGCATCGCATTGATGGTGATTCCGCATCCGCAGGGGAATTTCTTTGAACTAAAACAACGAAAAGATGACCCCGCTTTCCAGGTAGCGTATATGATCGGACAGATGCAGCATCATATTGTATTCAAACAGGAGTTCAAAACATTCAAAGAAGAAATCCAGGGTATCATTAATACTCAGCACCTTCATTCAGGAGTCTTACAAGTCACCTTCTTTAATAAGGATGATCAGCCGCTGGCCGAAAGATTATGTTTTGTCAATAACAAAGAATATCTGCTGCGGGGTGAGATTATGGCGGATACCATTAATTTTTCTCCGAAAGGAAAGAATCGTATCAGTTTACAATTAAAAGACACGGTACAGGGAAGTTTTTCTGTTTCTATTATTGACCCGGAATACAGCCTTCTACCAGAAAGGGAAGAAAATATTTTTTCAAATCTGTTACTAACTGCAGATCTGAGAGGATATATTAACAATCCCGCCTATTATTTTTCCAGCGATAATGATTCTGTAAAAACCGCATTGGACCTGGTGATGATGACCAACGGATGGAGAAGGTTTAAGTGGACTGAACTTTCACAAAAAGTAAATCAACCGGGAAAATATAAAGATGGTTCATTTATTACATTGTCGGGAAAAGTTACGTTGAGAGATACAAAAAAGCCATTTACCGAAAAGCCTTTATTAATGATGCTGATGGCAGCAGATTCTTCACGGAGTATGCAAATGGCTACTACAGACAAATTGGGAAACTTCCGGCTAGACTCTATGCTACTTTTCGGAAAATCCCGGATATTATTTAGTGATATTCGAGGTAAGAAAAGCCAGTTTATAGATGTAAGTATGGCTCCAGATTCATTGTCAAGAACTTTTTTTCTTCCCCCAATTCTCCCGCCTTTTAAAGGGGTTGATTTCTTTGCCGGAACGACTCAGCAAAAAATGGATATTGACTATGATGCCATTCAAAAGGCGGCTGGTCTGATGTTGGAAGAAGTGGTACTAAAGGCAAAAAAGAAAAAAAGCCTGCTTCAGGAACTGGATGAAAGATATACCAATGGTCAGTTCTCCGGTGATGCGAACAAGGTTATTGACCTGGTAAGTTCTGATGATGCAATGGCTTACAATAATATTTTTGATTATCTCCAAACAAGAGTTAACGGTCTTCAGATTGAAGTTAACGGGTTTGATTATGAAGTGTATTACCGGCAGCAGGCTAGTATGAGCTCACTCGGAAACTTTCCCATGGTGCTTTATCTCGATGAAATTGAAACTGATGCTGCTTTTATATCAACCATACCGGCTAACCAGGTAGCTATGGTAAAGTTGTATAGTTCATTTGCAGCGGCAACGGGCAATGCCCCAGGTGGTGTATTGTCGATTTACACAAAAAAGGGGTCTGATATGAGTGATGTGATGCAGCATGCTGCTGACATGGTAAGGTATAATGGCTATTCTGTCATCAAAGAATTTTATGCACCGGATTATGCCGTAGATAAATCGGCTAAAGAGCAAGCAGATAATCGCATTACATTGGGCTGGAGACCCAACATTTTAATTAGCAACCTTAATCCCAGAATCCCTGTCACCTTCTATAATAGCGACCGGACAAAACGTTTTAAAATTGTAGTGGAAGGAATGACGCTGGATGGGAAAATGCTGATGATTGAAAAAATTATTTCTCAATAATAAAAACAGCTTTAGTAATATGATCAGAAAATCATTTATTGTTTTTCATTTTCTGTTTATTTTATGGGGTCTTAGTGTTAGCGGTCAGAAGCCGGAGGACCTACTTACTAACTGGTCGGATAAATCTCCTGTAGAGAAAGTTTATCTGCATTTAGACAAGGATAATTATATAGCAGGAGAAACAGTTTGGTTTAAAAGTTATCTTTATTCTGACTTCTATCCAGATACTATCAGTACAACATTATACGTAGAATTGTTAAATGGATCTTCGGTACCGATATCAGTAAAAATTTTACCTGTAGTATATGGTAATACAAAAGGGCAGTTTGAACTGCCCGATACGTTAGCAACCGGTTATTACTTTATCAGGGCCTACTCACTAACTATGCTTAATCATAGTGACGAGTTTTTATTTAAGCAGACTATTTATGTAAGTGGCAGTAAGCAAAAAACTGTACCAGTTCCTGTTACGGGTGCAATGAAAGTTGAGTTTTTTCCTGAAAGCGGAACTTTTGTCGCCGGATTACCGAACACTATTGCATTTAAGATCACCGATCTGTATGGCTCGCCGGTCAATACCACCGGGACAGTATTAAGTGAAGCAGGAGACAGTGTCGCTGAACTTAGTTGCTATCATGATGGTATGGGTATGTTTGACTTTAAACCTTCCGGTACCGTTAAGTATTATGTGTTGCTGAATAATGATGTATCCCGGACTAAATATTATTTGCCACCTGTTTCTTCCACAGGAATGGTATTTCGGTTGATTCCTAATGCACAGGGGAGGTATTTTGAAATATACCAGCAACCGGGTAATGTTTCTTTAAAGCCGGATTATTTGATCGGGCAAATGCAGCACCGGGTTGTTTTTAAAATGAAATTGAATGGCGAAAAAAATGACCTCAATGGTTTTATCAGTACAAAAGAATTAAAATCAGGTATCCTTCAGGTTACTGTTTTTAATAAAGATGATATGCCATTGGCAGAACGGCTTTCATTTATTGACAATAAAGAATACCTGCAGTCCGCGGAGTTGATTACAGATACGCTTAATTTTTTAGAAAGAGGGTTTAATCATTACACACTTTCTTTTCCTGATACGGTAGGAGGTAGTTTTTCTGTGGCTATTACTGATCCTGACTATTCGTTGGAAATAGCAAAGAAAGAGAACATTATTTCAAGCCTATTGCTGACAGCAGACCTGAAAGGATACATCCATAATCCGTTTTATTATTTTTCTGCTGCAGTAGATTCTGCCACCTATGCTGCTGATATATTAATGATGACACATGGATGGCGTCGTTTTAAATGGACAGAACTGGCAGGTATTTCTTCCCGCCCTTTGTCTTATAAAGATGCAGGGTTTATAACTATTTCTGGTAAAGTGAATATCCGTGATACAAAAAAACCATTGACTCAAAAGGAATTATTTGTATTGCTTTTCCCTTTTGAGGATTCGTTGAACAGTAGTATGCAATTTATGGGAACTGATGCGGAAGGGCGGTTTAGAATGGATTCCCTGGTATTTTTTGGTAAGACAAGGTTTTTTGTAAGCGATATGCTGGGAAAGAAAAGCAAGTGGCTTGATATACATCCCGACATGGATTCAATTAGAATTGTTTCCTCATTGTCGGCCCTGGATGCACAACAATTTTTATGGACCAAAAACACCCGGCCAGGGTATGATTTTTCAAAATTGAATTACGATTATGAGAGTATTTTAAAAGCAAACGGAGAAATGCTCGAAGGGGTTACTTTTAAAGTGAAAAAAAAATCGGCTGTGCAGGAGCTGGAAGAACGATATGCAAGCGGTCTTTTTTCGGGGTTAACAGAGAAGACTATTGATCTGGTAAATACCACGGAAAAAATTTATCAAAATAATATTTTCGACTACATTCAAGGCCGTGTGGCTGGTATAAAAGTGGAGAAAAATGGTCTTAACTATCAATTGTTTTACCGGCAACGATTTTCACTTACTGGCGGCCCCATCCCCATGCAGATATTCCTCAACGAAATGCTGACAGATGCCAGATTAGTAGCAACGATACCGGCCAACCAGGTATCGATGATTAAAGTGTACAGTTCTTTTGTAGGGGCAGAGGGAAATGGAAATGGCGGGGTGCTGGCTATTTATACAAAGAAAGGTGCTGATCTTACGAATGCACTTTCTACTTCCGCTGATATCTTTCAATACAAGGGATATTCCATTATGAAGGAATTTTACTCACCTGATTATGCAATCGTATCGCCAATCCATAGTACCCAATCCCAACAAGATAACCGGATTACCCTGTATTGGCAGCCAGATATTATTATTGACGGAGCGGATATAAAATTTCCGATTAGGTTTTATAATAACGACAGAACAAAAAAATTCAGAATAATTGTGGAAGGTATGACTTCGGAGGGGAAAATGTTATTCATCGAAAAAACAATTGCTCCGGCCACAAAAGGATTTTAACGAAAAGCCCCGGAGTTCTTACGGGAACAGCGGGGCTTCAGGTTTTTCAACCGGTGAAAACTAGTTGGCAGGAAAACCGGGATCTGCTTTTACTTCATTTATTTGTTGAGTATGGCGGTTACTATGTGCGGCCATAAATAATAAAAACTGATAGCAATCTATATAACCAACTGGCATTTGCACAACATGGTTTCTTAAATCTTCCGTAGAATTTTTTAGATATTTAATGTGCTCACCCCGGTTCCTTTTAAAATCATTAATGCCTTCTTCCAGCGAATTAAATCCAGTGTTTTTAGGTTGTATAGTTTCTGGTGCCTGAGCTTTCTTAGTTCTGTCCTGGACCATTTGTACCACTTGTTCATCCGTTACTTTTATCTCAGACCGCTTCTCAGGGTTAGCCGGAGCTTTCATGGTACCTTCAAACATCGTCCATAATAATTTTTCTGCAGCGGCGATATGAAACATACATTCTTTTATTGACCATTTATCAGGTGCAGTCTTAAAATTTAACTGGCCTTCCGAAAGACCTTTTGTGGCTGTAAGGGCAGCGTCTCTTGTTTCCTTAAACATATTAACGCCAAATTTTCTTTCTTTTTGAGAGAGTGAACTGTCATTGATTGTTCCGGCAAGTCCTGTTATAACAAGGAGTGTAAGCAGAGAACGACCCATGGTTCTTTTGAGCATAAGTAATTTTTTGACTGTTAATTGGACAAGGTAAGCTAAACAAAGGGTGGGGAAGGACAGAAAAGGTACAAAAGATTTTGTAACCGCCAACATTGTTTTTGGCATAGGATGAACAATAATTAATGTAATGGCTTTTTCTTAACCATACCGCCACGGGTATCCCGTATACTTTGCATTACCACAAAGGCGTGGGGGTCAATTTTTTCGACCTCATTCGTCAACCGGCTTATTTCCAGCCGTGTTACAACAGTGAAAATGATATCGGTGTTGGTATATGTTTCGCCTCGTTTTCCGTAGCCTCTCTTACCAGAATAAATGGTAAGACCTCTGCCCATTTTATGTTTTATGAAATCGGCTATTTCTTCGCTGTGCGGAGAAATGATAGTGACACCGGTAAATTCCTCAATACCTTCCAATATAAAATCAACAGTTTTGGACGCAGCGAGGTAAGTAAGGATAGAATACAAAGCAGCCTCAATTGAAAGCAGGTAGGCTGCGATCGAGAAAATACCGATATTAAATAACAGGATAAAATCACCGACGGATAAACTGCTATTCCGGTTTAAATAAATTGCAAGCACTTCTGTTCCATCAATAACGCCACCACCTCTGATACAAAGACCTATTCCAGCCCCAATGAAAAATCCGCCAAAAACAGAGACCAGCAATTTGTCATGAGTAATCTCCGGATAGGGAAAAAATTCCACCGCCAATGCAAGTAATGCAATCGCTCCTATGCTTTTCAGGCTGAATAATTTGCTTATCTGCTTCCAGCCAAGCAGAAGAAACGGAAGATTGATTACAATGATCAGTAATGATAAGGACACTCCTGTCTCCCGGTTGGTTAGCAGGGAAATTCCCATTACACCACCATCGATAAAACCATTGTGAATAAGAAACCCTTTTAACCCAAACCCGGCTGATAAGATACCTATCAGTATCATGAAAGCATACTTGATTTCCCGGCGAATGGTCTTTCGTAAACGCCAGGCACCTTTGGCCATTTCATATTTGCTAAGCCCTTCACTATCCTTTTTACCCAGCGATTTTTTGATTTCGTGAATAATAATGCTTTGATGTTGGGGATTCAATGCCATAGTCTTGAAGATACAAAAAGAAATGCTTTGACTTAGCAGAGAACCATCATTTACTTAACTTGCTGTTATGAAAATTATTGATATTGTTTCATTCCTTGAATCACAGGCACATCCTTCATTACAGGAGCAATATGATAATGCCGGATTAATAACCGGCGATGCCGGATGGGAATGCTCCGGGATTATTTGTTCTCTCGATGCAACAGAAGAAGTAGTACGGGAAGCCATTACAAAAAAATGTAATCTCATCGTGGCGCATCATCCCATCATATTCGGAGGATTAAAAAAAATCAATGGAAAAAATTATGTAGAAAAAACGATTATCACAGCTATTAAAAATGATATTGCTATTTATGCTATTCATACTAACCTGGATAATGTAATTCATGGTGTAAGTGGTAAAATGGCGGGCATGCTGGGATTGAGAAATGTTTCGATTCTTTCTCACAAAGATGATACAGTAAAAAAGCTCTTCACTTTTGCGCCGGTTGATAAGGCGGAGCAGGTTCGTACTGCCATCTTCGCTGCAGGTGGCGGGCATATTGGCAATTATAGCGAAACCAGTTTTAATGCAGAAGGTGTTGGCACTTTCAAAGCAGGCGATGGTGCAAATCCTTTTGTTGGAGAAATAGGTAAGCAGCACCAGGAAAAAGAAGTTAAGATAGAAATCATCTTCCCGGCTTTTTTAGAAAGCAGGATCATTGCTGCCATGATAGCCGCCCATCCGTATGAAGAAGTGGCATATGATGTGGTTACTCTTTCTAATTCTAACCGGGATCTAGGTGCAGGTGTTATTGGGGACTGGCCGGAGCCTGTTGAAGAAAAGCAATTTTTGGCCCTGCTAAAGGCTGTTTTTAAGGTGCCGGTTGTCCGGCATTCAGCTCTATCCGGCAAGCTAGTAAAAAAGGTAGCTCTTTGCGGAGGGGCTGGAAGTTTCTTGATTTCCAAAGCCTTAGCTGCAGGAGTAGATGCTTATATCACTGCTGATATTAAATATCATGAGTTCTTTGATGCTAATAACCGTATGTTACTGGCCGATATTGGCCATTATGAAAGTGAACAATTCACAATCAACCTGCTGCAAGAGATTTTAGAGCAAAAATTCCCTACCTTTGCCGTCCTTAAAACAGCTGTAGAAACCAACCCGGTTTATTATAGCTGAGCCTTTAAACTTCAAATACTACAATGGCAAACGTTAAAGAATTTTCGGTTGAAGAAAAACTAACCTCACTTGTTACCCTTCAGAAGATAGAAAGTAAACTGGATGAAATCCATATCCTGAAAGGACAACTTCCGATGGAAGTGGCTGACCTGGAAGATGAGATTACAGGCTTGCATGCCCGCCAGACACGGATTGAGGAAGAAATAAATGGGGTTACGGAGTTTATTGAACAACGCAAAGAAGCTATCAAAGAGGCGGAAGCCCTCATCAAAAAATACGAGAAGCAAAGCAGCAACGTAAAAAATAACCGTGAGTTTGAAGCCATCAATAAGGAAGTGGAGATGCAGCAGTTAGAAGTCAAGCTGGCTGAAAAACATATTAAAGATGCTACAGAAGAGATTTCTGAAAAAGCAGTGGCTTTAGATAAAGCAAAAAAGAACATTGCTGTTAAAGAAGGCGTATTGTCTGGTAAAAAAGGTGAACTCGAAAAGATCATTGCAGCTAACGAGAAAGAAGAAAAACATTTTAATAAGCTGGCTGGTGATGCCAAAACTCATGTGGATACCCGTCTGCTGGCGAGTTATGAGAAAATTCGTAAAAGCTATCGCAACGGATTAGCAGTGGTTTCTGTAGAAAGAGATGCTTGTGGCGGGTNNCCTCAAAAGCAAAGTGAAATCAAACAGCACAAGAAAATTATTATCTGTGAGAATTGCGGCCGTATCCTGGCTGACGAGGAATTGCATAGCGCTGTAGAGATTAAATAAATTATTGATTTTGAAGTTATATTTAAGCTGCTGAATTTTCAGCAGCTTTTTTTGTGCCAAAAATCTGTTTTCATCTGTAGCTAAAAACTTAATTTGCTTTAGAAATGCTGTCCCGCCTTACCATACAGAACTATGCCATTATTGACCAATTGGAAATTGATTTTCCCAATCAGCTTACTGTTATTACTGGTGAAACCGGGGCCGGTAAATCCATTATCGTAGGTGCTCTTGGCTTGATACTGGGTGAAAGAGCCGATTCTACAGCCCTGGTGAATAAAGAGAAGAAATGCATTGTGGAAGGAATATTTGATGTGGAGAATAAAAAAGAAATAAAAAAATTTCTGGCAGATAATGACT
>MTKZ01009997.1_pt1 | contig 26136 bp, 26 predicted proteins | sample 1042781 | NCBI WGS metagenome assembly MTKZ01 (sample SAMN06212207, study PRJNA360539) | anaerobic digester metagenome | biome: Wastewater treatment plant; material: sludge; isolation source: anaerobic digester fed with sludge from wastewater treatment plant | place: Denmark: WWTP Viborg ... | reverse complement strand
CGCTCACCAGGGGGTGGAACATGACAACATGAATGTGCTTTGCCTGGGCAGCCGGATCGTAGGAATCGAACTGGTCAAAGAGATCCTCAAAGCCTATCTAAATGCCAAATTTGACCTGGAAGAACGTTTTATCAGGCGGTTTGAAAAGATACGCACACTTGAACAAAACGGGATCCATAACCAGGGATAGGGTAAAAATGAGTATTACTGAGAAAATTCAAATTATTGGGCAATCTCTGTGGTATGACAACATTGAACGGCAAAAGTTGAAAGATGGAAGCATCGCCGGTATAATCTCTTCCGGAAAGATCAAAGGCATCACCTCCAATCCCAGCATTTTTCAAAAAGCAATAGCCAGTTCAAAAGATTATGATCTCAGTCTGAAACCAATGGCCTGGTCAGGCATGGAATCTAAAGAGATTTTCTGGCAGTTAGCGATTGAGGATATTAAGCAGGCTACTGACCTGTTCTCGCCCGTCTACGCAAGTACATCCGGGAACGATGGATATGTCAGTATCGAAGTTGACCCACTTCTGGCGTATGACACTGACGGAACTATTGAGGATGCGAAAAAGTTGTGGCACCTGATCAGACGACCCAATTTGATGATCAAGATACCGGCCACTAAGGAAGGTATTCCGGCTGTCAGGCAGGCGATAGCTGATGGCATCAATGTCAATGTGACCTTAATTTTCTCCATTGAGCGGTACGCGGAAGTCATTGAAGCGTACATCAGTGGTTTGGAGGACCGTGTCAGGACGGGATTGCCTATTGACCGAATCGCTTCAGTAGCGTCATTTTTCGTTTCACGCATGGATACCAAGATCGACGGATTATTGGAAGAACAATTACACGATGGCAAAATCTCGAGTGATGAGTTCGAAAATTTGTCAGGTAAAGCAGCCATTGCCAATGCCAGACTCGCTTATCAACTCTTCCTGGAAAAATTCTCAGCCGAACGTTTTCAAAAGATCAAGGCCGCCGGTGGACGGGTGCAGCGGCCACTGTGGGCTTCCACCAGTACCAAGAATCCGAAGTACCGGGATGTGATCTATGTGGAGGAGCTTATTGCTCCAGATAGTGTAAACACCGTCCCGCCCAACACCTTGGATGCTTTCATGAAGCATGGGGTGGTTGAAACTACCATATTCAAGGATCTTGACCCGGCGAGGGCGTTGTTCGGTCAATTGGAAGCTCGAGGAATTCTGGAAAAAACGGTAACAGATGAGTTGGAAAACGAGGGTGTGACCGCCTTTTCACAAGCTTATCGCTCATTGCTGGAAACGGTAGAACAGAGGCGAAAAAGTGCCGTTGAAGAATTGGGTATGTTGACACCGAATGTCATTCAACAAGTACAAGAGCTCGTACGATTAGACTTTACAGACCGTTTTTTTGATAAAGATCCCTCCTTGTGGACAGATGACACGAAGGGACAGGCTGAGATCAGGAACCGTATGAATTGGATATCAACTCCATACGACGTCAGAAACGCCCTCCCTGGTCTTCGAAATCTGGGCAAAGAGCTGTCGGAGGATGGTTTTACTCACGCTGTTTTATTGGGTATGGGCGGTTCATCATTGGCACCTGAGGTGATCAGCAAGATCCTAAAAGACACGGATACGGCCAATGAGCGTGGTTTAAAGTTTCAAGTACTCGATTCTACCGATCCCGAACAGGTGGCATCAATAACCATTAACAACCCGATCGACAAAACGGTCTTCATTGTGGCCAGTAAATCAGGAACCACGGGTGAGATCAACGCGTTTTTGGATTACTTCTGGAACCAGGTAGAGATGATCCGTCCGGAAGAACCGGGAAAACAATTTATCGCCATCACCGATCCGGGTACCAGGCTTGCTAAGATGGCGGACGAGCGCGGTTTTAGAGCAGTATTTCTGGCTGATCCACAGGTGGGCGGCCGCAATTCTGCGCTCACCGCGTTTGGGATCGTTCCGGCAGCTGTGATGGGCATCGACCTGGACAAATTTATCAATAATGCGGTAAATATGGCAGAAGAGTGCAAGCAGGAAAAAACCTTACAAAGCAACCCCGGATTTGTGTTGGGTGCCATTATTGGTACTGCAGCCCGGGTAGGCAGGAATAAACTGACACTATTGACCAACAGTGAATGGTGTTCTTTTGGCGATTGGCTGGAACAGCTCGTTGCCGAAAGCAGTGGAAAAGACGGAAAAGGGATCCTGCCCGTAGTGAATGAACCGGTACTGGATGTAACAAATTACTCTTCGGACAGGTTATTTGTTTACCTGGCAAAGGATACAGACGAGTCTGATTTGCTACAGCAATTACGTCTGGCTGGGCATCCTGTAATTACGCTGCGTGTGGATGACGATGAGGATCTGGCTGGCCAATTTTATTTGTGGGAGATTGCAGTGGCAACTGCCTGTTCAGTGATCGGGGTAAACTCCTTTGATCAGCCAGACGTGCAGGATGCCAAGGTTCGCACGATCGCTGGATTGGAAGAGTACAAGAAAAGTGGCAAGTTTGAGGATGTGGTTCCATCCGCAGGGTATCCGCGCGCAAAAATTCTCACATATTTACCGGAAACCGTCGAGAAACGCGGTTCTTTAATGCGTCTGATCGGGAGTTACATTGAGCATGATCTGGGGCACGCGCAATTTATCGCAATCAATGCGTTCTTACCCAGGAATATGGAAAATGAAGAATTGTTACAGGCATTCCGACAGAGGCTCGCACAAAAATACCACCTGCCCACCACGCTTGGATTCGGTCCCAGATTCCTGCATTCCACGGGACAATTTCACAAAGGTGGACCGAACACGGGTGTATTTATCCTGCTTACTGCCCAACGGCAAAATGATTTGCATATACCCGGGCAGGGGGTCAGTTTTGGCGTGTTTCAGCGGGCTCAGGCGATCGGGGATCTGCACGCCCTTCAGGCTAAGAACCATCAGGTGCTTTGGATCGACCTTTCTGAGCCGGATGTACACATCCTGTTGGATTCCTGAATCCAGCACAAATTACCGTAACAGGCAGGATTCCAAAGAAATCCTGCCTGTTATTTTAAGTGCAACTCAATATAGTAGACAGAGCATGGTTTCAATTGAATTCTCAGTTTGCTATCCTTTGCGTCAGGAAGTGGCGCGTCCGTGATCCTGACGCGATCCGGCCTACTAAAGCTATTGAATGCATCAGGAGACGGGGCAGTGATCTGCAGGGCATGTGCGGGTGAAAGAGCAGTTGCTCCAGCGAGGAAAATTTCAGTATCAACGCGGGAAAACGGGTAACGGTTGATAACCAGCAGTGTCAAACTGGACTTATCCGCGCTGATCGTAGCCAAAACATCAATAAATGGTACAGACTCATGCGCCTTCAGGTTGATCGCATGTTCCCGGCTGTTGAAGGTTTCAGCTGAGATTTCTACCGGCAGCACATCAGGCTGCATCTGTCTGAATAATACGAACGGGTAGAATAAGGATGTCGCAATTGCAGATTCCGCGTTCGTTTCGATCAATGGAAGCACATTGACCAGCTGCGCCAGGTTAGCCATACCCACGGTATCGCCATGCTTATAAAAAGTCATCAACACCGCTGCAGCGTATAGGGCATCGCGCATGGTGTAAGTGACGTGGTGCATGCTGACATTCTTTTCCCGTGGAGGCAGCCACAGGTTCCATTCGTCTATCGCCTGCAAAACCTCATTTGCCCCTGCTTTTATAATCTGATCTTTCACTCGCTGAATGATCTTTTCAATATCCAGGTGCGCGGCACAAACTGCATAATACAATTCTTCTGCATCGTAAACTTCCTGCCAGCCGCTTTTATCCGGTTGATATATGTGCCATGATAGGTAGTCGATCTGTTTTCCCAGGTTTTTCAAAACCGGCTCGTTCCACAAAAACCCTTCATCATCTGGCTCATCTGTCAAAGGGCTATGTCCGACAGCGACGATTTTTATAGATGGATCCACAGCTTTCATGGCAGCGATAAAACGTTCGGCCCTTCTACAATACTCTTCAGCAGACGTTGTACCGATCTGCCAGGGACCCCACACTTCATTACCGATCCCCCAGTACTGAACACGGTAGGGCTCGGGGTGTCCGTTACTGACTCTGTGTGAACCTTGTTCAGTGGTGACCGGACTGTTGCAGTAAGCGACCCAACACGCGGCCTCCTCTGGTGTTCCGGAGCCATCATTGACTACTAATAGTGGAACAATACCGTTCTCCTCACAAAACACGAGAAATTCGTCGGTTCCCACCTGGTTGGATTCTTCTGATTGCCACGCGGCATCATGGCGGGGAGGGCGATGCTCACGGGGTCCTATCCCGTCTTCCCAGTGATAACCGCTGGCAAAATTTCCTCCCGGATACCGGATCAGGGGTGGTGCAAGCTGTTTGATAAGGTCAAGAGTATCTGGTCGCAAGGTACGACCGTCATGAGTCCATACTCCATCGTAAACACACCGTTCAAGATGTTCCACAAATTGTCCCAAAATGAATGGTGAAGCAGGTGTGATTGGAGCGTGCAGGTCCAACCTGACAGAAGCTTTTTTGGGTGGATGAATTCTGGCAAGAATGGGAGGTCTCATCTCCCTGAGTTTATGTGTTGATTTACCGGCGTTCAATAAAAAACTGATCTCTCCCACTTCACGAGTCATCGCCACAACGCGTACCGGCTGGTTCTCCCGCGAGGCGTTGACGTTAATAAATATTTCCAACCCCACAGGTAAAATCAATGGTTTGTCAGGTGTGATCTCAACCCCAGTTATTGACGTAGTCTTTTCAGATGAAATGAGCACGTCTTCGGCTGGCACCGTTGTATTACCGATTAGTATACAGAATTTGGAGATCGTGGCAGCGGCAAAGCTGTTCATGATCTTAAACGAGAAACTGTTAGCTGAGCTTTTGAAACTGTCTGGTACGATCATTTTTTTGAGAATGAACTCTGGAACTGACATTTGTTATCCCTTTTCGATAGTTTGATGAGTATTCCCGGTTTTGAAAATGGGTATTAGCGCGAAAAGTGTGGCTATCGCAGCGACCTGAAAAATGATGGATGTGGGTATGTATGCTTCCTTGCCATCCAAAATAGTGTGGATCCCATAAGTGGTGGTTAGCCAGCTGCCTAACATTGGACCGGTCACCATGGTCAGCAGAACCTGAAAGAAAATCACATAACCGCCAAACTGACCACGTTTGTCCTCCGGGAACAAGTCTTTACTCCAGGCAGACACCGCGATGGTCCAGGCGCTGATAGGTGCGATCCAGAGAATGCCGGTGATGACCAAGGCTATGAATGAGCGTGAGAATGAGAATGACAACAAACCGATCATCTCAGCAAAAATGGCGATAATTGCCATTTTTCTCCTCCCCCAGCGGTCGGTGAGCAACCCTAAAGGATATGCTGCGCCGATGCCACCAATCAGGATCGCGAGGAAAACGATGAGTGTGGACTGAAGAGTTTCGATGTGCAGATAGTGGTTGACATAGATCAACAGGTATGGAAAGAATATTTGTTGAGCGATCCCCCATAATGAGATACCTATGAGGACCAGGAAAAAATCTTTCTGATCGCGTAACGTGCTCCATTTGAATGTGTTCAGAATACTACGAACAAAGCTTTCGCTCTGGGGCTTTCCAGCTCGTTGTGGTTCATCTAACAGTAAAGAAGAAATCAAACCCAATACGAACACTATTCCGCCGACGATGTAGAAGAACGGGAAATATCCCACTGCGTCAATCAGGAGCCCTGCGCCCCCATAAACAATGAGCATGGCAACCCACACGAGAATTTCAAGGATCCCCATCACTTTACCGCGGTTATGCGTAGTGGTGATATCGGTAACGTATGCATGAAAAACAGCGTCATTAGCTCCTGAGCCAAAAAAGGTCATGATGCAATCGAACAAAATGGCCATAAAGATAGCGATGCCGATCGGGTGAAAAAAAGCAGCTGTCGGAAATAAAGCTGTCGTAATTCCCCATCCAAGGTAACCGATGAGCAGGAATGGTTTCCTTCCCCAACGATGTCGCATTCGGTCGCTTAAAGCACCGATCATGATGGATGAAAGTGTGGCAGTGATTGCGCTTGCCGCTACCATCCACGAAATTGGACGTGGATCGGGAGAGATGTTATTGTATATGAATGTGTTGAAAAACTGATTCTCCACTCCCCAGGCGAGCGATCCCAGGAATCCAAGAATAATCATTGCTGCCCATGTCTTTTTTGTAAGCATCAGTCCTCCGGGTTTGCTGTAATGGATCAATCTAAGAATAAGGCAATGGCGCCAAGTGCACCGGAACGATCTCCCAGAGCAGGGGGAACAATGTATTCATGCATATCTTCCAGATAACCGGAAACAATATAACCGTTTAGAATTTTGAGTGTTTCATCTCGGGTTTTTTCAATAAGTCCATTTCGTTTCAATACTCCTCCGCCAAGGATTACTTTTTTAGGGGCGCAAAACAGGATCAAATTGTGGATTGCTTGACCAAGATAGAAGGCTTCAAAAATCCACGCCTGATGGTCATCTGCCAGCAGCGTTGGTTCAGATTTCCATCTGGCAGCAATAGAAGGTGCATTGGCCAGACCCTCAAGGCAGTTGGTGTGATATGGACAATTGCCCTGGAAAGGATCGTCAGGATGAGGTTGAATTTTCATATGACCGATCTCAGGATGTGACATTCCAATTAGCGGAGTGAAATTGTGAATTACACCGCCTCCTATACCGGTTCCCACTGTGATGTAAACATAATCTGATAGGCCGACGGCAGCGCCCCAGCGGCCTTCAGCCAGGGCAGCACCATTAACGTCAGTTTCAATGCGCACAGGGATTCCCAGATGATCCTGGATGTACTGTAGAACGGGAAAATTACGCCATTCTTTTTTGGGAGTGGAGGTGATCCATCCGTATGTCGATGATTGTTGATCCAGGTCCAGTGGTCCAAAACAAGACACCCCCGCCCCCTGTAATGAAAGTGACAGTCTTTGCGCGGAATTTTGGACAAAATCAATAATCCGCGGCAGTGTCTCTTCAGGATTGGTGGTTGGAATTACACACTCATCTGCTACATCGTCAGGATCGCTGGCAATGAGGCATTTTATTTTTGTACCACCGAGTTCTATGCCCGCGAAGTAATTCACCAAGGTCACCCTGCGATATTTTTCAAGTATAATGCTTTGGTTTCAATTACTAGATATAAATTTGTATCTCATTCGACATTCGATATTATTGGAAGCGAGGAAGCAATGGATCTGTTTGAAAAATGTAGTAACTTCAATACTGCACACGAAGCCATGGAACGGGGTATTTATCCTTATTTTATACCACTGAATGAAAATGAAGGCACTGAAGTGGTTTACCAGGGTAAACGACTGATAATGTGCGGATCCAATAATTATCTTGGGTTAACCACCCATCCAAAAGTGCGTGAAGCGGCAATCGAGGCAATAAAACGGTTTGGCACAAGTTGTACAGGCTCCCGCTTTTTGAACGGTACACTGGCCATGCACGAACAATTGGAAGCTGAACTTGCGGAATGGGTAGGTATGCAAGCAGCGCTGGTATTTTCAACCGGAATGCAGACCAATCTCGGGACGATCAGTGCGTTGATCGGACGGGATGATGTTGTGATACTGGACAAGGATGACCATGCGAGTATCGTTGACGGTGCCCGTTTGGGGTATGGGAAGATTGAGAGATACCGGCACAACGACATGGATCATCTGGCGCGTGTGCTCAAATCAATCCCTGAGACAGCCGGCAAGTTGATCGTGGTGGATGGGCTTTTCAGCATGGAAGGTGATCTGGCGCCATTACCCGAGATGACTAAGATCGCAAAAGAATACGGCGCAAGGTTAATGGTGGATGACGCTCATGGTATGGGAGTAATGGGCGGTGGAAGAGGCACAGCGGCTCACTTTGGTGTAACAAAGGACGTGGATTTGATCATGTCCACTTTCAGTAAATCCTTCGCATCGCTGGGAGGTTTCATCGCGGGCGATGAAAACAGCATTCATTACATTAAGCATTTTGCCCGAGCGCTGATCTTCAGCGCCAGCATTCCACCGGCGAATGCTGCCGCAGCATTGGCGGCACTACACGTGATGCGAGAAGAACCTCAACACGCAAGGCGTGTAATTGAAGTTGCTGATCGGATGCGGAAAGGTTTTACCGAACTTGGTTTTAATATTGGCAATTCGATAACACCGGTCGTGCCGATCATTATCGGCGATGATGAACGCACTTTCATAACCTGGAAAAAGTTATTTGAGAACGGTGTGTTTGTGAATCCGGTCATTTCACCGGCAGTTTCCCAAGGCCGGCAACTTCTGCGAACCAGCTATATGGCCACTCACACGGATGATCAGATGGACCGTGTGCTGGAGATTTTTGAAAAAGTTGGCAAGGAAATGGGTTTGATCTGAACTGTATGAGGCCGAATATCGGCCTCTTTTTTTTCAAGTCACGATTTTTTAGATGCTGGAATTTGTTACACAGGTTTGCGCTCAATCCATGATTATCAGTTGATTTCTGTTATAAAAAAAAGTGATCCATTTTGGATCACTTTTTTGCGTGACTAGAACCAATGACGTTTCTTGAAATAGAAAAGCATGAAAACCCCAAGCAATACCAATAAACTGCAGGTGATATAAAAACCCACCGGTGAAGATGCACCAGGGATATGAATAAAGTTCATGCCAAACGCACCCGTGATAAACGACAAAGGTAGAAATACGGTAGAAACGATGGTTAAGGCCTTCATGATCTCATTTAGACGCAGACTGGTGGAGTTAAGGTAAATATCAAGACCGCCAGAAACAATATCGCGAAGAATATCAGCCAGATCCTGGATGCGTAACAGGTGGTCGTAAATATCGCGGAAGTAGATCAGGCTCTGTTTGTCGATGATCTCGGGAAATTCATCTCTTGATAGGCGGTTCATTACTTCTCGTTGAGGGCTGATCACTCTACGCAGCGCCATAATACTGTGCTTGATCGTCAACAACCGATGCAAGGTTTCAGGGCTTGGTTTTTCGATCACTTTATCTTCCAGCCATTCCACCTCGGATTCCATTTGATCGATAATGGGCATGTAGTCATCAACGATCACATCAAGTATGGTGTGACATAAGAAATCAGGTCCAAATTTGGAGATTCTCCAATCCCTCGTAATTAGTTCCCAAGTCTTCGCGATGGCTGGCATGGTGGGATCTGTGTAACAGGTGACCAGATAATTTTGCCCCAGGAAAAGGTCTAATTCTGTGGTGTTGATATTATCATCGTCACCGGACTGATCAATGGCGTGGGTAATGATAAAAATATAATTACCGAAATCATCGATCTTGGAAACCTGGAAACCTATCGTTTGGCAATCTTCAATTGCGAGCGGATGGAAGTTGAACAACCCCCGTAATACTGAATCGATATCAAGGTTATCAGCTGCTTCAAGACTGACCCACAGGAAGCCTTCAGGTGAATTCAAATACTTCGTTATCTGGGATACTGATTCCAGGATCAGAGGTTCATCTTGCGGTTTGAGAAACACAGCCCGAAACATGAGAGTATTTTAATCCATTCGGGATTTATCAACATAACTACTTTTGATTATTTTAAAATGCGCCCCAACCGAGATCCAGCCCTTCTTCCATCATCGAGAAATCCCAGGGTTCGAGACCAAAATCTATGGTCACTTCACGCTCAAGAACCTGTTCAGCTTTCTGTCGTACACTATCAAGCATCGACGGGCCATAAGGACAAAACGGGGTAGTGAGGATCATTTTAACAATGACGTTTTCCTCATCGATCTTCACATTGCGGATTAAACCTAGTTGTACAACATTCAATCCGAGCTCAGGATCCAGCACTTCACTGAATCCTTTACGCAACTGATCGCAGATGTCCGCATGAGTTGCTTCTGCGTCCCAAGCAGGACGATTGGTTCCGGGGGTCGATCTATTGCTCATAGTTGATACTCCTGATTAGTTGATTGTGAAAACTTGTAAGCGCAGTGGTTATCACCGGATAGGATGCATTTTACCTTTTCAACCGGTACCGAAAGAAGAATGCTGAATATCGTTTTATCGATCACACATATTTCCGGATGGGACACACTGATTTGGTAGAACGGGCAGGATATTTCGTTAATGATGTAGTTTGAGCCTTCTTTTTCCCATTCGATAATGTACCCCTCTTTTACAAGGAATTGTTGTATAAAAGCTAGTTTTTCATCGATCGGTAGAGCGCGGATCTTATTTACCTGGTCAGCTGATATGTCAGATGCGATCTGAACAAGGATTTTTTCCAGGTCTTTTTTTGACATTCTATTTTTCAACTGCGCAAAGAGTTGGTTAACCAGGCGCAAATAGCGCGTCGGGAATAATTCCGCACCGTCATCTGTGAGCGAGTAGACAAGCCTTGGTCGACCGACACCATGCCTTACCTCAGCGGATTGCACTAAACCCTCCGCCTGCAGATTGGTTAAGTGGTGCCTGACTGAAACCGAGTTTATATCCACCGCTTCAGCAAGATCGCCTATGGTGGAATTTGGATTGAGGAGTAGCGTCTGAAGAATCCGATCTCTTGTGCTTTTCATGTTTTATCCCGTGTCAGTATTTTTATCAATTAGATTATAAATATACCAAAAATTATACCTCATTATTTACAATAAATAAGATAAATATGGTAAATATTGACTGCGATTGGTCTCTGTGCTATAATCCAACAGCTTGAGGAAATAACAAGATAAATATGATAAAAATAAGAATAATAGAATGAGCAACGCAGGAGCATTGTGAATGTCAGAACTCAACATCAGGGATTTACGGGTTAGCATTGGTGAAAAAGAAATCTTAAAAGGTGTTTCATTAGACATCGCTCAGGGGGAAGTACATGCGATCATGGGGCCCAATGGTACAGGCAAATCAACTTTGGCTTATACATTAATGGGGCACCCGGGTTACGAGGTTACGGCTGGTGAAGCGTGTTTTAAAGGGCAAAATCTACTTGATCTGTCTACGGATGAAAGATCGAGGTTGGGTATTTTTCTGGCATTTCAATACCCGGTTTCAATACCAGGTGTTACTGTGGCGAATTTTCTGCGCACCGCCGTAAACGCGCGGAGAAAAGCAAACAATCCATCAGATCGCGGTATAGCAATTCCTGAGTTTAGAAAACTATTGATCGAAAAAATGGACGCGCTAAAAATGGACCATTCATTTGCAGGAAGATACCTGAACGAGGGATTTTCTGGTGGTGAAAAGAAACGAGCCGAGGTACTGCAAATGGCTGTGCTAAAACCTGAAATTGCGATACTTGACGAGACTGATTCAGGTTTGGATATTGATGCATTGAAGGTGGTTTCAGAAGGAGTAAATCTGTTAAAAGAACAAAACGTTGGCGTCCTATTGATCACACATTATCAAAGAATGCTCAACTACATCAGACCTGATGTCGTACATGTCATGATGAACGGGCGGATTGTTGAATCAGGTGGTGCGGATCTGGCGTTGCATCTTGAAGAACACGGATATGACTGGATCAGGGAAAAGATCGAAAACGGAAATGGGAACCACTAACTGTCTGTGTCATCCACAAGGAGAAAGTCATGAGCAATGAACAGACACAAAACTTTTTAAGCAACCTGGGCGACTACCAGTATGGTTTCAAAGATCCTGAAACTTTTGTGTATAAATCCGAAAAAGGATTAAACGAGGAGGTAGTCCGGAAGATTTCAAGTATGAAACAGGAACCTGAATGGATGTTGAATTTCAGGTTAAAAGCCCTGGATCATTTTATCGCCAGACCGATGCCAACATGGGGACCGGATCTTTCAGGTCTCGACCTCGATGACATTTATTACTACGTGCGCCCGACAGAAGCGAATGAAAGAAATTGGGAGGACGTTCCGGATACCATCCGCAACACGTTTGATAAACTGGGTATACCGGATGCTGAACAAAAATTCCTGGCTGGCGTTGGCGCGCAATATGAATCAGAAATGGTCTATCATAGCATCCAGGAACACCTTGAGAAACAGGGTGTGATCTTCCTGAGTATTGAAGAGGGGTTAAAACGGCACCCGGACCTTTTTCGGGAATACTTCGGTACTGTAATTCCGATCGAGGACAATAAATTCGCTGCGCTAAACTCAGCGGTATGGTCGGGTGGTTCGTTTGTTTATGTACCGAAAGGGATAACGGTCGAATTACCCTTACAAGCTTATTTTCGATTGAACGTTGCCAATATTGGCCAATTTGAGCGGTCGTTGATCATCGCTGATGAAGGATCAAGTGTTCACTATGTGGAAGGTTGCACCGCTCCACAATACACCACCAACTCATTTCATAGCGGCGTGATCGAGATCGTAGTAAGAAAAGATGCCCGCGTTCGTTACACAACGATTCAGAACTGGTCAAACAATGTGTACAACCTGGTGACGCAAAGAGCTAAAGTGGAAGCACACGGTACCATGGAATGGGTGGATTGTAACCTTGGTTCACGCATGACAATGAAATATCCTTCGACTTATCTGATGGGACCAGGCGCACACGGTGAAATTCTCTCGGTGGCATTCGCCGGAAAAGGGCAGTTGCAGGACGCCGGAGGAAAAGTCATTCACTTCGCGCCAGATACGAGTTCGAAGATCACCTCCAAATCGATCAGCAAGGACGGCGGAAGGTCTTCGTATCGTGGGTTGCTCAAAGTATACAAAGGGGCGACCAATGCCCGTTCGAATGTTGCCTGTGATGCGCTACTGCTGGATCCCGATTCGCGTTCTGACACTTACCCAACGATCGAAGTCGACGAAGAGGATGTGACCATAGGACACGAAGCATCTGTTTCAAAAGTTGGTGAGGAGCAGCTTTTCTATCTGATGAGCCGGGGGTTAAGCCAGGAGGAAGCCACAACCATGGTCGTTTCAGGATTCATCGAACCCCTGGTGAAAGAATTACCCATGGAATACGCGGTAGAAATGAATCGCTTGATCCAAATACAGATGGAAGGATCGGTTGGTTAAACCGGAAAACCATTGAACAATGACTGATACACCGATCATTATAAAAAAAAGTAAGAAAACAACAGCAGAGCCTCAGCCAGACCTGACTTTTTTGCCGAAATTCAACGATGAAAACGGGGTTGTACGCGATTATCGACAAAAAGCCTGGCAGTTGTACCAATCCATTTCATTGCCTAAGGGAACGGAAGAGGAATGGCGGAGAACATCCTTAAAGCAAATCGATTTCACCGCTTTTAAACCCGTAATATCAGCAGGAAAGGTCGATGAAGTATTCCCGAAGCGACTTTCAGACCCGGTGGCAGGCGAGAAAAACGGCGGGCAATTGTTGCTTTCACCACATAGTTCACACCTGGTCATTGATGATGAATTAATAAAACAAGGTGTAATATTTGGGTCTTTAAAAAACCTGGTCAAAACCAACACTGACCTTGTGCAAAAAATAATGGCAAGAATTGATCAGGGATCGGACAAATTTTCATCTCTGGCCGGGGCTTTGGATTTAAACGGCGTTCTATTATATGTTCCCCGCAATGTTGACATTCAACTACCTCTGCAGAGTGTTTACTGGGTAACAGATGAGGGAGTTGCACATTCGATCCATGTTCTTATTTACCTTGAAGAAGGTGCAAAAGCTACCTACGTACATGAAGCCACTTCTCCTGCACATGCAGATGAGGATTCGCTACATGCAGGGATTATGGAGATCTATGTTGGTCCTGGGGCGCATCTGAATTTCGTAGAGTTGCAATCCTGGGGAGAGAACGTGATCAACTTCACTCGCGAAAATGTTGTTGTGGATCGTGATGGAAGTATTGATTGGATATTTGGAGCGTTGGGCAGCCGGTTGACCAAGAATTTTTCAAATTTAAATTTGATCGGAAAAGGCAGCACCGGAAAAATGTCCGGTTTCTACTTTACCGACAATAATCAGCACCTCGATCACGACACCCAGCAGAATCATCTTGCGCCCAACACAACAAGTGATCTGCTTTTTAAGGGCGCATTAACTGACAAAAGCCGTTCAGTGTGGCAGGGAATGATCTACGTGGCTCCTGATGCCTCCAAAACGGATGGATACCAGGCCAATCGCAATCTTGTTTTAAGTAAAGAAGCGCGGGCGGATTCGATACCGGGTCTGGAAATATTGACCGATGATGTGCGTTGTACACATGGTGCCACCGTCGGCAAGATCGACAAAGAACAGGTTTTTTATCTGGAAAGCCGCGGACTTCCATATGAGACTGCACAAAGGCTGATTGTGGAAGGCTTTTTTGATCCCATTATGCAGCGTATTCCCTTTGAAGGGGTAAGAAAACGTTTTCAACAGGCGATAAAAGAAAAAATGGAGCATATCCGGTGACCGAAAATAAATTTGCCGATATGATAGAATAATATGATCAAATTACAACAAAAGATAAAGGGAGCAGCTACGATGCGCTCAGTTCCATTTATGCGACCGCCTGACCAGGAATATGAATACCAGGTGGGGGACACTGTAGAGGTGCTATGCGACCATGAAAAAGGTGGCGAAAGGATCCGCGGATGGTTAAAAGGGATCGTAGTACAAGTGGATCCAAAAATGGTGGCTGTGCAATTCAGGTCAAATGTTTTCCTTACAGATGGCTGGATGGTGCCTGACCACATACTGTGGTTTCCGCAAAATTCACCGCATATCCGGGTTCCTCTCAAAAAGAACAAACAGGAATTCCCCAAGGTTTTCTGACCAGGAATCGAATGACGATAAACCTAAATACCGGCAAATCTCTTGCAGATATTAAGTCTTATTTTCCAATACTGGAGAGGGAGGTTCATCCGGGCATTAAACTAACTTACCTGGATTCTGCAGCTACCTCACAAAAGCCCATTTCGGTGATCGAGGCGATGGATCATTATTACCGTTGGATGAATGCGAACATTCATCGTGGGGTGCACACGCTCGCAGAGGAATCAACCGCACATTACGAAGAGGCGAGAAGGCGGATTGCCAGTTTTATCGGTGCGCCTTACAGTGAAGAGGTCATTTTTACCCGTAATGCGACAGAATCGATCAACCTGGTGAGCAACACCTGGGGCAGGCAAAACCTTAAAAACGGTGATCTGGTCATTTTGACCGAGATGGAGCATCACTCCAACCTGGTACCATGGCAGATCCTGGCAGCTGAGAAGAATTTACGGCTTGAATTTATCGAAGTAACCCCACAGGGCGAACTTGACCTGGAGAGTTATCAAAAGTTGCTTGAGCAAAATCCCAAACTGGTGGCTTTCATTCACATGTCCAATGTTATGGGAACGATCAATCCGGCTGCGGAGATCATTCGACTCGCAAATTTAGCTGGAGCTGTAACATTGGTGGATGCTGCCCAGTCCGTTCCCCATATTCCAATAAATGTGAGCGAGCTTGGGTCAGATTTTTTGGCGTTTTCGGCACATAAAATGCTAGGCCCGACCGGGATTGGTGTTTTATGGGGAAAAAGGGAGCTGCTAAACTTGATGCCGCCTTTTTTGGGCGGCGGAGATATGATCAAGAAGGTGCATCTGAGGTCATTTAGTGCGAACGACCTTCCGCACAAATTTGAAGCAGGTACGCCAGCGATTGCTGAGGTTATCGGGTTTGGTGCAGCAATCGATTATCTTAATGCAATTGGAATGGACACAATCGCCAGGCATGAAAAAGAACTTATCCATTACACTCTTGAGGAATTGGCCGGTGTTGAGGGTTTGAGGGTTATAGGTCCGGAAGCTGATAAAAAGGGAGGGGTAGCTGCTTTTGTAATGGATGGTATCCATCCGCACGATGTGGCGCAGATCCTCGATTCTGATGGCATAGCCGTACGTGCCGGGCACCATTGTGCGATGCCCCTGCACGAAAAATTTAACCTGCCGGCTACAACACGGGCTAGTTTCTACCTTTACAATACTAAAGAAGATGTAGATCGGCTGATACAAGGATTAAGAAAAGTAAAAAGGTATTTTGAATAAAATGGACGATCTTTATAGAGAAATCATCATTGAAAGATATAAGAATCCAGCTTATCGTGGAGAGCTGGAACCACATGATATTTCATTTGAAGACGAGAATCCGTTATGCGGAGACCATATAAGAATCGATTTGCGCGTAGACAGCGGTGGAAAAGTTGCAGAAGCCGCGTTTAGCGGACATGGATGCGCCATCTCCCAGGCTTCTGCTGATCTGTTATTAGAGTATGTGATCGGAAAATCGATCGATGAAATCAAACAAATGAAAAAAGACGTACTCCTAGATCTACTCGGTATTGAACTGGGTCCGGTAAGGTTAAAATGCGCACTTTTACCGCTGAAGATCATTAAAGCTGGCGTATACGGACTGGGTGAAAGCAGTGATGCCTTGCTCGAGGAAGGGGAATAACATGGAAGACACCACTACAGGTTACAAGTATTTTCGAGTTTCCACGGTTAGTGAATTCCCTGTAGGCGAAAGGTTGTTCTTTGAAATCAATGGATTACCCCTCGTGCTCTTTTCAATAGGGGATGAATTCCTGGCGACCGGGGATGTATGCACGCATGATGGCGCAGAGATCGGTGAGGGTGATCTGGACGGTAACGAGGTCATTTGCCCCAGACACGGGGCGCGATTTAACATACGCACAGGTGAAGCGGTATCACTTCCTGCGGTGACAGGTATACCCATTTATCCGGTTCGCTTAAGAGAAGGATATATCGAGGTAGGGATTCCAGTCTAGAAAAGACCCCGTTTTCACAAACGGGGTCTTTTATGAACTATTGGGCGCAATTGAACGCGCCGATGATCCTCAGAATATCAAAGCCTTCGGCAAATTTCCGTTCTGCCAGGGCACCATTTTTAACTAAAATGGAACGGGTTAGATCCGGGTCGAAGTAATATTTGTCATCATACGTGTGATACTCTGCAAGGGCTTGGATCTTTTTTTGTACATCCATTTCGTTGACTTCTACCAGAAAATGCGGGAAAAAACCATAGCTGCTGCGGATCACGTCGTAGCCAAGCACAGTCGTACCGCGAAACGCGCGTAATCCTTCCTCAGTAACCGTGGCATGATCCTGATGCAGGTCAGACTTGGTGTGCAGGAACACCATGTCCGGATTAAAAGAATTGCGGATCTCGAGGATGAAGGCGAGGATCTCCTGACGGAATTGAGGAAATCGCCTGGTTTCAAAATTACCGACAATGATCTTCTCTTCAGGTACACCAAGGATCTTCATACTGCGGTAGTGTTCTTCAACCACATTTGATAGCAGCGGATTTTTCTGATTATCAGAGAGTGTGACCACACGCAGGTCGGTCTGACCGGCAATGTGCGAGATCAACGCACCACAACCAATCTCGATATCATCAGGGTGAGCACCGAAAAAACATACACGCTTGCCGAAAAATGTCATATCGTGATTCATACGCACCTACTTCGTTGCTAGGATGCCGCCGACGACCTTGGTCATCACCAGTTTGCCGTCCTGATCAAGTCGCTTTTTTGCTACCTGTTCAATTTGGGTCATGATCTTTTCAAAATCATCCTTTTCCACGAAAAGACTGCTCCATAGTTTACGATCCTCTGACATGGATGCGCGTGTGTACGCAAGGTAGGGTTCGACACTTTCAAAGGTAAGCGGGTTTTCGAAGATATGCAACTCAACCTTTGCATAAAGCGCTTTTATTGTTGAAAGGATCTCAGTGGCGTACCTTGAACTACCCGGCATGGGCGGGATCGGTTTATTGGTGGCTTCTTTTATGATGTCATAAAAGAGTTTCTTGTTAGTGGGCATGGGGCCGGTCGTGAATAACCTTCCACCAGGTTTGGTAACCCGATGCATTTCGCTTATCGTATGCGGAATGTTTTCGGCGTAGTAGATGGCAAAACAACAGGAGACAAAGTCAAATGTGTTTTCCGGGTACCGAAATGGTTGATTGAAATCCAGGTGATCAAATTGTATGGCAATATTACGGCGTTCATTCTCAGCTTTTGCCTGTCTCAATAATTCTTCAGAAACATCCCCTCCGGTAATGTCTGCAGCTCCTTGCAACTCATCGTAATATGAGAAGCATTGTTTGCCTGAGCCGCAGCCAACGTCTAGAATTTTGCTGCCACGCTGCAATTTGATCAGATCGAGCATCCATCGGTCGATGTCCAGCGCGCCAAACTTAGAGTGTATATCAATACGTACAGCGAGATCTTTGGTGGTTTCTTGAAAATCAATTTTCATGGTTCCTCTATTCGTAAATTATCTTTAGTATACAAGCTATTGCTCGTCTAGTGAGCACTAACAGATCCTGGGTAGCATCTCACCGCTCATGACACTGAGCAGGCGAGTACCGCCAATTCGGGTAGCCAGCAAAACCTTTCCGGCCGAGTTTTGATGCACATAGCCGATCTGACTGGCATTAAACCCGTATTGGTTGTTCTGCATGACCTTAAGCACCTTTTCAGCATCTGCTTCAGGCAGGATGACAACTACTTTCCCTTCATTTGCCACGTAAAGTGGGTCGTAGCCAAGCAATTCGCAGGCCGAAAGGACCTCGGGTTTGACGGGGACCTTATCCTCGAGGATAGTGATACCCACTTGGCTCTGGCAAGCTATTTCGTTTAGAGTGGTGGCCAGGCCACCACGCGTCGGATCTCGCAGCACATGAATACGGCGGGAAGCAGCTGTGATCGCGTCGATCAGTTTATTGAGAGGGGCAGCGTCAGATCGAATCTCGGATGACAGGCCAAGTTCACCACGGGCAGAGAGTACCGCAATTCCATGATCTCCAAGTGTGCCTGATATGAGCACGACATCACCGGATTGGGCATTTGCTCCATTAATGTTCAAGTCGTTTGGAACACTGGCTATACCCGAAGTAGATATGAACAACCCATCCGCCTTACCGCGTTCGACAACTTTTGTATCTCCCGCAATAATTGGAACACCAGCTTCCTGCGCGGTGGCAGCCATGGATCTGGCGATCCGCTCCAGATCAGCGATTAGAAAGCCTTCCTCTATGATAAAACTTGCTGTCAAGCATAGCGGCGTACCGCCTGAAACCGCGATGTCGTTGATCGTTCCGGCCACCGCCAGACGACCAATATCACCACCCGGAAAGAAAAGCGGACTTACGATATGGGCGTCAGTGCTAACCACCAGACGGTTACCGGTTGCAGTTGGAACTACGGCAAAATCATTGCCTGCCAGAATAGCCGGGTTGGCAAAGTAAGGTTGGAAAACATGGGCGATCAATTCCTGGGTCATCAAGCCCCCAGACCCGTGTCCCATCACAATATGGGAATAGTTTCTGATCGGCACAGGGCACACCGGACCCTGGATGGATGGATGTTCTTGTTCTGGAATCATTGATTTCCTGTCGTGGAGTTGTGGTAACGATAATATGCTGCACAAGCGCCTTCTGATGATACCATAGTCGCACCTAAAGGGGTTTCTGGAGTGCATTCCCGACCGAACGCAGGGCAATTAATGGGTTTTATGATGCCCTGTAAGACCTGGCCTGAAAGGCAAATATCAGATTCTTTGGTTACGATATTTGAGACATCAAAACGCAATTCCGCATCGTAAAAAGCCAGGTCATCTTTTAATCTTAATCCGCTTTGTGGGATCATCCCGATCCCTCGCCAATTACGGTCACAAACCTCAAAGGTTTCATCGATCATCTTTTGCGCTGTAGAATTTCCTTGTTCAGTAACAACCCTTGTATAGGCATTTTCAGCCTTATAATCTCCGTTTTCGAGTTGTTCAACGGTCATGAGAATTCCATGCAGAAGATCGAGCGGCTCAAATCCGGTGACAACAATCGGAACTTTATATTGGTCAGCGATGGTGTGGTATTGATGGTAACCCATCACCGAGCAAACATGTCCTGCTGCCAAAAAACCCTGGACGCGGTTGTTGGGGGAGCCAAGAATAGCTTTCATCGCGGCCGGTACAGTGACCTGAGAGACCAGTAATGAATAGTTTTTTAACCCCAAAGCTTTAGCGTAGCTGATACTGGCGGCGTTTACCGGAGCAGTAGTTTCAAAACCGATTGCAAAGAAGACAACTTCATTATCCGGGTTTTCGCGAGCAATTCTTACCGCGTCGAGAGGGGAGTAAACGATCCTGACTTTACCACCCCTGGATTTGATGGTGAGCAGATCAGTGGTTGATCCTGGTACACGCAACATATCACCGAAAGAACAGAATATGACTTCCGGTCTGGAAGCGATTGCCAGCGCCTTGTCGATAAGTTCAAGGGACGTAACACAAACCGGACAGCCGGGTCCATGCACCAGTTCGATTTGAGACGGCAGGAGCTGATCGATCCCATGCTGCATGATGGAGTGTGTTTGTCCACCACAAATTTCCATGATCACCCACGAATGGATGGTTTTTTCGTGTATTTGATGAAGGACTTTTTTTACAAGAACTGCATCGCGATATTCATCAAGGTAGCGCATTAGCTTTATTGGTCCTGTGGTGGATCCAGGGAAAGTTCACGTTCGATCTCATCAAGCTCTTCGAAAGCTAGTAAAGAGTCGTGAGCTTCCTGTTCACTAAGTACATTCAGAGCAAACCCCGCATGAACGATCACGTAATCGTCCACACGGGCATCAGGGACAGCTTCCAGGCAAACTTCACGCAGAACGCCGCCGAAGTCGATCTTTCCCATCCGGATACCTTCAACGTTTGTGATCTCAATAATCTTCCCGGGTACGGCAAGGCACATCATACACCTCTATTGTTTCAATATTGCATCAGCGATCAGAATCTGACCAAGCGCAATCCCACCGTCATTGGCAGGTACTCGCTGATGAGACAGAACGGTAAAACCAGCACTCTGCAACAGGGCGGAAGTTTTTACCAGTAGGGTGGTATTTTGCCATACCCCACCGGATAATGCAACCAAATTGATGCTTGATTCAGACCGTATGGTTTCGCAACAAGCCAGGCACAAGCGCGCAATTGAATTGTGGAAACGGGCAGCTAAGGCTGGAACTGAAACACCCGCGCGAAAATCAGTCAGGATTTGTGAAATCAGGTCTAGACTCATTATTTCGTCGCCGTTGATCTTGATCGTGTAAGACTGAGAATCCAATCGATCAACATGACTCTCCAGTTCTATGGCTGCCTGTCCTTCGTAAGAAATGGAATGACAGATGCCCAGGATGGATGCCACCGCATCAAACAATCGCCCCATGCTGGAAGTGGGAACACAATTGATCATTAATTCAAGCTGTTTTCTCAAGAGATTTAAATATTCCGGCTGGTAGGTACTTACCGGCATAAGATCTGCTTCCCAGGGTAATCCGGCACAATAGATCTGAGATAAAGCGATTTTTGAGGGACTGCGTATAGCAGAATCGCCGCCCGGTAACAATGTCTCTTGCAGATGGAACCGTCTCTTGAATCCGGTGTAACCACCGACCAGTACTTCTCCGCCCCAGATGTGGCCATCCGTTCCATAACCGGTTCCGTCAAACATAAGGCCGATGACCGGGTCTGGTGAAACATTATTGTTATCCGCGAGACAGGCTGCCAGGTGAGCGTGATGGTGTTGAATGCGCACAAGAGGAAGGTTATCCAGTTGGGAGATATGTTCCCCATAGCGCGTGGACAAATAGTCAGGATGCATATCCACAGCGACAACCTCTGGAGAGACTCTGAAAAGATTACGGTAATGCTGAATACCTTCTTCGTAAGACGCAAGAGTTTCCATATTTTCAAGGTCACCGATATGATGACTGAGAAATGCATACTGTTTTTTTGATAACGCAAAGGTGTTTTTAAGCTCCGCACCACAAGCTAAAACCTGGCGAAGGGAGAGATTTAGCCGAATGGGATCAGGTGCATAACCTCGGGCTCTGCGGATTGGATAAAGGTTCTTTCCAATGACTCTCACGACAGAATCGTCAACACGCATATGAATTGGCCGGTTGTGCGTTAAATAACAGTCAGCCAGGGTAGAAAGCCTCAATTTGGCATCCTGGTCTTTGTACGCGATCGGTTCCTCACTGATATTTCCACTGGTCATTACCAGAACGCATGGAAAATCACTGGCTGACTCAAGCAACAGGAGATGTAATGGCGTGTAAGGCAGCATAAAACCAAGATAGATCTGACCAGGCGCGGTAAGATCCAGGTTGTTCACACCCTTTTTTATCTTTAGTAAAACAATAGGATGTTGAGGAGAGAGTAAGCATTTTTCCTCTACAGGGTTCACCTCAACAAATTTCCGGATCGTTTCAAGATCTTTTGCCATAAGGGCAAATGGTTTATAGCTGCGCTGCTTGCGTTCACGTAAAAACTCAAGGCTCGCCGCATTAAAAGCATCACACGCCAGGTGGTATCCCCCCAGCCCTTTCACCGCGAGGATTTTTCCCGCGACGATCGCTGACCGCGCAGCTTGAATAGCGTCCTCAGCAAATGCACTGGATTCACCCGGTTCAAAAAACTCCGCTTGCGGGCCACATTCAGGACAGGCGATGGGTTGGGCGTGATAACGGCGGTCAGTTGGATTGTTGTACTCTGCGGCACAGGCATCGCACATCTTAAAACCGTCCATTGTTGTTAGAGGCCGGTCGTAGGGAATATCACGGATGATGGTGAAACGGGGACCGCAGTTTGTGCAATTGATGAAAGGATAACGATAACGCCGATTCAAGGGATCAAACATTTCCTCCCGGCATTCCGGACAGATGCATATATCCGGTGATATGGGAACAAAATCACCCGGCGAAGTATGGCTCTCTAAAATTGAAAATTGGGGAAAAATCTTGAAGGGCTCAGGTTTTACTTGAATTGAATCGATTTTGGATAACGCAGGTGGATTATTCCGAAGTTCTTCAACAAACTTGTTAAGGTTGTTTTGTTCTCCACTAATGAGAATATCCACGCCACTGGAAGTATTGCGTACGAAACCAGTTAAATTAAGGGAGACTGCCAGATTGTAAACAAAAGGACGGAATCCAACCCCCTGAACGATACCATCAACATGAATTCGAAGGCTGGAAAAAATATCAGACATTAAACTGCTTGTTGTGTATTAATTTGGTGAACCAACCAGCCGATCCAGGCATCGAAGCCTTCGCCAGTTTTACATGAGAGATCAAAAGTGACCAACCCGGGGTTCAGCATTTCGACCCCAGCTTTGAAATAATCCATGTTGAAATTGATATATGGAAGGAGGTCTGTTTTGTTGATGATCAGAACGCTCAACCCGCGATAAATGTTCGGGTACTTGTAGGGTTTATCATCTCCTTCAGGAACGCTTGCGATCAGGATGTTCTTATGCGTTCCTAAATCCCAGGCAGCCGGGCAGATCAGATTACCAACATTTTCAATGATCAATAGATCGATTTCGGATAACGGCAGTTGATCAATTCCATCACTGACCATGGCTGCATCCAGGTGACAATCTCCACCGGTGTTGATCTGAACTGCTGGCATTCCGGCCGCCGAGATCTTATCTGCATCGATTGTGACCGGGGCAGTATCCCCTTCAATGACACCAATTTGATAAAGTCCATCCAGACGTTTAATGATTTCGAGGATAAAACTGGTTTTTCCAGCCCCTGGAGAAGCCATCAGATTTAATGCGAAAACATGCTGATGGTCCAGTTTCTTGCGGTTTAATGCTGCCATTCGGTCGTTTGCACTGAAGATTTTCTCTACAACAGGTACTCTAATTGTGCTCATCTTCCTGACCTCTCTCAATTTCGATGCTATCCACATAGAATTCTTCGCCGCTTAAAATCTCAATGAGCAAACTTTCACAATCAGGACAGCCGGCTTTTTCAGCATTCAAACCAAAATCATTGCCACAGTTCAGGCAGTGAAATACTGCGGGTTTTCGTTGGAAGGATAACCGGGAACCAGCGCAGAGAGTACCCTCGGTGATCATGTCCCAATAAAACTGGACAGATTCATCTACAATGCTGGATAATTGCCCAATCACGAGATTTACCCGTGTCACACGAGTGGCATTTGATAATGTGGCGTGCTTTTGAGCGATCTCCAGCACACTCTCAGTAACTGATAGTTCATGCATAAGTGTTGAAATTATACCGCTAAATCGGATAAAAATTGGTTGATTATAAACTTGAGGTCACAATAGATTGTTACAAACTTTCCGCAATCATATTCATTAATTGCAATCGAGTGGAAAGGAAACTCAGCGCTGCCATATTGGCGATGCGCCGATAGATGATGTAACCAATGTCGTGGTCTTTTTCGCAAATACTGACGAGCAGCTGCGCATCGATCCTCAACAACCAGCAATGGGTCAGGGCGGTTGTTGTTCCTACCCTTTGCCTGACTACGGGTGTCATCGCAGACCAACCTAAGATGTCAAGCGGACCCAGTTTATGGGTTTCAACCAATCCCCTGGTAGGCACGAAGACATCGATGCGGACTTCACCTTCAAGGATGATGTATAGGAAATCCAAACGGGAACCCTCATGAATGGGTTGGTCGCTTGGATCCACTTCTACGAGGTCAGATATCTTGACGATCTTTTCTGTTTGTTCTGGAGAAAGATCAAAGAATAGGGGTACAGAACTTATGGCTGTGGCGATGTCAAAATTGGTATCCATATATCCCTCAGGAATTGTCTCCTAAAGAATAGCACTATCGCCGCGTAATAATTAGTGTGTTACATCACAAGGATTATTGTTTTGTGTCATTATTACCAGGCTTGTGACCATATGCCAGGAAATATGCAATCCCGACAAAGAGGCCACCCCCGATGATGTTACCAAGGGTAACAGGTAATAAATTATCTAACAGGAAATTTGCCCAACTCAAGTTCGAGAGATCCACACTTACCTGATTTAAAAAGGATGGATCAAAAAATTTTAAGAATAAAGCAACAGGCAGCAGGTACATGTTAGCGACACTATGTTCAAAACCAGCTGCGATGAAGGCGGATATGGGAAAAACGATTGCTAGGACCTTATCCGCTGTGCTTCGCGCCGAGTAGCACAGCCACACAGCCAGGCAAACGAGGATATTGCACAGGATGCCCAGCGAAAGTGCCTGCAGGAAAGTGTGCTGCAATTTGGATTCAGCAATCCTGATCATGGTCGTTCCAAGGGTTCCATTAGATCCATGATAAGATCCGGCTGCTATGATCAATCCAGCAATTATGATAGATCCGATAAAATTGCCGGTGTACACGAGAAACCAATTACGCAGTAATTGTGAAAAGTAGATCTTCTTCTGAAGTAGAGGGATGACCATTAAAATATTTCCGGTGAAAAGTTCTGCGCCACCCACAATCACCAGGATCAGACCCAATGAAAAGACAAGGCCCTGAACAAGCTTAACTATCCCATAAGGCCAGATATCCATAGTACCAGTAGCCACAACTGTGGAAAAGACACCGCCAAAGGCAATGTACATTCCTGCTAGTATCGCCAATAGAAAAGTCGGCCAAAATGCCAGATTAGCTTTTTTGATACCTGCAGATGATGCCTTCTCCAGCATTTGCGGAGGCGAATAAGCCAACAAAGGATCTGGGTTTGTCATTGTTTCTTCCTGATTAGAAAGATTTGAGCCAAATTAGAATTTTTTCTACTGCTTCTGGAACAAGCCGGTTTGTCCGGCTGGAGAGCGATTGCGAAAATTCAAATTCGTAACCACGTACAGATATCAGTAAGGCATCCGGTTCCTTCTTATAAAGGGACTGCATGATCGACAAGAGGGATTGTGGAGTGAGATGGTGAGTTAATGGGGAATGCTGAAACGTTGGAGAAATCTTTTCTATATGAATTTCTTCTGGTACTGCACCGGTGTGCGCATCGATAAAACAAACCCGATCAAAAGCCGTCAATTCTTCAGCCAGTTCAGGGGTCAGTTGCAGCTGAAAAACTGTTGAGAGGTCAGATCGAATTAATATCTCGTCGTTGATAGTTTCAGGATCGGAGAGTGCCAAAATTCGCCTTAATGCTACAAGAATATGCCAGGCAACCCCGTCATCCTGGCGATCCAGGTTTCCATATCCGAAGATCAAGGTTCGCAAATATCCCTCCGATAATTAAACGATGCACAGTAATTGTACTGTGCATCGTAAAAAAATTGAATTCTTTTGTTAGCTAATCTCTGGAGAGAGTGCGGATCAAGTTATCGGCTGGATCACGAAATTCGATGACCATTG
>MTKZ01014609.1_pt1 | contig 26140 bp, 25 predicted proteins | sample 1042781 | NCBI WGS metagenome assembly MTKZ01 (sample SAMN06212207, study PRJNA360539) | anaerobic digester metagenome | biome: Wastewater treatment plant; material: sludge; isolation source: anaerobic digester fed with sludge from wastewater treatment plant | place: Denmark: WWTP Viborg ... | reverse complement strand
GGGGACGATGGGACTGGCGGCCGCCAGCCTGACGGCGGCGGATTTCGGTATGACCGCCGCATGCGTGACCGCATGCGTGGTGGCGCGCGCGAAGGACGGAGAGGTGAGGGCTGTGCACGCTGTTCCCCCCCGCATCGTGGCGCGTCAGATGGATGCCGCTGCCGCGCTGAAACCCGGCGCGGGCGTAATCGGGATGCTGGCGCGGCATCAGACGCTTACCGCGGTTGCCGAGCGCATCCGCCGGCGCGAGATGCGCAGATGGGTGCTGGACCCGGTGACGGGGGTGAGCGCGGGCCGGCAGTTGATGACCGCGCGGGGAGTGAAGCTGCTGTCGCGCGTGCTTGTTCCGCTCTGTGAGGTCGTCTGCATAGACGCAAGGGGCGCGGACGCGTGGCCGGGCATCGAAATCGGCGGAATGCCCGGGGCGGCGAGGGCGGCGGAGAAGCTGCTTGGGGACGGCGCGGACTGGGTGCTGGTGCGCGGGACGGGGTCAAGCGAAGGGAACAGATGCCTTCTGTTTGGCACGGAACAGCTTGATATGGACTGGGAGGGAAAGACCGCGGCCGACGGGGATCGCCTCAGCGCGGCGATCGCCTGCGGGCTTGCGGACGGCTTGCGGGCGCCGGAGGCTGTGATCCGCGCGCACGAATATCTTGGCAGTCTGACGGCAAGGAAGCCGGCCGGGAACGGGGCGGCCGGAGTGAGGAGCGAGGCAGGAGATGACTAAGTTTATTTTTGTGACAGGCGGCGTCGTGTCTTCCGTGGGCAAGGGCATCACGACCGCGAGCCTCGGGCGGCTGCTGAAGAGCCGGGGGTTCAAGGTGACGATGCAGAAGCTCGACCCCTACATCAACGTGGACGCGGGCACTATGAACCCGTACCAGCACGGGGAGGTCTTCGTCACCGACGACGGGGCGGAGACGGACCTCGATCTCGGCCACTACGAACGCTTCGTTGACGAGCCGCTGAACCGGAACTCGAACGTCACCACCGGCAAGATCTACGGGGCGGTTATCGCTAAGGAGCGCAAGGGCGACTATCTGGGCGGCACGGTGCAGGTCATCCCGCACATCACCGACGAGATCAAAGGCTGCATCCAGCGGGTGGGACAGGATCCATCGGCGGACGTCGTGATCGTGGAGATTGGCGGAACGGTGGGCGACATCGAGGGGCTGCCGTTTCTGGAGGCGATCCGTCAGTTCCGCAAGGACGCCGGGCACGAGAACGTGCTGTACGTCCACGTCACGCTGATTGCGAGCGTGGGGCCGTGGAGTGAGCTGAAGACCAAGCCGACGCAGCACTCGGTTATGAAGCTGCGCGAGATCGGGATTCAGCCTGACATTCTTGTTTGCCGGAGCAAGGTGCCGGTGTCCGACGAGATGCGCGACAAGCTCTCGCTCTTCTGCGACGTTGACAGGGAAGCGGTGATCCAGGCGCTGGATGAGGGCACGCTCTACCGGGTGCCGCTCGCGCTCGAGGACGAGGGCCTCGCGAAGCTGGTCTGCCAGAAGTTGCGTCTGGAAGAGCGCGAACCCGACCTTGCCGACTGGCGCGCAATGGTGGAGACGCTGGAGCATCCCCGCCGTCAGGCCACAGTCGCCATTGTCGGGAAGTACACGGGCAACGGCGACGCTTACATCAGCATCGCGGAGAGCCTGAAGCACGGCGGCGTCGCGAACGAGGCGGGCGTCAAGATCATCTGGATCGACTCGGAAGAGCTGGAGTCGCAGGATGTCGAGAGCGTGCTCGGGAAGGCGGACGGGATCATCGTGGCCGGGGGCTTCGGCGGGCGCGGGGTCGAAGGCAAGATCGCCAGCGTCCGTTTTGCGCGGGAGCACGATGTTCCGTTTCTGGGGCTGTGCTACGGCCTGCAGATGGCGGTCATCGAGTTCGCGCGCAATGTCTGCGGTCTGGAAGGCGCAAACACTGAAGAGGTCGCGCCGGACAGCCGATACCCGGTGATTCATCTGCTTCCGGAGCAGGAAGGGATTACGGAGAAGGGCGGCAGCATGCGTCTGGGCGTGTATCCGTGCCGGCTGCTGGATGGGTCGCTTGCGCATCGCCTGTACGGACAGGAGCTGGTCTACGAACGGCATCGCCACCGTTACGAGGTCAACAACGCGTACCGGCCAGACATGGCAAAGGCGGGAATGGAGTTCTCGGGGGTATCCCCGGACTACCGGCTGGTCGAGATTATCGAGCTACCCTCGCACCCGTTCTTCATAGCCTCGCAGTTCCACCCCGAGTTCAAGTCCCGGCCGAACCGGGCGCACCCGCTTTTCCGGGGGCTGGTGGAGGCTGCGCTGAAGTACAGGAGCGGCGTCAGGAACGGTACGAACGGATCGGCGCGTACAAAGAACGGAAAAGCTTCGGCCCCGAAAAAGGCCTGAAGGCATCACACTGCTGGAGGTATTGTTATGGCCCTGTCACAGGCGAAAGACCTGACAAAAGAGTTCCCCCGCAGCCCGGCTGAGGAGATGGGGGGCTACGTGCTCCTTGCCCGCATTGTGGACAAGTGCCGTGCCGCCATCGTCGGCACGAACGGGGAGTACAACTACAACTGCCCGCTCGATCGCCAGTTCTTCGACTTCACGGGCATTGACGCGGAAGAGATGAAGGCGCTGATCGCGGGCGGAGCAGCGGATGACGAGGTCGCGCGGTGGGCGCGGTCGAAGGATACGGCTCACTCCGACGCCGATCTGATGGCGTGGTGCTTCGATCAGCGCAACCGCGGCCCCCAGACGGCTGAAGAGAAGGCCCACTTCGAGAACCTCAGGCGCTCGGCCTGCCCGGACAGGGTGTACGCGCGGACGTGGATGCAGGTTCTGGACGCGGAAGAGGGGCGTTTCTAGGAGCTTTCTCTAGTCCCAGCGGCCGGGGATCTCCGTCTGGCAGGCAGGACACCTGCCCGCCGCGATGACGTTTCGCGTGACGGTGAATCCCCGGCGCTCGATCAGGAGCGCCTGGCAGTTGTGGCAGCGGGTGTTCTCCCATCCTCCGGGCATACCGGGCAGGTTGCCCGCGTAGACGTAGCGCAGGCCCTCTTCCCTGCCGATTTCGCACCCCCTGATGAGCGTCCGCGCCGGTGTGCTGGCGGTGTCCGGCATCATGTAGTCCGCATGAAAGGCCGTGATGTGCCAGGGAATGTCGGGGGACACGGAGGCGATGAAGCGCGCGATGTCCCGCTGCTCTTCGGGAGAATCGTTGAACCCGGGCACGGTGAGCGTCACGATCTCCACCCAGAAGCCCATCTCGACAAGCGCGCGTATCGTGTCGAGCACGCCCTTCAGATCTCCGCCCAGCGTCCGGTAGTTCGCCTCCCGAAAAGTCTTCAGGTCCACCTTGAACAGTTCGACCCAGGGTCGGAGATACGCCAGCGCTTCTTTCGTGGCGTACCCGTTGGACACGAAGGCGCCGGCCAGACCGTGCCCGTGCGCAATCTTGAGTATTTCGACCGCCCATTCGCTCGTGATGAGCGGCTCGTTGTAGGTGCTGGTGACGACCCGTGCGCCGTGCGAGAGGGCCATGTTCACAACCTCGCCGGCCGTTACGGGGAAGACGCTGGCGAAGGCAAGCGGGTCGCGGAGCGCCTGGGAGGTCACCCAGTTCTGGCAGAAACCGCAGCGGAAGTTGCAGCCAAGCATTCCGATGCTGGCGGCTCGCGCGCCCGGATAGGCGTGGAAGAACGGCTTCTTCTCGATCGGGTCAACGTGAAGAGCGCTCGCGTATCCGTGCGGCACGCGCAGCACACCGCCCTCGTTGAAGCGGACCCGGCAGACGCCTGAGCGCCCGGGCGCCAGCGTGCATCTGTGCCCGCAGGCGAGGCAGAGCACGCCTCCGTCCTCGAGCTTGCGGTAGAGCTCTCCCTCCCGAGTGTTCTGCCGCAGCAGGTTTTCGAGCTGCACTTTCTCGCGCATAATCCCGGTCTCAGCTTAGCAGTGACATTGTACACGACGCCCACGCCGTATGTTTGACAGCCTGACAAGGCGCGGATAGAATTCCGCTGGCTCAGGAGACAGGTTTGACGATTTGAAGGCGATACCATCAATCAAGCGCGGCGAATACGCCACAATAAGGCAGCTCGAAGGCTACTGCTATAGAGTCCTCAAGCCGCTGCTCGCACTTATGGGAGTGGGGCTGCTGCTCTGCTTCACAATCAGCCTGATGATGGTGGGCGTTCCGCTGCTTGTGCTGAGCGCGGTGATGATGCTCGGGCTGTTCGTGTGGATGATCCGGCTGCAGAAACAGCCCCGGCGCGACATCCGTTGCCCTTACTGCAACAACGTGAACTCGGTGTTCGAGTCTGTCTCGGAGTTCGACTGCGACATCTGCGAGCGGCCGATCAGGTTCAACGAATCCGGGCGGCCGATGCCTGCGGACGGGTCGCTGGACAACGCAACGCCGACCTCCATCTACGACTGAGACTCGGGCGGCCTGTTCAGCACAGGCACAGCACCGCTGAGGAAGGAAGCTTAACGAAGTGAACGCTCTCATCAAACGCCATCCCGGCAACCCGATTGTGACCGTCAACGACATCCCTGAGCGGGCGAACTGCGTGTTCAACAGCGGCGCCGCCGTTCACGGCGGGGAGGTCGTGATGCTTGTTAACACGTGGGTGAGCGACTGGACGCCGAAATTCCTGGTGGCCAGAAGCAGCGACGGCGTCCGCTTCAGAGTGGCCGGAGAGAACATGGTCCGCCCTCCGGAGGAGTATCCCTACGTCCAGCACGAGGGAATCTTCGACACGCGCATCACGCCGATCGAGGGGAGCTTCTACATCACGTACAACGTCGCCAGCAGGCTGGGCGGGCGCATTCTGCTTGCCAGAACGGCAGACTTCTCCGCGATAGAGACACTCGGGTATATCACCGCTCCCGATCACAGAAACTGCGTGCTGTTCCCCGAGAGAATCGGCGGCAGCTACGCGCGGCTGGAGCGGCCTAACGTGGGGGATGCGGGCGACATCTACCTCTCGTTCTCGCCCGACCTGATTCACTGGGGGCGCACCCGTCTTGTGCTCGAGCGCAACACGCGCTACTGGGAGAGCGCGAAGATCGGCCCCGGGGCCCCGCCCGTGAAAACGGAGGCCGGCTGGCTGATCATCTACCACGGGTGCCGCGAGAGCATGAACGGGTTTCAGTACAGCATGGGGGCGATGCTGCTCGACCTGGCCGACCCGGCGCGGGTGATCGGCAAACTCAGAGACTGTCTGATGTGGCCGGAGGAGATCTACGAGCGCGTGGGTCAGGTGAACAACGTGGTCTTTCCGACGGCGGCGCTCAGGTTCCGGGACGAAGACGAGTTGATGATCTACTACGGCGCCGCCGACACCTGCATGGGCCTTGCGACCGCGAGCGTGTCGGAGCTTGTGAGCGCCTGTCTCGAAGACGGCCCGCTGTCCTGACGGCCCCCCGTCAGTCCCTTCGCATCTGGCGCACAATCTCCGCAAACCCCTTTGCCGCTTTAACGAGGAAGCTGCCAGCGGCGCGGCCTGTCCTGGCGACGGCCCGTCCTGTCTTTCGCGCGATCACCACTGCGGCGGTCTTCGCCGCATCGAGGTCCTGGTCAATCTGCGCCGCTGTGAGTCCGGAGGACTGCAGCGCATCCGCGACAGGCGCGGCGGGCGAGGACTTCACCACGCTCTGCAGGATTGTGAGGGCGACAATGATGTCGTCGAGCTGTCCGGCCACGGGTATGAAGCCGGGTATCACGTCCACGGGCGAGACAAGATAGCCGAGCCCGGCCGTGAGAAGCAACTTCTGGCGGCGCGGCACATCCGGCGAGCGGTAGAGTGAATACAGGAGCCGCGTGTACGAGGGGATGCGCTTGAGCAGCGCAAGCAGCTCGGGCGTGTTCAGGGTTTCGGAGCGGGGGTCAGTAGACACCCCGGGTCCTTGCAGTCTCGATCATGGCGAAGATATTAGCATCGGGAGTGTCGCGCCCGCATTGATCGCCGGTCGAGAGGATGAAGCCGCCGCCCGCCGCCGCGTCGTCCATCGCCTTCTTCGATGCTTCGCGCACATCGGCCGGCGAGCCGTGCAGCATGACGCTCGTCGTGTGGAGGTTGCCCATGAGGCTGATGCGGTCTCCGAACTCGCGTTTGACGCGGGCGAGGTCGCAGTCACCCATGGGGGGCGTCTCGAGCGGATTGATGCTGGAGAGGTCTGTTTCGTGCGCGGAGATTCTGACGAGGTCGTATTCGGGCCCGCAGCAGTGGATCTGGCTCGGTATGGCGGCGCGGGTGCACAGCGCGGTCAAGTCCTGCAGGCACGCGAGAGCCAGGCGGCGGAAGATCGGCTCCGGGTTCGTGATCATGAACCCCGAGATGCCGATGAGGAAGAAGTCCGGATCAAGCGCGAGCAGGGCCTCGGTCCTTCGCACGATGCGCCTGTGCTCGCGCTCGCATCGCGTGAGCACCGAGTCCGGATCATCGTAATATCGATAGATATCCTCGGGCTGCAGGCCCAGTCCCGGCAGCCCCTCCGTGAGCGCTACGACTCCGAGTTCACCCATCTGCCTCTTCGCTTCGTGGAACGCCTCGGCGCCGGAGTATGCGCGGCGGGGAACGGCGTCTTCCCACGCGGCCGGGGCCCTCGCGGTCAGGCCAACCTTCGAGAGGGGCACGCAGTGCGTGGGCGAATCGGCAACGTAGTACACGTTGCACCAGTCCGTCCACTGCTCGCCGCCTTCCGCGGCGCGATGGAGGCGCGTGTAGATGCGCTCGGGAGTGCGCTCGACAACGGCCTCGCGCCAGGGTGAGCCCCCGGGCGGGTCATCTCCGTCACCGGGCACATCCACGGGCACCCCGCACAGCCATCCGTCAAAACCGAAATGCTTGACCGCATCAATGTATGCCTGCCACAGGGGAGGGTCCTGATAAAGATAGACATCCCAGAAAGGCTTGCGCGTCAGGCGGCAGGGGATCATGTTCGACATGTCCGGCGCGACCGGCACCATGTCGGGCGTTCCGCCCCTCATAGCCACAAGCATGCGCTCGCGGGAAGTCAAAGGCCGCGCTGTCTCGCACCGCGTGAGCGCGCCATCTCAGCGCTTCGCGCTCGGCGGGGGGATATCGCCCCAGGTGTAGACGTGAGCCTCACAGGGTGCGAACCGGTCGGTGAAGCCGTCCTTCGTCAGGTTGACCGTGCGGTTCTCGAACGGAAGCGTCAGCGATCGGCCCTTCTGCCCCGGCAGCGAGATGGTTGCGGTGGTGAAAAGCGGCCGGGTGTTCACCGCGATCACGATGCCGCCGTTGCCCAGATCGCGGGCGCGGACGTGGACATCCGCGCTGCTCGACGCGGGTTTCAACTCCTTTCCGGGCGCTGTGAGCCAGGGATAGATGCGATGAATCTCCGCGTTGAGAGGTCTGAGAGACTGCCAGGTCTGCTGCGCCTGGGGCCAGTACGAGAAGTAGAGGATGCCTGTCGCCCCGTGCGCCAGCGCGATGTACGTCATGCAACGGACCTCGTGCGGAAGAGGAACCGCCCACTTGCCGCCGTCCGTGTTCGGGCCGCCAAACACCTGAATCCACGCCCACGCCGGGAAGCCTCTTCCGTGGACGCGGTGTATCTCGTCAAGATGCACCCCCACATTCGCCAGCGGGACATCCCGGGCTGCTGTCACGGGATACACGTCGGACATCGTGAAATCACAGGCGTCCTTAAAGCGTTCGATCGCCGCGAAGCTGTAGTGGCAGAGGCCGATCGGGTGCGCGGGGTCGGTCTGCTTGAGTTCCAGATACCGCTTCCGTTCCGCCTCGGCCGCGTCGCCCCGGCCTTCGGGCTCGTCCGTCAGATACCACGCGAGCAGCGACGGGTGATCCTTCGCCGCCTTGACCCATTCGGTGGACGACGGCACGATTGTCTTCAGGCCGTGCTGGTGGATGTAGTCGAGTTGACCGGCCTCGAAGCCGCCCGAGATGTTCACGATCGTGTTGAACTGCTGCTCGTGGAGGTCGGCCATGATGTCCGAGTTCAGCTTATAGACGTAGATTCCTACGGGGAAGAACGGCTTGCCGTCCGCCATGGCGATGCCCGCAGAGTCGAACGTGACCTTTGAAGCGGACGATCCCGGCAGTGCGAGGCTGACAAGCAGAAGCGGCAGTGCGAGCAGAACGCCGCACGTGCGAATGCTCCGTACGTATCCCCGCCATCCGCGGGCGGAAGCTGACTGGCAATGTCTTCGCATCCTATCAGCCCCCGGCCTCCAGAGTTCTGCGCACGAGCGTGAACCCGCCCATAACCCCTGCGTCGTCGCCGAGCTTCGCGGGGACAACCTGGCAGACAAGCCGGGACTCGTGGATTGCGTAGGCTTTCACGGTGCGCAGCATCGGCCTCCAGAGCACGTCGCCCGCCTCCGAGATTCCCCCTCCGATGATCACCATCTCGGGGTTGAGGATGTTGATCATGTTTGCGATCCCCACGCCGATCCAGAATCCCGTCTCGGCGAACGTCTCTATGCAGATCTCGTCTCCCTCGTGCGCGCAGTCGGCGATGAGAGCGGGTGTGATCGCATCTACCTGAGAGTCCACCTTCTGCGCGAGCAGACTGGGCCGTCCTGTCTGGATTTTGAGCGCGGCGCGCTCGATGATTGCGTCCCTCTGGGCCATGGCTTCCAGGCAGCCGTGGTTTCCGCAGCCGCACTTGCGGCCGCCCGGATTCACCACGTGATGCCCGATCTCGGCGCCGCCGGCGTTGAACCCGCTCCAGAGACGCCTGTCCAGGATTATGCCGCCGCCTATGCCGGTTCCAAGAGTCAACATCACGAGGCTGTTGACATCCTTGGCCGCCCCGAACTCGAACTCCCCGAGCGCTGCCACGTTGACGTCGTTCTCCATCCAGAGGGGAAGCCCGAGCGGCTTCGCGATCCAGTCCGCCAGGGGTACGCCCTCGATGCTCGGGAAATTCGGCGACCAGAGTACCACGCCGTCCGCGGTGATACGCCCGGGCATCCCGCACCCGATACCGGCGACGGAGGCCCCAGCGGCGTTGCCCTTGTCGAGGCACTTCGCTATTGTCTCCGACACCTGCTTTGCGACCGTCCGGGGACCTCTCGGCGCGAGCGTGTCATTGCGTGCCTCGGCGAGTTTTGTCCCGTCAAGGTCGAACAATGCCGCCCGCACGTTCGTGCCGCCGATGTCAACGCCAACGATGTGCGTGCCGTTTCGGTTGGGTTCTTTCTTCGCTTTGCTGGTCTTGTCTGGCATTCTGGTTCCTACCTGATGATAATAACTGCTCCCGCAGGCGCTGCGGCCCGACAGGCCCGGAAGCCTCTTCTCTGCCGGGCCGCAAGGCTCCTGCGATGCTGGTGCGGGAGACCTCCACACAGATTCCCGGGGGGTGGCTTGTTGACTTGAGTGACTTGTAGGAGTAGACTGCACATCGGTAAGGCTGAGCAGGCCTTTCAAACGGATGCGATTTACGGGCGCCTGACCCTGAGGAGCCCCATTCGCAGTCCCGAAAACATGGCAGGTGCAGCCGGCGATTTTGCAGCGTGGAACAGGATGCCCGCAGGCGATCCGGTGAGCGAGGGGCGTGCCCGGCAGTAACGGCGACGGATGGTTGCCGGCCGTGATGGCACAGTGAAGCTTGCACCCCTTTCACCTGTTGACAGAAGCGGAGATTGACGGAGCATGAAGATAACCGCAACAGAGTCTGGTCAGGCAACGGCCGGAGCGCGTGAATCCACCGGAGCAGGCATCCTTCCGGCGGGTTCCGGGCAGGACGCGAAGGACGCAGAGTGCAACCGGCGTCCGCCCACTTCCCGCGAGGAAGCTATCGGAGTTGCGATGGCGGCCGTGTCCGGGACACCGGACGTCCGGGAGGATCTTGTGGCCGACCTGGGGGCGAAGATCGAGCGGGGGGAGTATAGCGTGAGCGGCGAAGATGTGGCGGAGATGATGCTGCGGCGCATGAGGGCGGACAGCATTCGTTAGGCCCTCAGGCCGGAAACCGGCAGTCCGCCTTTGCACAGAAGAGGAGCCGCGCCAGGGCGCGCTCCTTTTTTTGTTGCGGGGGCCGGGATATCGGGCAGGAGATGCAGCAGTGCAGTGCGTAGCGTTGACGAGGAGCAGTCCTCGAGAGATGGTAGGCGGGTATTCCCTTTGGCGCTGAAGTTTGCCGTAGTCAACCAGAAGGGCGGCGTGGGCAAGACCACAACCGCAGTGAATGTCGCGGCCTGCATGGCTCTTGCCGGGGAGCGCGTACTGCTTGTGGACATGGACCCCCAGGGCAATGCGACGTCGGGCATTGGGCTGGACAAGAGTAAGCTCGACCGCACGATCTACGACGTCCTGCTGGGCGGCGAGGCGATTGAGGACGCAATCACCCGCTCTCAGATCGAGGGGCTTGACGTCGTTCCCTCGACACTGGACCTTGCTGGCGCCGACATCGAACTGATATCCCTCATTTCGCGGGAGACGCGTCTGAAGACAGCGCTCACCCGAATCGAAGACCGGTACGGCTGGGTGGTGATTGACTGCGCGCCGGCACTGGGCCTTCTGACCATCAATGTACTCACGGCGGCGCGCTTCGCCCTGATCCCGATCCAGTGCGAGTACTATGCGCTCGAGGGCATCAGCCAACTGCTGCGCACGTTCGGGCTTGTGCGCCGCGAACTGAATCCGGAACTCGAGATAGCCCGGGTAATCCTCACGATGTTCGACTACCGCACAAGGCTGAGTCAGGACGTCGTGCGAGAGGTCAGGGAGTACTTTGGCGACCTTGTCTCCCCGACGGTCGTACCGAGGAATGTGCGTCTGTCCGAAGCTCCGAGCCACGGGCTGCCGGTCATCCTCTACGACCCAAGATCGAAAGGCGCCGAAAGCTACAGCCGCCTGGCGGCGGAGGTGATGAGATTTGGACAGGACAGGACTGGGTAAGGGTCTCTCCGCGCTGATCCCGAGCAGGGGCACGGCCTCGCGGAGCGTGATAGAGGTTCCCGTTGATCTGATAGCTACGAATCCGTTCCAGCCGCGCAGGCGCATGGACGAATCCGCTATCGCGGAGCTGGCGGAGTCGATCAAGGCCCACGGCATCATACAGCCCATCGTCGTTCGGCCGGCGGACAACGGCCGTTACGAACTGGTGGCGGGCGAGCGGAGGCTTCAGGCCGCCCGCATAGCCGGGCTCTCCCAGGTGCCCGTCATCGTGCGGGACGTCCGCGACCAGGAGTCCCTCGAGATCGCTCTGGTTGAGAACCTGCAGAGGGAAGATATCAGCCCTCTCGACGCCGCCAGGGCGTACCGCCGGCTGATGGACGAATTCGATCTGTCGCAGGAAGAGGTGGCTTCGCGCGTGGGCAAATCGCGGCCCGCGGTCGCGAACACACTGCGGCTGCTTCTGCTCCCGGCGGGTGTGCAGGAGCGGCTCGAGAAAGGGGAGATGAGCGAGGGGCACGCGCGGACGCTTCTATCCCTTCCCAGCCCCGCGCTTCAGGCGCTTGTCGCCGACGAGATCATCCGCAGGAAGTGCTCCGTGCGCGAGGCGGAGCGGCTGGTTCGAGGCTGGTCGAAGGCCGCCACCACGCGAATTGTTTCACGTGAAACAAATGCGCCCGCCGCAAAACCCGACCTTCTGGCGGTGGAAGAGCAGCTTCGCAAGCTGTTTCAGACCTATGTCCGCGTCGTGTTCAACGAGGACCGCGGGGCCATCACCATCGAGTTCTACGGCGAGGAGGATCTGAACCGCATTCTCTCGCTGATCGGGGCGATACCGCGCGAAGTCCAGCAAGAGACCCGCTAGCCCATCAGAACAGCGTCTTCGCCTCGGCCTTCCTGATCTCCACCACCTTGAGCCTGGCGGCGCCGATGTCAGCAACGAGCGTCGCACGGACATCGCGAAACGCCTGCCCGCCCTGCCGCAGGATGTAGGCGGGGTGAAGCGCGGCGATGGCGTAGTCGGCGAAGGGAACTTCGAAGAACCTCCCGCGCTCCTGCATGATCCGGAAGTTCGTGTGGATCAGCGCGTTGGCCGACGGGGAACCTAGACAGAGCACTACGCGCGGCCGGATGATCTCGAGCTGCCTGTCGAGATACGGGCGGCAGGCGTTCGTCTCGGCGGTGGACGGAGGGCGGTTGCGTTTGCGGCTGTTCTCTGAGGAGCACGCGCGGCACTTGACGATGTTGGTGATGTAGACATGCTTGCGGGTGATCCGGTTCTCGGCAAGGCATTCGTCAAGAAGAGCACCGGCCCGGCCGACGAACGGGCGCCCCGTCAGGTCTTCCCGCTCTCCCGGACCCTCGCCGACGATCAACAGGGGTGAATCCGGGTTGCCCTCGCCGAACACAACCAGCGTCCTCGTCTCCGCCAGCGGGCACTTCTGGCAGGCGGAAGCTTCTTCCGCAACAGGGGCAAGCGCTTCTCGCTTCTCGTCAGCCATTGCGCCGCCTTCGCTCTGAGTGCGCCGCCTGCAGCTTGCCCCGCACGGCCTCGAGCGCCTCGGGGATGACTTTCACGTCGGCGATGACCGGCATGAAGTTGGTGTCGCCATTCCAGCGCGGCACTATGTGGAAGTGAACGTGGTCCGCAACCCCCGCGCCTGCGACGCGACCCAGATTCGCACCGATGTTGTACCCGTCCGGACTGCAGACATCGGCCAGCAGGTCCACCCCAAGCGAGACAAAGTCCATGACTTCCAAACGCTCCTCTGGCGACAGCAGCATGAGTTCGGCCACATGCGAATAAGGAGCAACGAGGAGATGCCCATTGTTGTAGGGATAGGCATTCATCATCAGAAACGCATGCGCTCCCCGCGCGACGATCATGGCGGCTTCGTCGCTCTCACCGGGCTTGTCACAGAAAATGCAGCCGCCCCGCTCTCCCTGCGAAATGTACGCCATCCGCCACGGCGCCCACAACCGCTCCACTACGATCGCCCTCCCGCCGAGCCAGAACCGCGTTCAACGTAGTTCATCCGCAAATCGGCAAGCGCCCCGCGAACCTCCCGCTGTCCCATCTCATCGAGGTGCGGCATCAGCTTGCCCGCCACCGCTTCGAACGTGTCAATAGCGAGCCGCGCCTGCGCGAGGTCCGTGTCTGCACCGCCCGTGGCAGGGTTGACCACCACGCCCATCCACTGCCACGCCGCAGACCCGAGCAGCCCCAACATGTAGCCGAGCAGGCTCGGAACGTCGAACGTCATCTGCCCCGCATCCTCTGCTTCGCCGGGAGACGGCTCGCTTGAGGAGCTTGCGTCCTCGTCCTGCTGTGCGCACACCGCATCATCTGTCAATGGCTCTGCGTCTCCGCAAGGCTCCGCGGACGATGTCCGCCGCTTGTCCACGAACTCGAAACCCTCGTCATCGCTCTTCATAGTTCCAAATCACCTTTCGCCGCACTCACGCTGACACGCACTTTGTGCGGCCGTCTCAATCCTGCGCTCCGGCCAGCGCCCTGAACTCGTCCTCGCTGAGCACAGTGATCCCCAGATCCCGCGCCTTCTGAAGCTTAGAGCCCGCGCCAGTTCCGGCCACGACCATGCTCGTGCCGCCCGTCACCGACGATCTTGGCTCAGCCCCCATCCTGCGCGCCATATCCTCTGCCTCGGAGCGTGTGAGACGCTCCAGTGTACCCGTGAACACAATGCTCCTGCCTGCCAGCCCGGCGCTCACAGCGTTGTTCGCCTGGAACCGCATCGGGTTCACGCCGTTCTCGCGCAGCCTGTCGAGCAGCGACCTGTTGTTGCCGTCGCTCAAGAAACCCGCAAGTTCACCCGCAATCGCGGGGCCGACACCCTTGATCTCCGCAATCGCCGGCTCTTCCGCATCCAGAAGACTCTCCAGAGATACGAACTTCTCCGCGACAAGCCGCGCAACGCTTTCGCCCACATGACGGATGCCCAGGGCAAAGATAAAGCTGTCCAGCGCGGGCGTCCGGGATGCCGCGATCGCCGCCAGAATCTTCTCCGCCAGCTTCTTCTGCACCCCGTCCAGCGCAAGCAGATCGTCCACAGTCAGCCGATACAGATCCGATGCGTCCGAGATCAGCCGCGACTCGAGAAGCCGCTGGATCATAGCGGGTCCGAGGCCGTCAATGTCCATGGCTCCCTTCGAGCAGAAGTGAACCAACCGCTCCAGTATCTGCGCGGGGCACGAGAGTCCGACGCACCGCGCCACAGCCTCCCCGGGCTCCCGGACAACGTCCGACCCGCAGATCGGACACCGCTGCGGCATCTCGAAGGCACGCGCGTCTTCAGGGCGCCTTTCTGGAATCACCGACACGACTTCCGGAATGACCTCGCCCGCCCTTCGGACGTTCACCCAGTCGCCGATGCGGATGTCCTTGCGCCGGACCTCGTCCTCGTTGTGCAGTGTTGCCCGCGATACGGTTACGCCGCCCACCGATACAGGCTCGAGTTCCGCAACCGGGGTCAGCGCGCCCGTCCGGCCCACCTGCACCACGATCCCGGTCACGCGCGTGACGGCTTCCTCCGCCGGGAACTTGTAAGCGATCGCCCACCGCGGACTCCGGGCGACACTCCCCAGGCGGTTCTGAAGCTCGAGCGAGTCGAGCTTCACCACGACGCCGTCAATCTCGTAATCGAGGCTCTGACGCTCTACCGCCCAGTGCTCGCAGAAGCTCTCCACCTCCTGTATATCCGCGCAGAGCCGTGTGTGAGGATTGACAGGGAAACGCCACGTGTGAAGAGCATCGAGCAGTTGTCTCTGCCCCGTGAAGGATATGCCCGAAACCTCGCCCACTCCGTACGCGAAGAATCGCAGATTCCGGCTCGCCGTGACGGAGGAATCAAGCTGGCGGACCGAACCCGCGGCGGCGTTGCGCGGGTTTGCGAACAGGGGCCGCCCCCCAGCCGAGCGCTCGGCGTTGATGCGCTCGAACTCGGCCTTCGTCAGGTACACCTCTCCGCGCACTTCGAGCAGTTCAGGAACCGACACGCCGTCCGCCGGCAAAACGAGCGGGATATCACGCACCGTCCGCAGATTCGCGGTCACATTCTCCCCGCGGTACCCATCGCCTCGCGTAGCCCCGACGATCAGCACTCCCCGCTCGTACGTCAGCGAGACCGCCAACCCGTCGAACTTCAGCTCCGCGACGTACTCGAGGTTGTTTTCAATGGTAAGGTCGAGCATTCGCCGAACCCGGCGGTCGAAGTCCGCCAGTTCCTCGCCGCTGAACGCGTTCGCGAGACTGAGCATCGGCAGACGGTGCTCCGACGCCTGGAAAGTCGCGGCGGGCGGTGCGCCCACACGCTGCGTCGGGGAATCGTCCGTCCGCAGCTCCGGATGCAGCGCCTCGATCTCGGAAAGTTCGCGGAACAGACGGTCGTACTCAGCATCCGAGACGGCCGGAGCATCCAGCGTGTGATAGCGGTAGTTCCAGTCGTGAAGTGTAGCCCGCAGTTCTGCAGCGCGTTTTGCGATATCGGTATCTGGCGACGTGCTCATGGGTCTGACATTCTCACCCGCGAGCCCCGAAACGGCTCGGGCCTGAACATCGTATTCCGTGACCCCTCAGGTGTCAACTCCGCGCCGCCAGCCACAACAGGACTCCCCGCCTGCGGGATCCGGGCTCGTACCGGGCGACGCTTGCGCGGCCGGAACCAACCCGGTATAATTACCAGACTGAAACCGGCCGGACAGGCACCTACAGGGAACCCGGCACCTGGTTGCGGGTAGTCCCCTTGAGCCGTCCGGCGCACGAAGGCTGTCGCGGTGCCCTGGCGGCCGCTGCAGGCCGGGAAGGCACGATGCCGCGCCCGGGCTGGATGTGTCTCGTTTACTGCCGCCGCAAAACCGGGATGCTCGGCGCGAAGCAGGGGGGTCTGGCTCCGCAAGGATGCCGCATGCGCGCGAGCGATGGGCGCCTGTGACTTGCTCGTCCTTGAGACCGAAAGGAGAACGGGAATGGCAAGGGTACATTCGCCGGACGCCGATAGCGATCTCCAGATTCGGCTGACCAAGCGTGAATCGGAGGTGCTCGGGCTCGTCATCGAAGGGAAGTCGAACAAAGAAGTCGCCTCGGAACTCTACTGCTCCAAGCGCACCGTTGACTTCCACATCGCCCGTATCTACGACAAACTCAATGTCTCGAACCGGATTCAGGCCGTGCGGCGAGCGGCGCTGCTCGGCCTGCTGCAGGCCACTCCGGACCACATGGATTGACGGCCGCCGCCACGAGGCCGGAGGACAGCGCGGCGCGCGCCTGACCGTGCCGGCCCTGTTAAGACCGAAACGCCAGAACCCGTCATAGGGCTGGGGACACGATGGCGGTGAGGATCAAGACGCTTGCAGTTCGATGAGAGTCATCTTGTCAGCCTCGCCAGATCGGGGGACCTGGACGCGTTCGGGCAGCTCTACAGGCGCCACGCCCCCGGGGTCTACAATCTCGTCCTTCGAATCCTCGGCAACCCCGACGATGCGGAGGATGTGAAGCAGGAGGTCTTCCTGCGGGCCCACAGGTCGCTCGACAGTTTCAGGGGGAACGCAAGGTTCTCCACCTGGATCTACCGCATCGCCACCAACCTGTCCCTCGACGAGTTGCGAAAGCGGAAGCCCGTGGTTTCGGTGGATCAGCTTTCCAGCGATTCGAGTTGGGAGCCTGTCTCCGAGAACACGGAGGCGGATCCAGAGCGGCTCCTGCAGCGAAAGGCCGCGCGGGACGCGGTTCAGGCGGCTCTGATGGCTATGCCGCCGCATTACCGGATACTGGTGGTACTGAGACATCTCGAAGGTCTTTCTTACGAGGAGATCGCCGAGGTGGTGGGGTGCTCGGTGAACGCTCTCAACGTGCGCCTGCACAGAGCGCGCGAGGCTTTCCGGAGGGCGCTCGCGCCCCACATGAGTGCTGAGGAACTCCGCAGTGAATTGCCGTCGGGTTCAAAGAAGAATATCGCTCTTTCTTGATGACCGGCTGAGCTCCGGCGAATGCGCCGACGTTGCCGCGCATCTGCTCTCGTGTGACTCGTGCCGGAGCAGTTGCGAAGAGATTCGCGGTGCGCTTGCGGCGCTTTCAGTCCTCGAGCGCGCCGAGCCGGCCGATGACGGATGGCAGCGCCTCCTCCCGCTTCTCGAGCAGCCGCATGGCGCGAGACGGACGGCCCGGGGGACACCGAAACCGGTCTGGGCCGGGCTGGCCGCCGCCGCGGTTCTTGCGGTCATCGCGGGCTCGGCTCTGCTGCTCCGCCCGGTGCCCGTCGATCACACAGCTTCCGCCCCCGCGCCGCCGGCCGCGACTGCGACAAAGGTCCCGGAAGCCGCGTTGCAGCCCGCGCCTCGAACAATGGCCGAGCCGCAGACTGCGGATGCTCGCCCCGTCACGGCTGGTTCGCAGGGCGAGGTGAACCCCACGAGGCCAGTACAGGCAAAAGGAAGGCTGCGCGCACCTGCGGCGGTAGACTCGCGCCCACGGACTATTGCCTCCGCGGTCCGGAGCCAGGCCACCGCGCCAGCGCCCGTGCGCTCCCTTGCCGGACTCGAGCCAGATCCCGAGTTCGTCGCCTACGCCCCTCCCGCTTCTGAGGACTCCGTCGCGGAAGAGGTCGCCGACATGGTCTCGACAGGCCTTGCCCCGCTCGTAGCCGCTGCTGAGACTGAAGACCCGCTGTCATGGATCACGGACGCCAGCGCCGAGGAGTGGCTCTGATGATGATCCGCGTTATTGCCGTCTCTCTGCTTTCCGTGTTGCTGTCCGCCGTCCGCGTTGCCACCTCTGCCGCGCCCGGCGCCCCGCCCGAACCGGCCATCAAGCAGGCTGCCAGGATCGTCAAGAAGCAGGAACTCAGAATCGAGGGGCCGGTGCTCGCCGGCCTCAAACAGCGCGATCCGGCGCTCGAGGGCATCAATTACGTCGTGCTTCGCCGCTATGCGCCGGAGGGCGCCGCCGCGGCGTCAGGCGGGATCCTCGAAAGCGCTGTGAAGCACTATGCCGCCGAAATGGAGCGGCTGGGCTGGTACACTCTGCTGACGGACGCCACGGGACGCAGGAAGGGCACCGCCTACTCATCACCCGAGGGAGACTGGCTTCTTGCAGTGAACACGGACCCCCGCGGCATGGTGACCTGCCTGATCAATGGCACCATCAGCCTGGATCAGATGCCGCGCCTCGAGTTTATCGTGCTGAAGATGCTCTCCACGGACCCTCCAGCGCTCCCCACCGCTGAGGATATGGAGACGCTCCGCAAAGCTGAACTGCTTGCCCGGGACGGTAAAACTTCCGAGGCGCAGCAGGCGCTCGAAACAGCGTTGGCGAAGTCGCCGGGTTCGGTCCTTTTGCGGCGCAAGCTCGCTGGAATCTACCGCGAGCAGAAGCGCGGCACGGATGCGCTGGCGCAACTGAAGGCCGTGGTCGCCCTTGAGCCAGCAGCATACTGGGCCCGGATGGACTATGCCCGCGCGCTGTATGACGAGGGAGACCACCAGGCAGCAGTCTTTCAATTCTCGCAGGCCGCGGCCCTCGCGCCGGACAAAGGCACCCCGCGCTACTTTGCGGGACGTTGCTACCAGGCGACGGGCAAGCTGGATCAGGCTCTGACCGCGTACAGCGCGGCCGCCAGGCTCGCGCCCCACTGGAGCAGCGTCCAGATCAGAATGGGCGAGGTGCTCGAAGCGCAGGGTAAGCCCGGCGACGCTGCCGCGTGCTTCAGAAAAGCACTGAAAGCCGATCCGAATTCGTCAGCGGCTAAAGAAGCCCTTGACCGCGTGACCCGCAAACAGGATGGTGGAAAGTGAAGACGATCGCCTGTTTCCTTTCGGCCGCTTTCGCGCTCATTGTCATGGCGGCGGTATCCCCTGCGATTTCCGAAGAGCAGGGCCAGCGAAAGGGCCCGGTGGCGCCCGCCGGACGCGATCGCGCGCCCGGGCATCCGGTGCCGCCGCGCGCGTCTGCTCTGTCTGGCACGGACTGGCTCGCCCCGGGACCCCTCGATATGCCGCGGCTCGGCTCAGTACTCGGCCTCACCGAAGAGCAGAAAGCGGCCATCAAGAACCTGGCCGAACGCAAGTCGGAAAGCAGCCGGCCTCTCATTGAGCAACTCCCGGCGCTCTACCGGCGCGTATCCGAGATTATGCTCGCAAGCGCCCCGGACGCCGCGGAGGCAAAGAGTGTTGTCTCTCAGATCCGCGGGATTCAGGAACAGCTCGCCGCGGGCGGAATAGACTTCTGGGTGGGCGTCAGAGCCCTGCTGACCCCCGAGCAGAACGCGAAGCTCACTGAGACTCTGAAAGAGCGCATCAGCCGCGGGACGCGCCACCGGTCAGGCCCAGCCGCGCCGGCGGAGCCGGAGCCCGAGCCAGAGACCAGAAGCCCCGCAGCACCTTAACATCTGCCTCACAGACGGTGGAGACATCCGGCTCCCAGGATGTCTCCACCGGTTCCTCCGCCATCGTTGCGAGTATCAGCCGTGCGCGCGCATCCGCTGGCATTGTGCTTGCGTTGACGTTTTGGGGTAAAATAGTGAAGCAATCGGCCCGGGCGCGGCAGCCGCCCGGAGCGCGCAGCGTGGCGGAGTAGCTCAGTTGGTCAGAGCACGCGGCTCATACCCGCGGCGTCGTCGGTTCAAGTCCGACCTCCGCTACTTTTCTTCCCCTCCCCCCCGGCAGCTTACCAGTGCGGAAGAGTTGCCGCCGTCTGCCAGTACTTGAAGATCTCGATTGACGGGAAGTTCACCCACGCCCCCGCGCCCGTGCCGCCGTTGTAGTAAGCAACTTTGCGCCCTTCCCGGTTCACCTCTTTCGCGTAAAGGGTCTCGGGGTCCATCGCCTTCGCATGCCCGTCGCAGAACGCTACAGTGATGCGGCCGTTGTGCCGGGCGGCCGGACGGGCGGGGTAGGTCGCCCCGGTGGGTGGCTTCGTGCCGTCCGAGTACACCGGCGCCCAGGTCCACAGACGGCTGGGGCCCGGGCCGGGCGGAAGCCCCACATAGTGCATCCCGTCCGAATCGCACAGGTACACGGTCTCGGACGGCTTATCTATGTCCGACTGCTTCACCGGGAACAGCCAGCAGTAGTTGAACAGGTTGATATTGACGCCGAGCGTGTTGTAGCCGTGGGGATTCTTTGCGGCGTCATACACGCCCTCGTCCGCGCGGAACGAAATGGACGGGCAGCTCAGAACGCCCGTGCTTTTGACGAACGGGCGCAGAATGCCTTCCCACGTCATGTTGTTGCCGCCGGAGACGACCATCATAAGCGGCGGACACTGCCCCTTGTTGTCGTCCGTGTACATCACCCACGCCCTGGATATCTGCACCACATTGTTGAGGCACTGAGTAGCGAGCGCGCTTTGCTTTGCCCGCATGAACACGGGGAACAGGATGGCGGCGAGAATTGCGATGATCGCGATGACGACAAGAAGTTCGATCAGGGTAAAGCCCGAGACACGTGCCAAGGCTCTGCGCCCTCTCTGCCCGTTTAAGATTCGCGCCAGTGCTTCCATCTCAGTCACACCTTTCCCGCCAGTATTGCAATCCTGTGACAGTGTGCAGTGAACCAATTATACCACCTTTCGACAGCCCGGGGCGCACTTGTCGCGGGAAGGACTTGCCGGCCCGAACCGCAAACTCATTCAGCGCCGGGTGCTGAGCGGCACACCGGCACGAAAGGGCAAGGCATGGCAATGACAAGGCGAACTCTTCTGGCAGGCGCGGCGGCGGGCGGACTGGCGGCCTGCGGCCTCACAACCCACAGCCACGGCGGATCCAGCGATGAGCGCCCCAACATCCTTCTCGCAATCGCCGACGATTGGTCCTGGCCCCACGCATCCGCCTGCGGCGACCCGGTCATCGCGACCCCGGCATTCGACCGCGTCGCGCGCGAAGGGGTGCTCTTCACGCACGCCTTCACCGCAGCGCCAACCTGCACAGCCTCGCGCGGGTCGCTCCTGACGGGGCAGGCGCCGCATCGTCTGGCCGAAGGCGCCAATCTGCACAGCATTCTACGCCCCGAGTTCCGCTCCTTCCCCGATCTGCTCGAGGAAGCCGGGTACTTCGTTGGATGCACGGGAAAGGGCTGGAGCCCGGGATCCGTCGAGAAAAGCGGGCGAACGCGCAATCCCGCCGGGCCGGGCTTCAAGAGCTTCGCGCGGTTTCTGGAGCAGGCGCCGAAGGACCGCCCATTCTTCTTCTGGTTCGGCAGCCATCTGCCTCACAGGCCGTACGAGCAGGGAAGCGGAGCGAGGGCCGGGCTGGACCCGGCGAAGGTGAGAGTGCCTCCGTTTCTGCCTGACGACCCCGCCGTGAGAAGCGATCTGCTGGACTACTACCTGGAAGCCAGGCGCTTCGATGAGTCCGTCGGAGACATCCTCGCGCAACTCGACGCCTCGGGCAGGGCTTCAAACACAATCGTCGCCGTGACAAGCGACAACGGGCTTCCGTTCCCTCGCGCGAAGGCGAACGTCTACGACGCGGGAACAAGGGAGCCACTCGCCATCCGCTGGCCCTCGGGCGGACTGAGCGGCAAGGTCTCGAACGAACTCGTCAGCCTCACCGACCTGGCGCCCACATTCCTGCGCGCGGCCGGGCTCGAACCTCTCCCCGCCATGACAGGGCAGAGCATCCTGCCGCTCATCTCAGGAAGCGGACCACTGAACCGCGAGATGGTCTTCATCGAGCGCGAGCGCCACGCATTCGCCCGCCGCGGCAACCTCAGCTACCCCTGCCGCGCCATCCGCACGCGCGAATTCCTTTACATCCGCAACCTCCGTCCCGGCAGGTGGCCCGCGGGCGACCCGGAGAAGCTGAATGACCTCGGCCCGTTCAGCGACATTGACAGTTCCCCGACAAAACGCCTGCTCCTGGAAGGCAGAACGAAACCCGGGATCAGAGAGCTGTGCGAACTGGCGACGGCGAAACGGCCCGCCGAGGAGCTGTACCATGTCGCGAACGATCCCTGGCAGATGAACAATCTGGCCGTGGACAGCCAGTATTCGGCCATACGAAATCGCCTGCGTGCAAAGCTGGACGAATGGCTGACGACCACGGCCGACCCGCGCATTCTGAACGACGACGATCGCTGGGACAAGTACGAATACCACTCCGCGAAGGTCTCGCTGTAAGCGGAGCAATCCGCGCACCGCGCAGGCCCTTTACAGCGGCAGCGGGCTGGTGTAAAGTACTGTTGGAAACAGGGGAAGCTGACCAGCGGGTCGTGCGCCTCTGGCGCGACCGCTTGCGGGAACTCCTTCAAACATCGGCTTCTCCTGCAAAACCGGCGGTATCACCCGCCCCGGCATGTGGGCGAACGGCAACTGCCTGACAGACCTGGCGACGCGGCCAGACGTACAGGCGTATCAGGGCATTCTGTGATGGCGAGCCGGCCCGGGCCGGCCGCATAGCGATGGCTGCTCCACATGCGGGAGGGAAAAGGAGGAGCGAAATGCTCACACGCACACTCATCGTTGCCGCTGTTGTCTGCGCGGCGCTCACCACCGTGCTGCCGGGGTACGCTCAGGACGTGCCCGCCAGCATCAACTACCAGGGCAAACTGACCGATGCGATCGGCAAGCCTGTGCCCGACGGTACCTACCAGGTCCAGTTCAAGCTGTACACCGTCGAAACGGCGGGCACGGCATTCTGGACGTCCGCGGCGGTCAAAGTCCAGACCAGCGGCGGCGTGTTTACCACACAACTGACGCCGGTCACCCCAACCACGCTCGATGACCAGACCGACGTCTGGCTCGAGATCGTCATGGACCCGCTGGGCGCACCGGAGACGCTGTCGCCGCGGTCGAAGTTGACCTCGGCGCCGTTCGCTCTGCGGGCGGGCGATCTGGACCTGCCTTACATAGAATCCATTGACAGCGCAAGCACCGCCTTCAAGGTCACGAATATCGGCGGTGGCGCAGCGATCACCGGCCATAGTTCAAGCAACTACGGGTACCTCGGAGGAACCGAGTACGGCGTCTACGGCTTCGCAAAAGCCGGCACGGAGCCGTACGGGGTGGCCGGCTCGAACTTCTCGGGCGGCTCGTTCGGCTACCTGGGCGGGGTCAGCCAGGGCGTACACGGCGTCACGACAAGCAGCGACGAAGGCGTCCAGGGGACGAGCAGCAGCACCGGCTACGCCATTTACGGCGAATCGTCGGGCACCGGCGACGCCGTCCGCGGCCATACCACCGGGGCTACCGGCAGCAACGCCGGCAGCTTCCAGATCAGCAACGACGCCAACACCAGTCCTGCGCTCTTCGCGACCTCCAATGGCGGCGGCCAGGCTGTGTTCGGCTCTGCCTCGGGCAACGGCGAAGCGGGCTACTTCCAGATCAGCAACTCCGCCAGTTCCGCGAACGCACTGGTGGGGTTCACAAACGGAAGCGGCATCGGCCTCAACGCATACAACTCGGGCACCGGTCTGGGCGCGCGAATACGGACGACCACGACCGCCAACCCGTCGCACGCCCTCCAGGCCACGGCTGCCGGCACCGGCAGCGCGGGCTATTTCGAGACGACCAACACCGCCAACAACAGCGACGCGGTCTATGCCGAAACCGACGGCACATCTACTACGCTGGCCCGGGCTGTCTATGGCCTGCACAGTTCCAGCGGCAACTTCGGATTCCTCGCCAGCGGCACGTACGGCGTCTATGGCAGCGTATCGGGGCTCTCCGACGCGGGCGTTTACGGCACCTCGTCGGGCAGCAACGGCTACGGGGTCTGGGGATATGCGTCCTACGACGCGGCCGGCTCTTCCAACTACGGTGTCCGCGGCGGCGCGGATGGTGATTATGGCCGCGGCGGATACTTCGTCGCAACCGGCGCGAACGGCCGGGGGGTGCAGGGCTACGCGAACAACACGGGAGCCTCCACCAACTACGGCGGGCACTTCACGGCCAATGGCACGTATGGCATTGGCATATACTCGCGCGGCGGAGCATCCGGCTATGCTGCAGAGTTCTCGGGAAATGTGCTGATCAAGGATCGCGGCACTGGCGCCACCGTTATGGAACTCGGCACCGGCCTGGACTACGCGGAGGGCTTCGATGTGTCCGAAGACAGCCCGGCCGAGCCCGGAACCGTGCTTGTCATTGACGAGCGCAACCCGGGCAAGCTCGCCGTCAGCGCGCAAGCCTACGACCACCGCGTGGCGGGAATCGTCGCGGGCGCGAAAGGCCTCAAGTCGGGGGTCCGGCTGACGGCGGGCGGCTTCGACTGCGACGTCGCGCTCGCCGGGCGCGTGTTCTGCAACGTGGATGCGACCCGCGCCGCCGTGTCGCCGGGAGACCTGCTCACCACTTCCGCAACACCGGGATACGCCATGAAGGTCACCGACCACCCGCGCGCGCAGGGCGCGATTCTGGGCAAAGCCATGGAGCCGCTGGCGAAGGGCTCGCGGGGGCAGATTCTTGTCCTCGTGACCTTGCAGTGAGGGGGGGCACCAATGAACAAAGCACGCATCTTCCTCATGGCATCGTTAGCGGCCCTGCTCACAGCAGCGCCGGCGGCCGCGCAGAGGGTCACTCCTGATCAGGCCGCCCGGGTCGCGCACAACTGGGTGGCGCTGCAGATCGCCCGGCACGGAGCGTGGGGCGGCTCGCTGGCGGCTGACGCAGAAGCCGTTCAAGAACTCCGGCGCGGCAAGCGGCTGGTGGGCTACTTCGTGCCCGTTCGGCCGCAAGGCTACGTCATCGTGTCGCTGCGCAGAGAACTCGAGGCGGTCAAGGCCTACTCGGACACCGACACGCTGGACCCGAAATCCGACGGGGGCATGGCCGATCTGATCAAGGGCGGCATGGAGCGAATCATCAACGCGGTGGAGGCCGGCGCGGGCCCCATTGACACCGCGCGCACCGAAGACGTCGTCAAGCTGCTCGAGACCGATCACCGGACGTCTTGGAAGGCGCTCGAACTCGATGCCGCGGCGTTCGAGGCGAGCCTGAGCGGCTCCGCCCTGCTCGTGAACTACCAGGAGGGCGGAATTCTCGTCGAGACCTCATGGCACCAGCAGTGGCCATACAACGACCAGTGCCCGAACCTGGGCTGCGCCAGCCCGGGACTTAACGGCCGCGCTTACGTGGGCTGCGTGGCGACCGCGGGCGCGCAGATCATGCGCTACTGGCACTGGCCGCCGTACGGCTCCGGCAGCCCGTACAGCGACACCTATGACTGGATCAACATGCCGATCCGGGCGAGCGGGACATCCACCGCCGCCGAGATCAACGCCGTCGCCGAGCTCTGCCACGAGGTCGGGCTGGCGGTGGGCATGGACTACGGATGCGACGGCTCGAGCGCATACACGTACGACATGGAGGAAGTGTACGAGGACAACTTCCGGTACTCCACCTCGTGCGCGGTGCGCGACCGCCCGGACTACTCCGCCTCGGACTGGTTCGACAAGATCAGGAACGACCTGAACGCAAACCGGCCTCTCCAGTACCGCATCGAGGGACACTCGATCGTGTGCGACGGGTGGCAGGAGATCCCGCCGTCCACGAAGCAGTACCATATGAACTACGGCTGGGACAACAGCCGCAACGCCTGGTACACGCTGGATGCGCTCTACCAGCCGGGCGGCGGCACCACGGATGACGAGTACCTCGTCGAGGACATCAAGCCCGTGACGGCGCTCGGAGCGGTGCTGTCAGGATCGTACCCGCTCGAAGGGTTCCCGTACCGGTACTTCGACATGGACACCACGTGCACCGACGGCGCGTCCTTCGCCGCCGGGCACTTCCTGCAATTCCTGCCGAATGTCACCGTCACGGGCGCGAGCGCGGCCAACCCCGTGCGCATCAACGGGACCAGCGCCGCCAACACGCGCCTGTTCACCCGGGCTGACACGAGCAGGGGCGTTCTCATCTCCGGCGCGGCGGCGATCAAGCTGACCAGCGGAGGCACTGTCGTGCTCAGATAACGTCCCGAACTCCGGACACAGTCGCTTGCGCGGGCGGACGCCCTGGGCCGCAATCCGGTTCAGCGCGCTCCGCCCGCGCTTCTTCATCACCGCCTTTCGCTCGGCTCCTGCACAAAAAGTGATTGACAGGGGGCATGCCGGGTGGTATCTTAAAGCCGGGTTTCGGGATAAAGAGAGTGTGTGGGGTCAGGAGCGACCTCATTCTGGTCGTGGGGGTGGGCTGTGTTGCCATTATGTTCTGCTCCTGGTCTTTCGGTTTTGTGTGCAAGGCCCGAAACTCACAGGAGGTTCCCTATGTGGCGTATCACAATAGCGCTTGTCTGTCTGGCGCTTGTCATGGGG